>Ga0308163_10002493_pt1 | contig 16784 bp, 12 predicted proteins | sample PhyTR1_FD_201037 | JGI IMG/M metagenome (GOLD analysis project Ga0308163, IMG submission 201037) | Phyllosphere microbial communities from UC Gill Tract Community Farm, Albany, California, United States - DLSLT.R1 | ecosystem: Host-associated > Plants > Phyllosphere > Unclassified | place: USA...
ATGGCGTGCGTATGCGCTGGCTGGCCGAGGGTGCGCTTGAAGTGCGCCCTCCTCAAGCGCACGACAACGGCATGGACGTGCTGTTGTCGGCCGGCATCCACGGTAATGAAACGGCGCCGATCGAGTTACTGGATCGCCTGTTGCATGCCATTGCGCGTGGCGAGATCAAGCCGCGAGCCCGAATTCTATTTTTGTTCGGCAACCCCGGTGCTATGCGCACGGGTGCGCGGTTCATCGAAGAAGACCTCAATCGACTGTTTAACGGCCGCCATGAACACAGCAGCGGGCCAGAAGCCTTGCGCGCCTGTGAACTAGAGCATTTGGCCGAAACCTTTTTCAATCAGCCCGATCGCGAGCGTTTGCATTTCGACCTGCACACGGCCATTCGTGGTTCGAAGATTGAGCAGTTTGCGTTGTACCCCTTTAAAGAAGGGCGCGCCCACTCTCGTGAGCAACTGGCACGCCTGCGTGCGGCCGGAATGCAAGCGGTGTTGTTGCAGAACAAACCGTCCATTGTGTTCAGCGCTTACACCTACGATCAGCTTGGCGCCGAAGCATTTACCTTGGAGTTGGGCAAAGCCCGGCCTTTTGGGCAAAACGATGGCGTTAATGTCGAGCGTCTTGAGTTGCGCTTAAGGCAGATCATCGAAGGCACAGAGCCTGCATTGGAAAACGCGTCGCTCGATGGATTGCAGTTGTTCAGTGTGGCGCGTGAAGTGATCAAGCACAGCGATGCTTTCATCTTGCACTTGGAGCCGAACGTCGAGAATTTTTTTGAATTGCCCAAAGGCTATTTATTAGCGCAAGACACGTCCAAAAATAGCTGGGTGATTGAAGAGGAGGGCGCACGGATTATCTTCCCTAACCCTAAGGTCAAGAACGGCTTGCGGGCGGGGCTAATCATTGAGCCGGTAAAAGCCAAGGCGTTCGCCTAAAACGCTAGCAACAAGTGTTACAAAAAAAGATCACAACGATGAACTGTATGAGCTGCCGCAGGCTGCGATCTTTTTTAACGATCAAAAGATCGCAGCCTACGGCAGTGTCGGTTGTGGCGCAGCAAGAGATGAGCGGTGGTTAGACTGCGCGTTTCTGCTGGACGTCCAGACGCTTGATTGCACGGATTTTCTGCAAGGTGTCGACGCAGGTTTTAGCTGCTTCTTGACCTTTGTGCACGAAGTGCTCGAAGAAGAATTTCTGATGTTCTTCGCCTGCATGGAAATGGTGCGGCGTCAGGCTGACCGAAAACACCGGCACTTCTGTTTCCAATTGCACTTGCATCAAGCCGCTAACCACCGACTGGGCCACGAAGTCGTGGCGATAAATACCACCGTCTACGACCAAAGCCGCGCCCACGATACCGGCGTAACGGCCCGTTTTGGCTAGCAGCTTGGCGTGCAATGGGATTTCAAAGGCACCGCCAACTTCAAAAAAGTCGATATCGCTTTCTTGATAGCCCTGTTCCAGCATCTCGGCCAAGAAGCCTTTACGGCTCTGATCGACGATCTCTTTATGCCAGCTAGCTTGGATAAAGGCGACACGTTCGTTGTGGTGAATGGTGGTGGGTTGCATGTTCTGACTCCTGTTTGTGTGAAAAACAGGGCATATGAATCGAATGGGATTTAAGGGTACGTTTAGGTGCGTCAACAGGCCGTTAAGCCGTGTTGCTCGCCACCCAGGTACGGCCCTTTGGCGCCAATCCCGTTCTCTCTTCATCCGGACTATGACCGTCGGCCTCGGAATCACACCGAGTCTGCTGACCTTGGAGCATCTCAGCCTTAAAGCTGTTTGATGGACCAAGCGCTCGCGGGCTATACGCATTGCGCGCAATTACCGCCGGTGGGGAATTACACCCCGCCCTGAGAACGTTGCCCCCCGTATTTCGGAGCGGCGGGCATTTTGTATCACAAATGTTTCAAAGATGCATCGCTGCATTTAGCGAATAACGATCGTTTTTTTTGATCCCGGTATGCGGCTATTCTTGCTCCACAAGGATTTCCCTGATGAGCCCATGGCCGAGGTTTTTTACATGACTGTTATAGATCTGCGCAGTGACACCGTGACCCAGCCGAGCCCAGGCATGCGTGAGGCCATGGAGAGTGCCGTGTTGGGCGACGATGTATACGGTGAAGATCCGACGGTTAATACTCTGGAGTTCGAATTAGCATCGCGCTTAGGTTTTGCGCAGGCGCTGTTTGTTCCTACCGGAACCATGAGTAACTTACTGGCGCTCATGGCGCATTGTGGGCGCGGCGATGAGTACATCGTGGGGCAGCAGGCGCACACGTATAAATACGAAGGGGGCGGTGCGGCGGTGCTGGGTTCCATTCAGCCACAACCTTTGGATGTTCAGGCGGACGGTAGTTTGGATTTGCGCCAGGTGGCTGCCGCGATTAAGCCCGACGACTTTCACTTTGCTCGCACCCGTTTGTTGGCGCTGGAAAACACCATGCAGGGGAAGGTGCTGCCTCTTGAGTACTTGGCGGCGGCCAGCAGATTGACTCGTGAATACGGTTTGGCATTACATCTTGATGGTGCGCGCCTCTACAACGCCGCTGTGAAGCTTGGGGTCGATGCGAGTGAAATTACCCGCCATTTCGATTCGGTTTCGGTGTGTCTGTCCAAGGGTTTGGGAGCGCCGATAGGGTCTGTGCTATGCGGCACCGCTGAATTGATTAGCAGAGCACGACGCCTGCGCAAAATGGTCGGGGGTGGCATGCGACAAGCGGGGCAATTAGCAGCTGCGGGCTTATATGCGCTGAATCATCAGGTCGAGCGTCTGGCAGATGACCATGCCAATGCCCAGTTGTTGGCCGAAGGTCTGCATGCGGCCGGTTATCGCGTTGAGCCAGTGCAAACCAACATGGTGTATATACAGGTTGATGAGCAGGCCGAGGCATTAAAAGCGTTTGCAGCTGAACGGGATATCAAGCTCAGTGCTGCACCGCGCCTGCGTCTTGTGACCCATATGGGCGTCAGCCGCAGTCAAATCGAGCAGACCATCGACGTTTTTAACGACTTTATCCGCCAATAAACTTGCAATCCGTCCAATTGACTACACCTATCGCACAAACACACTGTACCCAAGGCAAAGGGCCGATATAATGCGGCCCTTTGCGAGTCATTTGTCAATTGATGAGAATTGTTTGCCTGGGCCTCAGGGTGTCTACCCGTCGAGCTTTTGAGCAATAGCCATTAATTGACACCTATGACTTGCCTCTGGCCGCAGCCTCCGTGGAAGAACCTATGAAAAGCGCAGAAATCCGTGAAGCCTTCCTTCGCTTCTTCGAGGAGCAAGGTCACACCCGTGTCCCTTCCAGCTCCTTGGTCCCTAATAACGATCCAACCCTGCTGTTCACCAACGCGGGGATGAACCAGTTCAAGGACTGCTTCTTGGGTCAAGAAAAGCGTGCTTACACCCGTGCGACAAGCAGCCAGAAGTGCGTGCGAGCCGGTGGCAAGAACAGCGATCTGGAAAACGTCGGTTACACCGCGCGTCACCACACCTTCTTTGAAATGCTTGGCAACTTCAGCTTTGGCGATTACTTCAAAAAAGACGCGATCAACTTCGCCTGGACCTTTCTGACTGGCGTTTTGCAGCTGCCTAAAGAAAAACTGTGGGTCACGGTTTACGCCAGCGACGACGAAGCCTACGACATCTGGACCCAAGACGTGGGTGTGCCAGCCGAGCGCATGATCCGTATTGGTGACAACAAAGGCGCTCCTTACGCGTCGGACAACTTCTGGACCATGGGTGATACCGGCCCGTGCGGCCCTTGCACCGAGATTTTCTACGATCACGGCCCTGATATCTGGGGTGGCCCGCCGGGCTCGCCAGAAGAAGACGGTGACCGTTACATCGAAATCTGGAACAACGTATTCATGCAGTTCAACCGCACCGCCGACGGCGTGTTGCATCCGTTGCCAGCGCCGTCGGTAGACACCGGCATGGGCTTGGAGCGGATCAGTGCGGTGATGCAGCACGTTAACTCCAACTACGACATTGACCTGTTCCAAAGCCTGTTGAAGGCCGCTGCTGAGGCGATTGGTTGCGCCAACGAAGGTCAAGCCTCCCTCAAAGTGGTGGCTGACCATATTCGCTCTTGCAGCTTCCTGATTGCTGACGGCGTGCTGCCTTCAAACGAAGGCCGTGGTTACGTGCTGCGCCGAATCATTCGTCGCGCCTGCCGTCACGGCAACAAGTTGGGTGCAACCGGTAATTTCTTCTACAAAATCGTCGCGGCACTGGTTGCTGAGATGGGCGCGAGCTTCTCGGAGCTGGTGCGTGAGCAGGCCAACATTGAACGCGTACTAAAGGCCGAAGAAGAGCAGTTCTCCAAGACCTTGGAGCAGGGTCTGAAAATCCTTGAACAAGATCTGGCTGAGCTTAAAGGCACTGTAGTGCCCGGCGACGTAGTGTTTAAGCTGTATGACACCTACGGTTTTCCGATGGATTTGACCGCCGATATCGCTCGCGAGCGCAACCTGACCGTCGATGAAGAAGGTTTTGAGCGCGAGATGGAAGCTCAGCGTGTGCGTGCGCGTTCCGCCAGCTCGTTCGGTCTTGATTACAACACCTTGGTTAAAGTTGACGTGCCCACTGAATTTATCGGTTACGGCGCAACCCACAGTTCGGCCAAGGTGATTGCCCTTTATAAAGAAGGTCAATCGGTTGCTAGCCTGAGCGAGGGCGACGAGGGTGTGATTGTTCTCGATCAAACGCCTTTCTACGCAGAGTCCGGTGGTCAGGTCGGCGATTGCGGTTACCTGCAAGCCGGTGCCGCACGCTTTGACGTGCGTGATACCACTAAAACCGGCGGCGCGTTTTTGCATCACGGTGTGGTGGCAGCGGGCGGTCTGAAAGTCGGCGACACCGTTAACGCTCAGGTTGACGCTGACGTGCGTCACGCCACCTCATTGAACCACTCGGCGACTCACTTGCTGCACGCTGCCCTGCGCAAAGTGCTGGGTGAGCACGTTCAGCAGAAGGGCTCGCTGGTTGACAGTCAGCGCATGCGCTTTGACTTCAGCCACTTCGAATCGATAAAGCCTGAACAAATCAAGGCCCTAGAAGACATCGTTAACGCCGAGATTCGTAAGAACACCCCGGTAGAGACTGAAGAAACCGATATCGAAACCGCTAAGCAAAAAGGTGCAATGGCACTGTTTGGCGAGAAGTACGGCGACAACGTGCGGGTCTTGAGCATGGGCGGCGATTTCTCGGTGGAGCTGTGTGGCGGTATCCACGCCCAGCGCACGGGTGACATCGGTCTGATGAAAATCACCAGCGAAGGTGGGGTTGCTTCGGGTATACGTCGTATTGAAGCGGTCACGGGCGCAGCTGCGCTGGCTTACTTGAACGCCGCCGAAGAGCAGCTCAAAGAAGCCGCGAGCTTGGTAAAAGGCTCGCGTGACAATCTGGTCGACAAACTGTCGGCTGTGCTGGAGCGTAATCGCCAGTTGGAAAAACAACTGGAGCAATTGCAGGCTAAGGCCGCGAGCGCTGCAGGCGATGATCTGTCATCGTCCGCAGTCGATGTAAAAGGCGTGAATGTGTTGGCCGCTCGCCTGGACGGTCAAGATGGCAAGGCGCTACTGGCGCTGGTAGATCAGCTAAAGAACAAGCTCGGCCGCGCAGTGATCCTGCTCGGCAGTGTTCATGAAGACAAGGTCGTATTGGTTGCAGGCGTAACCAAAGACCTGACTGGCCAACTCAAAGCCGGTGATTTGATGAAGCAGGCCGCTGCGGCAGTGGGCGGGAAGGGTGGTGGTCGTCCGGATATGGCGCAAGGCGGTGGCGTTGATGCCGCAGCGCTGGACGCCGCGCTGGCCCTGACGGTGCCATTTGTCGAACAGGGTATCTGAAGTCCAGTATGCGCCGTGAGGCAGCGCTCTCAGTTAGTTTTCGCGCCGCGTAAACTCATTGAGAGCGCCGCTGGTAACGGCGCGTCGTTTGAATGATATATGGGCGCCCTTTATGGGCTGAGGCTGCTTTGAAATGGCTTTGATCGTACAGAAATTTGGAGGCACCTCGGTCGGCTCTGTCGAGAGAATCGAACAGGTCGCCGATAAAGTTAAAGCGTTCCGTGAAGCTGGCAATGACCTAGTGATTGTGCTTTCTGCGATGAGCGGCGAAACCAATCGTTTGATTGATCTGGCTAAACAGATCAGCGATCAGCCGTTGGCGCGTGAGCTGGATGTCATTGTGTCCACCGGCGAACAGGTCACGATTGGCTTGCTGTCTATGGCGCTGAACAAACGCGGCGTTCCTGCAGTGTCCTACACGGGCAGTCAGGTGCGCATTCTGACTGACAGCTCGCACACTAAAGCCCGTATCCTGAAAATCGACGACCAGAAAATTCGCGCTGACTTGAAAGCAGGGCGCGTGGTTGTGGTTGCAGGTTTTCAGGGTGTGGATGAAAACGGCAATATCACGACCTTGGGCCGTGGTGGCTCGGATACGACCGGTGTGGCGCTGGCAGCAGCGTTGAAGGCTGATGAGTGCCAGATCTACACCGATGTTGACGGTGTCTACACTACCGATCCACGGGTTGTGGCAAAAGCTCAGCGTCTGGAAAAGATCACCTTCGAAGAAATGCTGGAAATGGCCAGCTTGGGCTCCAAGGTGTTGCAGATCCGCGCGGTTGAGTTTGCAGGCAAGTACAACGTTCCGCTGCGCGTATTGCACAGCTTCAAAGAGGGGCCGGGCACCCTCATTACTATCGATGAAGAGGAATCCATGGAACAGCCGATCATTTCGGGCATCGCTTTTAACCGCGACGAAGCCAAGCTGACCATCCGTGGCGTGCCAGACATCCCGGGCGTGGCATTCAAGATTCTGGGCCCGATCAGCGCGGCCAATATTGAAGTCGACATGATCGTGCAGAACGTTGCGCACGATAACACCACTGACTTCACCTTCACGGTGCATCGCAACGACTACCAGGCGGCCTTTGAGGTGCTGGAAAACACGTCGCGCGAGATTGGCGCCCGTGAAGTGGTCGGTGATACCAACATCGCTAAAGTGTCGATCGTCGGCGTGGGCATGCGTTCCCACGCGGGTGTCGCCAGCCGTATGTTTGAGTCGCTGGCTAAAGAGAACATCAACATCCTGATGATCTCTACCTCCGAGATCAAAGTGTCGGTGGTGATTGAAGAGAAGTACCTAGAGCTCGCTGTGCGTTCACTGCACACCGCTTTTGATTTGGATGCACCTGCCCGACAGGGCGAGTAAAGCGTTGCTCAGAGGGCGTGGTTGATCCGCGCCCTTTGTTTTTATGATCGTTGTGGCAGCGGACTGTATCTTTTGCCATGTTGGTCAATACTAAGGGCGCAGGGCTCTGTAGCTATTTAGCTAGCAGGCCCAAGCCCTTTTTTTTGCAGACTAGTTGTCCCTGAATGAAAGTGTGAGGAGAAACGTATGCTGATTCTGACTCGCCGGTGCGCAGAGAGCCTGATCATAGGCGATGGTGAAATTACTGTGACCGTGCTCGGTGTTAAAGGAAACCAAGTGCGAATTGGAGTGAATGCCCCTAAGGAAGTGGCCGTGCACCGCGAGGAAATCTACCTGCGGATCAAGAAAGAAAAGGACGAAGAACCAAGTCTTTAATTTTATTTAAGTTTTTAGTTGCATGCGGGGAAAAGGCTGGTTATTATACGCCCCGTGTTGCGGAGAGGTGGCCGAGTGGCCGAAGGCGCTCCCCTGCTAAGGGAGTACATCTCAAAAGGGTGTCGGGGGTTCGAATCCCCCCTTCTCCGCCATTATTCATGTAGCACGTTAGAATCTAGCCACTTCAGTAAGTTGTTGAATTTATTGAAAAAAACACTTGGCAGAGAGATTCAACGGTCTATAATACGCAGCTTCAAATGCACTCGTAGCTCAGCTGGATAGAGTACTCGGCTACGAACCGAGCGGTCACAGGTTCGAATCCTGTCGAGTGCACCATTTAAGAGTTAGTTGCTTCGGTAGTTAACTTGGCTTCAACCAGAGGTGATCTGGTTTAACAAACACAACTTGCACTCGTAGCTCAGCTGGATAGAGTACTCGGCTACGAACCGAGCGGTCACAGGTTCGAATCCTGTCGAGTGCACCATTTATAAGTTAGTTGCTCCGGCAGTTAACTTAGCTTCAACCAGGGTGGTCTGGTTTAACAAACACAACTTGCACTCGTAGCTCAGCTGGATAGAGTACTCGGCTACGAACCGAGCGGTCACAGGTTCGAATCCTGTCGAGTGCACCATATACCAAGAAGCCCGCATTTAATGCGGGCTTTTTGCTGTCTGCGATTTATGAAAGTTTTGAATCGCCTTGGTTGGCATCCTTTTTTGTCACGCCTGCGACATATCCTCTGTTTACCTTGAACCCGTCTAGGTGCTCCCTAGGAATTTACTGAGCCAAACGCGGTCTTTGTAGAGGGTTATCGCAGTCTGCGGACCGTTGATCTTAAAAAGCCGGCATTTGCTAAAAACACAGGCTGAGCAAAAAACCGAAAAAGGTGTGCTCTCCCAAACGCTTTTAGCGTCGCAGATTTAACGACGCAGAGGCAGTCGTAAACGTTTGTTATCTCCACAGATTTATAGCGTCATTAATTTTTAAGCCGTGTATGATTGCGCCCGTCAGCCCCGCCGGGGCTTGTGGAATACCTCCATGGACTTACCCAGTAGTAACTCAGCATCCCGCTTTTCCAATCATGAATTGACTGATTGATCCTTCCGGCGTGCCCTGCTGCTGGGAGTGGAGTTCGCCTATGACCGAAGTTGAAATAAAGAAAGCGCAAGACAGCCTGCAAAGTCGCCTCGCTCAAGTGATTGAACTGCTCAATCGCCAGCGTGTGGTCGAGGGCCTGACCCATCGTCAGGACGGCCAGCACCAGGATCGAGTTGAGACTCTGGTTCATCGCCAAAACCTTGTTGAGCTCCAGCGCAAGCTGGAAGACCTGCACTCCGCAGACGTTGCCTACATCTTGGAAGCCTTGCCACTGGACGATCGTCTGACCGTCTGGCAGTTGGTCAAGGCCGACCGAGACGGTGACATCCTGCTTGAAGTGTCTGACTCCGTCCGTGAAACCTTGATCGCCGACATGGACGATCATGAGCTCTTGGCTGCAGCCAAGGAAATGGATGCCGACGAACTTGCTGACCTGGCTCCTGAGCTGCCGCGAGACGTTATCCATGAGCTGATGGAAACGCTGGATGCTCAGCAGCGTGAGCGAGTTCGCTCGGCGTTGTCCTATAACGAAGATCAAGTCGGCGCGCTGATGGACTTCGAGATGGTGACGATCCGTGAGGACGTCAGCCTTGAAGTGGTATTGCGTTACCTGCGTCGTCTCAAAGAGTTGCCCGGGCACACTGACAAACTGTTTGTGGTTGATTACGACGGCGTCCTCAAGGGCGTGCTGCCGATCAAGCGTTTGCTGGTCAATGACCCTGAAAAACAAGTCGCAGAAGTGATGGCCAGCGATCCGGTGAGTTTTCATCCGGACGAAGATGCCTATGACGCGGCTCAGGCGTTTGAGCGTTATGACTTGATCTCGGCGCCAGTGGTCGACAAAAACGGCAAGCTGATCGGTCGTTTGACCATCGACGAAATGGTCGACTTGATCCGTGAGGAAAGCGAAAGCGAAGTCCTCAACATGGCGGGTCTGCGCGAAGAAGAAGATATTTTTGCGTCGGTCTGGAAATCCCTGCGTAACCGTTGGGCGTGGCTGGCAATCAACCTGATTACCGCTTTCTTGGCATCGCGTGTCATTGGCTTGTTTGAAGGTTCAATTGAAAAATTAGTCGCCCTCGCGGCCCTGATGCCAATCGTAGCCGGCATTGGCGGCAACTCCGGTAACCAGACTATTACCATGATTGTGCGCGCCATGGCGCTCGATCAAGTCAACACCGGAAGCACTTCGCGTCTCATGCGCAAAGAGCTGGCGGTGGCCTTGATCAACGGTGTGGTGTGGGGCGGGGTGATCGGTGTGGTCGCCTATCTGCTGTATGGCAGTTGGTCGTTGGGGGTGGTAATGACGGCTGCCATGACGCTCAACTTGCTGCTGGCGGCGCTTATGGGCGTGTTGATCCCTATGACCTTGTCTCGGATCGGGCGCGACCCGGCTATGGGGGCGAGTGTCATGATCACTGCCGTGACTGACAGTGGTGGCTTCTTCATCTTCCTGGGTCTGGCAACGCTCTTTTTGCTCTGACTAAAAAGCCTGATTGGACGGCGGTCTAATCAGGCTTTTTTATGCCTTCGGTACCTGTACGGCGGCTCCGAAAAAGTGCCAACAAAAAAGCCAGCATGATGCTGGCTTTTTTGTTGCCTGATTTAAATCAAGACGCGTCGGATGTTACTTCTACATCGTGAGCAATCAGTGAAACCAGAGCGTTTTGTTGGCGATGTGAGAGCTGGCGAAAACGTTGCAGCAGTTCACGTTCGTTCAGGGATAGCTCTGGGCTGTCTAGGCGCAAAGTGAGCTCTTCACCCAGCGCGCCTTCCTGAATAAGACTTTGTTCAAGGCGAGCAATGATTTCTGAGTTCATGCTGCGGTGGTGATTGCGAGCCACTTCGGCAATGCGTTCACGCATTCCGTCTGGCAGGCGTACGACGAACTTATCAGCCGTACGGCTTGAGTAAATTGCCTGTTTCAATGGGCGCATTATAGTCAACCGGTTAGTTCAGGGGAGCGGTTCTCGGAATTGGCCGCAAGCTATGGTTTCTGACCAAGCTTATGGCCAAATGTTCAACCTGAATTGCAAAGAGGCGCGCATCATGCCTCAAATCTGCCACTTCCCTGGCGTCAATTCTGTGACAAATATTGAACTGGATAAAGGCTATTAGCCAGCATCTATTGTCAAAATTGTGCGTTGGCCGATGTAGTTTACAGGCTATCTAGCTTTCTCAAAGGAACCATTGTGTGTAAAGGCCATCATTGACTGACTTGAATGCTTCTTAGCGTTCTGGACCGTGTTGCGCTTGCCATCTTTTAGGGGGAACCTGTTTTACGCATTAGCGTTCCGGAGATCCATCGAGTGCCAGGCAAATTGATTTATCTGATGGGGCCTTCAGGGGCAGGCAAAGACAGTCTGATCGAGGCCGCACGCCCTCATTTAGCGGTGCGCGGGTGTGAAGTCATCCAACGGGTAATTACTCGTTCAGCAGAAGCGGTGGGGGAGGAGGCTATTGGCGTTTCCCTAGAGCAATTTCAGGCGCTCAAGGCACGTGGAGCGTTTGCTTTGGACTGGCAAGCCAATGGCTTGGCCTACGGCATTGGAGTGCAACTCGATGCATGGCTCAAGCAGGGGCGCCACGTACTGGTTAACGGTTCAAGAGGCCACTTGAGAGAGGCGCGTAAACGCTATCCTGATTTGCTCGCAATTGTGTTGCGGGTTGATACAGATGTCTTGCAGCGACGTTTACTGATCCGTGGGCGAGAAACTTCTGAGCAGATAAACGACCGTCTCGCACGCAATCAATTGTTTTTGGACTCAGAACAAGCGTTGGTTGCGGACCGTGTGCACTTACTGGATAACTCGGCTGAGCTGGCCTTAGGTGTCAACAGTTTGCTCGCGCTGATAGACACCGAGATAACGAGTTCTGCGCAGCGCGTTAACGCAGTTGCGGATCAAACTTGATGCGTCGCCCAAGCGCTTTTGCCATCAACCAACAAGCAAATAGCACGGCGGACGCAATTAACGGGGTATTACCCAGTTGATCCTGAGTGAATAAGCCAAGAGCGAGGCTGATTAGCGCCAGCATCAGCAGGCCGAAAGTAATTTTGGACATGATTTTTAAGACTCTTTTTTCGAGAAGCCCAATTCAGAAAATCCAGCGATCGCCCTGAGTCGTGTCGATGGCAACAGGGGTGGCAGATCGCTCGGCCGCCAAATGGGGGGTAACGCTATTGGTGTCCGTCATCACGGCCCGTTGCGGCAGGGGTTTAAGAGGTTTGCTGTAAGTCCCGGCGACTTCAATGCCTTGTTCGGCGACACCAGGTCCAGATTGAAAGTGAAACCCCACCAAAACTGCCATAGCAAGAACATTCAACAGGAGTAGGGTGCTGTTCATGTTCATGGCAGTCGTCTCTTGGAATTAGGTGAGTGCTATGAATAGAGCAGGCATCATGCCAACCTTTCAAGATAAAAAAATCCATATAAAACAATGGCTTATGATGTTTTCCGAGAGGGTTTAAATTGCATATTGCAATGATGGCTTTTTGGGGTAATGCAAAATGCACGACGGGGAGGGTAGGCGGGGAGGTTGCTAGAAAATCGGTCGGAGGCCAGTGTGGTCAAAAGCCTTGCGGCCTACGGGTTTCGGGTTATTCCTTACTGAGTGTTTTTTACACCCGCAGTAAGTACAAGCTGTAGGAACCGCCGAGGACGATGGCTGCGATCTTTTGATCTATAAAAAATCGCAACCCTCAGAAAAATAACGATCAACGCATAAATTTTGCCGCCCACCCAGAGATTGCCTTGGGCCGCGGCGTGGCATACGTGCGTACCTTCGACGTCGACAACCCCAAGCGTACTAGCGATTCTGCGACCGTAACCGCTGCGCTTACGCCATCGATTACCGGTACTCCCGTGCGTTGACGAATCTGCTCATCGAGCCCGGCCATGCCGCCGCAACCCAAACAAATAACCTCTGCGCGGTCCTCACTTACTGCCAGTTCGGCCTGGCGCACAATGGCCGCTAATGCGCGCTCTGGTGATTCCTCCAACTCCAGCACCGCCATGCCGCTGGCTCGCACCGACGCACAGCGATCCCACAGCCCTGACAATCGCAGGCGGTCCTCGATTAATGGCACGGTACGATCCAAGGTGGTTACCACCGAATAGGCCCGCCCCACATACATCGCCGTGCTGGCCGCAGCATCCGTGATGTCTACGACCGGGACATTGAGTAACTCCTGCAAACCCTCGCGTCCGTGCTCGCCATACCCCGCCTGAATCACTGCATCAAAAGGTTGGTCGTAAGACATGACCTTGTCCATCACCGCAATGGCAGCCAAATAGCTCTCAAAATTACCCTCAACCGAATCAGCCCCAAAATCTGGCGTCAGCCCAACGATTTCGGTGCCTGGTGCCGCTGCTGCCTGTGCTTGTCGAGCAATGGCCTGAGTGATGCTGTCAGTCGTATTGACGTTGACTACTAGAATTCGCATGAAGGCTCCTACAAAAGATGACTGTGCGGCCCTGTGCAAACGGGCCGCAAAAATTAGTGGTCAACGTTGTCGACCGCAATCGACTCGCCGCTGACATTGGCGTAATACGCTTGGCGCTTAGCAAAAATCAGATACAGCATGGCTGCGATCCCTGCACCAATCAGCCAAGAGAATGGTGAAACCGCATGAAAGCCCGGGACTAGCGCCAGAACAATTGCGATCACTGCCGCCGGAACAAACGCTGCCACTGCACGTAAATTGACCCCGCGTGTATAAAAATAAACCCCATTTGGATCTTCGCTATACAGCGCCGGTACGTCGATTTGGCCTTTTCGCAACAGCCAGTAATCCACCATGATCACCCCGTAAAGCGGGCCGAGCAGGGCGCCAAGGCCCGACAAGAAGTACACAATCACCAGCGGGCTGTTATAGAGATTCCACGGCAAAATCAGCACTGCGATCGTTGCGCTGATTATCCCGGCGCGGCGGAACGTCAGATGTTTGGGGGCCAGGTTGCTCAGAACAAACGCTGGCGCAACGAAGTTGGCCATGATGTTCACCGCCACTGTCACAATCAGAAACGCCAGGCAGCCCAGAACCAGAAAAAAGGTATTCGGAATTGACGCGATAATTTGCGTAGGGCTTTCGATAACTTGCCCGTTGATTTGAAACTGAGCGCCGCATAGCAACACGGTGATCCCGGCGAAAACCAAAATATTGACCGGTAAACCCCAGAAGTTACCGATCTTGATCGTTTTGCAGCACGGCGAAGAGCGTGAAAAATCACTGAAATTTAGAATCAAGGTGCCATAAATCGCCAGCCACAAAGCCCCACCGGCAAACACATTGCGCCACATTTCGGCGGTGCTCATCTGCGTGTGATTCGACCAAGCAATCGTGCCATTGGCTTGAAAGTACATCCAAGCAGCAAGGCTGATCACGGTGATGAGAATCACAGGCCCGGCAAACGCCTCATAGCGACGCACCATCTCCATGCCATAAGCCAGAATGACCAGTTGCACTAGCCAAATCGCTACAAAGCACACCCAGCCCAAGCTTGAAAGCCCAAGAATCAAGTCATGGTCATAGGCTGCGAAACCCGGGTGCACCGCCACCAGTAAGACACGTAACACCACCGAAGCTAAATACGTTTGAATTCCAAACCAAGCAATCGCGATAACGGCACGAATCAATGCGGGAATCTGCGCTCCATGAACGCCGAAACTAATCCGGCTAATGACTGGAAATGGCACCCCCGTGCGTTGCCCCATATAGCCGGACAGATTCATAAACATAAATACCAGCGCTGCACCGATCCCGAGTGAAAGCAAAATCTGCCAACCGTTCAGGCCGAGTGCATACAACCCAATGGCAAACGAATAATTGGCAATGTTGTGCACATCGTTTGTCCACAAGGCAAAAATGCTATAGCAGCCCCAGCGCCGGCCTTGCGCCTTAGTCGGCGCCAGATCGTTGTTATGTAAGCGGGGGCTGAGCGCGGGGATCGCCGGCGCGCTATCTCCTTGCAGGGGGTGGGCTGATACCGAAGAGGGTAAATCCAGAGCGATATTGCTGGAGATTCTTGTACGCATTCTGGGCAAGCTCCTGACGCCAAACCTGCGTGAGACAGGTCGACGTCACTGGTGATGAAGTCCGCGTTATGCCTGATTTAGAGTCAGACCACTAAACAACGTGTACTTAGTTTCTTGTAATTTTGTATACAAATGCTGTTCAGCTTTAAGCGATATTCATGCCAACCAAAAGCTCAGAGCCTTTAGGCGTACTAAGAAAACTTTTATTTAAAATCTAATAGACTGAAAAATAAGACAATTTTTATGGTTTATAGAAAAAAGCCCAACCATGGCGACCGTGTCCAAGCAGAGCGGCTGGAACTGAGCGCCTCAAAAAAGCTGTTACCTTTTGATGCGTAATTGCGCGGTTACACTCTTGGGTGCACCGTTTTGTGACAGGTTGTATACGATTTTTAGTCTGTGGAAGGGCTGCTGGTGGAGGTGATAGCCCTAAAACTATGTGTGCACTGTGAATGTCCGCTTAACGGCGACTGTTCACACGGAACCTGTAGCGTTTGCCCTGACACGCAAAAAGCCCACGGACGACATGACAAATAAAGGTCTGCCCGTTAACATGCACGCCGTCCTCTGCGCCACGCCATCAGCGTATGGCGCATACCGTTTGTCTCAGTAGCTCAATTGGATAGAGCATCCCCCTCCTAAGGGGAAGGTTGCAGGTTCGAACCCCGCCTGGGACACCATGATTCGTTGCACTGCAAATGGCCGTTAGGGGCCTTTCATAAAACCTGTATTCTTGTCGATTTTTTGAGGGGTGGCCGTTTGCATGGGCTTTCATCCCTTTGGTTCTGCAACAGGTAAGATCCCTATGATTAGTTCTGCTGACCCTAAAACTCTTCCTATTAACAATCGCAGATATAGTGAAGTCGGGCAGCAGAAGTCAGTTGGAGCCACTTACACACCTCCCGATTTTGCTGCTTTTGTGGCGGATCAGATCCTTTCTGTTGCTCAATTGCCCGACCGAGGCGAAATCCGAGTTCTAGACCCTGCGGCTGGAGACGGCGCCCTTCTTGAGGCTCTGCTCAAGCGCATGCCTGTGGATACCCTGAGCCGGGTCAGGGTTTTTGGGTATGACACCGATCCGAGTGCTGTAGTGCGTGCATCTGCTCGGCTGCAAAATGCCTTCCCGGACGTATCCATTCTGATCGAGGAAAAAGATTTTTTAGATCATGTATTAAGCCTAAGCGCTGACTCGGATCTTTTTTCTGATACTCGATCAACACTAATGCCTTTTGATTTAGTCATTGCGAACCCTCCTTATGTTCGTACCCAAATCATGGGGACCGAGCAGGCACAAAAGTTGGCTCAGAGCTTTGCGCTCACCGGAAGAGTGGATCTGTATTACCCCTTCCTGCTGGGGATTTCTCGGGTGCTCTCTGAGGACGGCGTGACAGGTATCATCACGTCTAATCGTTTTATGACTACGAAATCAGGGCAGGCTGTTAGGCGAGCATTACTGTCGAAATTTCGCATCAAGCACGTCTGGGACTTGGGGGACACCAAACTTTTTGATGCGGCTGTATTACCCGCTGTCCTGTTGGCGAAAGGGACTAAGCAGGTATTAGATTCGGATGTTGAAGATATTGTCTTTTCAATGATCTATGAATCTAAAGAAAATGCCGTGGAGCATGTGTCGAACGTGATGGAGGCTCTCACGATGAGTGACAACACTGTTGTGTCGATTTCGGATGGGAGAAACTTCTTGGTTCGCCATGGCCTGCTTGATAATGGTGAAAGCGCTGATGGAATATGGCGTATTTCAACGGCGTCAAGCGATCAATGGTTAGCGACTGTCCATCAACATACATGGAACACTTTTCGCCGAGTTGGAAAAATTCGTGTTGGGGTTAAGTCTACCGCTGATAAGGTGTTTGTTCGCAGTGACTGGTCAGAGTTGCCGGGGGGGCGTCCGGAGCTTCTTCGTCCTCTCATAACACGCTACTGTGCTCGTCAATTCAAAGCCTGTATTCCGAGCAAGACCAAACATATAAAAGAGATCATGTACCCACATGAATCTACTTCAAAAGGTCGTAAAGCTGTTGATTTG
>Ga0308163_10002494_pt1 | contig 16783 bp, 25 predicted proteins | sample PhyTR1_FD_201037 | JGI IMG/M metagenome (GOLD analysis project Ga0308163, IMG submission 201037) | Phyllosphere microbial communities from UC Gill Tract Community Farm, Albany, California, United States - DLSLT.R1 | ecosystem: Host-associated > Plants > Phyllosphere > Unclassified | place: USA...
CGTCGCCAACGTTTCCGACGTACGCGACGAAACCGACGTAGGAAACCCGTCAACGGTCCCGACGATGCACGCCGACGGCGAAACGGACTCCGTCGCCAACGTTTCCGACGTACGCGACAAAACCGACGTAGGAAACCCGTCAACGGTCCCGACGATGCACGCCGACGGCGAAACGGACTCCGTCGCCAACGTTTCCGACGTACGCAACGAAGCCGACGTAGGAAACCCGTCAACGTTCCCGACAGCGTTTTACGTTGCATCGCTGTGCATCGCTGTGCATCGCTGTGCATCCATACCCAGCGGGTCCACCACCCAGACAGGCCTACTCAGTCGGTAGGGTCGCACTCACCTGGAACGCCCGGTACACCCCGTTGCAAAAGTCATCCAACGCACCGTCCGCACTCTCTATCGATTCCGTGGTATCGTGATCACACCGGCAAGGCATCGACGAGAAGAAGGAGGACCTGATGGGCTTCACCGTGTACGAGAAGGGCAGCGCTCCGGTCCCGACGACTCCGTCGGTGACCATCCAGCGCCGCGGTATGTTCTCGATCAACCGTGCTGCGTTCGAGGGTCTCGGCAAGCCGGAAGGCGTCGAGCTGCTGTGGGACGCAGACCGGAAGGCGATCGCGATGCGACCGGCCCCACTCACGAACCAGAACTCGTACCCCGTCCGCCCGCAGGGAGCCAAGGACACCGAGCGCGGCCCATGGCTCGTCGCCGGCACGCTGTTCACGCAGTTCATCGGCCTCAACACCGACGAGGCGTACCGCTGGACCCCGGAGTTCGAGGACGGCATGCTCATCATCGACGTCAGCAAGCCCGGATCCAAGGCGACAGGTCCGCGCCGCAAGGCCGCTGAACGCAACGAAGCCACCGAAGACAAGGACGTCTCGGTGGCTACGTAGAGGCTTCCGCCCGTTTCCGTGACCCGGTGAGTCACTGGCGGGTGGGCCAACCCTCATGTCGATGACAAGGTCAGTCGGTCGGTGAGGGCCCTGGGAGAGGGATGGGGTCGGTGCGCAAGCGCCGGCCCCTTTTGGTGTCTATCTTAGGCCGCCAGAACTCGCGGGTCCAAGGTGACACCCATGAGTTCTCTGCTGGCGAGCACAGGTCGTGCGCGTCATCCGGTGACTCTTGCCGGGCCGTCGCTCTTTGCGAACGCCCAGAGCAGCAGGACCGCCGGCATGTAGATGGCCGCGAACACGAGATTCAGAGCGACCATCGTCCCCGTCTCCCACCGGGAGCCCGCACCTGCCCGCACCGCCCGCGTGAAAATGCCCAGAGCCACCGCACCGATGATCCACGATGCGGGTGCCGCGGCGTACATCGCGAGGGCAACGACGAACCAGAACGTACCTGCCGCCCGGGTCGGCAGAACGCCTCCCTGCAACGCTGCGAGCGTGGCGCCGTAGACCACCAAGATAAGCACGGGCGCCGCCCCGTCCATGGTGTGAGCCAACATCCACCCGTCGGCGTCGATACACCAGGTCGCCCACGCCCACACACCGAACCAATCGAACAGTTGAGCGGCCGCTACGAGTGGCCGCTCCCACTGTGAGCAGAGGATCAAGAGGGCGATGGCGGACACGGCGAACCGGTAGGGCGCATCCCACTTCAGGTCAACGGCCTCTTTGATGGCGCTGATCACTTAACACTCCCTCCAGAACCAGAACGATCCGTCAGCGGGACAGGCCGCCGCGCTCCCGCTGGATGCCCTGCGCCTGGCCGTTCCCCCGTGCCTTGCTGGTGCGAGGCTTGGTCTGCACCGCTTGGCGGGGATGGGTGCCCTGGTTGCGGTCGGCCGCGATGCGGTCGCGCACCTGGTCCTCGCTGAGCCCGTCGGCCTCCATGTCTGACGCCCAAGCCTCTCGACGTTCGGCGCTGTCGTAGGAGGTGGCGGCCGCTTCGCGGTTCACGTTCGCCTCGGCGTGCTCCGGCGTGCCATCACCAGGTCGGGCGTTGTCGCGGGAGTCGACAGCGCCAACCGTGACAAGCGTCAGCGGGTCGTCGACATCGCCACGAGTGGTGTTGGCCTGCTCGCGTTCATACTGCTCACGATCGCGGCGGTCGCCCTCACGGTCGAGCCGATCCGCGACCGCGACGTACGCGCCCGCCTGGACGACGTCGACGCCGGCGCCGGACCGCTGCTGGGCGGCGTCACCACGGGTGCGCTGGTCGCGCTCCACAGCATCACGGAGGGCCGCCGGTCCGGCGTCGGCATTCTCGACGCCGTACCGATCACGGAGCTCGGCCCGCATGCGCTCAGCGGACCGAGCGACCTCGGGGTCCAGCGTTTCCCACGCAGCGGCCTTCTCGTAGGTGGCCGCGACCTGCGCCGGCGTCGCGGTCTCCCACCAGTGGGCATCGGCGGTCGCGCCGACGTCAGCACGCACCGCGTCGCGCTGCGCGTCGAACTCGCGCATCGCATCACGTACCGGGGATGCCTCCTGCTCGCGCCGGATCTCCGCGACCGCCGTGGCGAGCGCGTCCGGACGGTCGTGCATCGCCTGGACGTCGAGGGCGTAGCGGTTCTGCATCTCGTACCGCATCTGCTGTGCGTGAGCGGCAATGTCGGTGTCGACGTCCTCCCAGGCGTGCGCCACCTCGTACGCGGCCGCCATGTCAGCGACGCTCGCTTCGTCCCACCACTCGGCCCGGTACACCGGGTCGACGGCGGCGCGGGCGTCGGCGCGACCTTCCTCGAGGTCGCTGAGCATGCGACGCATCGGGTCCTCAGCGGTGGGGCGGTCCTCGTCCGCTCGAGCGGTGGCGGTGACAAGCGCGTCGCGCATGAGCTCATTGCCACCGCGAACGGTGTCGCCGTCGACGTCGACGCCGTACCGGTCGCGCACCTCGTCGCGCATGTGCTGCGCGGCCCGCGCCAGGTCCTCGTCGACAGGCTCCCACGCGCGCGCCGTCTGGTACATCTCCGCGACGTCCTGCACGCTCGCGGTAATCCACCACTCGGGCCGTGCGGTGGGCGCGACGGTCGCACGGGCAGCGTTGCGGTCCGCGTCGAACCGTGCACGGAGCTCGCGGGTCTGCTGCTCCGTCTGCGCCTGCGCGCGGCGGGTCAGTTCCTCGCGGAGTCGCGAGAACTTCTCCGCCATCTGCGTCGCGGCCATCAGCGCGACGCGCATCTGTCCGCCGGCTTCCTCGATCACGCCATCTGACTCGTCGGCCATGGTTCTACCTCCCCTATCGTTCCTGGCCGTCGCGCTCGTTCGGCGTGACGGTTGGTGCGGTCCTACGTGGTGGGTCGAGCCGGTTCGGCACCGGCGACCCGGTAACACCGGGTCGTGCTTGGCCGCGCTCGACGGCTTCGATCGCCTCCCGCTGCTCGGCGGTGAGCGCGCTCCGATCGACCGGCGCCGGCGGTGTCTGCTGCGTGGTGGCCGGCCTTTGGATCGCCGGCAGCCGATCGCGCACGGCGGTGTACTGCTCGCGGAGCGTCTGATCGATCTGCTGCGCACGTCGGAGGTCGCCGGCGGCGCTGTGCATGTCCATGACGGCCTTGGCGGTCGCGGCCAGCTGGCGCAGCATCATCGCTTCCGCCATCGACCCCTTCCCGCCGGTCGCGGCCGCCATCAACAGCGCCGTGGCACCGGCAGAGGACACCCGGCCCGCGGGCTTCGGCTTCGACTCGTGCGCCCGGATGTGGGCGGTGCGGGCGAGGTCCCGGGCGGTCGCTGCGAGCGGACCGGGGGTCGGCTCGACGCGCTGCGACCACGCGGCGAACGCGCCAGCGGTGTCGCGTGCGAGGTGCGCCCACCCGGCGCGATCGTCGATCGGGACCGCCTGCATCTGCGCGCGCATCTGCCGCAGATCCTCCGTGTACTGCTTCCACATCGTCGGGTCCGGCGTTGCCTCTTCACGACCGGGCGCGACGGGACGGTACTGCCACGGGTTGCGGCTCGTAGCGCGCCACTCGTCGACGGCAGCCTGCGCCGACTGCGGGCTGTCGGGCCATCCCTCGCGCAGCCGCGGGAGGGTCAAGTCGCGTGCGAGCTTGCCGCCGCCGTGCCACACGACAGGCTCGCTCTTCTCCGGGCGCAGCGCGACCGAGTAGCCCGCTACGACGTCATCGCGTCCGGCCGCGAACCGCGGTCGCACGAGGACGCCGCCCTGCCGCAGCCGTCGCACGAACTCGCCTTCGTCGACGCTCGCCGTGGCGGCCGCGCGCACCGCGCGTTCGAGTCGGTGACTTTCGACCTCGACACCGTGGCGGCGTGCGCGGGACTGCTCGGGAGGCTTGATCCCGCGCTCCCCCAGCGTGCGTCCGTCATGCGCCAACTGCGTCAGACCGTGCTCGCGTTCGAGCTCGCGGCACGCCCGCTGCGCACGCGGCTGGTCCATGTGCACCGATGCCTTCGTGCCGTCCTCGCGAACAAGCGACACCGCAAGGTGCACGTGGTCGTTGCCGTTCTTCGACAGCCCGTGACGCACGGCAACCCACCGGCACGGAGCCTTCCCGGAGGCCTCGGTGAACCCCATCCGGTCGACGAACTGCTGCGCAATCTCGCCCCACTTCTCATCGGACAACTGACCATCGTCAGCGCCGAGCGAGAGGGAGCAGTGCCACACGTCCGCGCCGACGTAACGGGACCGAGCCTCCCCGGTCTCCTTGTCGGTGGTGGTGACCTTCCGCTTCACGTCGACGCCGAACAACACCCGCGGTTCGTCGAGGTCGTGGGCGATGGCCAGTGCCGCGTTACGGTCGAGGACGTCGTACCCGTACATGGTGACGATGGCGGAATCACCGGCGACGAGATGCTGCTCCGCGTGCTCGTTCTCGCGGCCGTCACCGACCAGGTAGACCATCAGACCGGTCATCCTGTCGCCACGGGTGATGTTCGGAATCATGTCTGGTTGATCCGATCAAGCGCGACCCGAATCTCGGCCACGACCGCTCGGTACTCAGCAACGACGGCTGCGGCATCGGCGGGGAACGCACGCTCCTCGTTCGCCCACTTCGCCAGCTGGTTGACGTTCGTCGCGACACCTGCCATGTCCCTGCGGAGCTTGAACAGTTCCGCGATCGCAGCCTTACGGTCTGTGTCGGTCTGGACGTGTGCGCTCATCGCGGACTCGAACAGGAACCGCGGCACAGTCACACCCGCCGCGACGGCGCGAGCCTGCAACTGCACGTCCTCGTCGCCGTTCACGCTGACCTCGTAGCGACGGTCACGCTTCCGGTCCTGCGGAACGTTCGCGCGGCGACGACGACCGAACACACGACGCTCGTTCTGCTCGCTCATCGCACCTCCCCGGCCCAGCGCAGCGAACCCGCCACCTGGCGGGGACCATACGACCAGTATGCCGCCGAGGACGCGCAGCGTCCAGAGGCCGAGCCATTTACCCCGGGTAAATGTATAGCTTGCTCCGTCCGGGACTCCGCCTCATCGGTGCCGAAGGCATCGTGAGCCTGCACATGCCGGTGCAGGCTGTTCGCCCTGGTGCCTGCCGGTGGCGCGCCAGTAGGCTGTGGGACATGAGCGATGCAACGGTGAACCCGGAGGACGCGGCGGCTGCGGCTCGTCGACTGCTGGAAGCGAACGTGAACGCCCGCGTGGACGCGGTCCGTGAGGTCGTCGACGCTGCGAACGATGCCGACGAGAAGGAGCGCGAGGCGACGGAGGCACGGGAGCGACACAGCCGCGCGTGGGATGCGGCGATCAAGGCCGGATGGTCTGACAAGGAACTGCGCCAGACAGGCGCTCGGGCGCCGGGTGTGGCGACGCCGAAGCGGCGCACACGACGCCCCTCTGTTGCACCGAGCGCAGCACCGGAGGCTGCGGAGCAGTCGACAAACGAGCACCAGGGCTAAGCCCAACCCAGCCGAACCGAAGGCCCCATCGAGCATCGCTCGGTGGGGCCTTCGTCGTGTGCGGACGACACGTTGGTGTCGGACCAGGGCACCGCTGCGCGGGAGCCGCAGGCGGCCAGTGGAGCCCGGCGGAGCCGGGCAGGAGTTCGTTCTTTTACCGTGAAGCCTTCGGCAGCGTACGGACGCTCGGGCTCCGTGCAAGCGGCAAGCCGCCGACGCCGGGAACAAGTTCGGGACGCGGTCGCTGCGCTCCCTTATTTCGCCCCGAACTTCTTCCCGTCGCCGCCACAGAGGGTTGCACTCCACCCGATCGTCCTAGCGGCGACAAGTCGCCTTCACGGCGAAAGAACGAGAGGGAGAGGTGACCCGATGCAGGAGATGACGACGCACGTCACGGCCGTACCGAGCGGGGACGACGAGGGCAGCCGGCGGCTCCGTCAGCTGGCCGACCGTGACACGGAGTTGAGCCGGTACGGACGGCGCGGCTGGGCACTGCACAGCACCCACACGATCGTCGGCACCGACCGCGTGACCTTCGCGGACACCCTCACCCGAACCACCCTCAGCGACTGAACGGAGCCGACCATGATCACCGTCTACAGCAAGCCGTCGTGCGTGCAGTGCACCGCGACGTACCGAGCACTCGACAACAAGGGCATCCGCTATGAAGTCGTCGACTTGACCGCGCAGCCGGTCGAGGTGGTCGACGAGTTCAAAGCGCGCGGCCTCATGCAGGCCCCCATCGTCGTCACCGACCGTGACGAGTGGGCCGGGTTCCGTCCGGACAAGGTGGCGGCGCTGCCGGCCGAGCAGTGCGAGGTGGCGCGATGAGGGCAGAGCCGATGCCGTCGACCGTGCGTCCGGCGCTGACGCCGGCGCAGGCGGCGAAGCAGCTGCACATGTCCGTGCGCGAGCTCGCCGCGCTGCGGCGGGCCGGGCAGGGACCGGAGTGCCTGGTGATCAGCCCGCGGACGATCCGCTACCTCGCCGGCGATGTGACCGAGTGGCGGGAGCGCCACGTCCACGTCACGACAGCAGCGTGCGCAGCGTCGTGACGTGGCGGCCGGCGAACGGCGTCAGCCGGGAGTACCGGCCGCTGAGGATGTAGCCGAGGATCTGCGCGGTGCTCAGGCCGAGCACGCGCAGCGCCTCGGCTGCGTCGCGTGCACGCCGCCTTGATCGCTCGTCGGTCCAGCCCTTGTAGCCGGAGTCGACCAACTCGTCCAAGGCGTCCTGCGTGGCGGCGTCGACGTCGACGCTGAGGACGTCACCGGTGCTCATGTCGCGTGCCCCGACGAACTGCGCCCACCCGCGCAGCGGGTCGCTGGGATCTTCCGCGACGATCGCGAAGCCGTTCGCCGGTAGGCGGACGTCAGCGAGCAGGTCGTAGCTGGGCCGGATGATCGCCACGACGTCGGCGCCGTCGACGGGCGTCCGGGTGCGCAGTGTCCGGTGCGGCCACGCCGCGAGCTCGTCGGGCACGACGGTCAACTGGTCGACGACCACCAGGCCGCGTCCGTGCGTCTCGTCGCGGAGCTCCACCGCGAGTTCCGCCGCGCACGTGACGCTCTCCGCGCCCCACGGCACGAACAGCACCCGCGATCCCAGCCGTTCAGCGAGCTCGTCAGTTCCCATCGGTGTCCCCTCGTTTAGGAGGCCTGCGCCGTCAGCGCCTCGACCTCGTGTGCGTCGTCGTCGTCGCGGAGCGCGCGGCGCACGGATGACATGCCGACTCCCAGCGTCGTCGCGATCGTCTGCCACGTCTCCCGCTCGGCGCGCATGCGTTGCGCGATCGCGATGCGCTCCGGCGTCATCACGGTTGGTCGGCCGCCGCGGCGGCCGCGGTCGCGCGCGGCCGCGAGGCCGGCGCGGGTGCGGTCCGAGATGATCCGGCCGTTCATCTGTGCGAACGCGGCGCAGATGTGGAAGAAGAGCTCGCCGCCGGCAGTGGTCGTGTCGAAGGGTTCGGTCAGTGACCGGAACTGGATGCCGCGCTCCTGCAGCTCGGTCACGATGTTCACGACGTCGGTCATCGACCGGCCGAGCCGGTCGGTCGAGTAGACCAGCAGCACGTCGTCCGCACGGAGGTGCGCCAGGCAGCGGCGCAACCCGGGGCGGGCGGTGTTCTTCCCCGTCGACTTGTCGGAGAAAATCGTCGCCGCGCCGGCGGCGCGCAGCGCGTCCTCCTGCGACCCAAGGTTCTGATCGAGGGTGCTCACCCTCGTGTATCCGACGATCATCGGCTGTACCCATCTCTCGGTAGGTCGGTTCCGCGGTTGGCGTTGAGGTTGCTCCGCACCGAGGGTCGATCATCAAGCATCGGCGGAACCGCGCGGGTGACCTCCGACGCGGGGCGTCCGTTCTGCCGACTGAGCATGTCGACAGTGCGTTGCTGCTCCGGCGTCAGCGGTGCTGCGGTCGCCGCACCGATGGGCTCGATCGCCGCGCCGAGGACGTTCACCAGACGGTCCGTGCGCCCGGTCGCCTGGTTGTAGAACCGGGCGGCTACGAACTCATCGCGCAGCGGGGCACCGGCCTGGAACTGCGCAGCGTCGAGGCGGTAGCCGGCGTTCTCGGCCAGCTGGTGAAAGAACACGAACTGGGAGCGGGTGTTGCCCTCCCGAAACGAGTGGATCGTGTTGAGCTCTCCCCAGTGGTCCGCGAGCCGTTCCACGAATCGATCGCGGGCCATCCCGACCAGGTGCCCCTCCACCGCGAGCCGCCGGTACTGGGTCTCTGCGGCGTCGCGCACGCCAGGACCCGGGTAGTACCCGTACGCCACCGTAGGGGCGGCCGGGTCGCCGGGCGCGAAGTTCACCACGTCGGGGCCGTCCTTCGTCATGCGAGTCTCCGGTCCGACCCGCTCGTTCCCGGCCCACTCGTACGTGTCTTGGAAGATCCGCCGGTGGATCTCCTTCATGTGCGCGTAGTCGAACTCCCCCGCGACCGGTTCGGCGGCGAGCTCGACGAGGCGTGCTTGCGCGGCGAACTCTTCCTTCACGCGCAGCCGCGCCCCGTCGGTCTCGTTCCACTTGTTGCGCAGGACGTCCGTGCCGGGGATGAAGTAGTCATCCCAGCTGCGGACCGTGGCAGCCACGGCTACTGAGCGTCGAGGTGGGCGATGCCGGCGGCGATTGCGTCGTCTGCGCTCATCGTGCCGTCGGCCACGCGACGGCTGAGCGTGCGCAGCGTCGTGTCGGTCACCTCGTGCCCGGCCAGCGCCAGGGCCGCGTCCGCAAACTGCATCCGGCGATCCACCTCGATGGCATCGACGGCGTCGCCCGCGACGGCGCTCACGGCGCCGATGGCGTCCGCGATCGCGGCCGTCTCGTTGCGGTACTTCGCCTCGAGCTCGGCGCGCGCCTGCGCTCCGGTGATCTTCCCCTCGAGGATGCGGCGGGCTCGCTCCACGGTGTCAGTGCTGAGCCGGTTGCCGCCGAGCTCGTGGCTCTTAATGATCAGCGCCATCTCCTGCTCAACGTCGACGTGGCGGCTTCCGCGCTGTCCGATCTTGGTGGCCATGCTCGCTCCCCTGCTCGGCTTCCATTCTACCAAACTGCCCGAAAACGGTCCACCCTAGTTCTGAACAACTGTGGGTTTCGGCAATGAGTTTTGGACAGGCACCGACCCGGCGTGTCGGCCTGATCGACCTACCTGCTCGGAAACGATCGTTTACGGTAACCGCATCAAGCTCGCTTGTAAGCGAGCTTGACTTTTAAGGGACCTATGGACACACTTTCCAGCAAGCCCGCTTGCAACCTACCTTGGAGCATCATGATTCCGATCACAGTCCACGTCCCCGATCACCGCGTTGAGGAGTTCTACGTTCGATTCGGCGAGTTCGTCAACGACAAGCCGGCCCCTGGAACCCCGATGCGCTTGCCGTCCGGACTGGCTCCGACCTGGATCACAGAGGACGAGGCCGAAACAATCGCAGCGAAGCTCTGGTCGGAGCTATCGGGCCCTGGGGGCTGGCTCCTCAACATCATGATGATCAACGCGACGGACGAGACTGTGCCTCTCTCCCCTGACGAGCTCGCCGACGCTTTCGGTCATCCGAAGGGTAAGGCGCGGATCGCCGGAGTCCTCGGCGGGGTGGGGAAGGCGATCCGGCGCGCCGGCGTTCCCTTGTACATGACGCCCTCGGGTGATGAGTGGCACTACATCTGGGATTGGGACGGTGAGCGCTACTCGATGACGCCGGAGGTTGCAGCCCTACTCCGACGCGCACGAGATCGAGATGGTCGCAACTGAGTCGTCTCACGCCGGCGCCGGGTCGTGCGCGCATGAGGGAGAGGCCCGCCGTCCTTGATGGACGACGGGCCTCGGCCGTTCACGAGGCGGGGAAGCCCGCGAGGTTGAACGGCGGGTGCTGCACCGCACGGATGATGCTGATGATGGTCTTCACGAAGAAGAGCGCCGTCTTGCACCACGCGACGATGTACTCAGGCGTCAGGTTGACGCCGGGCCCCGAACGGGTACCCTTGTTGTTGGGAAGCACTACTACTTCTTTCTGCTCTACGAGCATCTGGACACAGCTCGAACTGTGTTCAATCGGGTCCCCGTCACGGGTTGTGGCGGGGATTTTCCGTACCTACGAGAGGTTCGGAAGTTCTTGGGTCAGGGATCCAGGGGATCGTCTCCCTGCGCTTCAGCTTCGACCTCGGCCGCCTGGTCGATGGCCTCTGCAAATGTCGGCTTCGTCGGGGCGAACCGTCGGTTCTTCATGGAGGCTGTGATCGCGTCCTTCGCGTACGGTCCGAGCAACTCGTAGGTACGCACCTCAGACCACCCACGCCTGTTGGCGGGGTCGAGGCGCCAGGACTGCTTGTAAGTCAGTAGGCCCTGGTTCTGCAGCTCGCGGAACCCCCGCTGCGCTGTGCTTCGCGAGATCCCGTACCACTCCTTGGTGCGCTCGAGCGGGAGAGTGAAGTGCTCCTTCGATGACAGCGCAATCAACAGCATGACCTTCGCCGGGTGACTCAACGCGAGGTAGTGGTCTTCGAGCCAGTAGACGTCCGGCAAAGTGAACCAGTTTCCGTCCTTGGTGTCCTTGGGTCGGCTGTAGGCTGCGCCGTTGCCGGACTCGTCGAGCAGCGTGTACTCGACTCCTCGTCCGGTGCGCTTCGTCGACACGAGGTTCAAGTCCCGAAGCTTCCGGGTGATCTTCGACCACTGCCGCACGGCAGTGGCGGTGTCGTCGTCAGCGACACCTGACCCTGCGTCGAGGTTGAGCGATCGAGCCCAGGCCACCGACGGGTAGGTCACCACGTAGGGCTCCTTCGCCGAGGCGAGGGTGTGCAACCAGAGAAAAGCATCGAGGTAGGTAGCGCGCCCGAACTCGGCGAGCTTGCTTGGTCGAGTGTCCGCGTCCTTGGGGTGCTGCACGAAGACGTTGCGGATCGGGGTCCCGTGGCGCTTGGTCTTCCCGATCATCTGCGTGACGAATTCAGTGCGGCCGGGGAGGACGTTGGGTCGCGCCGTCTTCTCCGGAGCGACCGGCTTGTAGAGCGGAGCGGTCGATGTCATGCTTAGACAGTACACCAACATGTCGGCTCATATCGCACATACCGATATCGGCTGTGACCTGTTGAGAGACGACCTTGCGAGACGATGCTATCCGTTGCGAGTCGAGGTGCGAGACGATGCCAGACGTTGAGCGAAGCTCTGGCGCCACCGAAGTCCCGGCCCTAGTCTCCCAGATCATCGCCGCCGAGCAATCCTCTAGAAGGTGCTCGTTCACGCTTCGGCTCTAGCCCAACGCAAGTAAGCACCCCCGGTCGGGAGAGAGAGTCGACCGAGGGCGCTAGCTGGCGGGGAGGCCGTCACGTCTGCGTGACAGGGACCTCCGAACTCAGGTGAGGCGATCCGGCGGGAGTTGTTCTTCCTCGTCGGGCCAGTAGTCCCACTGCAACAGGCGGGTCCGTGCTCCCTGGTACGGGCCCTTGTTGGCGTGGATGGCGCAGTCGTGGTTGTCGTGGTCGTATGCGGCCCGGTAGTAGCGGTCTGCGTCGTAGTCGGCACCGTTGTAGGCGTTCCACGCGGCGTCCACCTCGGACTGCCGGGACTCCCACCCCCACCGTTGTCCCTGTCGGAAGATTGCCCACTCTCGCTCGGTGAACTCCCCCATCGGGATCTCACGGCCCGGCGTCGGCGGTGCTTGGAGCTCGTCGTAGTCCGCCGGCCCCGTGAAGGCGTCGACCGGTGCCGCGGCTGACCGGGCCCACTCCCACCGTCGCGGGTTTGGCGTGGTGTCGGTCATGGTCCTCGTGTCCTCGGTGAGCGGTCGGGTCAGGCGGCCAGGGCGGCGATCTTGTCTGGCTGGAAGCCGGCCCATTCGTCGGTGTCGGTGACGACGATGGGGGCCTGCATGAGGCCACGTGCCTTGAAGCTCTCCACGACGTCGGCGGGCTGTGTGGTGAGGTCGATGACCTCGTACCGGACGCCCTTGGTGTCGAGCGCACGGTAGGTCGCGGTGCACTGCACACACGACGGCTTGCTGTAGACGATGACGTTGCTCATGATCCTCAGACCCCTCCCGATCAACTTTTCTTCTGACCGTTTCCGGCTAAGGGGACCGAGTGCGAGCGGGAGCGGCAGTGACCAGGGACCGTGGAATACCGGACTGAGCGCAGCGAGGGAGGATATGCCGCGAAAGCCCTGGTCACCGACGTGGAGCGAGTTACGATCGACCCGCCGGAAACGGTCGAAGGACCAGACCAGAACCGGCCGCGTAGCGGCTCCCCCACCGGTTGACCTCCGTGGCGACTGGTGCCGCTTGGCTGTTGCTGTCATCGTGCTATCCCCCGGTTTCACTGCGCCAGCACACCGATAGCACAGCGCTATCAGTTCGGCAGCGGTTCGCTAGCCGGCGTCGTAGGCATCCACGCCGCGGCGGATGAGCAGCAGCATGGTCTTCTGGAAGCTGCGATCTTCGGTCGCCGCGATCCGTTGGACTGCGCGCGGCAAGTCCTCGTCGGCCCAACGCACGAGCGAGGTCGACGGCACGTCGCCGGACGGTTCCGCGGGGCGGTTCGCCCGGGCCTTCGACGACCGCGTGGCCCGCGGCGTCGCCGTGGGGACGGGTGCTGCCGGCGCTTCATCCTCGGGCGGCGTGGCGCCTGCCCCGAAGGCGGCGATCGCCGCCTCACGCTCCGCGTCGGTCTGGGGGGTGCGCTTCTTGATCGCCATTACGCGACTACCTCTCCTGCGAGTTCCTGGATTTCGGCGCGGGCCTTGGGGTTGGTCCACTCCACGACGGAGAGCCCTTCTCCGATGACGTCGCGATACGCCTTGCGCTCGTAGATCACCGTTTCCAGCGGCGCGATGAGCGGGTAGTCCGCCAGGTACTCCCCCGCATCGGTTCGCTCGCTGCCGTTCGGGTTCGTCGGTGCCTGCGTGATGAGGCCCCGGACGCGAAGCTCGGGATTGAGGTCCTGGGCTTCCTCGATGAGCTCAGACATATGCGGGAGGGTGTCGAGGTCGAGTTGCGACGGGCGGACGACGACGATCATCTGGTGCGCCGCCGTCATCGCGGTACGCATCTCGCGGGAGTCCTGCCCCGCGACGTCGACCACGACGACGTCGTAGCGGGCATCGAGGTCGCGGAGCGTGGAGTAGATGTTTCCCAGCTTCTCCACGGCGGCGACGACGGGCTCATGCCCGGCGTCGACGCGATCGGCGTGCCAGCGTGCAGCGGAGCGCTGCTTGTCGGCATCAACGATCACAACGTCCTTGCCCTGGCGGGCGAGCTCGACCGCGAGGTTGGTGACGATGGTCGATTTCCCCGGCCCGCCCTTTTCGCTTCCTACGACGATGATCATGCTTTCATCCTACTTCCAAAGTGATATCACTGCAATAGCGCTACGCAACTAGTTTCACAGTGCTTGCAGTGCGCTAGTGGGGGAGCGCGAGGGGGCTTGCCCCCTCGCCCGCCCGGGTCACCGGGCGGGCGGCGCGGTCAGTGTTCGGCTGCGTGGTCGAGGTCGCTGAGGCGCTGCAACTGCGCGGCGATCGCCTCGAAGCGTTCCGCGGTCCGGGTGTGCTGCTTGTGCTGTAGCGCGGTCGGCACATACCGACCGGCTCGCTCGCGGGCGAACCGGGCCGATTCTTCGGCCCATGCGTGGCTCTGGGCGAGCGTGAACGGGGGCGCGTACCCGCGACCGGCACGCTGTCGCGCGTTGGGAGTCATGGGAGCGGCGGGACCGTACCCGGCCGCTCCCTGCTCGAGGCGGCTATACCCGCAGGCGCAGACGGTCAGGCCGGCGGAGGCGGCCGCGGCGTCGGTGCTGTTGTCGACGTAGCCGACACCGACGGGGCTGGGGCCGTCGCACTGCTTGCACCGGTAGCCGGCGTGGGGGCTGCTGCTGGTCATGGTGACTGGTTCCGTTCTGCTAGCACTTGCATACCGATTGCGGAGTGCTATCACTCGGATAGCGCCCTCCGGGGCGGGGCCGCCGGTAGGCGGCCCCGCGGGTGGTCAGTCCTCGTCGGCGTCCTCGTCGGCCGGGTCGAGGATCGCGGCGACCTGGTGCGCGGCGGTGAGCACGCGCGCCGCGGTAGAGCGGATCAGGTCGGCGTCTGCCTCGGACCACCCGGCGACGTAGCCGACGCTGTAGGCGGCGGTGTCGAACCCGACCAGCCCCGCGACGACGTGGGCGACGCTCTCGGCTTCGGTCTCCATGAGTCCGCGGTGCTCGGCGTACGCGGTCAGGTCGTCGGTGTGGCCGAGAATGATGTGCGCGAGCTCGTGAATGAGGGTCTTGGCGGCGTGCTCGGGGGAGAGGTGCGCTCCGATGACGACGCGGCGGGCCTCGGGGTCGGTGAAGCCGATGCGGCCATGGCCGGTGTCGGCGTGTTCGACCGTCCAGCCCTCCGCAACCAGGTGCGCGGTCAGCGCGACGATCACGCCGTGGTCATCGGCGCCGGTCAGCGGCGCCGTGAGCGTCGACGGGTCGTCCGCGTCCGGGTCGATCGGGTCCGTCTGGGCGATGTCGAACACGGGCAGGATCGGGAATCGGGGGTAACGCTTCTCGACGTCCTCGCCGTTCTCGTCCTGCTCGGTGACCTTCTTGGTGCTGTAGCCGAAGATCCGGAGGGACTTTTCGCCCTTCCGGACCTGACGGCCGAGGGTCTGCCACTTCCGGAACCCGGCGACGCGCTCGGCGTCGGGGCGCTGAGCGAGGATCAACAGCACGTTGTTGAGGCTGTAGCGGTGGAACGCGGCCGCGAACGCGAGGAACTGCGTCCAGCGGTCCGACTCGCGCAGCTGCTCAACCTGCGTCGCGATCGCCTCGTGCAGGGCTTCCGCCTGGGCTTTGCGGGCCTCGGGGCTGACGGTGGGGCGGCTGGTGCTGGTGCGCTTCTTGGTGGCGGTGCTGGTGATCATGGCTCTCTCCTGCCGGTGGGTACGGTCGGTGGCGGGGGAGGGGGCGAGTACGGTTCGCCCCCTCCCTTGCCGGTCAGTCCTCGTCGTCCTTGGTGAACGTGTCGACGAACGTCGCGTCCGAAGTGGTTTCGATCACCGCGGTGTGCACGAGGGAGTACCCAGCACGCGCGTACTGCTGCAGCTCGGCCTCCCGATCCGCGATCTGACGCATCCGGTTCCGGGCGTCGTCGTCGTCCTTGGTGACCCGGTTGGCGGTGGTGGTGATTCGCATGTGCTCTTCCTTCCCTCTCGTTGTTTTGCCGTGAAGGCGACTTGTCGCCGCTAGGACGGGAGGGTGGAGTGCAACCCGAAGGGCGGTGGGGGAGAGAATTTCGGCGCGAAATAAGCGAAGCGCGCGTCGAAAATCTCGGGGGAGGCGGCGGCTTGCCGCTTGCGCGGAACCCGGACGTCCGTACGCTGCCGAAGGCTTCACGGCAAACAACGGGCCCGTAGGGCCGACAGCGCCGGCAGCGCCGGCTCCACAGACCGCGCAGCGGCTCCCGGCTTCCGGCCGGAAGCACTGGACTGGTCTGTGCGCTCCCCCAGCACGTGGGGTCGTGGTCGTCAGCCAGCTGATGCAGAATCATGCGGACGAATGGACAATCCGGGGGGTGGAGGATGCCGCTTCGCAAGCACGTGGAAGAGATGCGTGACATGTACGCGAACGAGATTGCGGCCGCCGTGGCGGCGGGGGAGGTGCCGTCGCCGCTGCAGGTGGAGTCGTGGGTGAAGTACGACGCGGGCGCGCGTGGGTCCGACCCCGCGGCCGGATTTGCCCCGCCTGCTCAGTAGTTTCGTTCTGCTGTCACGATGCTGTCATAGTGATAGCACTATACGGCCACTAGGTTTCGCGGTTCCGGTAGCGTCATGGTGTCCCGGCCGCAACAGCGCAACCGGCTCCATGATCAGGAGCGACGCCGGGATGCACGCGGGGGCGTGCGGTCGCGCATCGCACCACGGCTGCCCTCGGAAGGCCGTGGTGCCCGCTGGGGGAGCGGGTCTGTTCTCTCGGCGTCACAACTGAGAGGACACCATGCACACCAAGCAGGTCACCCTAGCGATCGCGGGTATCGCGATCGCTTCCTTGAAGGACGCGATGAAGGCCGCCGGCGCATGAGTGCGACGCCGCCGGCAGCTCCGACCCCGCCACAGGGCGCGGAGCTATGGGGACGTCGAATCATCGCGATTGTGGTGTTGCTCATCGCCGTTGTGGCCTACGTGGTGCCGCGGGTCTCGGGAGACGACGACTTCTGGACTGGGCTTCGGCCGGTATCACTGCAGGCAGCGATCCTGATCGCCACCTTTGCCGTGTTCTCTGCTTCCGTGCAGAACAACCGAAGCTTCTTGGTCGGCGTCGCTGGCGTTCTCTTCCCGCTCTTCATGCTGTACGTAGTTGCTCTGCCTGCTGCTGCAGTCGGGGAAAGCACTCCGGAGTGGGCGGACTTGATGACTGGGGTGTTCAGCATCTTCCTACTGGGCGTCTCGGTATTTGGGCCGGGAGAGCGGCACATCTTCGAGTAGATCGC
>Ga0308163_10002495_pt1 | contig 16777 bp, 7 predicted proteins | sample PhyTR1_FD_201037 | JGI IMG/M metagenome (GOLD analysis project Ga0308163, IMG submission 201037) | Phyllosphere microbial communities from UC Gill Tract Community Farm, Albany, California, United States - DLSLT.R1 | ecosystem: Host-associated > Plants > Phyllosphere > Unclassified | place: USA...
AGCAGGCTCGCTCCCACAGTTTCACCGCTCTCCCCTGTGGGAGCGAGCCTGCTCGCGAAGGCTGACTTAAAGACAACACGTCTCTACAGACAGACAAAACCCGCCGTCCCGATTCAACCGGGGCGGCGGGTTTTGTCGTTTCAGACCTCAGCTCAGACCGTATCCACCTTCAACGAATGATCATTGAGCATGCCGCTGATGATCGTCGCCGTGTCGTGACCGCTGGCAATCATGCCGCCCGCCCCCGGTGTCACGCCGTAGTGGCTGGCGAGGTTGACGCCAGCCAGGTCGATGGTCTGGTTCGGCGTACCGCCGGCCATCGCGCTGACGTCGATGCTGGTCATCACCGAGGCGCCGCTGCCGCTGACGGTGAAGTGCAGATAGTCGTCCAGCGACGCGGTGCTGGCGTTTTCGCCTTGCAGCAGTTGCGACAGATCGAGCTTGTCGGTACCGGGGGTGAAGTCGGTGATCAGGTCGTGGCCGCTGTTGCCCTTGAGCCACTGGAAGGTGTCGGCCCCTGCCCCGCCCGTCAGCGTGTTGTTGCCCATGCCACCGATCAGCAAGTCATCGCCAGCACCGCCATTGAGGAAGTCGTTGCCGAGGCCACCGTTGATCACGTTGTTGTTGCCGTCGCCGGTGAGGCTGTCGTTGAAGTTCGAGCCGAGCAGGTTTTCGATACCGGTCAAGGTGTCAGTACCGGCGCCGAGGGTGTTCTGCGCACCGAGCAGGCCGAGGTTGACGGTAACGGCGGCCGTGGCGTGGGCGTAGCTGGCGGTGTCGCTGCCAGTGCCGCCGTCGAGCAGATCGTTGCCCGCGCCGCTGTAGAGCAAATCGTTGCCGCCGTCGCCGTGCATTTCGTTGTTGCCGGAGCCTGCGCTGAGCACGTCATTGCCGTCGCCGGCGTTGATCACGTTGTTGCCGCTGCCTGCTACCAAGACATCGTCGCCAGCGGTGCCGGTCAGGGTGTGGCCGTCCTGATAGCTGATGCTGACGTTGGCCGTGTCGCTGCCGCCGTGGTTGTCGTTGGCGGTGTAGGTGCCGTGGTAGTCCGGTGTGGTGTCATGGGCCCCGGCGTAATTGAGGGTCATGGTCAGCTGGTAGTTCTCCGCCGCATTCGGGTTGCCGCCACCATTACCAATGTTGGTGATGTGAATCTGGTAGACGCCGTCAGCCGAGGCGCTGAGGGTCTGGCCGTCCGCCAGCGCCATCCAGGCACCGCCGTTGAGCGAATACTCCATGCTGATCTTCCCGGCACCCAGATTGTGATCCAGATTGAGGGTTTCGCCCTGACGTAGATTGACGGTAATGCGGTCTTCATCGTTGGCATTGCTGTTGCTCACCATGCCCAGATAACCGCTGACCACCAGCACGGCGGTCATGGTCGCGGCATTGGCGCTGAAGGCGCTGCGCACATTGGCCAGGTTCTGGTTGGCCGCATTATTGTTCTGCCCAGTGAAACCGATCAGGCCGGTACCGGTGAAGTCCGCCGCTTTCGAGACCCAACCGGTGTTGAAACTGGTTGGCGTAGCGTTGAGGGTGTCGCCGTTCGGATCGCTGTCATTGGCCAGCAGCAGCTCACCCGGCACCACGATGTTGCCCGACAGCACGTTGGTAATGACGTGATCGTCCATCGCCACTGGCGGCGCGTTGGGGATCACTTTCACCGTCAGGGTGGAGCTGGCCAGATCGCCGTCGTTGTCGCTGACGGTGAAGCCGATGTTTTCGGTGATGACCACGGCGGTGGTTTTCTGCGAGGTGTAGCTGTATTCACCGGTATCGAGGTTGACCACCAGCGTGCCGCTGTTGTTGGTGGCGATACTGACGGTGTTGTTGGCGGTATTGAAAGTGCCGTGGTTGGCGCCACCGCTCGCGGTCAACGAACCCTGGCCACCAAGGGCTTTCGGGTCGTAGGTGTAGGTGGTGCCGTCGACCACGATCGACTTGATGAAACCGCCATCGGCACCGAACGAACCACCGTCGCCCAGCAGCGAACCGGTGACCGGCGCGCCCTGCACAGTGCCGGACAGCACCGAGTTGAGCTGGTTGAGATCGGTGACCACCACCGCATTGGTGTTGGTGTGGTTGATGCCGTCGTAGGCCAGGGGATCGAGGTTGGCGTTGCTCACGCCACTGCCCAGACCAATGGCGTAGTTCTTGATGTTGTTGGCGTCGAGGAAGTTTTTCAGCGCGGCTTCGTCAGCCGTGCCGATGTCGCCCTCGTTGGGCTTGCCGTCGGAGAAGAAGTAGCCGACGTTCTGTGCCCCGGTGAGTTTGCCCGAGGTGTTGAAAGCGGTCTGCATCACCGCCACGGCGGCGTCGTAGTTGGTGCCGCCGCCGGCGTTGAGGCCGGCGAGCAATGTCTTGGCAGTAGCGACATCGACCCACACCGTGGTGCGGTCGGCGGCACTGCTGCTGAACGTCACCAACTGCACTTTCACATCGCCCAGATCATCGTACTTGTCGAGCAAGGCGCCAATGGCCTGCTTGGCCAGTGCCAGCCGCGACAGGCCCGGCACGCCAGAGGGATCGGCCATGCTGCCGGAGATGTCGAGGACGATGAGGATGTTGGAATCAATCTCCACTGCGGTTACCGAGCGATCCGAGGCAACGGCTTTCGGTATGTCGTCGACGATGTTGACCACGAGGGTGCTGGTGGTGCTGTTGCCCAGCGCATCAGTGGCTTTGTAGGTGAACGTTTCGCTGAGGGTGTTCGGCCCGTCGTTGGCGCTCGGGACGGTTTTCGGTGCCGACGTCAGCGTGTAGGTGTAGGTGCCATCAGCGTTGAGCAGCAGTTGCCCGTAGCTGCCGGTGGCGTTGCCGACCAGGGTGTAAGTGATCGCGCCGCTGCCACCACTGACCGAACCGACCAGCGTGCCGCTGGCGGTTTCGCCGGTGTTGCCAGGTTCGCTGCCGGCGACTGTGCCGGGGGCGAGATCCTGGCCATCCTTGTTCAGGTCGAGGGCTTTTTCGTAGACCGTCACATCCTGATCGACCGAGGCGACCAGTTTGCTGTCGGCGACATTGATGGTCAGCGTTGTGGTGCTTTCGTCGCCATCGCTATCACGGATGGTGTAGGTGAACGTGTCGGTCGCGCCCGGCGGGCTCACCGAGTTCGGGTTGCTGTGGTAAACCGCGTTGCCCGCCGCGTCGAGGGTCAGGTAGCCGTAGTTGCCGTTGATGTTGCTGTTGAGCCCGCCGCTGGCTGACGTCGCGGTGTTGCTGCCGGCGCGCACGCCGACCACCGTGGCGGCGCCGTCGGCACCGCTGAGGTCATTGCCGAGCACACTGACATTGACCGTGCCGCCCTCCGCTACCGAGCCGGTATCGGCGTTGGCAGTCGGCAGATCGTCGACGATGTTGACGTTGATCTGGCCGCTGGCGGTACTGCCATCGGAATCAGTGGCGACCACGTCGAAGCTCTCGCTGAGGCTGTTGGCACCGTTGGCGTTCGGATGGGCTTCGTTGTCGACCAGGGTGTAGCTGTAGCTGACCACTCCGGTGGCCGGGTCGTAACCGGTGATGGTGAACGTACTGCCCAATGGCGAGACCACCGATTGCGGCAAACCGGCGGCGACGCCATTGCTGATCACCGCAATGCCGCCGACCTTGAGGGTTTGCAGGCCATCAAGCGCAGTGACGGTGAAGCTGCCGCTTTGGGTCAGCGCCGAGGTGTCGGGGCTGCTGCCGTCGCTGAGGTTTTTCTCGTAGACGGTGATTTCGCCGCCCTTCACATCGAGGCCGTCGAGGCACACCGGATCGTCGTTGTTATGGATGTTCAGCACCAGATTGGCGGTGCTGGTGTCGCCGTCGGCATCGGTGATGGTGTAGGCGAAGGTTTCCGTGCCGTTGCCGCCGCCCTGGAGGTTTTTGAAATCGGCGTCGTTGGCGTCCAGCGTGTAGGTGTAAGTGCCGTTGGCGTTGAGCACCAGCGTGCCGTAAGTGCCGGTGAAAGTACCGGCGGTTACCGGGCCGCTGGCGACGCGGTCGGCGCCCTGCACGTCGTTGTCGAGGACGTTGCCGGTCAGGGTCACCTGGGCTTCTGTTGCGCTGTCGGCATTGCTGTCATTCAGCGCCTTCGGCACGTCATCGACGATGCTCACAACGATCGTGCTGGTGACGACATTGCCCAGCGAATCGGTGGCCTGATAGGTGAAGGTTTCGCTCAGGCTGTTGGCGCCGTCGTCGGCGTGCGGCGTAGTGGTCGCTGGCGAAGTGAGCGTGTAGGTGTAAGTGCCATTGGCATTGAGGACGATCTGCCCGTAATTACCGGTGGCGCTGCCCACCAGTGCATAGCTGATTGCACCGACTGCACCGGTGACCGAGCCGACCAGGGTGCCGGAAGCAGTTTCGCCAGTGCTGTTCGGATCGCTGCCGACCACGCTGCCCGCCGCCAGATCCTGGCCATCCTGGTTCAGGTCGAGGGCTTTTTCGTAGACGGTGACATCGGTGTCGCTGACCGCTTTCAGGCAGCTGTTGTAGACATCGATGGTGATGGTCGTGGTGCTTTCGTCACCGTCGGCATCGCGCACGGTGTAGGTGAACACATCCACCGCGCCCGGGCCGTTCACCGTGTTCGGATTGCTGTGATAAACAGCGTTGCCGTTGGCATCAAGCGTGAGGTAGCCGTAGGTGCCGTTGATCTGCGAATTGAGCCCGCCGATGGCCGAAGTCGAGGTATCAGCACCGGCACGCACGCCGACCACTGCGCCGGTAACCGCCGGGCCATCCGCGCCGCCGACATCGTTGTTGAGTACGTTACCGCTGACGGTACCGCCCTCCGCCACCGAAGCCGCATCCGCATGCGCGGTGGGCAAATCATCGACGATATTGACGTTGATCTGGCCGCTGGCGGTACTGCCATCGGTGTCCGTCGCGACGACGTCGAAGTTCTCGGTGAGGCTGTTGGCGCCGTTGGCGGTTGGATGGGCTTCGTTGTCGGCCAGGGTGTAGCTGTAGCTGACCACGCCGGTCGCCGGATCATAACCGCTGATGGTCAAGGTGCTGCCCAGCGGTGTGATCATCGATTGCGGGAAACCTGCGGCCACGCCATTGGTGATCACGGCGATGCCGCCGACTGTGAGGGTCTGCAGACCATCGAGAGCGCTGACGGTGAAAGTGCCGTTCTGGGTCAGCGCCGGGGTGTTGGGGCTGGTGCCGTCGCTGAGGTTTTTTTCGTAGACGGTGAGTTCGCCACCGTTGACGTCGAGGCCGTTGAGCAGCACCGGGTCGTCGTTGTTGTGGATGTCCAATACGAGATTGGCAGTGCTGGTGTCGCCATCGGCATCAGTGATGGTGTAGGCGAAGGTTTCCGTGCCGTTGCCGCCGCCGGTCAAGGCTTTGAAATCGGCATCGCTGGTATTCAGGCTGTAGGTGTAGGTGCCGTCGGCGTTCAGAACCAAGGTGCCGTAAGTACCAGTGAATGTACCGGCCGTGACTGGACCGGTGGGTACGCGGTCGGCGCCTTGTACGTCATTGGTCAGGACGTTGCCGGTCAGGGTCAGTTGGCTTTCTGAGGCGGTGCCATTGCTGTCATCGTTGGCGTTCGGCAGGTCGTCGACGATGTTCACGTCCAGCGTGCCGGTGGCCGTCGTGCCGTTGTCATCGACCACCGTGACCGCGAACTGCTCAGGCAGATTGTTCGCACCGTTGGCGTTCGGATGCGCTTCGTTGTCAGCCAAGGTGTAGCTGTAACTGACCACACCGGTTGCAGCGTTGAAACCAGTAATCGTCAGCGTGCTGCCCAGCGGCGTGGTGATCGATTGCGGGAAGCCTGCGGCGACGCCGCTGGTCACCACGGCGATGCCGCCGACTGTCAGCGTGGTGACGCCGTCCAGCGCGGTGATGGTGAACGTGCCGTTTTGTGTCAGCGCGGTGGCGTCCGGGGCGCTGCCGTCGCTGAGATTTTTCTCGTAAACCGTGAGCTCGCCGCCAGCGACGTTCAGGCCATCGATGGTGACTGGATCGTCGTTGTTGTGGATCTGCAGAACCAAATTGGCGCTGCTGCTATCGCCGTCGGCATCGGTGATTGTGTAGGCGAACGTTTCGGTTCCGTTGCCACCGCCGGTCAAGGCTTTGAAATCGGCATCGCTGGTATTGAGCGTGTAGCTGTAGGTGCCGTCGGCGTTCAGAACCAAGGTGCCGTAAGTACCGGTGAACGTGCCGGGCGTGACTGGACCGGTGGGTACGCGGTCGGCGCCTTGTACGTCATTGGTCAGGACGTTGCCGGTCAGGGTCAGTTGGCTTTCTGAGGCGGTGCCATTGCTGTCATCGTAGGCGTTCGGCAGGTCGTCGACGATGTTCACGTCCAGCGTGCCGGTGGCGGTGGTGCCGTTGTCATCGACTACCGTGACTGCGAACTGCTCGGGCAGATTATTGGCGCCGTTGGCGTTCGGATGCGCTTCGCTATCAGCCAAGGTGTAGCTGTAACTGACCACACCGGTTGCAGCGTTGAAACCAGTAATGGTCAGCGTGCTGCCCAGCGGCGTGGTGATCGATTGCGGGAAGCCTGCGGCGACGCCGCTGGTCACCACGGCGATGCCGCCGACTGTCAGCGTGGTGACGCCGTCCAGCGCGGTGATGGTGAACGTGCCGTTTTGTGTCAGCGCGGTGGCGTCCGGGGCGCTGCCGTCGCTGAGATTTTTCTCGTAAACCGTGAGCTCGCCGCCAGCGACGTTCAGGCCATCGATGGTGACTGGATCGTCGTTGTTGTGGATCTGCAGAATGAGGTTGGCAGTGCTGGTATCGCCGTCGGCATCGGTGATCGTGTAGGCGAAGGTTTCCGTGCCGTTACCGCCGCCGGTCAAGGCTTTGAAATCGGCATCGCTGGTATTCAGGGTGTAGGTGTAAGTGCCGTCGGCGTTCAGAACCAAGGTGCCGTAAGTACCGGTGAATGTACCGGGCGTGACTGGACCGGTGGGTACGCGGTCGGCGCCTTGCACGTCGTTGGTGAGGACGTTTCCGGTCAGGGTCAGCAAGGTTTCCGAGGCAATGCCGTTGGCGTCGTCAAACGCTTTCGGCACGTCGTCGGTGATGTTCACGTCCAGCGTGCCAGTGGCGCTGTCGCCATTGCTGTCGGTGGCGATCACGGTGAACTGTTCGCTGAGATTGTTCACGCCGTCGCCGGCCGCGTGGGTTTCGTTGCCGTTGAGGGTGTAGCTGTAGCTGACCGTGCCAGTGGCCGCGTTGTAACCGGTGATGGTCAGGGTGTTGCCCAGTTGCGTGGTGATCGACTGGGGAAAGCCGATCGGCACGCCGCCAACAATCACGTTGATGCCGCCGATGCTCAGGCTGTTCAAACCATCCGCTGCCGAGACCGTGAAGCTGCCACTTTGCGTCAGCGCGCCTGGATTGGCCGCCGAGCCGGTCGGCAGATTGGCTTCATTGAGATTGAGTTCACCGCGCGCCGCGTCGAGGCCGTTGAGGATGACCGGATTGTTCACCGGTGGCGGTGGCACCACGACCGGCGCTGGCGTGTCGTCGCCATTGTCGATGTCCGCGTCGCGACGATACTCGGGAAATTCGGGAATACCGTTGAAGCCAGCGGTGGGAAAACCAATGATCGGATCGACTCGGCCGCCGACTTCGGTGAGCAGAACGAAACTGTGCCCGCCGCCGAGTTCACCGGTATTGCCGGTGGGCGCGTTGGGGCCGGCAGCGGTGGCTTCGGCGGTTTTGCTCGGGTCTTCACCGGCGGCGATGGCTTGCTGGATCTGCTCGACATCGGTCAGTTGCGCCTGGCTCGGGGTCTGCGCTTCGTCGACGTTCACCGGCACAGCCTGGTCGGCCAGCAATTGCCCGGTCATGGTGATGCTGCTGCCGCGGCCGAGGGTCAATTGCTCGCCGTTTTGCAGTTTCACTGCCACCGCGCCTTCCGCGCCGGTGATCAGTTGATCGCCGGCGTACAAACGATCGCCTTCGAACAGCGGACGCTTGATGCCGTCGCTCGCCTGAGCGAACACCTGACCAATGACTTTTGTGACCGTACCGATGAGCGTTGCCATGTGAAATCCTCCGCTGCCGACCACTGTCGGCACAGGTTTGCGAAGCAGCCCATGGCTCAATCGGGTTGCCGGGGGCGACGCTCGCACCCTCGACAGTTCGTTTCGCAGGCCCGGTTTGAGGTGAATTGTCAGCGCTATCAAGCACTTGCCAACCCTGTTCAATCCGCCGACCCACTAGCGCTACGTAACGGTGGTGAATCACCTGAGTGACAAAAATCTGTCGCTCATTCGCCGTTACGCGTCCCTCCCCTTCAGCAGTACTTCGCAGTGTCTCGCAAAGTGAATGGAACTTTCCTCAAGCCTTTTCGAGCTCCCTAAAGCGCATAAAACAAAGGCTTTCGAGCTGAACAATGTGCTGCTTTTGAAAAACCGCATAAGTTTTTTTTGGAATAAACCTTATGAAAATTTTTTCTTAGCTACGCTCTAGGATGTTCTTAGCTCTGTTGTTACAAGAGTGAAACGCTTACACCCTAAATTTACGTCAAATATTTGGCGACAGTAACACAACATTGAGATCCAGGGAGATGCACCCATGCGCGTTTTAACCCCCCTCTGCAGCGCGGTTTTGCTGGCCATGGCTTGCACTTCCCAAGCCCAGGCGATGAACCTCACCGAGGCGATTCAAAGCACCATCGCCACTCACCCGGAACTGGCTTCGCGCGTGGACGCCCGCCTGTCTGCGGATGAGCAGGTCAAAGTGGCCAAGGGCGGGTTTTATCCGTCGGTCGATCTGAACGCTGCCTACGGGCGCGGCTACAGCGACAACACCAACACCCGCGCCTTCGGTAATCACAACACAGAAATTCTCAACTACACCCAGTCCGAACTGCGCTTGCGGCAGATGATCTTCGACGGCTTCAACACCGCCAACGAGGTCGAGCGCACCAAGGGCGTGTCCAACTCGCGCGCCTACTACGCGCAGGGCACCGCGCAGGATCTGGCCCTGCGCACCATCGAGGTCTACCTCGAAGTGCTCAAGCGGCGTGAACTGGTGACGCTGGCGAAGAACAATTTGCAGGCGCACTTGCGCGTCAACGATCAGATCGGCCTGCGCACCGAGCGCGGCATCGGCAGCACTGCAGACTCCGATCAATCGGTTGCCCGTCGTGCACTGGCGCAGAACAACCTCGACACCGCCGAAGTCGATCTGGCCGACGCCGAATCGAATTTCTACAGCGTGGTCGGACGCATGCCCGATGAGCTGGAAACCCCGGCCTCGACTCGCGGTGAACTGCCGCCGGACCTGCGTGAAGCGCAGCAGAGCATGGTCGACAACAACCCGTACCTGAAATCGGCCCAGGCTGACGTGCAGTCCGCCGAGAGCCAGTACGAAGTGGCCAAGTCGCCGTTCTACCCGCGCTTCGACGCGGAAGCGGCAGTGGGCGCGAACAACAACGTGCAGGGCGACGAAGGCCACGACAACGAATGGCGTGTCGGTGTGGTGATGAACTACAACCTGTTCCGAGGCGGCAGCGACAAGGCACGCCTGGCCGCGAATGCCCACGACATCAACCAGGCGATGGACATCCGCAACAACGCCCTGCGTCAGCTCAACGAGAACATTCGCCTGGCGTGGAACGCCATGGAAAACGCCAAGAAGCAAACGCCGACCGCCCGCGAATACGCCGAAACCACCAAACGCGTGCGCGCCGCTTATCAGGACCAGTTCGGCCTCGGCCAACGCACCTTGCTCGACCTGCTCGACAGCGAAAACGAGCTGTACAACGCCAACCGTCGCTACACCGAAATCCGCTACACCGAGGAATACTCGATGTACCGCGTGCTGGCGAACATGGGCCAGTTGCTGAGCAAGCAACGCGTGGTGCTGCCGGCTGATGCGATTGCCACGACCGAAGTGAAAAACCAGGCGCGCCTGCCGGAACTGAAATAAACGGTGCAGGAACTGACTTTGCCCTGATCGTTCCCACGCGCAGCAAAGGAATGCCTCAAGGGACGCTCCGCGTCCAGTGACGCGGAGCGTCACGGGCTGCATTCCCACGCAAAGCGTGGGAACGATCCGATAACCGAGCCCGTTCAACAGAGGCAATCACTATGACCAGCATGGAACCCGGCGCCATCGGGGTCGATCCGCGCCTGAGCTTCGACGACCCGTTACTCGACGGCCTGCTGATCCTCTGCAAACTGCATGGCGCCACGGTCAGTCGTGCCAGCCTGAGCGCCGGGCTGCCCCTGAACAAACAACGCCTGAGCCTCGATCTGCTGCCCCGTGCAGCCGCGCGGGCCGGATTGCAGGCGCGGTTGTTGCGCCGTGACCTGAAAGACATTTCGCCGCTGAACCTGCCGATCCTGCTGCTGCTCAACGACGGCCGCACTGCCGTGCTGCGGCGCTTCGGCGAGGACGGCAAAGCCCTGCTGCTGCCCAGCGAAGCCGACGGCGGCGAGCAATGGGTGAGCCGCGAAGAACTCAACGAGCACTACAGCGGCCAGGCCTTGTTCGCCCGCCCGCGCCATGAACTCGAAGACCTCCGCGCGCCGCTGGTGCCACGGGTAAACGCGTGGTTTCGCGACACTCTCAAACTGTCGAAATGGCTGTACAGCGATGCGATCCTCGCCAGTTTCCTGATCAACCTGCTCGGCCTGATGGTGCCGCTGTTCGTCATGCAGACCTACGATCGCGTGGTGCCCAATCAGGCGACCTCGACGCTGTGGGTGCTGTCGATCGGTTTGCTGATCGGCACCGGTTTTGAACTGGTGCTGCGCGTGGTGCGTGCGCATCTGCTCGACACCGCCGGGAAGAAAACCGATGTGATCCTCTCGGCAACCTTGTTCGAGCGCATCACCGGCATGTCGATGAAGGCGCGGCCAGCAACCATTGGCGGCTTTGCCCAGAGCATTCACGACTTCCAGGGCCTGCGTGAATTTCTCACTGCCGTGACCCTGACGAGTCTGATCGACTTGCCCTTCGTGGTGTTGATGCTGGTAGTGATCGGCCTGCTCGGTGGCTGGCTGGTGGTGATTCCGCTGCTGGCGTTTCCTATCACCATCATTTTCGCCATGGCGATTCAGGTGCGCCTGCGTGACACCGTGCAGAAAAGCCTGAGCCTCGGCGCCGAGCGTCAGGCGGTGCTGATCGAAACCCTCGGCGGCCTGGAAACCCTCAAGGCCTGCGGCGCCGAAAGCGAGCGCCAGCACAAATGGGAAAGCACCCACGGCGCCCTCACCCGCCTCGACAGCCACGCGCGCAACCTGTCGGCCCTGGCCACCAACGGCACGCTGTTCATCCAGCAGTTTTCCGGGATGGCGACGATTGTCGCCGGGGTCTACAGCATCATCGCCGGCAATCTCAGTGTCGGCGCGCTGGTCGCCACCTACATGCTTGGCAGTCGTGTGCTCGCCCCGCTCGGCCAGATCGCCGGGCTGATCACCCGCTATCAGCAAGCGCAACTGACCATGAAAAGCACCGACGCGCTGATGGCCCTGCCGCAGGAACGCGACGGCAAACAACGGCCACTGGAACGCACGCAGCTGCAGGGCGCACTGGACGTCAGCGGCGTGACGTTCCACTACAACGGCCAGAACGCACCGGCGCTGAGCGAGGTCAGCTTCAGCCTGAAACCCGGCGAGCGGGTCGGCATCATCGGCCGCAGCGGCTCGGGCAAAAGCACGTTGGCACGGCTGGTGATGGGCTTCTACGAGGCGGAGGAAGGCCAGTTGCTGCTCGACGGCCTCGACTTGCGCCAACTGGACGTGGCTGACCTGCGCCAGCAGATCGGTTATGTCGCCCACGACTTGCCGCTGCTGGCCGGCAGCCTGCGCGACAACCTGACCTTGGGCGCGCGTTACATCAGCGATTCACGCATGCTCGAAGTCGCCGAACTGACTGGCGTCACCGAACTGGCCCGACAACACCCGCAAGGCTTCGACCGACCGGTGGGCGAACGCGGGCAATTGCTTTCCGGCGGCCAACGCCAAGCGGTGTTGCTGGCGCGGGCATTACTGCTCGATCCGCCGATCATGCTGCTGGACGAACCCACCAGCGCCATGGACAACAGCAGCGAAGATGCACTGCGGCAGAAACTGCATGGCTGGGTGCAAGGCAAAACCCTGCTGCTGGTCACCCACCGCACCTCGATGTTGAGCCTGGTGGACCGGTTGCTGGTGCTGGATAACGGCCGGGTCGTCGCTGACGGCCCGAAAGAAGCAGTCATCGAAGCGCTGCGCAAGGGCCGTGTCGGCTCGGCGGCGGTCTAGGAGTTACGCCATGCCTGCTTCTTCCGATAGCAACAAGCGCGGCTACTTCGACAGCTTCGGCAAAAGCGCCGAAGCCGAGTTCATGCCGGAAACCGCCGGCGCGGCGTTGCAGGATTCGCCGCGCAAATCGCGGATCACCGTGTGGCTGGCGGCAGCGCTGCTGATCGCCGCCCTGGTCTGGGCCAAATTCGCCGTGCTCGAAGAAGTGACCATGGGCGAAGGCAAGGCGATCCCGTCGAGCAAAGTCCAGGTGATCCAGAATCTCGAGGGCGGCATTGTCACCGAGATTTTCGTTCGCGAAGGCCAGATGGTCGGCAAGGGCGACACCCTGCTGCGTCTGGATGACACGCGCTTTCGCTCGAACAAGGGCGAGAGCGAGGCCGACCGTTACGCGCTGACCGCACAGGTTGAACGCTTGTCAGCGGAGGCCGAGGGGCGCCCCTTCAAACTCTCCGCTGAAGTCATCGCCAAAGCGCCGCAAGTCGCCGAGGACGAGCGCTCGCTGTACGAGCAACGCCAACGCCGCCTGGCCAGCGAACAGCGCACCCTCAGTGAACAACTGCGGCAGAAAACCCAGGAACTGGCGGAGTTTCGCTCCAAGCAAGGCCAGTTCAGCTCCAGCCTGGCGCTGCTGCAACAAGAGATGAACATGTCGGAACCGCTGGTCAAAACCGGCGCCGTTTCACCGGTGGAAATCCTCCGCCTCAGGCGCAGCGCGGTGGAGATCCGTGGTTCGCTGAACGCCACCACACTGGCGATTCCCCGCGCCGAATCAGCCATCGCCGAGATCCGCAGCAAGATCGACGAATCCGAGCAAACCTTCCGTTCCGAGGCCGCCAAAGAGCTGAATGAGAAACGCACCGACCTGTCGAAAATCACCGCCTCGAGCATCGCCATCGACGATCGCGTCAGCCGTACCACGGTGACTTCGCCGGTGCGTGGCGTGATCAAGCAGATGAAGGTCAACACCATCGGCGGCGTGGTCCAGCCGGGCAGCGACATGGTCGAAATCGTACCGCTGGAAGACAACCTGCTGATCGAAGCCAAGGTCCGCCCGCAAGACGTCGCGTTCCTGCATCCGGGCCAGAAAGCCATGGTCAAGTTCAGTGCCTACGACTACACGATTTACGGCGGGCTGAGCGCCAAGCTCGAACTGATCGGCGCCGATACGATCACCGATGACAAGGGCAACAGCTTCTATCTGATTCAGGTGCGCACCGACAAGAATCACTTGGGCGGCGACGTGAAACCACTGCTGATCATCCCGGGGATGGTAGCGACGGTGGACATTATTACCGGTGAGAAAAGCGTCTTGGATTACCTGCTCAAACCGGTGTTGAAAGCGCGGACCGAGGCGATGCGCGAGCGCTAGTGATCTTTGAATTGCGGTGATTGATCTGGCGCTTTCGCGAGCAGGCTCGCTCCCACAATTGGAATGCGTTCCCCTGTGGGAGCGAGCCTGCTCGCGAAGAAGCCCGCACAGACAATGATCATCTGTCGCCATGGTTACGCTGGAAGACCTCCTCCCCCATCGCCGCAATCTGCCCTTCGATCAGCGCTTCAAACGGTTTCAGTAACGGCGCAAACGTCGTCGGCGCTTCGAGGGTTTCCAGCGCCTGCACGATCGCCTCTATAGTCGACAGCGCCCCTGGCCCCGGTGCCTTGCGCAAGCGATAGCGCGACACGCCGCCCTCGACCAGCGTCACCCGTGGCAGTGCTGCCAGCAGCGGATTGAGGTGCAGCATCTTGCGCGCTTTGCGCCAGGTGCCGTCCGGGACGACCAGCAACATTGGCTGATCATTTGGCGCGTAAACCTGCAACGACTGCGCATCCTCAGCCGGGAACAACAAGCGCGCCTGATAACCCGGCCGGTTCAACAGTTTCGGCAAATCCTCGAATACCTCACCGACAATCAGCTCGGCATTGCTCAGCCCCAGCGCCGCCAGCCGCGCGGTATTCAGCGCGTGACTGACCTCGCTCGGATGCTGCAGCACCAATACTCGGGTGCGGCTATCGATGTGTGGAATCAATGGACATAGACAATGGGTCTGGGGGCGCAGGCAGCGTGGGCATTGGGGTCGGGACATGATGGGTTACGCCTGATTCAATTGCGCTTTGAGCAAATCGCGGAAGGTCTGGATCAGCGGCTCGCGGCTGCGGCCCCTGCGCATGATCATCGAAAACGGCGCCTGATAACCGAAGGTCGCCGGCAGCAGAACACGCAGATCACCCTTGTCGGCCCAGGCCTGCGCGTAGTGCTCCGGCAGGTAACCGATGTAGGCGCCGGAGAGCACCAGAATCAGCTGCGCTTCCATACTTTCCACGGTCGCGGCACTGCGTTTGAAACCGTGCCGGGCCAGTTCCGCCTGACTCCAGTAACCGCGCCCGACCATCCGTTGCTGGGTGATGACCTGCTCGGGGATGCGCCGTTCGTTGAACAGTGGATGGCGACTGCTGCAATACAGCCAGTGCTGCTCGCGGTACAGCGGCATATAGACCAGACCGCTCATGCGCGTGGAAAACGCACCGATGGCCAGATCGAGGCGATTGTCCTGCACGCCGAGTTGCAATTCATAAGGGCTCATCACCGACAGGTGCAGATGCACCGCCGGGTGTTCCTGGCTGTAGGCGCCGATGGCTTCGGCAAACGGCAGGGCCTTGTCGCTGACCGTGGAATCGATCACCCCGAGGTTGAGCGTGCCGCGCAGTTCGCCCTTGAGCGCGGCGGCGTATTGCTCGAAGCCTTCAAGCTCGGCGAGCAGGCGCAGGGTTTCCTGATGGAACAGCTCGCCCTTGCTGGTCAAGCTGAAGCCACCGCGCCCGCGATGGCACAGCACCAGACCGAGCGCGGCTTCGAGCTGGCTCATGTAAGTGCTGATCGCCGAGGTCGACAGGTTGAGTTCCTGCTGCGCATTGGCAAAACCCTGATGACGCACGACGCTGACGAAGATGCGCAGGAGTTTCAGGTCGGGTAAAGCGTTAGCCATGCGGCTCTCCAAACATCTGTCGAACACTGATGACTTTGTGGTGAGGGGATTCATCCCCGACCGGCTGCGAAGCAGTCGTAATTCGATGCACGCGGGGTGCCTGATGAACCGAGCCGCAGGAATTGGGGCGGCTTCGCCACCCTTCGGGGATAAATCCCCTCGCCACAGGGGGTCAACACCTGAGGCGGAGTCTATCCCGGGCATTGGCATTAGTTTAGAAAAATCTGAACTAAGTTTTTGCCCGTAGCGATTCTTCCCCGCCACTACATTTCGCATGATCGGCCCCACAGCGGCGTCCGAACCTGTGCTCCACGGCGCGCCGGCATAAATAAAACAAAGACGATGAGGCCCTACCCGTGGACAAGATTCTTCACCAACCACTGGGCGGCAATGAAATGCCGCGCTTCGGCGGCATCGCCACCATGCTCCGACTTCCCCATGTACCGACCGCTGCCGGCCTAGACGCTGCCTTCGTTGGCGTGCCGCTGGACATCGGCACTTCGCTGCGCCCCGGCACCCGCTTCGGGCCGCGCGATATCCGCACCGAATCGGTGATGATCCGCCCGTACAACATGGCCACCGGCGCCGCACCGTTCGACTCGCTGTCGGTGGCCGACATCGGCGACGTGGCGATCAACACCTTCAACCTGCTCGACGCCGTGCGCATCATCGAAGAAGCCTACGACAACATCCTCGAGCACAACGTCATCCCGATGACGCTGGGTGGCGACCACACCATCACCCTGCCGATCCTGCGCGCGATTCATAAAAAGCACGGCAAGGTTGGCCTGGTGCACATCGATGCGCACGCTGACGTCAACGATCACATGTTCGGCGAGAAGATCGCCCACGGCACCACGTTCCGTCGTGCCGTCGAAGAAGGTCTGCTCGATTGCGATCGCGTGGTGCAGATCGGTTTACGTGCACAGGGCTACACCGCCGACGACTTCAACTGGAGCCGCGACCAGGGTTTCCGCGTGGTGCAGGCCGAAGAGTGCTGGCACAAGTCGCTGGCGCCGCTGATGGCGGAAGTGCGCGAGAAGGTCGGTGGCGGTCCGGTGTATCTGAGTTTCGATATCGATGGCATCGACCCGGCCTGGGCGCCCGGCACCGGCACCCCGGAAATCGGCGGCCTGACCACCATTCAGGCGATCGAAATCGTCCGTGGCTGTCAGGGCCTCGACCTGATCGGTTGCGATCTGGTAGAAGTCTCGCCCGCTTACGACACCACCGGCAACACCTCGCTGCTGGCCGCCAACCTGCTGTACGAAATGCTCTGCGTACTGCCCGGCGTGGTTCATCGCTGAGGGTCGGGTCATGCACGCACGTGATCAGGTTCTGCACGCGGCCGCCGAGTTGGTCGCCGCGTTTGCCCGTAACGATCGCGAAGCTTACTTCGGGGCGTTCAGCGCCGATGCCAGCTTCGTTTTCTACACCCTCGACCAGCCATTGCTGTCGCGCGATGCCTATCAGGCGTTGTGGGACCGCTGGCGTGCCGAGGATGGATTCGAGGTGCTGTCGTGCACCTCGAGCAACGCCTTTGTCAGCCTGCAGGGTGACGTGGCGATTTTCATCCAT
>Ga0308163_10002497_pt1 | contig 16768 bp, 12 predicted proteins | sample PhyTR1_FD_201037 | JGI IMG/M metagenome (GOLD analysis project Ga0308163, IMG submission 201037) | Phyllosphere microbial communities from UC Gill Tract Community Farm, Albany, California, United States - DLSLT.R1 | ecosystem: Host-associated > Plants > Phyllosphere > Unclassified | place: USA...
TCGCCGCCGTCGAAGCCCGCGGCGATGACGGTGACGCGCACCTCGTCGCCGAGGGTGTCGTCGATGACCGCGCCGAAGATGATGTTCGCCTCGGGGTGCACGGCCTCCTGCACGAGCTTGGCCGCGTCGTTGATCTCGAAGATGCCGAGGTTCGATCCGCCCTGGATGGACAGCAGCACGCCGTGCGCCCCCTCGATGCTGGCCTCGAGCAGCGGCGACGCGACGGCGAGCTCCGCCGCCTTGATCGACCGGTCGGCGCCGCGGGAGGAGCCGATGCCCATGAGCGCGGATCCCGCACCCTGCATGACGGACTTGACGTCGGCGAAGTCGAGGTTGATGAGGCCGGGAGTCGTGATGAGGTCCGTGATGCCCTGGACGCCGGCGAGGAGGACCTGGTCGGCGGTGGCGAAGGCCTCGAGCATGCTGATGCCGCGGTCGCTGATCTCCAGCAGGCGGTCGTTCGGGACGACGATGAGCGTGTCGACCTCGTTCTTCAGCGTCGCGACGCCGAGCTCGGCCTGGGCCGAGCGGCGCTTGCCCTCGAAGCCGAACGGCTTCGTGACGACGCCGATGGTGAGCGCGCCGATCGACTTCGCGATGCGGGCCACGACGGGCGCGCCGCCGGTGCCGGTGCCGCCGCCCTCGCCCGCGGTGACGAAGACCATGTCGGCGCCCGCGAGGGCCTCCTCGATCTCCTCCGCGTGGTCCTCGGCGGCGCGGCGACCCACCTCGGGGTCGGCGCCGGCGCCGAGGCCGCGGGTGATCTCGCGGCCGACGTCGAGCTTGACGTCGGCGTCGCTCATGAGGAGGGCCTGCGCGTCGGTGTTGATCGCGATGAACTCCACGCCCCGCAGACCGAGCTCGATCATGCGGTTGACGGCGTTGACGCCGCCACCGCCGATGCCGACGACCTTGATGACGGCGAGGTAGTTCTGGTTGTTCGACACGACGGGCCTCCGCTAGAACCTTCGACCTCCGGTGGAGGCTTAGAGTTTACTCAGTATGCATTTCCTGATCCCGACGTTAGGGGGCGTCGGGCGGGTGCGGCGACCGCCGCGCCGCGTGTCGCGAAGCCCGCCGGATCAGGGGCCCGCGACCGGGGCGTCGGGCGCCGAGACGTCGTACGAGCCGACGTCGCCGCGGGCCTTCACGAGCGCCTGCAGGACCTGCGCCTTCTCCGTGGATCGCTCGCCGCTCCCCCACAGCACCTTCTTGCCGCTGCGGAGCGTGAGCATCACGTCGTCGGTCGTGTTCGCCTGGATGCTGTCCACCTGCGGCAGGAAGTCGACGGGCAGCGCGACCAGCACGGCCGTCGCGGCCTGGAACCTGGGGCTCTGGAAGTCGGCGCTCGGCAGGTCGATGAGCGGGTAGCCGTCCGGGCGGGCGGTGGCGCGCTCGATGGTGACGCCCGCGGGATCCACGAGGTCGAAGCCCGCCCCCGACTGGATGACGGCGACGGGGGTGCGCTCGACGATGCGGATCACGAGCGTCGACGGCGGCCGGCTCTCCGTGCTGTAGCTGCGGATGAGCGGGAAGGCGCGCAGCTCGTCGCCGACGCGGTCGAGGTCGACGAGCGGCAGCGGCGTGCCGACCTGGTCGGCGAGGGCGGCCTGGATGCTGTCCGGCGAGACCCGGTCGGCGCCCTCCACCTCGACGGTGCGCAGCGCGAGCAGCGGCGAGTACACGGCGACGCCGACGACGACCGCGAGCACGAGGACCGCCCCGAGCGCACCGAGCAGGCCGGCTCGGCGGCGACGCGCGCGCTGGGTGAAGCGGCGGACCTCCTGGCGCTCGTAGCGCTGGCGCTCGCGACGGGCGCGGCGGAGCTGACGGCGGGCCTCGGCGTCGCCCGTCGCCGAGCTCGCCGGACGTCCGGTGCGGTGCGCGCGGGGGGTGGGGTCGCCGTCGCCCGCGCGGGATCGGCGCCTGCGGGGGTCGGTCGCGATCGGGTCGGCGGGCGCGGACGCGTCGGCGCCCCGCTCCGGACGCGCCGCGGAGCCGGACGCCGCGGCGGCGGCCCGGGTGCCGAGCCGGCCGAGCGCGTCGCCGGCGCGCGAGGCGACCGCGCGTCCGGTGCTCGGCGTCGGCGGCGCCTGCACGGGGGCCTGCGCGAGGTGCGGGAGGACGATCGGCTCGGTGTCAGGCTCGTCGTCGTCGCGCCAGTCCGCCCGGGGACGCGGGGGCGTCGGAGTGCGCGACGCGGAACCCGCCGCGGTGGGCGGGCCCGCGGGAGCGGCGCCGGTGCGCGGGGCCGGCGGGGGCGTCACGGGTCGGGGCGCGGCGGGGCGCGGCGCGGTCGGGCGCGGCGTCGCGGGACGCGCGGGGGCGCCGGCACCGGAGCGCGACGGCGCGGGAGCGGGCGGAGCGGGCGGACCGGGCGCCGCAGCGGCGGGAGGGACGGCGGCACGGGACCCGCGGCGACGGGGAGCGGGGGCGTCGGCGCCCTCGTCCGCGCCCGGCGTCGGCTGCTTCGGGACCCGGGGCCGGTCGAAGCCCTCGGGACGCTTCACTCCGCGGGCCGGGGGGACGGGGCGGACGCCGCCGGACGCTCGAGCGCCGCGATCACCTGCGGGATGATCCGGTACACGTCGCCGCAGCTCAGCGTCACGACGAGGTCGCCGTCGCGGGCGATCTCCGCGACGCGGTCGGCTGCCTCCTGCCAGTCCGGCAGGTGGTCGACGCGGCTCGGGTCGTCGAAGCGCTCGGAGACGAGCGCGCCGGTGACGCCGGGGATCGGGTCCTCGCGCGCGCCGAACACGTCGAGCACGATCGTGTGGTCGGCGAGCTCCTCGTACACGCGCGCGAAGTCGCCCGCCATCAGCTGCGTGCGGCTGTAGAGGTGCGGCTGGTGCACGGCGATGATGCGGCCGGACCCGACGACCGTCCGCGCGGCGCTGAGGGCCGCGCGCACCTCGGTGGGGTGGTGCGCGTAGTCGTCGTAGACGCTCACGCCGCGGACCTCGGCGTGCAGCTCGAAGCGGCGGCCGGTGCCCGAGAAGCCGGCGAGGCCCGCGATGGCGTCGTCGGGATCCGCGCCGAGGCCGACGAGCACGGCGTAGGCGCCCGCCGCGTTGATCGCGTTGTGGCGGCCGGGGACGCGGAGCGCGGCGCGGCGGGACACGCCGTCGTGGGTGATCGTGAAGGCCACGGGGCCGTCGGTGACGATGTCGGAGATCCGGACGTCCGCGGCGGGGTCCTCGCCGAACGTGACGATGCGTCCCTCGATGCGCGCGGTGACGCGGCGGGCGCCCGGGTCGTCGCTCGAGATGACGACCAGCTCGGACGCGGCGGACGCGAACCGCACGAACGCGTCGTCGAAGGCCTCGTGCGAGCCGTAGTGGTCGAGGTGGTCGGCGTCGACGTTGGTGATGAGCGCGACGGCCGTGTCGTAGAGGAGGAACGAGCCGTCGGACTCGTCGGCCTCGACGACGAAGAGCTCCTCGGATCCGGGGGCGCTGGAGACGCCGAGGCCGCCGATCACGCCGCCGTTGACGAACGACGGGTCGCGGCCGGCCTCGAGCAGCGCCGTGACGATCATGCCGGTGGACGTGGTCTTGCCGTGCGCGCCCGCGACCGCGACGAGGCGCTGGCCGCTGATGAGCCACGCGAGCGCCTGCGAGCGGTGCAGGATCGGCAGGCCCCGCTCCTTCGCGAGCACGTACTCGGGGTTGTCCTGCCAGAGCGCGCCCGTGACGACGAGCGCCTCGGCGTCGCCCACGTGCGCGGCGTCGTGGCCCACGTGGATCTCGGCGCCGAGCTCCCGGAGCGCCTGCACGGCGTCGGAGTCGCGGGAGTCGGATCCGGTGACGCGGTGGCCCGCGGCGAGGAACAGCCGCGCGATGCCGCTCATGCCGGACCCGCCGATGCCCACGAAGTGGACGCGGCCGAGCTCGGTCGGGATGTCCATGGTCAGGTCGGGTGCGATCACGTGCGGTCTCCTCGGGAGGGTGGGAAGCGGGCGGCGACGCGGTCAGCGCCGGGCGGCGGGCCGGGACGGGCGGGCGGCGACGGCGTCGCGGACGAGGTCGGCCATGCGCGCGGCGCCGTCGCGCCCGCCCACGGACGCGGCGGCCTCGGACATGCGCGCGAGCGCGGCCGGGTCGGACAGGAGCGGGAGCACGCGCTCGAGCACCCAGTCGGGCGTGAAGTCGGCGTCGGCCACGACGATGCCGCCGCCGGCCGCGACCACGGCGCGGACGTTGACGGCCTGCTCGCCGTTGCCGACGGGGTACGGGACGTAGACCGCGGGGAGGCCGACGGCCGTGAGCTCCGAGAGCGCGCCGGCGCCCGCGCGCGAGACGACGAGGTCGGCCGCGGCGATGGCGAGCTCCATCCGGTCGGAGTAGCCGACCACGTGGTAGCGCTCGACGCCCGGGTCGGTGAACTCCTGCGCGCCGCCGACGATGTGCAGGATCTGCGCCCCCGTCGCGGTGATGCGCTCGGCCACCTGCACGATCGTGCGGTTGAGGCTGCGGGCGCCCGTGGATCCGCCGGTGACGAGCAGCGTCGGGCGGTCGGCGTCGAGGCCGAGCTCGGCGCGCGCGGCGTCGCGGAGGCCCGCGCGGTCGAGGGTCGCGATCTCGCGGCGCAGCGGCATGCCGACCACCTCGGCGCGCGGGCCCAGGGCGGTCCCGGGGAACGTGATCCCGACGGCCGTGGCGACGCGCGCGCCCAGCCGGTTGGCGAGCCCGGGCGACGCGTTGGCCTCGTGCACGACGACGGGCACGCGGGATCGGCGGGCCGCGATGTAGGCGGGTGCGGCCGCGTAGCCGCCGAATCCGACGACCACGTCGACGCCGCGTTCGGCGATCATGCGGCGGATCTGGCCGACGGCCCGGGCGAACGCCGGCGCGAAGCGCACGGCGGCGCCGTTGGGCCGGCGCGGGAAAGGGAGACGCGCGATCGTGAGCAGCTCGTAGCCGCGGGCGGGGACGAGGCGCGCCTCGAGGCCCTCGCGCGTGCCGAGGACGAGGATCGTCGCGTCCGGCTCGCGGTCGCGCAGCTCGTCGGCGACCGCGAGCAGCGGGTTGACGTGCCCCGCGGTGCCTCCCCCCGCGAGCAGGTAGACGGTCACGAGCGCATGCCGATCACGGCCGGGATCACGTCCGGGGACTCCTCGGTCGTGGGCTTCCGGGCGAAGCCGAGCACGATGCCCATCGCGACGAGCGTCGTGACGAGCGACGAGCCTCCGGAGGACACGAACGGCAAGGGCACGCCGAGCACGGGCAGGAGGTTGAGCACGACGGCGATGTTCACGAAGGCCTGGACGATGATCCACGTCATCACCGCGCCCGTGGCGACGCGGGCGAACGTGTCGGTGTTGGCGCGGATCACGCGGATGAAGCCGATGGCGAGCACGACGAACAGCAGGATGACGACGATCGCGCCGATGAGGCCGAGCTCCTCGCCGATGATGGCGAAGATGTAGTCGTTGTCGGCCTCGGGCAGCCACATCCACTTGGCCTTGGAGTTGCCGAGTCCCACGCCGAAGACGCCGCCCGCGGCCAGCGCGTACAGGCCGTGCGTGGACTGCCAGCAGCCGCCCGCGTAGTCGCACTGGCCGGTGAGGAACTCGGTCACGCGGCGCATGCGGCTGTCGCTGATCACGGTCATGAGAACCGCGAGCACGGAGCCGATGGTGAGCATGAGCGTGAGCTTGCCCATCGGGATGCCGGCGAAGAACAGGGCGCCGAGCACGATGCTCGCCATGATGATGACCGTCCCGAGGTCGCCGCCGAGCGCGACGAGCCCGACGGCACCGCCCGCGATGGGCAGCACGGGGATGAGGATGTGCGGCCAGGTGCGCAGCAGGTGGCGCTTCCTCGAGAGGATGAAGCCCAGCCAGATGACGAGGCCCACCTTGATGAGCTCGGCGGGCTGGAAGGTGGTGCCGGCGATGCGGATCCACCCGATGTTCTCGCCGACCTTCACGCCCATGGGGCCGAAGACGAGCAGCTGCACGCCGCATGCGGCCAGCAGCAGGACCCAGGCCCAGCGCTTCCAGAACATGGGCGGCACGAGCGAGACGAGCAGCATGAGCGGCACGCCGATGAGCGCGAACATGCCCTGCTTGAGGAAGATGCCGAAGAAGCCGCCGCCCGCCACGAACGAGTCGATGCTCGACGACGACAGCACCATCACGAGGCCGAAGACCACGAGGAAGAGCGTCGTGCCGAGCAGGAGGAAGTAGGCGCCGCTCTCCGCGTGGAAGGCGCGGCCGAGGCTGATCCGGGCGGCGAGGCCGCGACGCTGCGTGCCCTCCTGCGCGTCCTGCGGGGGCGTCGCCGCGGACGGGGTGCGCGGGCCGCGGGGGCCCGGCGCGTCAGCCGCGCGAGGGGTCCGCGTCGTTCTCGGGGGCAGTGTCATCCGCCGCACCTCCCAGGTGGTGGTCGACCGCGGCCCGGAATCGGCGCCCGCGGTCGGCGTAGTCGGTGAATTGGTCCATGGATGCCGCCGCCGGGGCCAAGAGGACGGTGTCGCCCCGCTCTGCCACGCCCGCCGCGAGCCGCACCGCGGTCCGCATGACCTCCTCAGTGTCGCTCTCGGCCACCTCGAGGACCGTGACGTCGGGCGCGTGTCGCTGGAATGCCGCGAGCACCTCGGCGCGCTCGGCGCCGATGACCACGGCGGCACGGAGGCGGGCCGCGTGCGCGCAGATCAGCTCGTCGAGCTCGACGCCCTTGAGCAGCCCGCCGACGACCCACACCACCGACGGGAACGCCGCGAGCGACGCGGAGGCCGCGTGCGGGTTCGTGGCCTTCGAGTCGTCGACGAACGCGACGCCGTCGCGCTCCCCGATCCGCTCGATGCGGTGGCTGTCGAGCTCGAAGCGCTGGAGCGCCTGCCGCACGACCGCGGGCGAGACGCCGTAGGAGCGCGCCAGGGCCGCGGCCGCGAGGATGTTCTGCACGATGTGCGGCGCCGCGAGCCCGACCGCGCGCAGCTCGTCGAGGGTCGTGAGCTCGAGCGCGCTCGTGAAGCGCTCCTCGAGGAAGGCGCGGTCGCAGAGGATCCCGTCGACGATGCCGAGGTCGCTCGGGCCGGGGGCGTCGAGGCCGAAGCCGATGGCGCGCGCGCCGTCCTGCACGTCGGCGTCGCGGAGCGCGTCCTCGGTGGCGCGGTCGGCGCGGTTGTAGACGCAGGCCACGCGCGTGTCCGCGTAGACGCGGCCCTTGGCGGCGGCGTACGCCTGCCGGGTTCCGTGCCACTCGAGGTGGTCGTCGGCCAGGTTGAGGAACGCGCTCGAGTAGGGGCGCACCTCGCGCATGTAGTGCAGCTGGTGGCTCGACAGCTCCACCACGAGCACGTCGAAGCCGTCCGGGTGCCGCACCACGTCGAGCACGGGCAGGCCGATGTTGCCGCACGGCACGGCACGCACGCCGCCCTCCTGCAGGAGCGCGGCCGTGAGCTGCGTGGTGGTGGTCTTGCCGTTGGTGCCGGTGATGGTGATCCACTCGGCGGGCGTGCCCGTCTTGTCGCGCACGCGCCAGGCCAGCTCGATGTCGCCCCAGAGCGGGATGCCGGCCTCGACCGCCCAGGCGGGCAGCGGGTGCGCGGGCGCGTAGCCCGGCGACACGACGACGAGCTCGGGCGCGAACGCCACGAGCTCGGCGGGCACGGGCTCCTCCTCGGTCGGCCGCACGAGGCGCCCGCCGATCACCTCGAGCAGCGTCAGGCGCTCGGGCGACGCGTCGGACGCGACCACGAGCACGTCCGCGCCGAGCTCGACGAGGGTGTCGGCGACCGAGAACCCCGTGCGCCCGAGCCCGAGGACGGCGACGCGGAGGCCGGTCCAGTCGTCGTGCCAGCTGTGCAGTGAGTCGGGGCGCGCGAGCGTCGCGGCGTCGTCGAGGGGAGCGTCCGTCATCTCTACTGCGTGATCCATTCCAGGTAGAAGGTGCCGACGCCGGCGGCGACCAGCAGGCCGGCGATGATCCAGAAGCGCACGACCACCGTGACCTCCGCCCACCCCTTCAGCTCGAAGTGGTGGTGGAGCGGGCTCATGAGGAAGATGCGCTTGCCGTGCGTCAGCTTGAAGTAGATCCGCTGCAGGATCACCGAGCCCGCCACGATCACGAACAGGCCGCCGATGAAGACGAGCAGCAGCTCGGTGCGGCTGAGGATGGCGAGGGCCGCGAGGGCGCCGCCGAGGCCGAGGGATCCGGTGTCGCCCATGAAGATCTGCGCGGGAGACGTGTTCCACCACAGGAAGCCGATGAGCGCGCCCACGATGGAGGCCGCGATGATCGCGAGGTCGAGCGGGCTCGCCACCTCGTAGCAGCGGTACTCGTTCTGGTAGCTGGAGACGCTGTCGCACGACTGGTTGAACTGCCAGAAGCCGATGATGACGTAGGAGCCGATCGAGAAGATCGACGCGCCCGCCGCGAGGCCGTCGAGCCCGTCGGCCACGTTCACGCCGTTCGAGGTGCTCGCGACGATGAGGCAGATCCAGACGATGAAGAGCGCCGTGCCGACGACCGCGCCGAGCGCCATGAAGTCGAGCGGCAGGTCGCGGAACAGGCTGATGGCGGTGGACGCGGGCGTGAGGCCCGAGACCGGGTCCCTGAGCGTGATGGCGAGGACGGCGAACACCGCGGCGACGAGCACCTGGCCGGCGATCTTCTGCCAGCCGCCGAGCCCGAGCGACTGCTGCTTCCGGGTCTTCAGGAAGTCGTCGAGGAACCCGACGAAGCCGAGGCCCACCATCATGAAGACGACCAGGAGGCCCGAGGGCGTCACGGGGTCGAAACGGACCCCGTCCCACGTGAGCAGGTGCCCCACGAAGTAGCCGAGCACGCTGGCCAGGATGATGACGATGCCGCCCATCGTCGCCGTGCCGCGCTTGGTGTGGTGCGACTGCGGGCCGTCGTCGCGGATGAACTGGCCCCACTGCAGCCGGTGGAACAGCTTGATGAACAGGGGCGTCAGGAAGAGCGTGAAGACGAGCGAGATGGCGCCCGCGCCGAGGAGGGCTACCACGCGTGCTTCTCCCCCAGCTCGTCGCCGAGGAAGCGGAGGCCGGCCGAGTTCGAGGACTTGACGAGCACGAGGTCGCCGTCGCGGAGGATCCGGTCGAGGATCTCGCGGGCCTCGTCGACGTCCTCGGCGAAGATCGACTCGCCGTCCCACGAGCCCTGCGCGATGGCCTCGAGGTGGAGGCGGCGCGCGGGCCGGCCGACCACGACGAGCTGGCCGATGTTGAGGCGCACCGCGAGCAGGCCCACGCGGTCGTGCTCCTCCTCGGAGAACTCGCCGAGCTCGCTCATCTCGCCGAGGACCGCGACCGTGCGCTGCTCCGGCCCGCGGATCTGCGCGAGCGTGCGGAGGGCGGCCGCCATGGAGTCGGGGCTCGCGTTGTAGGCGTCGTTGATGATCGTGATGCCGTTGCCGCCCAGCACCTCCATGCGCCAGCGCTCGGCGCGCTGCACGGTCTGCAGGGCGGAGACGATGGCGTCGCCGTCGACGCCGAGCGCCCAGGCGCCCGCCGCCGCGGCCAGCGCGTTGGTGACGTGGTGCTCGCCGAGCACGCGGAAGGACACCGGCCGGGCGGATCCGTCCGGCAGGTGCAGCGTGAAGGTCGTGCCCGCGGCGGACGCGACGATGTCGGTCGCGCGGACCGCGGCGCGCGCGTCCCGTCCGAACCACAGCACGGGGGCCTCGGTCTTGTCGCTCATGGAGGACACCCGCGGGTCGTCGGCGTTGAGCACCGCCGTGTCCTCGGGCAGGAGGTCCTGGACCATCTCGGTCTTGGTGCGGAGGGTCTGCTCGATGCCGCCGAAGCCGCCCGCGTGCGCGAGGCCGACGGTGAGGACGATGCCCACGTCGGGCTTCGCCATGCGGATCAGGCGCGTGATCTCGCCGGGCCCGCTCGCGCCCATCTCCGCCACGAGGAACCGCGTGGTGCGGGTGACCTTGAGCATCGTGAGCGGCGCGCCCACCTCGTTGTTGAAGGACGCGACGGGCGACACGGTCTCGCCCCGGGTCTCGAGGATCGCGTGCAGGAGGTTCTTCGTGGTGGTCTTGCCGTTGGATCCGGTCACCGCGACCATCCGCAGGTCGCCGAGGGCGCGCACCCGCGCCACGACCTCGTGCGCGAGCCGGCCGAGCGCGTCGACCACGTCGGGCACGAGCACCTGGGGCACGGGCAGGTCGAGCTCGCGCTCGACCAGCAGCAGCGCGGCGCCGGCCTCGACGGCGGCGGGCGCGAAGAGATGGCCGTCTGTCTCCTCGCCGGGCTTGGCGACGAAGATCCCGCCGGGCGCGATGAGGCGGCTGTCGGTGTCGACCGCGCCGTCCACGACGGTCTGCGCGCTGGCGTCGCCGCGCAGCAGCAGGCGGCCGCCGACCGCGTCGGCGATCTCGGCGAGGGTGAGGGCGATCATGTCAGCTCCAGCCTGCGTCGCGGAGGGCCGCGCGCGCGTCGTCACGGGCGGAGAACGGGATCTTCTGCCCGGCCACCTCGTGGTAGTCCTCGTGCCCGGGTCCGGCGACGAGGATGGTGTCCCCCTCGCCGACCAGCGACACGGCCGTGCGGATCGCGGTGGCGGGGTCGGGGACCTCGTGGATCTCGCGGTCCGGCACCGCCGCCCGCGCCCCCGCGATGAGCGAGGCCCGGATGGAGGCCGGGTCCTCGTAGCGCGGGTGGTAGTCGGTGATGACCACGACGTCGGCGAGGCGGGCGGCGATGGCGCCCATCTCGGCGCGCTTCGTCGTGTCCCGGTCGCCGTCGGCGCCGAACACCATCACGAGCCTGCCCGGCGTGAACGGGCGCAGCGCCTGCAGCGTCTGCTCGAACGCGTCGGGCGTGTGGCCGTAGTCGACGAAGAAGAGGGGGCCGGAGTCGCCGGAGACCCGCTCGGCACGGCCCGGGATGTAGGCCCGGATGCCGCCGTCGCGGTCGAGCACGTGCGCGACCGCGTCGAGGTCGTAGCCCGACTCGACGAGCATGACGATGGCGAGGCCGGCGTTCGCGGCCATGAACCAGCCGGGGACCGGGACGCGCGAGACGAGAACGCGGTTGTCCGGTCCCTCGAGGCGGAATCCCGTGGAGTCCGGCGTCTGCTCGAGGACCGTCACGGTCCAGTCGGCGTCGACGCCGGGCTTCGACGAGATGGTCGTCATCGGGATCCGGGAGCCGTCGACGATGCGCTGGCCCCAGACCGTGTCGAGCGAGACCACGCCCCGGCGCGCGCGGTCGGGGTCGAAGAACGCGGCCTTCGCGTCGAAGTACTCCTCGAAGTCGGCGTAGTCGTCGAGGTGGTCGTGGCTCAGGTTGATGAAGGCGGCCACGTCGAACACGAGCCCGTCGACCCGGTGCCGGGTGAGGGCCTGCGCGGACACCTCGATGGTGACGGCGCGGACCTCGGCCTCGCGCATGCGCGCCAGGAGCGCGTGCAGCTCGCTGGCCTCCGGCGTGGTGAGCCGGCTCGTGATGCTCTCCTCGCCGATCCGGCGCTCGGCCGTGGACGTGAGCCCGGTCACGACGCCGAGCTGCCGGAGCAGCCCGTCGAGCAGGTAGACCACGCTCGTCTTCCCGTTCGTGCCCGTGACGCCGTAGAGGGTCGCCGGGTTCTCCTCCGAGCGGTGCACCCAGGCCGCGATGTCGCCGAGGGCCGCCCGCGGGTCGGGGGTCAGGATCACGGGCAGGCCGGATCCTCGCGCGTCCGCCAGGCCGTCGGGATCCGTCAGCACCGCGACCGCGCCGCTGGCCGCCGCCGCCGCCGCGAACCGCGCCCCGTGGGCGCGCGCTCCGCGGAGGCCGACGTACAGGTCGCCCGGCTGGACGTCGTCGGTGGACAGCGTGACGCCGGTGACCTCCACGTCGTCCACGTCGCCGACGACGTCGAGCGCGAAGTCTCGCACGAGGCCGGACAGCGACCGCGCGACGGGATGCTCGGGGCGGAGGGCGGGGGTGGCAGGGGAGGTCATCGCCCTCATCTCTCAGTAGGTCGTCGGGAGGTCCGGGGACGGCACGGTGGAGGGGGGCACCCGGTAGGTCTTCAGGACCTGGGACATGATCTTCTGGAAGACCGGGGCCGCGGCCGCCGAGGACTTCATGGTATCCGGATTGGCCAGGCTGATCGACACGACGTACTGGGGGTCCTCGGCCGGCGCGAGCCCGGCGATCGACACCAGGTAGTTCTTGCCGTACTTGCCGTCGGCCTCGGCCACCTGCGCCGTCCCGGACTTCGCGGCGACCCGGTAGCCCGGGATCGTCAGGTCCTTGGAGAGGTGCCCGTCGGTCACGACGGTCTCGAGCATGTTGACGGTGGAGTCGGCGGCCTGGGGCGAGACGACCTGCGTGCCCTCGGTCGACGGCTGGTCGGTGACGGTGCCGTCGGCGGCCTTGCAGCCGGACACGAGCGACAGCGGCAGCTTCACGCCGTGGTTGCCGATGGTCTGGTAGATGCTCGCGACCTGGAGCGCGGTCGTGGTGAGGCCCTGGCCGAACATGGTCGCGTAGTTGGTCTGCGGGTCCCACTCCTGCCACGGGCGGATGAGGCCGCTGCTCTCCCCGGGGAAGTGGAGGCCGGTGTCACCGCCCACGCCGAAGGCCGTCAGGTAGTCGTAGCGCTCCTCGGGCGACAGCCGCTCGCCGAGCGCCGAGATGCCCGTGTTCGACGAGTCCATGAGCACGCCCGCGAGCGTGAAGCGCAGGTCGGGGTGCACGTAGCTGTCGCTGAGCTTCACGTTCGGACGGGTGAACGTGTAGGGCGCGACCACGTGCGTGCCCGCGTCGGCCTTCCCGGAGTCGAGGAGCGCGGCGGCGGTGACGGCCTTGAGCGTGGATCCGGGCTCGAACGGCGAGCTGAAGGCGCGGCTCCCCCGGTCCTCCGGCTTCGACGCCGACACGTCGTTGGGGTCGACGGACGGGTACTCGGCGACGGCGAGGACCTTGCCCGTCTTCACCTCGACGATGGTCGCGTGCCCGTAGTCGGCGCCGACCTTCACGGCCTGCTCCGCCACCGCGGTCTGTGCGAAGTACTCGAGGTCGGTGTCGATGTTCGTCATCACGTCGCTGCCGTCCTTGGCCGGCTTCTGCGTGACGGTGCTGCCCGCGATCGCCACGCCGTCGGCGCCGCGCTCGTAGGTCTGCGACCCGTCCTCGGCGGCGAGGCAGCTGTCGTACTCCTGCTCGAGGCCCGCCTTGACGGAGCCGCCGTCGCCCGCGATGTAGCCGAGGATGCTGCCCGCGATCTGCCCGTTCGGGTAGGTGCGGCTCGAGACGGCCTGGAAGTAGATCCACGGGATCTTGAGGTCGCGCACCTTGAGGTACGCGTCGACGTCGAGGCCCTTGGTCACGTAGCCGAAGAGCGACTTCGGGTCCTTGGCGAGGGCGCCCGTGATGAGGCCGTGGATCTCCTCGGGCTTCTGCCCGGTGATCGCGGCGAGCTCGCTCTCCGCCTCGGCGAGCGTCACGGCCTCCTTGGCGGGCTTCCCGTCGGATCCGGTCACGGTGCGGGTGAAGTCGCCGGCCTTCGACGGGTCCATGGTCACGTCGTAGCGGAGCACGCTGCTCGCGAGCACGTTGCCCTCGGCGTCGTAGATGCTGCCGCGGACGCCGGGCAGCGGCTGCTCGATCGCCCGCTTGCCGAGGGCGGCCTCGTTGAGCTCGGTCGCCTGGACGACCTGGATGTCGATGAGCTTGACCACGAACACCCCGATGACCGCGAGGATCGCGATGAGGGAGAAGGCGATGCGCCGTCGGTTCGAGATCGTGCTCACTCGGTCGTTCCTCTCGGTGCCTGCGATGCCGTGCTGTGCTCCGTCGGAGCGGTGTCGTGCGGTGGTCGGATGCCCGCGACGGGCCGGTGGATCAGCGGGTCTGGGGGGTCGGGATCGCCGTGGCCGACGCTAGCCCGGGGGCCGCGCCGGTCGCGGGAGGCGCGCTCGGGGTCCCGGCGGTCACACCGCCGGAGGCCTCCGCCGAGCCGGGGATGGCGGAGCCGGGGTCGACCGCGGCGCCCGCGTCCGGCGTCGTCGCCTCCTGGACCGCGGCGGCCTTCTTCGCGGGGTCGGCGTCGATGGTGAGCGGCACTCCCGCGAGCAGCGAGTTGCCGATGAGGGTGTCCGCGGTGAGGGCCGTCGTCGCGCCGTCCTTCGCCTGCGGGGTGCCCTGGATCGTCCCGTCGAGCGAGAGGAAGGAGGGCGACGCGCTCGCGACCATGCCGAGCGCCTGCGCGTTGCGGGCGAGGTTCTGCGGCGACGAGAGCCGATCGACGTCCTCCGTGAGCGCCTGGTGCGTGCGGTCGAGCTCCTTCTGCTGCTGCTGGAGGGACTGGATGGCGTACGCGCCGTCCGACACCCCGATGGACAGCAGCAGCTGCGTCAGCAGGAGGACGAAGAGGCCGCCGACGATGATGAGGGCGTAGACGGTGCGCGGGCGCGCGCGACGCTGGCCGCGCGTGGCGACCACCTCGATGTGGCGGGGGGCGGGCTCGGCGGACGGCCGGATCCGGGGACGCGCGGTCGCGCGTGCTGCATCGGTCATGCGTGTCGCCTCCTGGCTCGTTCGGCGGCGCGCAGCCGGACGGATGCGGCGCGGGGGTTCTGGGCGATCTCGTCCTGGTCGGCGAGCTCGGCTCCGCGGACGAGGAGCTTCAGCTCGGGCCGGTGCTCGGGCAGCTCCACCGGGAGCCCGACGGGCGCGGTGCTGGTGGAGCGCGCGCGGAGCTCGCGCTTCACGATCCGGTCCTCGAGCGACTGGTACGACTCCACGACCACGCGGCCGCCGACGGCGAGCCGGTCGATCGCGGCGGGCATCGCCCGCGCGAGGACGCTGAGCTCCTGGTTGACCTCGATGCGGAGCGCCTGGAACACGCGCTTCGCGGGGTGCCCGGCCCGCTGCACGGCGGCGGGCGTGGCCTGCTGGATGATCTCCACCAGCCGCGCCGACGTCGTGATCGGCTCCACCTCGCGGGCCTGGACGATGCGGCTGGCGTAGCGGGGGGCGAGCTTCTCCTCGCCGTAGTCGTAGAAGATGCGGCGCAGCTCGAGCTCGTCGTACTCCGCGACGACCTGGGCCGCGGTCAGCCCCGCGGTGCCATCCATGCGCATGTCGAGCGGCGCGTCCTGCGAGTACGAGAAGCCGCGCTCCACGCGGTCGAGCTGGAGCGAGGAGACGCCGAGGTCGAAGAACACGCCCTGCACCTCGCCGATGCCGAGCCCGTCGAGCGCGCGCCCGATGCCGTCGTAGACCGTGTGCACGAGGTGGACGCGGTCGCCGAAGCGCGCGAGGCGCTCCCCCGCGATGGCCAGCGCATCCGGGTCGCGGTCGAGGCCGACGAGCCGCAGCCCGGGCAGCGCGTCGAGGAACGCCTCGGAGTGGCCGGCCATGCCGAGGGTGGCGTCGACGAGCACGGCGCCCTCGCCCTGGAGGGCGGGGGCGAGCAGCTCGAGGCACCGCTCGAGGAGGACGGGGGTGTGGATGTCGTCGAGTGCCATGGCATCCCGATGCCCTGTCCGCGGCTCCTGATCCCCATCCGTCCCGACCTGCCACCGGGGAAGTGCGGCAGGGCGTCGGACGGCTGGGAGTCAGGAGCCGGGGTCAGAACAGGCCGGGGATCACCTCCTCCGCGGTGTCGGCGAACGCGCTCTCGTTCGCGGTCAGGTACTCGTCCCATGTGGCCGCGTCCCAGATCTCGACGCGGCTGCCCGCGCCGATGACCGCGAGCTCGCGGTCGAGGCCCGCGTAGGTGCGGAGGGCCTGCGGGATGGTGATGCGGTGCTGCTTGTCCGGCGTCTCGGCGTTCGCCCCGGACAGGAAGACGCGCATGTAGTCGCGCGCCTGCTTGCTGGCGAGGGGCGCCTGCCGCATGCGGTCGTGCAGCTCCTCGAACTCGCGCGTCGTGAACACGTAGATGCAGCGGTCCTGCCCGCGCGTCATCACGACGCCGCCCTCGAGCTCGTCGCGGAACTTCGCGGGGAGGATGAGCCGCCCCTTGTCGTCGAGACGAGGCGAATGGGTGCCGAGGAACACACCGACACCCCCTGTCTCTCCGGCCGTGGTTCAGGACTTGCTCCACTTTACTCCACAGCCCTCCACCAACCGCTAGGAGGCGCGCGTGAATATCCGGGGGCGACCCCCGGATCCCAGTGATCCACCGGTTTCCTGCACGGGGAGGGATGTGGAGGGCGCGCGGTCGCACGGCGCGCCGCGACGGCGTGCCGGAGCACCGCGTCGCGCATCGGCGCGCGGGAAGCACCCTCGGGGAGGCGGATGGAGGGGCCGGGGGCGCACGCAGAAGGGGCCGGCCCCGGGATCGGGACCGGCCCCTTCGGGTCGGGTGGAGGGAGGTGGAGGACCTCCGCTCAGAGGGTGGTCAGTCTTGACCGCCCTGGCGCTTCTCCCAGCGCTCGTTGACGCGGTCCATGAAGGAGGAGGAGCTCCGCTTGGCCGACGGACGCCGTGCGCCGGGGGCCGCACCGGCCGCGGAAGCCGACTCCGCAGAGCCGCCGCGCGGGCTGAAGACGAGGAGGGCGCCGACGATCATGACGGCGAAGCCGAGGACGCCGATGATGGCCAGCTTGGTGATGACGCCCGCGGCCAGGGCGGCGATGCCCAGCACGATGACGAGCACCCCGACGACGACCATGGTGTAGTTCGGTCTGCTGCGGCGGCCGCTGACGGTCGCCACGAAGTCTGCGTCGTTGTGATAGAGGCTTCGCTCCATCTCCTCCAGCAGGCGCTGCTCTTGCTCGGAAAGCGGCATCATGTTCCCCTCAGGCTCGGGACGACGCGTCGGTGTTCACCTGTGGATTCTAGCTC
>Ga0308163_10002498_pt1 | contig 16768 bp, 13 predicted proteins | sample PhyTR1_FD_201037 | JGI IMG/M metagenome (GOLD analysis project Ga0308163, IMG submission 201037) | Phyllosphere microbial communities from UC Gill Tract Community Farm, Albany, California, United States - DLSLT.R1 | ecosystem: Host-associated > Plants > Phyllosphere > Unclassified | place: USA...
GCCCCGCCTCCACCTGCGGTGGCATCACCAGCTCGGTCGGGGCGGTATGCACGTCCAGCAGGGCCGGCCCCGGCTGGGCCAGCAGGTCCTGCACGGCCAGCGCCAGGTCCTGGCTGCGGGTCACCGTACGGCCATGGAAGCCGATCACTTCGGCCAGCTTGCCGAAGTCGGGATTCTTCAGCTCGGTGTAGTAGTCCAGCAGCCCTTCGACCTTCTGTTCCAGCTCCACGAAGTTCAGCGAACCGTTGTTGAACACCACGATCTTGATCGGCAGGTTCTCCTGCACGGCGGTCAGCAGGTCGCCCATCAGCATGCTCAGCCCGCCATCACCGCACAGCGCCACCACCTGGCGGCCGGGGAAGGCCTTCTGCAGGCCCAGCGCCTGCGGCATCGCATTGGCCATCGTGCCGTGCAGCAGGCTGGTCAACGTACGGCGGCGGCCGTTGACGCGGATATGCCGCAGCACCCACACCATCGGCGAACCGCAGTCGGCGGTGAACAGTGCATCGTCTGCGGCGTGCTGGTCCAGCAGGGCGGTGAGGTACTGCGGGTGGATCAGCTCGCCCTCGCCGGGCGCCTCTTCTTCGGCGCGCCTGGCCAGGGCCTTTTCGCGGTGCCCGATGCACTCGTCCAGGAAGCCGGCGTCCTCGCGCGGCGGCAGCATGGGCAGCAGCGCCTCCAGCGTCGGGCCGATGTCACCGACCACGCCCAGGGTCACCGGGTGGCGCCTGCCCAGGTGGCTGCCATCGTGGTCGACCTGGATGATGGTGGCCTTGTCCGGGTAGTACTGGCCCCAGGCGAAGTCGGCGCCGAGCAGAAGCAGCGTGTCGCACTCCATCACCGCATGGAAGCCGGATTCGATGCCGAAAATACCGGTCATGCCCATGTTGAAGGGGTTGTCCGGCTCGACGAAATCCTTCGCCCGCGAGGTGTGTGCGATGGGCGCCTGCAACCTGCGCGCCAGTTCCAGCAGCGGCGCGTGGGCGCCCTGGCAGCCCGCGCCGGCATAGATGCCGATCCGCTTGCCCTGGCCCAGCAGTTCGGCGATGCGCAGCAGTTCGTCATCGCCCGGTCGCAGCACCGGACGGGTGTAATGCACGGCGAACGGAGGATCGTGCTTGACCACCTGTTCGCTGATGTCCGACGGCAGGATCACCACCGCTACGCCCCGCCGGCTGATCGCCGCCTGGCAGGCCAGCGTCACCACGCGGCGCGCCTGTTCGGCGCTGTACACCTGTTCGCAGAACACGCTGCACGTGGAATAGACCGCCTTGAAATCCACTTCCTGCGGAAACTCCATGCCCAGCTCACTGGTGACCACCTGGCTGGCGATCAGCACCATCGGTGCCTTGTTGCGGTTGTTCTCGAACACGCCATTGATGAAATGCAGGCTGCCTGGTCCGCAGGAGCCGGCGCAGGCCGTCAGCTGTCCGCTGATCAGCGAATCAGCGCCGGCGGCGAACGCGGCCACTTCTTCATGGCGCACGTGCACCCAGTCGATATCACTGCCGTGGATGGCGGTGGTCACATGATTGAGGGTGTCACCGACAATGCCGTAACAGCGCCGCACGCCGGCCTGCTGCAGAGTCTCGACGACGATATCGGCAACGCGCTTGCTCATGGCCTGGACTTCCTGAAACGGGGGAAGCCTGAGCCTAGACCGCGTCAGGTGACACCGCCGTGGGGATCACCCCTGTTCCGGCAAAGCGAGCTGTATCCAGCCCGTGACCGGCCCACGCGTGGGATTGCGGTAGCGCACCTGCAGCCAGCCATCGCGCTCGTCCAGCAGCTCCACCCGGTCCCCTGCCACCAGGTAGCGAGGCGTGCTGGCATCACCAACGGCGCTGTACAGCGCAAGGCGCGTCGGCACCACCCGCGCGTTCCTGCCACGCAATGGCACGCCGCTGACCGGCGGTGACAAGCCATCGCCGATGGCACGCTCCAACGCGCGGCCTGCCGCATCGAAGGTGGTCCACACCGCCAGCGGGCCGGCGTCATCTCCGCCCTCATCCAGCGCCAGCACCGCGGCAAGCGCCTGCGGGTCGAGCATCAGCAGCTGCTCGGCGCGGTAGAGATAGAGTTTCTCGCCCTGGTACCGGTAGAAATCGGTGTACCACATCGGCCCACCGCGGCAGGTGCTGACCAGCGTGCGGGTGGGCGCATCCACGCTCAGCGACCACAACCCATCGCAGTTGGCCGGGGTGCCGGTGGGCGGCGCCAGCGGCTGCAGCCGCGCCGTCCGGGCATCGTAGCGATACACCGCCACCGCTTCGTTGACCTGGCCGACGCTGGCGCGCACCACCAGGTCGTGCACGCCGTCGAAGTCGACGTCCTCATGGTCCAGCCGCGAGCGGCCTTCTTCATCGGCCACCCCATCCAGCAGCTGCAATGCGGCGTCCTTGCCGATGCGTACTTCCACGCGACCGCCGTCCAGCATGCGCGCCCGCACCGGCACGCCGGGTGCAGCGTCGAACGCCACGCCGTCACTTTCCGCCCCCAGGGCCTGCATCGCCATGCCGGCGCTGCACAGCGCCATCATCAGCAGCGTTGCGCGCATCCGGTTCAGAACGACACTTCCACCGGCTGGCGCGACCACAGCACCGACTGGTGCTTGGTGGCGGTCTTCCAGGCCAGGCGGATGGCTTCGATGTCGGCCCGGCGCTGCGGGCTGTCTTCGTGCAGCACCACCAGCACCTTGGTGCGCAGGCGGTTGGGTTCGGGATCACCGCGGAACAGCCACTGGCCGTAGGCATCGAACACCGTCAGCCCATCCGGGAAGCGCGGGGTCACTTCCTTGTCCAGGAAGGCACGCCACTGCGCGTCGCTGATGGTAGTGGCCTGTTCGCGCTCACCGGCCCCGCGCTCTTCGCCCACGCCGAAGTACAGCTCACTGCGCACCCAGCCCGCAGCCTGCGCCGGCCGTGCCGCATCGCCCTGCATCGTGGCCGTCGTCGCTGACGTGCCCGGCCCGCTGGCGGGCAGGCTGGCGCAACCGCTGGTGGCCAGCAACACGGCAATAACAAGGGACAAACGCTTCATATCGATCACTCTCCAAGGGCAGGTGTGCCCATCGCGCCGTGCACGACAGGCAAAACAGCGCAGCAGCGTACACGGCCCAGCCAGTTGCATCTGCAACCACCGTCATGCCGCGCGGTCACCTGCTGATGCCTAAAAAAACGGGACTTGCGTCCCACAACCCATCACGCCAAGATAATATATCGCTATATCCGGATGGATGTAATTGAAACCATCCCCTCCCCTTCCCCACGTTGTCGCTCCCGGAGTCCGCATGCCCCACCGCCTTTCCGCGTCGCCGCTTGGCCTCGCCATCGCGCTCGCGCTTTCCCCGTTCGCCGCATCGGCACAGGACGCCACCAACCTGGACACGGTGATCGTCACCGGCACCCGTGCCTCCGACCGCACCGTGCTCGAATCGACATCGCCGGTGGACGTGCTGACTGCCGAAGACATCCGCAAGGCCGGCGTCATCAACGGTGAGCTGGGCAGCGCGCTGCAGTCGCTGCTGCCATCGTTCAATTTCCCGCGCCAGTCCAACTCAGGCGGCGCCGACCACGTGCGCGCCGCACAGTTGCGCGGCCTGTCGCCGGACCAGGTGCTGGTGCTGGTGAACGGCAAGCGCCGCCACCACAGCGCCCTGGTCAGCACCGGCAGCAAGATCGGCCGCGGCACCACGCCGGTGGACTTCAATGCCATCCCGGTCAGCGCGATCAAGCGCATTGAAGTGCTGCGCGACGGTGCTGGTGCGCTGTACGGTTCGGACGCGGTGGCCGGCGTGATCAACGTCATCCTGGACAACACACCGGAAGGTGGCGCCATCGAAGCCAGCTTCGGTGCACACCACACCGACCTCAAGCCCATCGGCCGCACCCTCACCGACGGCCAGACCGGCAACTTCAGCGCCAACGTCGGCACCGCGCTGAGCGATGACGGCGGCTTCCTGCGCGTCGGCGTGGAATACAAGAACCGCGAAGCGACCAACCGCGCCGGCTTCGACCAGATCCCACCGTGGGACCAGACCGATGCCAACCTGGCCCTGCAGGGACAGCGCAACTACGTGCTCGGCGACGGTGCCAGCAAGGACCTCAACGCCTGGTTGAACACCGAAATCTCGTTCGGCGAAACCAGCACGATCTACGCCTTCGGTACCTACAACCAGCGTGACAGCGAAGGCGCGAACTACTTCCGCTATCCGGATGGCGATGCGAACTGGAAGGAGATCTATCCGAACGGTTACCGACCGGTTTCAGAAGGCGAAAACCGCGACGTGCAGGCCGTGGCTGGCGCGCGTGGCCAGTGGGGCGAGTGGACCTACGATGCCAGCCTGGACTTCGGCCAGAACGACTTCACCTACCGCATGCGCAACACCTTGAACGCTTCGCTCGGCCCGACCAGCCCGACGCGCTTCAAGACCGCCGATTACCAGTACGCGCAGTCGGTGGCGAACCTGGACCTGGGCCGGGTGTTCGAGCAGGGCGGGAACATCACCCATACCCTGGGCCTGGGCGCGGAAGCCCGCCATGAACGCTATGAAACCCGCCCCGGCGATCCGGGCAGCTACGCTGCCGGTCCGTTCACCGATCGTCCCACCGGCTCGCAGGCCGGCGGTGGCCTGACCCCGCCGGATGCGGCAGACCTGGCGCGCGACGTGGCCAGCGTCTACGCCAGCGTGTCCAGCCAGATCGGTGACAACTTCTCCAGTGATATCGCCGCGCGCTACGAACACCACGATGACTTTGGTGGCGAACTGACCGGCAAGCTGGGCCTGCGCTATGCGTTCAGCCCGGCCTTCGCGCTGCGTGGCTCGGTGTCCAACAACTACCGCGCCCCGTCGCTGGCGCAGATCGGTTACGAGTCGACTTCCACCGGCTACAACGCGGCCGGCCAGCTGGTGCAGGGCCGCCTGCTGTCGGTGAACAATCCGATCGCCCGCGGGCTCGGCGCCACCGACCTGAAGCCGGAGAAGTCGCTCAACACCAGCTTGGGCTTCACCAGCCGCATCGGTGACAACTTCGACGTCTCGCTGGACCTGTTCCAGATCGACATCGATGACCGCATCGCGCTGTCCGAAGCGATCACCGGCGATGCGCTGACCGGTTTCGTCCAGCAGCAGTACGGCGTGACCGGCCTGGAAAGCGCCAGCTTCTTCGTCAATGCCGCCGACACCCGCACCCGTGGCGCCGAACTGGTGGCCAACTGGCGGCATGCGCTGGGCGATGGCCAGCTTCAGCTGACCGGCACCTGGGCCTACGCCAAGACCGAGCTGAAGAACGTGCTGCCGACCCCGGCCGCGTTGCAGGCGCTGGACTCGGCATATGTGTTGTTCGGCGTGGAGGAAAGCAACACGCTGACCGATGCCACCCCGCGTACGCGCGTGCAGTTCTCTGCTTCGTGGAGCAACGACCGCTGGTCGCTGACCAGCCGCGTCAGCCGCCATGGCAGCGCCACGCGCGTGTTCAACTTCGGCGGTGGTTTCGAACCGACCCAGACCTACCAGGCCGAGTGGCAGCTGGATGCGGAAGCCGAGTACCGCATCACCCCGCAGTGGAGCGTGGCGATCGGCGGACAGAACCTGACCGACAACTACCCGGACCTGTCCAACGAAGACATCTACTACTACGGCAACCTGCCGTACGACGTACTGTCGCCGATCGGCAGCAATGGCGCGTATTTCTACGGCCGCGTGCGTTACACCTTCTAAGCGCGGGCAGGGGCTGGGTGACGGCCTGATGGGTGACTACCGTGGTCGTCACGCCTCCAAGCGGTGACGACCAACGGTCGTCACCCACCAACTCACTCACCCACCCACTCCCTCACCCTTTGACTCATCCACCGGTCAGTCCGCTGCGATGACCCCATGCTCACGCCTGCGCTGGCATCGTGCCGGGCATGGCAAACGACCTCCCCCTTCGTCCGCCACCGCCGCTGCTGGACGATGCCTGCGCATTGTTCCTCGACGTGGATGGCACCCTGATCGAGTTCGCCGACCGCCCCGATGCGGTCACCCTGCTGCCGGAAGTGCGTGAGGCCATCGGCCGCATCAGCGACCGTCTGGAAGGCGCCGTGGCGCTGGTCAGCGGTCGCCCGCTGGAACAGCTCGATGCGCTGTTCGCGCCGCTGCACCTGCCCGCCGCTGGCCTGCACGGCCACCAACTGCGTGATGCCGGCGGCGCACTCCACGACAGCGCCGAGGACGAAAGCACCACCGAATGGCTGCATGCCCTGCACCAGCAGGCGATGCGCTTCGCCCACGGCCATCCTGGCGTGCTGGTCGAAGACAAAGGCCCCAGCATGGCCCTGCACTGGCGCGGTGCGCCGCACGCTGCCAGCGACGTCCGCGCCTTCGCCAACCGGCATATCCGCGGCAATGCCGGCTATCGACTGCAGCCGGGCGACCACGTTGTCGAATTCGTCCCGGTCGGCAGCGACAAGGGACGCGCGGTCCGCCGGATGATGCAGTACTTGCCCTTCCGCGGTCGCCTGCCGGTGTTCATCGGCGATGATCTGACCGACGAACACGGTTTCGAAGCCTCCAACGGGCTGCATGGCTGGAGCGTGCTGGTCGGTGAACGCGAGCCCAGCGTGGCGGTCTTCCAGTTGTCGGACATACGCAGCGTGCACGCATGGTTGCGTGAGAATGCGTGGTAGGCCGGCCCCCACGGCCGCAGACGAGAAGCTTCGCCCATGTCCCAACCTGATCTGAACCTCGGCGTCGTCGGCAACGGCAGTTTCGGCGCTTTGATCGACCGCCAGGCGCGCGTTGTATGGAGCTGCCTGCCCACCTTCGACGGCGACCCCACCTTCTGCGCGCTGCTCAGTCCGAACCAGCAGGAAGGCGGCGATTTCGCCATCGAACTGGAAGACCTGGCCAGCACCGAACAGGAATACCTCAGCAACACCGCGATCCTGCGCACCGTGCTGCGCGACAGCCACGGCGGCGCGCTGGAGATCATCGATTTCGCTCCACGCTGGCGCCAGAACGACCGCTTCTACCGCCCGGTCAGCCTGATCCGCCAAGTGCGCCCGATCGCCGGCAGCCCACGCATCCGGGTACTGGCGCGTCCGCTTGCCGACTGGGGCCAGCGCGTGCCCGACTCCACCTGGGGCAGCAACCACGTGCGCTGGGTTCTGCCCGACCACGTACTGCGCCTGACCACCGACGTGCCGATCCGCTTCGTGCGCGACGGCCTGCCGTTCGTCCTCAACCACCCGGTGCACCTGGTGCTGGGCGTGGATGAATCACTCAACCGTTCGCTGAGCGGCTACGTGCAGGAATCCTTCCAGCGCACGCGCGATTACTGGCGCGAGTGGGTGCGCTACCTGTCCATCCCGCTGGAATGGCAGGAGGCGGTGATCCGCAGTGCGATCACCCTGAAGCTGTGCCAGTACGAAGACAGCGGCGCGATCATCGCAGCGATGACCACCTCCATCCCGGAGGCGCCGGGCAGCATCCGCAACTGGGATTACCGCTACTGCTGGCTGCGTGACGCGGCCTTCGTGGTGCGCTCGCTCAACCGGCTCGGCGCCACCCGCACCATGGAGCAGTTCCTCGGCTACATCTTCAACCTGGCCACTGCCGATGGCACCCTGCAGCCGTTGTACGGCATCGGCTTTGAGGCCACCCTGGACGAGCACGAGGTGCCCTCGTTGTCCGGCTATCGCGGCATGGGGCCGGTGCGTCGCGGCAACCTGGCCTGGGTGCAGCGCCAGCACGATGTCTACGGCAGCGTGGTGCTGGCCTCCACCCAGCTGTTCTTCGACCGGCGCCTGCAGGACCCCGGCGACGCACACGCGTTCGCGCGGCTGGAGCCGCTGGGCGAGCAGGCCTACCTGCTGCACGACGTCCCCGATGCTGGCCTGTGGGAATTCCGCGGCCGCACCGAAGTGCACACCTACACCGCCGCGATGTGCTGGGCCGCCTGTGACCGCCTGTGCAAGATCGCCGTGCGCCTGAAGCTGGACGACCGCGCGTTCTACTGGCGCGAGCGCGCCGACACCATCCACCAACGCATCATGAAGGAGTCGTGGAACGAGGAGCTTGGCCATTTCACCGATGCCTTCGGTGGGCACCGCCTGGATGCCTCGCTGCTGCTGCTGGCCGACATCGGGTTCATCGAACCCATGGATGCACGCTTCATCACCACGGTGGAGGCCATCGGCCGTGACCTCAAGCACGGCGACGCGCTGTACCGCTACGTCGCACCCGACGACTTCGGCGAGCCGGAAACCAGCTTCACCATCTGCACCTTCTGGTACATCGACGCGCTGGCGGCGATCGGTCGCATGGAAGAAGCCCGCGCGATGTTCGAGGTACTGCTGTCGCGGCGCAACCACCTGGGCCTGCTCTCCGAAGACCTTTCCTTCGAAAGCGGCGAGGCCTGGGGCAACTTCCCACAGACCTATTCGCACGTCGGCCTGATCACCGCCGCGATGCGGCTTTCGCGTTCCTGGCAGGAGGCTTCATGAGTCGTCTGGTCGTCGTTTCCAACCGCGTCGCCATTCCCGGCGATACCCGTCCGGGAGGCCTGGCAGTGGGCCTGCTGGCCGCGCTGAAGGAGCGCGGCGGCCTGTGGTTCGGCTGGAGCGGCAAGTCGGTGAAGGACAACAGCGGTGCGCTGCATGAGCAGGTCGACGGCGATATCCGCTATGTCACCATGGACCTCAACAAGCGTGACGTGGACGGGTATTACAACGGCTTCGCCAACCGCACGTTGTGGCCGCTGCTGCACTTCCGCCTGGACCTGGTGGACTACGATCGCGGCACCCGCGAAACCTACCACCGGGTCAACGAGCTGTTCGCCAGCAAGCTGGCGCCGCTGCTGCGCGAAGACGACATCGTCTGGATCCACGACTACCACCTGATCCCGCTGGCGGCGATGCTGCGCGAACGCGGCATCGGCTGCCGTATCGGTTTCTTCCTGCACGTCCCGCTGCCCTCGGCCGATCTGCTGCAGGCCATGCCCGACCACCTGCGGCTGTTCTCCGCGTTGTACGCCTGCGATCTGGTTGGCTTCCAGACCCAGCGCGATGCGGACCGCTTCCAGACCTACCTGCGCTTGTTCGGCGGTGGCCGCGTGCTGGGTGATGGCAAGCTGGAGGCTCCGGACGGCCGCACTTTCCGCGCGGCCGCTTTCCCGATCGGCATCGACACCGAACGCATCGCCCAGCAGGCCAAGGCTGCGGCCAACAAGCCGGCGGTGAAGGATCTGCGCAACAGCCTGCGTGAGCGCCAACTGGCGATCGGCGTGGACCGGCTGGATTACTCCAAGGGCTTGCCGGAGCGCTTCAAGGGCTTCGAGCGCTACCTGGAACGGCATGCCGACCAGCATGGCAGCCTGACCTATCTGCAGATCGCCCCGGTATCGCGCAGCGACGTCACCGAGTACCGCGATCTGCGCAGCCAGCTGGAGCAGATCGCCGGGCACATCAACGGCGGCCACGCGGCACCGGACTGGACACCGCTGCGTTACGTCAACCAGAACTTCACCCACGCCACGCTGACCGGCTTCTACCGTGCCGCCGCCGTGGGCCTGGTGACACCGCTGCGTGACGGCATGAACCTGGTCGCCAAGGAATACGTGGCGTCGCAGGACCCGGACAACCCCGGCGTGCTGGTACTGTCACTGCTGGCCGGTGCGGCCGATGAGATGAAGCAGGCGCTGCTGGTCAATCCGCACGACCTGGACGGTGTGGCCGATGCCATCGCCACCGCGGCCACCATGCCGCTCAAGCGCCGCCAGGAGCGTTGGAACGCGATGATGGACCACCTGCGCCGCTACGACATCAACCACTGGCGGCAGACCTTCCTGCAGGCCCTGGAGGCCTGACATCCCGGTAGCGCCGACCCATGGTCGGCGAGCGCAGCGGGCCGTTGGCCGATCCATTCCGCCGAACACGGCTCGGCGCTATCCGATCCAGGCCAGGGTCGCCATGCGCCCGGTTCGGCGGTCGCGGCGGTGCGAGAACAGATCCGGGTCGGCCATCGTCGAGTACGTGCCGCCATGGATGTCGGCGCCCTTCAGCCCCGCCGCCTGCAGGCGCATCCGCGCCAAGGCGTACAGGTCCACTTTCCAGTGGCCCGGACGCGTCGCCACGAAGGCGGCCGCTGCGGCAGGGTCATGACCCACGAATGCATGGTGGACCTCTTCGCCGATCTCATAATCAGCCGGTCCGGCCGCCGGTCCCAGCCAGGCCAGCAGCCCGGACGGCGGTGTCTGCATCGCCGCCACGGTCGCTTCCAGCATGCCATCGGCCAGCCCACGCCAGCCTGCATGCGCAGCCCCCACCTCGCTGCCATCGCGAGCGGCCAGCACCACCGGCAGGCAGTCCGCGGTCAGGATCGCCAGCACCACGCCGGGCACCGAGGTCACCGCGGCATCGGCCACCGGCTCACTCGCACCGGCCACCGGCGCTGCGTCGAACCGCAACACCGTGGTGCCATGTACCTGGCGCAGCCAGTGCGGCGGCGAGGGCAAGGCCAGCCCGGCGTGCAGCAGCGCGCGGTTGCGCTCCACGTGGGCCGGCTGGTCGCCATCGGCGGCATGCCGGTTGCCCAGGTTGAACTGGTCGAACGGCGGCAACGACACCCCCGCCCCATGCCGCCGCGTGGTCAGCGCGCGCACCCCGGCCGGGGCCGGCCACTGCGGCATCAGCAGGGGCAGCGCGCTGTCCATCAGCGGCGGTCGCGGCCGCGCTCGCGCTCGGCGAACAGCTCGCTGTCTTCGCGCAGGGCTTTCAACAGCTGCAGCATGTCGGCCGGCGCCGGCGCGGTGTTGCGCACCATCTCGCCGGTGATCGGGTGCACGAACTCCAGCGTTTCGGCATGCAGGGCCTGGCGCTTGAAACCACGCAGCGCAGCGACCAGCTCATCGCTGGCGCCCTTCGGCAGCTTCAGCGCGCCGCCGTACAGCTGGTCCCCGACGATCGCGTGGCGCAGGTGCGCCATGTGCACGCGGATCTGGTGGGTGCGGCCGGTTTCCAGCCGGCACTCAAGCGCCGTATGGGCACGGAAGCGCTCACGCAGGCGGTAATGGGTGATCGCCTCCTTGCCGTCTTCGCGCACGCCCATCTTCAGGCGGTCACGCGGATGGCGGTCGATCGGCGCATCCGCGGTACCGCCGGCCACCAGCGCACCGACCACCACCGCCAGGTACTGGCGATGCACCTGGCGTGCGGACAGCTGTTCCACCAGCGCGGTCTGTGCCTGGATGGTGCGGGCGATCACCATGACACCGCTGGTGTCCTTGTCCAGCCGGTGCACGATGCCCGCGCGCGGCAGCGCCGACACCGACGGATCGCGGAACAGCAGCGCGTTGACCAGGGTGCCGCTGGAATTGCCGGCGCCCGGGTGCACCACCAGGCCCACCGGCTTGTTGATCACCAGCAGGTGTTCGTCTTCGAACAGGACGTCCAGCGGGATGTCCTCCGGCTCGGCATGAGTCTGGGTTTCCAGCACCGCATTGAGCGTGGCGACCTCGCCGCCGCGCACCGGGTCACGGCCGCGCACGGTCACCCCGTCCAGCAGCACGTCGCCGGATTTGATCCACTCGGTCAGCTTGGAACGGGAGTATTCGGGGAACAGTTCGGCCAGCACCGCGTCGAAACGACGACCGGCGGCGGTATCGGGGACAACGGCCTGGCGGGCCTGTTCAGCAGCAGATTCGGACATGGCGGCAACTTTTGGAGACGAAATTGGGGGTCCCGTGGACAGGTTTCAGTCGCGGGACAGGACACTAGGCTATCATCGACCCTTCGTATTCCAGCCGCGTCCCGCCTTGACCTCATGATCCGACGCTCTTCCCCGCTCTTTGCGCCCGTCCGCCTGACCGCCCTGCTGCTGGTCCTGGTGATCGCCGCCACTGGTTGCAACCGTGGCACCAAGGGGGACAACCCCGATGAAGGCCAACCGGTCGAGACGTTGTACCAGAAGGCCCACGGCCTGATGGAAGGCGGCAACTGGAGCGGCGCGGAAACCAGCTTCCGCCGCCTGGTGGCCCAGTATCCGTACGGCCCCTACACCGAACAGGCGATGATCGAAACCGCCTACGCCCAGTTCAAGGCCGGCAAGCACGACGATGCGGTGTCCAGCATCGACCGCTTCATCCGGACCTACCCCACCCATCGCAACGTGGCGTACATGTACTACCTGCGTGGCCTGTCCAACAGCAACCGCGATACGGTTTTCCTGCGCCGCGTATGGTCGCTGGACGCCAGCCGCCGCGACCTGTCCACGCCGCGCCAGGCCTATGCCGATTTCAACATCGTCATCGACCGCTACCCGAACAGCCGCTACGCCGAAGATGCGCGCCGCCGGATGACCGAACTGCGTGACGTGTTCGCCCAGCACGAGCTGGACAACGCGCTGTACTACCTGCGCCGGGAAGCGTGGCTGTCCGCTGCGGGCCGTGCCAACTACCTGCTGGAAACCTACCCGCAGAGTGCCTACCAGTACGATGCGGTGGCGGTGCTGGCCGAGGCCTACACCCGCGCCGGCAATGAGACGCTGGCCGGTGACGCCCGCCGTGTGCTGGAGCTCAACGCCCCGGACCACCCGTGGCTGCAGAACGACTGGCCGAACTACCCGTGGATGATCCGCAAGCTCAACCCGTTCGCGGGCGAGAAGTCGGCCACCACCGGCATGCGCAACGCGACGATGAACCGCAAGTAATCAGCTTCACGCGTCGCTGGAAAACTGAAAGCCCCGCAGTTCCGCTGCGGGGCTTTTCTGTGGCGGGCCGGTCCGTTTCCGCAGTCAGTCGGTTGCTTCCGCGCTGCTGCTGCGCTGGGGGATACGTGCATTGATGTGGTCCACCAACAGGCGTAGCACATGCCGCCGCTGGTGCGGGGTGAGCGGCACGGCAGGATCATCGGGGAAGTTCCGGCCCAGCCAGTTCGCCAGCTCGACGCCAAGATCTTCCGGGTAATCCTCGGGCCGGGCGTTGATCGTCTCCTGCCCGATGGCCCTCAGCAGCTCGCCCAGCTTGAGCCCCTCGTCTTTGGCAACCCAGTCGAAACGATCCATCGTGGTGGCACCCACCACTTCACCGCTGTCCTTTTCGCTCAGTACCTGCATCAGATCGGCCACGGTCAGCGGCGACGTCAGTCGCTCCAGGCCCAGTCCAGTGCGGTCGACCAACTCGATCTCCAGCGCCAACATGGCATCCTGATACGTGCTCTTTCCGCTGAACTCGGCATGCACGTCCTTGCGCAGCTGGTCCAGCGAGCGATAGGTCGCCCTGGGCAACGTGCCGGGCTCGAAGGAAGCGGCAAGCCTCCTGCCCGCATCTGGTATCACATCCATCGCTGATCGCCTCAGTGCATCGACGCACCACACATCGTCACCGTCGGCGCAGGCATCGCCTGCCAGCTCGAGCAGGCACAACGCAGTCCTGCGCTGCTCCGGCAGGCCACGAGACGAGATGCGATACAGGCAATTCTCGAATGCGACCTCCACGTCCGCCAAGCCGATCGGCGCATCCTGCAGCTGGCGGCCGGGACCGTTGGGCACCATCCAGTGGGTGCCGTGGTTGCAGATATCGGCAAGGGGCAGATGCATCAATCTGGAGTCGACGGAAGGCTGGCTGGCCCGCTGGGCGCTTCGGCCCTGCAGCCCGGCCACGGCGCCAAGGCCGGCGACCAACATCTCGGCAAGTCTCATCTGGTTGCTCCTGGGTTGCACATGCGTGCTGCTGGAAAGCAGGCTGCGCCGCTCAACCGGGGCGCGCCTGGAACTCAGATCCCGGTGCGTTCGGCGATCAGATCGACGACCTTCGCTTCGAAGGCCCCCTCTGCCGATGCGGACGCCTGGCCTGCATGGATGCGATGCTGCCCGACAAGGAAGGCGCGCTCGTCCTTCACGCGGTCAGACTGGTAATACAACGCCGCATTGGCGCGCCGCAGCTCCATGGTGGTCGGGGGAGCCAATATCTCTTCGCTGCACGCTTCCTGCAGGACCAGGTCCAGGTCCGCCCGGATGAACAATCCAGCGCATCATTGTCCACGCGCTCGTCAAGGTTGCAGTCCCTGATGATGCGGCCTGCGGCGTGTTTGATCCGATGCTGGACCGCAGGCAGCCCATTGGCGAGGCGCGCCGCATCCTCGATGTTCTGCAGTACCGGCGTGGGCTTCACCATCGTCACCCAAGCATGCATGCCACGCTCGACCAGGGCGACATACCGGCCGGCTTCGGAATCAAGGTCAGGCGCCTCACGCCCTACCTCGCGGAACTGATCCGGATCGAACGGGATCTCCATCGCACGATTGAACGCGATCTGTCCCATGCAGTGCGCCTCGGTAGCGGCCGGAACGATACCCGCCAGATGGCGCGTGCGCATGCACAGTGCTACCTCGGCACCGATGTGGCGGCCTGTCTGTTCCCACTGGTCAGCAGCCGTCGAAGCGGGTGCATCGGCAACACCTACCGGGCCGGGCAGGCCAGGATACCGGCAGCCGGACGGCCCCGCGCCGACCGCGCGCAGGCCGGCAAGCATCGCCGCCATCAAGGTGAGGGCCCTTCCCGGCTCACGACATGCCGCCTTCAGGCCCCGCAGCGCCAAGCACCCCGCCGCGTTGGACACCTGCTTCAAACGGTCCGGCAGTGACCCGGCGTGGGGGGCGGGACAGCGCCGTCGGGCGGGGGCTTCGCTCACGGCGCTGATCGTCGCCTGTACAGGCACGGTGGGAGTCAGATTCATGCAATGCACTCCTGCTGATCGGGGCTACCAAGATTGCCGCTATCACAGGTGGCTGCATGCAGATTTCGCTCAGAGCACTGCTCTCAGGGGTTCGCGCCCTTCAACCCTGGTATCCGTTGGTGATCGGATAGCGTCGCTCCCGCCCGAATGCGCGGCGCGAGACTTTCGGGCCCGGCGCGGCCTGGTGGCGCTTCCATTCGCTGATGCGCACCAGCCGCAGCACACGCTCCACCACCTCGGTGGCATAACCGGCGGCGATGATTTCCTCGCGCGATTGTTCCTGGTCCACGAAGCGGTACAGGATGCCGTCCAGCACGTCGTAGGCCGGCAGCGAATCCTGGTCGGTCTGGTTCTCACGCAGTTCGGCCGACGGCGGCCGGCTGATCACCGCCGGCGGAATCACCGGTGCGCCGCCCACGGTATTGCGCCACTTGGCCAGCCCGAACACTTCGGTCTTGTACAGGTCCTTCAGCGGTGCGTATCCGCCGCACATGTCCCCGTAGATGGTCGCGTAACCCACCGCGTACTCACTCTTGTTGCCCGTGGTCAGCAGCAGGCCACCGAACTTGTTGGCCAGCGCCATCAGGATCACCCCGCGGCTGCGGCTCTGCAGGTTCTCTTCGGTGATGTCCGGCGTGGTGCCTTCGAACATCGGCCCGAGCGCCTCCATCAGGCCCTTGAACGCAGGCTCGATGGAGATTTCTTCGAGCTTCACGCCGAGCGCCTCGCATTGTTCGCTGGCCAGGTCGTTGGACAGTCCGGCGGTGTAACGCGAAGGCAGCCGCACGGCGGTCACGTTCTCCGCGCCCAGTGCATCCACGGCCATCGCCAGCACCAGCGCCGAATCGATGCCACCGGACAAGCCCAGCCAGACTTTCCGGAACCCGTTCTTGCTGCAGTAGTCCTGCAGGCCGCGGGTGACCGCGCGCCATGCCAGCGCGTCCATGCTCTCATCGCCGTCGTCCATCCACTGCAGCGGCATGAAGCGCCGGGCTTCGCTTTCGTACTCGACCACCAGCCACTGTTCGGCGAAGGCCGCGGCGGCCGGGTGCACGGTGCCGTCGGCGTCGGCCACCACCGACGCGCCATCGAACACCAGCGCGTCCTGGCCACCGACCACGTTGAGGTAGGCGATGGCGGCCCCGCTTTCGCGCGTCCGCGCGGCCAGCACCGCATCGCGCTGCGCATGCTTGCCACGCTCATAGGGCGATGCATTGGGGACCACCACCAGCTGCGCGCCATTACGCACGGTGTCGGCCAGCGGCTCGGCGAACCACAGGTCCTCGCAGATCAGTACGCCTACCGGCACGCCGTTGACGTCGAACACGCAGCTCGGGCCGTCCGGGTCGATATCAAAGTAACGGCGCTCGTCGAACACCGCATAGTTGGGCAGCTCGCGCTTGCGGTAGGTTTTTTCCACGATGCCGTCGCGCAGCACGCTGGCCGCGTTGTAGACCACCGCGCCGGCCGGTTCGGGCCAGCCGACCACGGCGGTGATGCCGGTACAGGCCAGCGCGATGCGCTGCATTGCCTGTTCGCAATGCTGCAGGAAACCCGGCCGCAGCAGCAGGTCTTCCGGCGGATAGCCGCTGACGGCCAGTTCGGGGAACAGCACCAGGTCGGCGCCGTGGTCGTCGCGCGCCTGCTCGATCATCTCGATGATCCGGTCGGTATTGGCGGCGACTGCGCCGACCGGGAAATCAAACTGCGCCATCGCGATGCGGATCGAAGCCATTAGGGATTCCAGCCTGTGGTTGCCATGCCGCCATTGTAGCGCCGCGCCCAAACGCAGAAAGCCGCCCGAAGGCGGCTTTCTGTTTACTCCTGCAGCCGCCGAGCATGGCTCGGCGCTACAGAATCGTGCCGGCCGGGGCCGGCAGAGGCCTTACTTGACCAGCTTGGCGATGGCAGCGCCGAGGTCGCCCGGCGAACGGACGGTGACAACACCGGCCGCTTCCATGGCGGCGAACTTGCCTTCCGCGGTGCCCTTGCCGCCCGATGCGATCGCACCGGCGTGGCCCATGCGCTTGCCGGCCGGAGCCGACGCACCGGCGATG
>Ga0308163_10002499_pt1 | contig 16766 bp, 6 predicted proteins | sample PhyTR1_FD_201037 | JGI IMG/M metagenome (GOLD analysis project Ga0308163, IMG submission 201037) | Phyllosphere microbial communities from UC Gill Tract Community Farm, Albany, California, United States - DLSLT.R1 | ecosystem: Host-associated > Plants > Phyllosphere > Unclassified | place: USA...
ACCTGGCGCAGCAGCTCGTCGCCGGCTTCATGGCCGTAGTTGTCGTTGATCTGCTTGAATTTGTCCAGGTCCAGGAACAGCAGCGCGAAACCGATGCCGTTGCGGTCGGCGACGGCGACGGCGTGTTCCAGATGCTGGATCAGCGCGCGGCGGTTGACCAGATTGGTCAGCACGTCGCGCGTGGACAAGTCGTGCGCGCGCTGCTCGGCCACCTTGCGCTCATTGATCTCCAGTTCCAGCTCGCCGTTGATGCGCTGCAGGTCCTGCATCCGTTGTACCCGCAAATCCTGGTTGAGGCGCACCAGTTCTTCGCTCTTCTTTTGTAATTCCATGTTCTTGACGGCCATGTCGACGAATACCGCCACCTTGGCCTGCAGGATTTGCGGGATCACCGGCGTAAACAAGTAGTCGGCGGCGCCGGCCTGGTAGCCCCGCAGCCGGTTCATCTCGTCGGCGTAATGGGCGGTGATGAAGATGATCGGCACGCCGGCCGAGCGCGGATGCGAGTGGATCGCCTCGGCCGTCTCGAAACCGTCCATGCCGGGCATGCTGACGTCGAGCAAGATCACGGCGAATTCGTGCAGCAGCACCTGGCGCAGCGCCTCCTTGCCCGAGCCAGCGGTGATCAGCTCATATATCTGCTGATCGGCCGCATTGGTGAGCAAGCTTTCCAGCGCGTACAAACTTGCCGGATCGTCGTTGACGAGAAGAACTTTTGGAATCTGCACGGCGGGCTGGATAGTAGTCAGGTTACGGTCAGGTGAAGTCGGTCAGGCAGGTAAAAGATACACCTGTGTGCATCGTAGTCAAGCGATATTGTGCATTGCCGCAATATGACAGTTTTGATTATTGTAGCGATCTGACAAGTGAGTTGGCAACGTTTTCATCCGGCACATAGCGTACAGGAAATAGATATTCCCGCGAGCACGATTTGTTCGTGGTTGTGCGGCACAACAACAGCTGGCTTTACCGGCGCCGCTGGTCGATCCAGACCGGCGCGCTCCACAGCATTTTCCCGTCTTCTTGCGTCACTCTCGCGTAATAAAAATGCGGGCCCGCCGCTGGCGTGAACACGGTGCCGGGCTTGCGGCTCAGAACCGTCACCTCGCCGTTGCGGCCGGGCACGCCGGCAAACACATTGATGGCCGCCGGCCGCTGGCCGGCCCGTCCGCTGTAGTGCACCTGCAAGGTCAGCCTGCCCCGGTTCGCGAAGCGTTCGCCCATCATGTGGCCGTTGGCCGTCAAGATCAGCTCGGCGTTCTTGTCCATCGTCGCATACACCCGGCGGGCCCTGAGCGCGGCCAGCAAAGTGTCGGCGCTGAGCGGCTCGCCACGCTCGATCAGCACGCCCGTGCGATTCGGCGACGACGCGCCCCAGTTGGCGCAGTGGTTGTCCTGTTTGCTGCTGAAGGCGACATGGTAGCCGGCCTCGAGCAGCTTGTTGCAGCCCGTTTCGAAGTTGCTGTGCTGCGGTTCCGATTCGTCGGCGCGGGTCGAGAAGGCGTTACTGTTGATGACCTCGCATAACACCATCGCGGCGTCGCCGTCCGGCGTCCAGGCCAGCGGCTTGCCGCCGACGACGAACTGGCCGTCCCTGGGATGGTTGAACTGGCCAAGCCAGCCGCGCTCGCGCATCAGCGCATACAGGGTGGCGTAGTCGTTCCGGGGTGTGGCTGTGTCGGCCAGCAGCGCGCCGGCGGCGTTGCGCTCCCATCCCAGCAACTCGGCGCTGTTGAGGATGTTCAGATGGCCGCCGTTGTTGATCACGCCCCATTCCTGGCCGTACATGCCGACAAAACCCGGATGCGCCAGGTTCCAGGCGGCGGCCGCCCGCATGCCGCTCTGGTAGAGCGCCTTGACGGCCGCCGGGTCGGCGTCGGCGTTGGTGCCGTCGGCGCCGTCGAACATGTGGTTGTGTTCGGACGTCATCAGAAAATCCAGGCCGTGCCGCTGCGCGAAAGCGTAGGCTTCGGCCGGGCCAAACGCGGCGCTTTGCGGGTTCTGGGCGCCGGTACACCCGGCCAGCGCGCCGCCGCCGTCGCTGTGGTTGGTCTGGCTGTGCAGGTTGCCGAGGTACACCGTGTACGGCGTGGCGCGCGGTGCTGTGGCGTTTGAGAACGGTGAAAGCGTTGAAAGCGCGGTCGCGCGCGGGGTGTCGGGCGCCGGGCGAGGCAGCCCCACGGCCACATCCCACGTTTGTTCTACATCAATATTGTTGTCGATAGTGTCGCCGCCGCTGCCGCCGCACCCTGCGACTCCGGCGCGCAGCCGCAGCCGGTAGACGCCGGCCGGGAGCTGGTCCGACCCTGCGCCGTGCGCGGCGCTGCGCCAGCGGATCGCCACCTCGACCGGTGCGGCGGCCAGCGCCTGCCGTCCTTTCCAGTGCCTGAGCACGCGTCCATCGTCGCGCAATAATTCCAGTCGCCAACGCACTTGTTGCGTTTGCTCACTATCCGGGTAATTAAAATGCAGTGTAATGGTCCGAATGCCGTTGCTGTCGGCATGAAATGGCGTTTGGAGGACGGCGTCGAATTCGCGGTGGTCGGACGTCGCCGCCACGCTCGACCCCGGCGTGGCGGCGCAGGCGACGCAGAAAACCGTCAGAATGGCAGCGGATACAACAGAAATGGCAGGCATGATGCGCTCCGTCGATGAAACTTTTTGCAAGCTCATCAATTAGAGCGCCCGTGATGGCGCAAGGTTCCCTTAATCCTCACCAAATCTATCAAATTCTTTCGCTGGTTACTGGACGGCATTAATAGTATGCTGCTGTGACGCAAAAGTGTTTATGATTTGTTGTGTATCCCGAAAGAATAGAGTGATGGCGCATGCTTAAAACCGCGAACAGCAGAAGGACCGCCCTCCGGTCGCGCGCGCTGTTCTGGGCGGCGGGCTGGACCCTGGCGATGGCAATGGGCGCGACCTTGTACGGGGTCGCGACGCGCATTGTCGAGGCCGATGCCGGCCAGCGTTTCGAGAACCTCGCCCGTAGCACCCAGTACGCGATCTCGGCGCGCATCAAGGCTTATTCCGACCTCACGCGCGGGCTGGTGGCGCTGTTCCAGACCAGCGACAACCTGAGCCGCCAGCAATTTCACCAATACGTGTCGGGACTGGATTTGCCGCGCCAGTTTCCCGCCATCGCGATGCTCAGCTGGGCGCCGGTGGTGAGCGACGCCGAGCGCGACGCCTTTGTCGCCGCCGTGCGCGCCGACCGCAGCCTGTCGCCCCACGGCTATCCCGGTTTCGACATCCGGCCGGCCGGGCGCCGCCAGCACTACGCGCCGCTGACCTACATCGAGCCGACCAGCCTGTTGCACGAAAAACTCGGACTGGATCTGGCGACCAACCCGATGATCGACAAATTGAACGGGGCGGCGCGCGACAGCGGCCAGGTCAGCGCCTCCGGCCAGCCGTTCGTCATCGAGCAGCCGCAGCGGCAGATCGCGCTGGGCATGCGCCTGCCGGTGTATCGCCGCAGCATGCCGCTGGCCGACGTCACCGAGCGCCGGGCCGCCTATCTGGGGTCGGTGGGGCTGGGGTTCAGCGTGGCCAAGCTGGTGCAGGGCGCGATCGACGAGATGACGGTGCGCCAGGTGCATTTGACCTTGTACGCGGATGGCAGCACCGATGTCGAGCAGCGCCGCTTGGTGATCGAAAAGCATGACCGCTTGCTGTTCAACGACTCCGGCGCGACGACGGTGACGCCGCTGTCGCCGGCCGAGCGGGCCAACTATCTGGAGTCGGTGCTGCCGATCGATTTCAACGGCAGCCTGTGGAAGGCGCACTTCCAGGTCAGGAAATCGCAGCTGCTGACCGGCTTCGATGTCTACTTCCCGTGGCTGGCGGGATTGACCGGCTTTGCCGGCACCTTGCTGCTGTATAGCTATCTGGCGGTGCTGTATTCGTCGCGCCGGCGCGCCGTCAAGCACCGGGTGCTGCTCGACACGGTGCTCAATAATGTCGACGCCCACGTCTACATGAAGGACCAGAACCGCCGCTTCATTTATGTCAATGCCCGCATGGCGCACAGCCTGGGCATGCCGGTGCAGGAGATTGTCGGCAAACTCGATAGCGAGTTGATGCCGGCCGCCGCCGCCGATGCCGCGTGGGCGCTCGAGCGGCCCGTGTTCCAGGAAAACGTCAAGCGCTCCGGCGAGACCCAGTTCGTTGGCGCCGACGGCGAGGTGCAGTACCATTGGACCGTCAGGGCGCCGGTGGAGATCGGCCGCTCGGTGACGGCGGTGATCGGCATGTCGACCGACGTCACCGAGCTCCATCAGCTCAAGGAAAAAGCCGATACCGCCAACCAGGCCAAGAGCGACTTCCTGTCCAACATGAGCCACGAGATCCGCACGCCGATGAACAGCATCATCGGCATGGCCCACCTGGCGCTGAAAACGGTCACGCATCCGAAGCAGCGCGACTATCTGCTGAAGATTTATCACTCGGGCCAGCACCTGCTGGGCATCATCAACGATATCCTGGACTTCTCCAAGATCGAAGCGGGCAAGATGGATCTGGAGATGCTCGACTTCACGCTCGATGCGCTGCTGGCCAACATCACCAGTCAACTCGGCGAGAGCGCGCGCGCCAAGGGGCTGGAGCTGGTGTACGAAGTTTTCCCCGGCATGTCGCGCCAGTTGCGGGGCGATCCGCTGCGGCTCGAGCAGGTGCTGCTCAACTTCACCAGCAACGCGATCAAATTCTCCGAAAACGGCAAGGTCCATGTGCGCGCGCGCCAGCTGGAGGATAACGACTGCCACATCCTGGTGCGCTTCGAGGTGGCCGACCGCGGCATCGGCATGACGACGGAGCAGTTGTCCCAGTTGTTCCAGTCGTTCCACCAGGCCGACACGTCGACCACGCGGCGCTACGGCGGCACCGGCCTGGGACTGGTGATCAGCAAGCAGCTGGCGGAGTTGATGGGCGGCGGCGTCGGTGTCGACAGCCATCCGGGCGAAGGCAGTACGTTCTGGTTCACCGCGCGGCTGGCCAAAGGCACGCAAATGCTGCAGCCGAACGTCGAGACGGTGCAGCCGGAGGTGCTCGACAGCATACGCGGCGCGTCCATCCTGCTGGTCGAGGACAATATCTTCAGCCAGCAGGTCGGCCAGGAGTTGCTGGAGGATGCCGGCGCCACCGTCTGCGTGGCCAACAACGGCAAGGAGGCGATCGACCTGCTGCTCAAGGAGCGTTTCGATTGCGTGCTGATGGACGTGCAGATGCCGGTGATGGATGGCTACGAGACCACGCGCCTGATCCGTGCGCACCCCAAGCTGTCGGCGACGCTGATCATCGCGATGACCGCCAACGCCGGGCGCGGCGACCAGGAGCGCTGCCTGGAGGCGGGCATGGACGAATTCGTGACCAAGCCGATCGCGCCCAAGCTGCTGTTTAACATGCTGTCGAAGTGGATGAGCCAGCGCGCCAGGGGCGTGGCCACGGTGGCGCGGCCGGTGTCGCCGCCGCCGCCGTCGTACTTCACGATGGCCGATGGTTCGGCGTCGGCATCGGCGTCTATGGCGCCGGCGTGGCCAATGCCACGGGACGCGGAACCGGCATCGGAACCGCGGCCGATGCCGGTCGAGGGCGACCTGTTCGACCTTGCCGCGCTGGCGCAGACCTTCGGCGGCAAGCCTGACAAGATGCGCAAGTACGCGCTGTTGTTTGTCGAATCGGCGCGCGACGGGATGCGGGAAGTCGACGACGCGCTGGCCCGGCAGGATCTGGTGGCGCTGTCCGAGCTTGGCCACCGCATCAAATCGTCGGCACGCGCGGTGGGCGCGATGCAGTTCGGGAACCTGTGCCTGGCGCTGGAGCGGGTGCGCACCGACGCCGATACGGCCAACGCGCGCCGGCTGGTGGCGCAGATGCACGCCATGCTGGTGGTGCTGGACCGGCACATCGCACGGGAGTTGCTGGCCTACGCGCCGGGCTAAGTGGACTGAATTCGGCGATAATAGCGCTTCGCACCCGATAAAGAGTCTTATGCAACCCAGTATCACCCCCGGCCTGTTGATTTTGCACGGTAACCAAATGGAGCAGCTGCGCGCGGCTGTGTTCCAGTGGCTGCGCAATCACCCGCTCGGGGCGCTGGAATCGGACATCTTCCTGGTGCAGTCGAACGGCGTGGCCGAGTGGCTGAAGATTGCGCTGGCCGAGGAAATGGGCGTGTGCGCGGCCACCCGCGTGGCGCTGCCGGCGCGCTTTCTGTGGGAGACCTATCGCGGCATGCTGGGGCGCGACCGGGTGCCGGTGCGCTCCGCCTTCGACAAAGGTCCGCTGACCTGGCGCCTGATGCGCTTGTTGCCCACCTTGCTGGCCGATCCCGTCTTCACGCCATTGCGCCACTTCCTTGCCGACGGCGAGGCGGAGCGGCGCTTGCAACTGGCCGAGCGGCTGGCCGACTTGTTCGACCAGTACCAGGTGTACCGCGCCGATTGGCTGGACGATTGGGCGCACGGCCGCGACCAGCTGCGCAACGCCCGCAACGAAGCCGTGCCGCTGCCGGACGACCAGCGCTGGCAGGGCCAGTTGTGGCGCGCGGTGATCGCCGACGTCGATCCGCAGGAGCGTGACCTGGGTCGCGCGACGGTGCACACGGAATTCGTGCGCGCCAGCGCCGCCGGCGAAGCGCCGCTGGGCCGACTGCCGCGCCGCATCGTGATTTTCGGCGTCTCGGCGCTGCCGTATCAAAGCCTGCAGGCGCTCGCCTCGCTGGCGCGCTACGCGCAGGTGGTGCTGGCCGTACCGAACCCGTGCCAGTTCTACTGGGGCGACATCATCGAGGGGCGCGACCTGCTGCGCTCCGCGCACCGCCGCCAGCAACTGCGCAACGGCCAGGACCTGGGCCAGATCCCGCTCGAGGAACTGCATGCGCACAGCCACCCGCTGCTGGCCAGCTGGGGGCGGCAGGGACGCGACTTTGTCCGCATGCTCGACGAATTCGACGAGGCATCGGCAAATGCCGCGGCCATGGCGAGCGAAAGCGGCGACGACGATCACGTGGCGCCGCTGCGCATCGATTTGTTCAGCGAAGGCGAAGGCCAGACCCTGTTGTCGCAGGTGCAGGCGGCGGTGCGCGATCTGCTGCCATTGTCCGAGCACCCGCACGTTGCGCCGCCGGACGACGACCGTTCGATCGAATTTCACATCACCCACAGCGTGCAGCGCGAGGTCGAGGTGCTGCACGACCAGTTATTGAAGATGTTCGCCGGCGCCGACGCTGCGGATGGCGCGCAGCCATTGCGCCCGCGCGACGTGGTGGTGATGGTGCCCGACATCGACACCTTCTCGGCGGCGATCCATGCGGTCTTCGCGCAGCACCGGCGCAGCGATGCCCGTTACATTCCGTTCGAGATCGGCGACGTCAACGACCGCAGCGTCAACCCGTTGCTGGTGGCGCTGGAGTGGCTATTGCGATTGCCGCAGCAGCGCTGCCGTCAAAGCGAGATCCGCGATCTGCTCGACGTGCCGGCGCTGGCCTCGCGCTTTGGCCTGGGCGAGGAAGACCTGCCGACCCTGGGCCTTTGGATCGAAGGCGCCGGCGTGCGCTGGGGCCTGGACCAGGAGCACCGCAGCGGCCTGGGACTGGGCCCGGCGGGCGAACAAAACGCCTGGATCTTCGGCGTGCGGCGCATGCTGCTCGGCTATGCCAGCGGGGGCGGGGGCGACGCCGCCGCCAGCTTCGCCGGCATCGAGCCGTTTTCGGAAGTCGGCGGGCTCGATGCGGCGCTGGCCGGCTCGCTGGCGCAGCTGGTCGAGGCGCTGCTGCATTGGCGCGCTGCGTTGGCGCAGGCGCGCTCGCCGGCCGACTGGGGTGTGCAGGCGCGCGCCTTGCTGGCGGCGTTCTTCAGCGCCGGCGAGGAGGGCGACCGTCTGACCTTGGCGCAGCTGGACGATGCCCTCAACAACTGGCTGGAAACCTGCGAAGGCGCGCAGTTCGACGAAGCGGTGCCGCTGGCGGTGCTGCGCGAGGCGTGGCTGGGATTGATGGACGAGCCGACACTGAACCACCAATTCGTCTCCGGCGGCGTGACCTTTTGCACCTTGATGCCGATGCGCGCCGTGCCGTTTCGCGTGGTGTGCCTGCTCGGCATGAACGACGGCGATTTCCCGCGCCGCGCGCCAAAGGCCGATTTCGATCTGCTGGCGCAGCCGGGCATGGCGCGTCCGGGCGACCGCTCGCGCCGCGACGACGACCGTTACCTGATGCTGGAGGCGCTGCTGGCGGCGCGCGACAAGCTGTATATCAGTTGGGTGGGCCGAAATGTGCGCGACAACAGCGAGCAGCCGGCATCGGTGCTGGTGTCGCAGCTGCGCGATTATCTGGTCAACGGCTGGGCGCTGGATCTGCATGCGCGCACCACCGAGCACGCGCTGCAGCCATTCAGCCGACGCTATTTCGAGGCCGGCGGCCTGCTGACTTATGCACGCGAATGGCGCGAGGCGCACGGAGAGCAAAGGGAAGGCGGGGCTGGGGCATCGACCGAGCTGCCACCGTTCGACATCGACGACAAATTCAGCCTCAAACTGATTAGCCTGAATAATTTCGTGCGCCAGCCGGTGCGTTTCTTCTTCCGCCAGCGGCTGGGCGTCATGTTCGGTGAGTCGGCGCTGGTGGGCGAGGACGAGGAGCCGTTTTCGCTGAACGCGCTGGAACGCTATCTGCTGGAAGACACGATGCTCGACGATGGCGCCGACGCCGAGCAGATCGACGAAGTCTACGACAAGCTGACCGAACGCGCGGAAAGGCTGGCGCGCGAAGGCGTGCTGCCGATCGGGTTGATCGGCCAGCAGTATCAGCGCCAGCTGGTCGAGGCGCTGGTGCCGGTGCGCTGCGCCTGGCTTACGTTGCGCGAGCATTATCCGCAAGCCGCGCCCAAGGTGGCATTGACCCTGGTGCTGGCCGGGGTGCGCATGGACGACTGGATCGACCAGTTGCGCAGCAACGGCGTGGAGACGGTGTGGTTGACGCAGATGTCGTCCAAGGTGACCGACAAACAGGGCAAGCCGCGCGGCGATAAATTGATCGCCATGTGGCTGCGGCAGCTGGCCGTTGCGGCGGCCGGAATGCCGGTTACCGGCTACCTGGTGGCGCGCGACGCCATCGTGACGATGAAGGCGCTGCCGCGCGACGAGGCGCTCGAAGCGCTGCGCGAGCTGGTATGCCTGTGGCGCGACGGCATGAACCGTCCCTTGCCGACCGCCTGCAAAACCGCGCTGGCGCTGGCCCAGGGCGGCGATCCGCGCGCGGTGTACGACGGCGGTTTCGAGATCTCCGGCGAGAACGAGGAGCTGTGCCTCGCCCGGCTGTGGCCCGACTTCGCCGCGCTGAGCGCGCAACCGGACTTCGTCGATGTCTCCGAGGCGTTGTATGGACCGCTGGCGAACTGGCTGGAACACCACATCACGATAGAGGCGATCGACGCCGGGAACCAGGCATGAGCAAGGACATGGGCGCCAATCAATCAGGCAATCAATCGGGTAATCAACTCACTCCGCTGACTTTTCCGCTGCACGGTTCGCGCCTGATCGAGGCCAGCGCCGGCACCGGCAAGACCTGGACCATCGCCGCGCTGTACGTGCGGCTGGTGCTGGGGCATGGCGGCGAGCATGGCTACCGCCGTCCGCTGCTGCCGGCCGATATCCTGGTGATGACCTTCACCCGCGCCGCCACGCGCGAATTGTCGAACCGGGTGCGCGAGCGCCTGGTGGAGGCGGCCGCCTACGTGCGCCGTTTCGACGAGATGGCCGACGGCGACACACGCGACGATTATCTGGACGCGATCCTGGAATCGTACCCGGGCCACGCCGAGCGGCAGCGCGCCGCGCACCGCTTGATGCTGGCGGCGGAGACGATGGACGAAGCGGCCATTTTCACCATCGACGCCTGGTGCCAGCGCATGCTGCGCGAGCACGCCTTCGATAGCGGCAGCTTGTTCGACGAGGAGCTGGTCAGCGACGAGCAGGCGCTGTTTGAGGACGCCGCGCACGACTACTGGCGGCAGCAGGTTTATCCGCTCAACGCCGTGGCGCTGGAGGCGCTGCTGTCCTGCTGGGGCGACGTTGGCGCGATGAAGAAATCGATCCGCGAGCTGGTCAAGCGGGCCGACATCATCGGCGACGTCGATGCGACGCAGTCGCTGGGGGCGCTGATCGGCGCGGTCCAGCGCGAGCAGCTGGCGCAGCTGGCCGGGCTCAAGGCCGGCTGGCACGAGCGCGCCAACCGCATGGAACAGTGGATCGCCCAGCACCGCGAGATGTCGCCCAAATGCTTCAACGGTAACAAGATGCGCCCGGATTCGCTGGTCGGCTGGTTCAATGGCCTGCGCGCGTGGGCGCAAGACCCTGGCGCCGTCATGCCCGAAGTTACCGACACCGCCTGGAAGCGCCTGACGCCATGGGGGATCGAGGACGCCTTCTCCAAGGGCTTCAGCGCCGCCATCCCGGAGGACTTCGACGCCACCGAGGTGCTGAAGCAGGCGCTCGACGACCTCGAACCGTTGGCGCATGCGCTGTATCGCCACGCCGCCGCTTTGGTCGCCAACCGCATGGACGAGCTGAAAAAGCGCAACCGCCAGTTCGGTTTCGCCGACATGCTGGACCGGCTGAACGCAGCGCTTCAGGGCGAGAACGCGGACGCGCTGCGCAAGCGCATCACGGAGCAGTATCCGGTGGCGATGGTCGACGAATTCCAGGATACGGCGCCGAACCAGTACCAGATTTTCAATCTGCTGTACCGCGTCGCGGACAACGATCCCGAGACGGGGCTGTTCCTGATCGGCGATCCGAAGCAATCGATCTACGGCTTCCGTGGCGCCGATATCCACAGCTATCTGTCGGCACGCAAGGCGACCACCGGACGGCATTATCAGCTGGGCACCAACTACCGCTCCACCAAGCCGGTGGTCGAAGCGGTCAACCACCTGTTCATGATCGCCGAGGGCGGGGCAACCGAGGGCGGTTTTGGACGCGGCGCGTTCCGCTTCCGCGACCCCGGCACGCGCGTCAATCCGCTGCCGTTCGAGGCGGTCGGCGCCAAGGGCCGCAAAGAGCGCATGGTCGATGCCGACGGCGACGTACCGGCGCTGGTGGTGGCGTGCAGCGCCGCGCAGGACCTGAAAGCCGACAGCTACCGCGAGTTCTTCGCCCATCACTGCGCCGAGGACATCGTCGCCAAGCTCAACGACGAACGCGCGGGCTTCGACGGCCCGGATGGATTCGAGCGTTTGAAGCCGGCCGATATCGCGGTGCTGGTGCGCGACCGCAAGGAGGCGGCGGCGATACGGCGCGCGTTGCAACGGCGGCAGGTCGCCAGCGTCTACCTGTCCGACAAGGATTCGGTCACCGATAGCGACGAGGCGGCCGACGTGCTGCGCTGGCTGTCGGCGGTTGCCAATCCGCTGGACGGTGCATTGGCGCGGGCCGCCTACGCCACCCGCACCGCCGGCCTGGAACTGGCGGAGCTGGCGCTGATGACATCGGACGAACTGGCATGGGAGGCGCGCGTCGAGCAGCTGAAGGCGTTGCATATCATCTGGCAGCGCCAGGGCGTGCTGGCCATGCTGCGTCGCTTTATCCACGAATTGCAGCTGCCGGCCGCGCTGCTCGGGCAACCGGGCGGCGAGCGGCGCCTGACCAATTTGCTGCATTTGGCCGAGCTGCTGCAATCGGCCAGCCGGCAGCTCGACGGCGAACAGGCGCTGATACGCTGGCTCGCCGAGCAGATCGAAGGCGGTGAGGGCGCCGGCGACGAGCGCGTGCTGCGTCTGGAAAGCGACGCCGAACTGGTGAAGGTGGTCACCGTCCATAAGTCGAAAGGCCTGGAGTATCCGCTGGTGTATCTGCCGTTCGCGGTCACGGCGCGCAAAGTGGAGCGGCGCAACCGCAGCTTCTTCGAATTCAGCGACGACGACGGCGTGCGCCGGATCGACATGGCGCTGACCGAAACGGCGATGGAACTGGTCGAGCGCGCACGCCTGCAGGAGGATTTGCGCCTGCTGTATGTGGCGCTGACGCGCGCGCGCCACTTCCTGTGGCTGGGCGTGACGGCGCTGGCCAGCCGCAAGGCCGGCGACAACACCTTGCACGAATCGGCGCTCGGCTACCTGCTCACCGGCGGCGAGGCGCTGCCGTCGGATCTGGTGATGGAACGCTGGGAGCATACCTGCAAGGGCTGCGCGGCGATCCATATCACCACCTTGGATATGACGCCGCAGGCGCCGACGCGCTTGAGCCGCGTCGAACAACGCCCGCCGTTGCTGGAGCCCCTGCATTACAGCGGCCGTTTCGAACGTGATTGGTCGGTGGGCAGTTTCAGCTCGCTGGCGCGGCGCACCGGGCCGACCGGCATGATCGGCGCTGCCGATAACCTTGCTGCGACGCCGGTGCCGCGCGACGGATCGCAGGCTACCCTGCTCGAAGACGGCGATGTGCCGGGCATCGTGCTGCCGGTGCGGGTCGAGGACGCGCCGTGGCATCGCTTTCCGCGTGGTTCGGTGCCGGGTAACTTCCTGCACGAACAGCTGGAGTGGATGGGCGAGGAGGGCTTTGCCATCGTCGAACAGGAGAATTTCGAGGCGCGGTTGACGCGCCGCGTCGAGCGCGCGGGCTGGGGCAACCGGCTGGCCGACACGCTGGCGTGGCTGCGCGAAATTGCCACCACCGAGCTGCCCTACGTGAACGCGCCGCTGACCCGCATCGACGCGCCGCTGCCGGAAATGGAGTTCTGGTTCCCGAGCGAGCGGCTCGACACCGGCGCGCTTGACCAGCTGTGCGTCGCGCATTTGCTGGGCGGCGCGGCGCGGCCGTCGCTGCCGGAACGCCAGCTGCACGGCATGTTGAAAGGCTTCGCCGATCTGGTGTTCGAGCATGAGGGCAAATTCTGGGTGCTGGATTACAAATCCAACGCGCTGGGCGCGGGCGACGGCGCCTATCACGAGCCGGCGTTGATCGCCGCGATCGCCGAGCATCGTTACGATATCCAGGGCGCGATTTACATGTTGGCCCTGCACAGGTTGCTGCAAAGCCGCCTTGGCGAACGCTACGATCCTGTCGAACATCTGGGCGGTGCCGTGTTCCTGTTCCTGCGCGGCATTGCTAACACGCAAACGCGTGGCTGTTACTGGATGGCGCCGGACCCGGCGCTATTGGATGGATTGGATCAATTGCTCGGCTATTCCGGCCCGGCGCATGGCGAGGCACAGCATGAGTATTGAACCGCGGGGGAATGCGGACCTTTCCGCGCCATTGTTCGCACAGATCGACGCCCTGACCGAGAGCGGCCACCTGCGCCGGTTGAGCGGCGCGTTCGCGCGCTTTATCGCGTCCGTTGGCAGCGGTTCTCCGCAGTTGATGGCAGCTTGCGTGCTGTTGTCCGAGCTGGAAGGGCGCGGGCACAGCTGTTTGATGCTGGATGAGTTGGCGGCCGATCCGGCCGCCTTGCTAGGCTGGACCGGCGACGAGTGGCGCGAACTGCGCGACGCGGCCGGGGCTTGGCCGAAGAACGCCGCCGCGTGGCGCGCTTTGCTGGCGGGATGCGACCAGGTCTGGCCGGTTGGCGACCTCGACTTCCAACAACCGCTGGTGCTGGACGGCGAGCGGCTGTATCTGCGCCGTTATTGGCGCGACGAAACGCTGGTGGCCAAGGCGGTGCGCAGCCGCGCGCTCGGCGGTGTCATTGCCATTGACGCCGAGGACGCAGTGGCCGGCGTGCGCCGCTGGCTCGATATCCTGTTCCCCCACGTGGCACGCGGGGGCGGCGTGGATTGGCAAAAGGTCGCGTGCGCGGTTGCCATGCGTGGCAAGCTGGGCATCATCACCGGCGGGCCCGGCACGGGCAAGACCTACACCGTCGCCCGCTTGTTGGCATTGCTGTTCGCCACCAGCGGCGGCCGGCATTCCGATTTGCGGGTCGCGCTGGCGGCGCCGACCGGCAAGGCGGCGGCCCGTCTGAAGCAATCGATCGATGTCGCGCTGGCCGGTCTGGACCAGCGGGTACGCGAGGCGATGCCGGAGCGGGAACTGGGCGCGGCGCGGACCTTGCACAGTTTGCTCGGCGCGCGGCCCGACACGCGCGCGTTCCAGCACCACGCCGGCAATCAGCTCGATGTCGATGTGCTGATTGTTGATGAGGCATCAATGATCCACCTGGAAATGATGTCGGCCTTGCTGGCCGCGCTTCCGCCAGCCGCCACGTTGATACTGCTGGGCGACAAGGATCAGCTGGCGTCAGTGGAGGCCGGCGCGGTGCTGGGCGACCTGTGCCACAACGCAGAAGCGGGCGACTATGGCGCGGAAACCTTGACATACATATTAGAAAGTACGGGTCAGGAACTACCGGCCAGCTTCACCGGCAACGGCGGGCCAATCGCCCAGCAAACGGTGATGCTGCGCGAAAGCCGCCGGTTTGGCGGCCCCATCGGCGCGTTGGCGCTTGCCGTCAACGCCGGCGATGCCGCCGCTTCGGTCAATGTCCTGCGCGAAAGCCACGAGGAAAAGGTGGCCTGGATCGATCCGGCGCAACCGGCGGACCTGTTGCAACTCGCTTTGGCGGGGCGTCGGGGCGCAGCCGGCGGTTATCAGGATTACCTCAAAATGATCGCAACCGGCGCGCCGGAAGGTGAGGAGATCGTACGACTTGCTTGGGTGAAATCTGTACTCAATAGCTTCGAAACGTTCCGGATCCTGTGCGCGGTGCGCGAAGGCGAGTGGGGTGTGACGGGCTTGAACGATGTCATCGAGAAGCGCTTGCAATCGGCTGGTTTACTGAAACGGACTGGCGAATGGTATGTCGGCCGGCCGGTCATGGTCACCCGCAACGATTACGGCACCGGCGTTTTCAACGGCGACATCGGCCTGACTTTACCGGATCCGGCGCGTCCGGGAGCGCTGCGCGTGTATTTCTCGGAAGGCGAAAACGTCCGCAGCGTGCTCGCCACGCGGCTCCGTAATGTGGAAACCGCGTTCGCCATGACCGTGCATAAATCACAAGGTTCCGAGTTCAGGCATACCGTGCTGGTGCTGCCAAAAGACGGCGGCGGCATGTTGGCACGCGAGCTGATCTACACAGGTATCACCCGCGCCCGCGACTACTTTACGTTACTCACTCCGAACGGCCAAGTCCTGCTCGACGCCATCGCCCAGCGTACCCAACGCGCCAGCGGCCTGCGCAACCTCCTCGATAATTAAACGGAGCTAGCAAAGCGCCGCGTGTCCGCATGCGGTCATAGCAAGCCAAAACCCAGCACGAACAAACCAGCTACCGGCATGCGCCGTGCGATTCAGCCCGGAGAGACGTAGGGCGGATTAGGCGTAAGCCGTAATCCGCCGAGCGCCGCCAACACCGCAACCGCCCAGCGCCAATCGAAAAGGCGAAAAAAAAACCGGACCCAAAGTCCGGTTTTCCATTGCCACGACAGCCATAAATCACATAGCCCGGCGATTCCGCTTGCTAGCCTTGATCACTTTCTTCTTGGTTTTCGCCGCAGCCTTCAATACTTTTGGTTTCTCGATCGGGCCGGAAATAAAGCGGCGGATATTAAACGCGTCCATCAGTCGCGCCGAATTTGCTTTAGCGTTCAACAACACCAGCGTATTGTTCTTTCCGCCCGATTTAAACCGCATGATCAGGCAGCGGCCAGCCTCTTCGGTATAACCGGTTTTCGACAAACCGACATCCCAGCCCTTGGCGCCGACCAGGCGGTTGGTGTTGTGATACTCCACCTGGCGACCCTTGATCTTGATGATGTCCTTGGTGTCGGTGGTGATGCGGGCGATCTCCGGATAGGCGGAAGCAGCCTTTGCCATTTTGATCAGATCGGTCGCGGTGGAGCGGTTATTCGGCGACAGACCGGTCGGCTCCTCGATCACCGTCTGGGTCAACCCCAGTGCGCGGATCTTGGCGTTGACCGCCGCCTTGAACGCGGCCGCACCGCCAGGATAGGTACGTGCGAGCGACGCGGCGGCGCGGTTGTCTGACGACATCAGCGCCAACTGCAGCACGTCGCCGCGCGGAATTTCGGCGCCGACCGGCACGCGCGAAGTGCTGTGCTTCAGCATATCGACGTCGGACCGGTCGATGCTGATGGGCGCGGCCATGTCCGGTTTGGAGTCGAGCACCACCATCGCGGTCATCAGCTTGGTCAGCGAGGCGATCGGGACTTGAACGGTGGAATTCTTTTCGAGCAGGACCTTGCCGGTGTCGTCTTCGACAACCAGCACGGACTGCGAGCCGAGCGGCACTGCGAGCGCGGCCGCAGTGAACGTACTCAGCAATACAGCAACAATTTTCTTGAGCATGTCAGGTATTCTTGGGAGTGAGGAGTGAAACGGGCACCTGCGAAAGGCGCGGCGCAAAACTAAGTCTAGCTATGCGGCAATACGAAGGATAGACGATAACATTAAAGTGGTTTCTCGTCTATTGTATGTAACCTACGGATTATTTTATTTTGTATCAACCAGAAATAAAGCCCCGGGCGGGGGAGCGCTCGGGGCTTTATTGGCTTCAGACCGCGGCGGCGGCCGGGGATGCGGGGTGTTGCAAAGGTGTTGCGAAGTTGTCGCAGGCGGCTCAGCTGCTGATCTTGGCGATCGATACTTCTGTCGATTTCACCAGCGCGATCACTTCGCTGCCCACCTTCAGGTCCAGATCGTGGATCGAGCGCGACGTGATCACCGAGGTGACGATGCCGTGCTGGGTTTCCACATCGACTTCCGAGACCACCGGCCCGAAGATGATTTCCTTGATCTTGCCGCGGAAC
>Ga0308163_10002501_pt1 | contig 16761 bp, 16 predicted proteins | sample PhyTR1_FD_201037 | JGI IMG/M metagenome (GOLD analysis project Ga0308163, IMG submission 201037) | Phyllosphere microbial communities from UC Gill Tract Community Farm, Albany, California, United States - DLSLT.R1 | ecosystem: Host-associated > Plants > Phyllosphere > Unclassified | place: USA...
CAGCTTGATGTCCTGGCCCGGGCTGTTCAGGGCAAAAGACGGTGTGCGTGCATCGTTGCCATCGGTGTTCAAGGTAATCTGGTTGGAACTGCTGACGATGTCATTGAGCAGTGCCAGCATTTCTTGCGATTTCGCGCCGTCATCAAGGGACGCGACGATCTCGATTGGGCGAGTGATCCGCTCCAGGTACGATTTCAACTGAGCTTTAAGATTGGCGTCCAACATGATTCGGCTTCCTTTTCTTCAAAATTCTAAATCTGGAAATAAAAACGCCCAGGCGATGACCGCCCGGGCGTTTTTTGGGGGCGATGCGGTTTACGTGCTAGAGCTCATCGCTCCCGGTCCGGCCATGAATGTCATGGGGACTTAGATCTTGCCGACCAGGTCCAGGGACGGAGCCAGAGTCGCTTCGCCTTCTTTCCACTTGGCTGGGCAGACTTCGCCCGGGTGAGCAGCAACATATTGAGCAGCCTTGATCTTGCGCAGCAGCTCGGAAGCGTCACGGCCAACACCGCCGTCGTTCAGTTCAACGATTTTGATCTGACCTTCAGGGTTGATTACGAAGGTGCCACGGTCTGCCAGACCTGCTTCTTCGATCAGAACGTCGAAGTTGCGGGAGATGGTCAGGGTTGGGTCGCCGATCATGGTGTATTGAATTTTGCCGATTGCTGGCGAGGTGTTGTGCCAGGCAGCGTGGGCAAAGTGGGTATCGGTCGAAACGGAGTAAATTTCCACGCCCAGTTTCTGGAACGCGTCGTAGTTGTCAGCCAGGTCTTCCAGTTCGGTTGGGCAGACGAAGGTGAAGTCGGCTGGGTAGAAGAACACCACAGACCATTTGCCTTTGAGGTCAGCATCCGAAACGTCAACGAAAGAGCCGTTTTTGAAAGCGGTAGCTTTGAACGGTTTTACTTGGCTGTTAATGATAGGCATCGGGTGGATCTCCTTAGGGTTGAAAAATCGGGTGTGTGTCAAATCGATGGGGAGGATATTACTCACAATCACCTGCGATGGCTCATTGGCAAACCTCATGCTGGTGATTGGTTTTCGCTATAGAACCACTCTATTAATAGAAGAAATCGGTGACACCTTTTCGTGCCTCACTCTCATCAAATGAATGGTCCTGTCTTCCGTCCCCTTTTTGAACGCGCTCACAGCCTAGCGAGTTCTTCCTGATGTGTTCAAGTCGCCAAGACAGCTGGACGGAAATCGCACACAATGGCGCGTGATGATGGTATGTAACGCTACCTACGTAATGCAGTACGTTTTGACAGGAGCCCACATGGCGCGCAGCGGTGTAAGCAAAGCAGAAGTTCAGGCCGCGAGGTTGGCGTTGATCGCGCGCGGCGAAAATCCCAGTATCGATGCAGTACGTATCGAGATGGGCAATACCGGCTCCAAAACCACCATTCATCGTTTCATGCGCGAACTGGATGAGCCTCACACTGGCGCTTCACCTGCACAGATCGACGACGAGTTACTGGCCCTCGTCAATCGCCTGGCAAGCCGCCTGCGGGAACAGGCGCAGGAACACGTTGACGAAGCACAGGCCAGACTGGATGCCGAAAAGAAAGAATTGAAAGACGCACTGCAACAGACCCAACGCCAACTGGCGGACTTGATTGAGCGCCACGCCCTGCAAACCACCAAGCTGGGCACCCAGACAGCTACCTTGCTCAGCACGCAACAGGCATTGCAGACAGAGCAAAAACAAAACGCGCGCCTGGTTCAGGCCGCCAGCGACGTTGAGTCTCGCCTGCAAGACAAGGACGAACAGATTCGTTCGCTGAAAGATCAGCACCTGCAATCCCACACCCAGTGTGCGCTGCTTCAGGAGCGATTGGATAATGCGGTCAAGGAGAGCGAAAAAATCCAGGCGCGCCTGACCGAACGTGACCAGCAAAACCGGGTACTGGAACTCATCTTGATCAAAACCGAAGTGGCGCTGGAAAACGTACGGTCGGGGCAGCCTGCTGCGCTACCCTCCGGCGGTAGCTAAGCGCTGTCAGACGGCGCTTCAATCAGCCCGCGCACACGCTGTGCCAGCTCGTCGATGCTAAAAGGCTTGGTCAGCATGTCCATGCCGCTTTCTAGAAAATCGCCCCGCACCTGAGCATTTCGCGCGTAACCCGTCATGAACAGGACGCGCAGTTCAGGCCGGTGCTGGCGGGCGATTTCTGCGAGCTGCCGCCCATTCATGCCCGGCAGGCCGACATCGGTCACCAACAGATCGATACGGCCAACCCCCAGCAGTATCGGCAACGCCGCTGCGCCATCCGGCGCCACTTCTACCGAATAGCCAAGCTCTCGCAGCACATCGACCACCAACATCCGCACATCCGGCTCGTCCTCAACGACCAGCACGCGCTCGCCCTGACTGGCGCGCGGCGGAGCTGAGTCTTCATTCGTTGGGACCTGTCGCTCGTTCGATTCGAAGTGACACGGTAAATAAAGATCGATGCGCGTGCCCTGCCCTTCAACGCTATCGATCTGTACCTGGCCACCCGTCTGATTGATGAAGCCGTACACCATCGACAATCCAAGCCCTGTGCCCTGGCCGATCGGCTTGGTGGTGAAGAAAGGATCGAAGGCCCGTGCGATCACATCGCTGGACATGCCGGTGCCGGTGTCCTGCACGCTCAGGCGCACGTAATCGCCCGGCGTGAGCGCATCGTGCAGCACGGCCACGTGCACCACTTCGGTCTGGATCAGCAAACGGCCGCCGTCGGGCATGGCGTCACGTGCATTGATCACCAGGTTCAACAGTGCGTTTTCAAGCTGGTGTTCGTCGGTGTGGGTTAAACGCAGCGAGCTGTTCAGGTCAATCTCCAGCTCAATGCTTTCACCAATGGTTCGCCGCAGCAGCTCCTCCATGGACACGACCATGTGATTGATGTCCACCGCGCGAGTATTCAGCGACTGGCGCCTGGCAAACGCCAACAGTCGGTGGGTCAGCGAGGCCGCACGATTCGCCGAGCTCATCGCAGCCTCGATGTAGCGGTCAATTTCCGACACGCGCCCGGCCGCGACTCGACGCCGAATCAGGTCCAATGCGCCCAGCACGCCCGTGAGCATATTGTTGAAGTCATGGGCAATGCCGCCAGTCAGTTGCCCGATAGCATCCATTTTTTGCGCGTGGCGTAAGGCCTCTTCGGCCTGAGCTCGCTCGGTGATCTCAACCTGCAGACGCTCATTGATGTCGGCCAGTTCGCGGGTGCGCTCTGCAACACGACGCTCGAGACTCTCATTGAGTTCACGCAGTGCATCTTCAGCCTTGACCTGTGCGGTGATGTCGGTGCTCGTGCCCAACCAATAGGTGATGCCGCCGCGCTCATCCCGAATGGGCAGCGCACGGCACAGGAACCAACGGTACAGACCGTCTTTGCCACGCAACGGGAACGTATCTTCCCAGATGGAGCCGGTAGCAAAGCAACGGCGCATCCGGGCATCCACACGCTCCAGATGATCTGGATGATGAAGTGATCGCCAACCCAACGCCATCATCGCTTCATGGGACGTGCCCGTGTAGCTATACCAACGCGCGTTGTACCAGTAAATCCGACCGACAGGATCGGCAATCCACGCCAACTGACTCATGTTGTCCGCGAGCGTGCGGAACTGCCGCTCACTTTCGTGCAGCGCTTTTTCAACGGCGGGCGACTGCTGATCGGTGGATTGATCGTCAGGCGCAGAGGGATTCAAGGGCATGGATGCCGAAAAACTCTTGCTGGTCAAAAAGTGGTTCCGTCCTTCAAAAACAAGTGCTCACCCGGTCCTCATCCATGAGGCCGGGCTACATCAGCGCCATGGCGCCCGGAGTCAGCGTGTGGCCGTACGCATGGTGACGAACTCTTCGGCGGCCGTCGGATGCACGCCGATGGTGTCATCGAAAATCTGCTTGGTCGCGCCAGCCTTCAGCGCAATCGCCAGGCTCTGAATGATCTCACCGGCATCCGGACCGACCATGTGGCAACCCAGAACCCGATCGGTTTGGGTATCGACCACCAGTTTCATTAGCGTGCGCTCTTGATTACTCGTCAGCGACAGCTTCATCGGCCTGAAGCGGCTTTCGAACACCTGCACGTCGTGGCCCGCTTTTTTAGCTTCTTCCTCGGTGAGGCCGACGGTGCCGATGTTGGGCAGGCTGAACACCGCTGTGGGGATGTGGCTGTAATCCACCGCACGGTACTGTTCAGGCTTGAACAGGCGTCGAGCCACCGCCATGCCCTCGGCCAGCGCAACCGGCGTCAGCTGAACCCGGCCGATCACATCGCCCACGGCAATGATCGACGGCTCCGTGGTTTGATAATACTCATCGACCTTGACGAAACCCTTATCATCCAGCTCGACATTGACGGTTTCCATGCCGAGGTTGTCCAGCATCGGACGGCGTCCGGTGGCATAGAACACGCAATCGGTATTGACGCTGCTACCGTCGTTGAGCGTCAGCTGCAAGGTCCCGTCCGCGAGCTTTTCGATCGCCTCGATCTCGGTCTTGAATCGGATGTCCATACCGCGCTTGGCCAGTTCTTCGTGCAGGTGCGTGCGTACGCTGCCATCGAATCCGCGCAGGAACAATTCACCGCGATACATCAACGAGACGTCTGCGCCTAGGCCATTGAAGATCGACGCAAACTCAACGGCAATGTAACCGCCGCCCACCACCACCACACGCTTGGGCATCTGCTCGAGGAAAAACACTTCGTTGGAGGTAATGGCGTGCTCACGGCCGGGGATATCAGGCGCCTGAGGCCAGCCACCCGTCGCAATCATGATGTGTTCGGCAGTGTGCACCTGCCCGTTGATTTCGACTTCGTGCGGACCGCGCAACTTCGCATGCCCTTCCATCAGGGTCACACCGCTATTGGCCAGCAGGTTGCGGTACACACCATTGAGCCGGTGAATTTCGTGATTCTTGTTGGCGATCAGGGTCGGCCAATCGAACTCCGCCTCGCCGCTGGTCCAGCCAAATCCTTTGGCCTGCTCGAAGTCCTCAGAGAAATGCGCACCGTAAACCAATAACTTTTTCGGCACACAACCGACGTTGACACACGTCCCCCCCAGATAGCGGCTTTCAGCGACCGCCACGCGGGCACCGAAGCCTGCGGAAAAACGTGCAGCGCGAACACCACCGGAACCGGCGCCGATCACAAACAGGTCGAAGTCGTAGCTCATTTCTTTCTCCTTGACAGGAGGGCTAGCATAACCGCTCCAGCGCGCTCGGCAAGGTCTGTAGGACAGAAACGACAAAGCCACCCGAAGGTGGCCTTGTTTGCAGCACAGCTGTCGGTCAATTCACCGACACAGCGAAATCACTGAGTGGATTTGCCGGTTTTGTAGAAGTGTTCGAAGCAGAAGTTGGTCGCCTCAACGTAGCCTTCAGCGCCGCCGCAGTCGAAACGCTTGCCCTTGAATTTGTAAGCCAGTACGTTGCCCTCGGCCGCCTGTTTCATCAAGGCGTCGGTGATCTGGATTTCGCCGCCCTTGCCCGGCTCGGTGTTTTCGATTTTTTCGAAAATGTCCGGCGTCAGGATGTAGCGACCAATGATCGCCAGGTTCGACGGCGCATCTTCCGGCTTTGGCTTCTCGACCATGTCAGTCACACGGAACAGACCCGGCTTGATCTCTTCACCCGCGATCACGCCGTATTTGTTGGTTTCGTTCGGGTCGACTTCCTGGATGGCCACGATCGAGCACTTGTATTGCTTGTGCAGCGCGACCATCTGGGCCAGAACGCCGTCGCCGTCCAGGTTCACGCACAGGTCATCGGCCAATACCACGGCGAATGCCTCGTTACCGATCAGCGGACGGCCGCTGAGAATCGCGTGACCCAGGCCTTTCATTTCGGTCTGACGGGTGTAGGAGAAGCTGCACTCGTCGATCAGACGACGGATACCGACCAGGTATTTTTCTTTGTCGGTGCCCTTGATCTGATGTTCCAGCTCATAGCTGATGTCGAAATGATCTTCCAGGGCGCGCTTGCCGCGACCGGTGACGATGGAAATTTCGTTCAAACCCGCAGCAAGTGCTTCTTCCACGCCGTACTGGATCAGTGGCTTGTTGACAACTGCCAGCATCTCTTTAGGCATGGCTTTGGTCGCTGGCAAAAAGCGAGTGCCGTAACCGGCTGCAGGGAACAAGCATTTCTTGATCATATAAGTCCTTGATGGGGCTGGGGGTGTTGCGGCGCAGTCTAATCAGGCAATGATTACCTTACAATGCCCGCCACTGGCCGTTGCTGCCTTGGTAGAGGAATAGTTGCGCAGATAGTTCCGCACGTTTACGGATATTGCGACCACGGAACATTACAAACGGTCGGGGATCGCTCGCACACATCGGCTCGCCGGATGACCATTAGTGCTCGTCGTGTCACACGTATGAGGCCATCCCTTCCCTCAAAACCACCGGTTCATGACAGGAGCAAGCGTAGCCCGCTTCATTCGTTTGCGTAGGAAAATAATGCCATAGAGCCGTATCATGGTGCCCTGAATCACTATTCGAGATGGATCGATGCCGGAAGTCAAAACTGTAAACGGGTACCAGATCAAGAAACTGCAAGATGGCAAATGGTGGCTTGTCGGCCACGACCAGGAAGCCGTGGCTGGACCATTCGACAGCGAAAGCAGCGCTGTCGAAGTCGCCGCCGTGTTCGAGGATACCCCTGCGCCGCGTCGTCGCAGCGATAAATAGTCTGCGTGGCAGGCTGCCGATCAGGCCACGCAAACGGGCCTGATCGGGCTTCAAACTGAAATTTATTGGGTGATGCCGGAACGATGGCACAACCCGTCAGTCTCACGAAAGCTGCTTATCCAACCCGACCTCATCGCGAAGCATTAGAAATGATCAAGAACCTGTCCCTCATTGTTGTACTGGGCCTGACCGGCTGCGCCACTGCGCAAGACACCTACCTGAAAAACGGTAAACAAGCCCTGAGCATCGATTGCTCCGGCGAGGCCATGTCCTGGGCCGCCTGTTATGAAAAAGCCGACGCCTCGTGCGCGGGAACCGGCTACAACATCGTCAGCACCAACGGCACGCCGCAGCCCAAGGACGCCGACAGGACGCTGGGTGTCGATGTCGGTAACTACAAGACGCGCAACGTACTCGTGGTGTGCAAGTAGCCTGCGCTGGACGAACGATCGACGCAGCGTCATTCCCCCGAAATGCAGGCAGTCACCGCATGCTGAATGTCCTTGGGTCTCAGCGGGTTGTTGCCGCCACTTTCAAACAGCTTGATCGAGCTGCCCCCTGAGCGTTTCTCGACATCTACGATCGCAGTCGGTGTCTCGCTGGTGAATTTTTGCGGGACGATGATGCGCATACCCTCGTGGTGCGCCTCAATCTGCGGAGGCTTGCGACTGTCACCTATCCTGGCGATAAAACACTCGGTGTATTCCTGAGGGTTCTTGCCCGACATCACGCTCATGGTGGGCGGCGTGTGCTCAATGTCTGCCACCGAAGCACAACCGGTCATCGCCAGGGCCAGAACAACAACAGCGAGTTTCATACAATCCCTCCAGTAAAGGTGCTACGACAAGCCGGAGCTCGATAAAGTCCGTGCCTGCCTCACTTTTTTAGCCGCAAATCGGGCGATCATACGGCTCTCATGAACAATGCCAGCGCCCACCGTGCTATCGTTTCGGGTTTTCGAGAATGCCCTGTCTCCGGAGACACCCATGAAATTCGTACACCAGCGCGAGCACCTTAACGAAGACGACCTGGTCGTCATCGAGTGCTCCCAGCTCTGCAACATACGCCTGATGAGCGACGCGAATTTCCGCAGCTTCAAAAACGGCGGACGCCATACCTATCACGGCGGCGCATTCGATCGCTTCCCGGCCAAGATCGCCGTACCCAGCACCGGGTTCTGGAACATCACCATCGATATCGCCGGGCGCAAACTGGACACGAACGGCGGCCGCAAAACGACCTTCACGCATTCGATTAAAATCGTACGCCGTACATCCTCGCGGCTGAGCTGAGCATATCGTTCATTAGACATCGTGAGGCGTGAAAGCTTCGTTGCCACGCCCTCCTCCTTCCGTTTTACAAGGAACACAACGTGACCGCATCTGCCCCTGTCGTCAAATATGCCATCAGCTACAAACTCAATGGCGAGCGCCGCTTCGAGTTTGCTTTTTTACAATCGCCTTCCGCTGAGGAAGCCCTGGCGGCCCTGCAAAAAATGCACAGCGGCAGCGATGATGTAATCAGCGATGTCAAAGTCAGCAAGGCACTTTGACACGCCCAGTAACCGGTAACGCCGCGATGATGCAACGCAAAGGCACGACACCCGCGACCCTCGACCTGTTTGCTGACGATACGCCGCAACCCTGCGCGTCCGAGCAGATAGGCCCTCGGTCCTTTGTGTTTCGCGGCTTCGCCTTGCCGCTCATTGACCGCTTGCTGCCCTCGCTTGAGTCAGTGCTCAGCCGCGCGCCCTTGCGCAATATGGTTACGCCCGGTGGGCACACGATGTCTGTGGCACTGAGCAGTTGCGGGCAGTTCGGCTGGACTACCGATCGCAGCGGCTACCAGTACACGCGCATCGATCCGCTGACAGGACAGCCTTGGCCCGAGATGCCCGAGGTGTTCATGGAGCTGGCGCGCGCGGCTGCTGACGCTGCGGGCTTCGCCGATTTTGTTCCTGACGCCTGCCTGATCAATCGCTACATTCCGGGCGCAAAAATGTCTTTGCATCAGGACAAGGACGAGCATGGGTATGAATGGCCGGTGGTGTCGATTTCGCTCGGCATCGCGGCCATGTTCCTGTTCGGCGGTCACGCCCGCAGCGACGCCGCGCAACGCATACCGCTGTTTCATGGCGATGTGGTGGTCTGGGGCGGTGAAGACCGCCTGAGGTTTCATGGCGTGATGCCAGTCAGGCAGGCCGAGCACCCTCAACTGGGTGAACAGCGCATCAACTTTACGTTCCGCAAGGCTCGGTGAACGTCGCGAGCAAGGTACACCCCTGTCAGGGTGAGCTTGCTCGCGATTGCGAAACATCAGACGATTTCGCTTTTGAGAGTGCCGGCCCACTGAAGCGCACACTCACACCTACCCGCTTGGCGTGGCATCAGGGGGTGACGACTTCTGCCGTAGCCCGGGTCTTGACCGGGCACACTACCCGATGCAGGTTCAACGCCGTATTGATGATCCCGATATGGCTGAATGCTTGCGGGAAGTTACCCAACATGCGGCCATCGCGCGGATCGTACTGTTCAGCAAGCAGGCCGACGTCGTTGCACAGACCGCACAGACGATCGAACAAATCGCTCGCTTCCTTATCGCGACCCTGCAATACATACACATCCGCCAACCAGAACGAGCAGACCAGAAAGGTGCCTTCGCTGCCGGACACGCCATCGGTGCTGCGTTCGCTGTCGTAACGCAACAGCAAGCCGTCCTGCATCAGTGAGCGCTCGATTTGCGCCACGGTGCCACTGACGCGTGGATCGTCCACCGGCAAGAAGCCGGTCAGCGCGATCTGCAAAAGGCTAGCGTCCAGTTCCTTGCCGCCGTAGGTCTGCACGAAGCTACCCAGTTGCGCATCAAACCCCTTGCTGCAGACATCGGCCTGAATCTCATCGGCGACCCTGCGGTAATGCAGCCCGCGCTCGCGCTCTTCGGGGTGATCACTCTGCGCCAACACGCTGGCGTTGCGATCAAACGACACCCACGCCATGACCTTTGAGTGAGTGAAGTGCCGAGGCTCGGAACGAATTTCCCAGATGCCCGCATCCGGCAGGTGCCAGACGCTTTCCAGAAACGGCATGATGACTTTCTGGATCTCCATGCTGCGCGGCAGGCGCGGCAAGCCGCTTTTCAGGGCCTGCGTCATGGCATCCGCCACTTCCCCGTACACGTCCAGCTGCATCTGCGTGGCCGCCGCGTTACCAATCCGAACCGGGGTCGACCCCTCATAGCCGCTCAGCCAAGGCAGCTGATACTCCGGTAAACGCCGCTCGCCGCCTAAGCCATACATGATCTGAACCTGTTCCGGGTTTCCCGCTACCGACCGCAACAACCAATTGCGCCAGGCCGTCGCTTCTTCGTAATAGCCCAGATTCATGAACGCCAGCAGCGTCATGGTCGCATCACGCAACCAACAGAACCTATAATCCCAATTGCGCTCGCCGCCCAACTGCTCCGGCAACGAAGTAGTGACCGCCGCGACGATACCGCCGGTAGGTGCGTACGTCATGGCCTTGAGGGTAATCAGTGAGCGCTTGACCTGATCAGTCCACGGCCCGACATCCGGGCAGCGGTCCGAAAACGCTCGCCAGTAAGCCTCCGTCTGCGTCAACGCCTGTTCGACATTGAACGCCGCCCGCACAGGCTCGTGGGACGCTTGCCACGCCAGCGCAAAGCCAAGGCGCTGCCCCGCGTTGACGGTGAACCGGCTTTCCGTGTGGTGATCGAGCGGGTGCAACTCGGCGGGCGTTCGCAGCACCAGCATCTCGGGACCTGCCACGGCGGTCATGGTGTGCGGGTCTCGCTTCTCTACCCACGGCACGGTACTGCCATAGTCAAAGCGAATCGCCAGATCCATCTTGAAATCAACGGTTCCCTCCACGCCCACCACCACGCGGACAACGCTGCTCTCCATTTCCATGGGCATGAAGTCGATCAGCATCGCCTGGCCGGTGTCGGTGGTGAACAGGGTTTCGAGAATCAGCGTACCGTCGCGGTAGCGGCGCCGCGACTGGCATCCAGGCTCACTGGGCGCTATTTTCCAGCGACCGTTGTCGCTGTCGCCCAACAGGGCGGCAAAGCAGGCAGGTGCGTCGAAACGCGGAAAACACAACCAGTCCAGCGACCCGTCGCGAGCCACCAGCGCCGCCGTCCGGCAGTTGCCGAGCAGCGCGTAATCTTCAATCAATACAGCCATGGGGCAATGTTCCCTCTTGGTGTACACGACCCTCGATCACAGCATGCAGCTGTGCCGACGGACTTGGTCGTGAAGAAACCGGAGAACCGGCGGGCGTCAACTGCTCATGAACCCCCTACGCTCCGCTGCCATGGAGACAGCGAAGCGTGGAAGGCGTCCTGAGCAAGCTCACGCCTGCAGGTCATTCGGGGCATGCCGTCAGCGCGGCAGGATGTAGCGCTCGATGGCCGTCGCCAGTCCGTCCTCCAGGTTGCTCCCGGTGACGTAATTGGCTTGGCTCTTGACTGCTGTTTCTGCCTGACCCATTGCAATCGACAGCCCGGCCCGCAGGAACATCGCCACATCGTTCCCCGCATCACCGATGGCCGCCGTATGGGCCAGCGCCACGCCCAATTCCTCGGACAACGTCTCCAGCGCCGTGCCTTTATTGGCATCGAGCGCGGTGACATCCAGGTAATAGGACTGAGAGCGGGCGGCGCGCGCCGACTCCTTGATCAATGGATTGAGCTGGACTTCCAGCCGCTTGAGCAGCTCGAAATCCTTGCTGGCGGCAACGATCTTGTCGATACGATCCATGTAACCATCGAAATCGTTGACCTGAACGAAGTCATACCCCAGCGTATTGCGCTCATGCTCGACGTAATCCCCTTGCGGGTCGAGCAACAACCACTGATCGTCGGCAAAAACCCATACCGAGACACGTTCCGCAGCAAACAGCTCAAGACTGGTTCGGGCCGCTTCGGGCGCGATGCGGTGAGCCTTGAGCAGGGTGCCATCGGGCCGGATGATATTGGCGCCGTTGAACGCCACGGTCGGCAGATCGATGCCCAAGGCTTCGATCTGTTGCCGCATGGCCCTCGGTGGACGGCTGCTGGCAATGGTGAAATGGATGCCAGATTCGCGCAACTGACGCACCGCGTCGATGTTGGCCTGGCTCAGGCTGTGATCGGGGCGCAGCAACGTGCCATCAATGTCCGACAACAAGAAACGGATGAGGAGTTGCGTGGAATCACTCATCCGAGTCGTTGCCAACTGCGACCGTCACGCGCCAGCAGCTCATCGGCACCTGATGGGCCGTCTTCACCCGCGTTGTACATCTCGACGTGCGGATCTTTGGCCCATGCATCAATGAAAGGCTGCACCGCACGCCAGCCGTTTTCGATGTTGTCGGCGCGCTGGAACAGAGTCTGGTCTCCGGTCAGGCAGTCGTAGATCAGGGTTTCATACCCGGTCGACGGCTGCATCTCGAAGAAATCCTTGTAGGCGAAACCCAGCTCGATGGTCTGCATGTCGAGGGTCGGTCCCGGCTTTTTGGCCTGCAGGTCGAACCACATGCCTTCGTCAGGCTGGATCTGGATCTTGAGGAAGTTAGGCTCCACCCGGTCCACGTCCGTGTCACGGAACTGGGCATACGGTGCAGGTTTGAAGCAGATCGCAATCTCGGTATCGCGCACACTCATGCGCTTGCCGGTGCGCAAATAGAACGGCACGCCGACCCAGCGCCAGTTGTCGATCATGACCTTGAGGGCCACGTAAGTTTCAGTGTTGCTCTCAGGGTCAACCCGATCTTCCTGGCGGTAGCCGGGCACGCTCTTGTCACCGATCGTGCTCTCGCTGTACTGACCGCGCACCGAGTTGGCCAAAGCTTCCATTTCCGACCAAGGCCGAATCGCACCGACCACCTTGGCCTTCTCACCCCGCACCGCGTCAGCGCCAAAAGCTGCAGGCGGTTCCATCGCAACCATGGCCAGCAGTTGGAACAGGTGATTGGGCACCATGTCCCGCAGCGCGCCGGTGGTTTCATAGAAACTGCCACGGGTTTCGACACCGACGGTCTCAGCCGCCGTGATCTGCACGTGGTCGATGTAGTGATTGTTCCAGAATGACTCGAACAGACCGTTCGAGAAGCGGCTGACCAGAATGTTCTGAACCGTTTCCTTGCCCAGATAGTGGTCGATCCGGTAGATCTGCTTCTCACTCATCACCTTGAGCAAGCAGCTGTTCAGCGCGACCGCACTGGGAAGGTCGTGACCGAAGGGCTTCTCGATCACCACACGACGGAAATAGTCGTCACCCTCGATCATCAGTCCCGAGGAGCCGAGCCGTTTGGTCACTTCACTGAAGAAACGCGGCGCGGTCGCCAGGTAGAACACCGCATTTTGCGTGCCGGTGCTCTTGATCTTCGCGTCGATGTCCGAGTAGGTGCCATCGTCGAGAAAATCGCCGGTGATGTAAGTGATCCGTTTGGCAAGGCTGCCCCACAGCGCAGGGTCCAAGGGCTCTTCTCCACCTTGGGCGACCTTGTTGGCCGCCTCCTGGCGAATGAAGTCCTCAAGCTTCTTGGCGAAGTCGGCGTCGCTGACGGTGTTGTGGTCAACGCCAACGATGTGCAGGTCCTCGCCCACCAGTCCGTCACGAAACAAGTTGTAGAGCGCGGGCATCAACAACCGTTTGACCAGGTCGCCGTGGGCGCCGAACAGGAACAGCGTGGTCGCCGGAGCGACCGGAGCCTTTTGCTTGCTGCGGGACAAACCCATTATTTTGGTTCCTTATGACCACCGAATCTGAAACGCATGGCGGACAGCATCTTGTCGCCGTACGTGCTTTGTTGACGGGAGCGAAAGCGGGCGAACAGCGAAGTCGACAGCACCGGAACCGGTACCGCCTGCTCCATGGCGGCTTCGATGGTCCAGCGGCCTTCACCGCTGTCGGCCACGGAGCCGGAGTACGCATTGAGTTGCGGGTCCGTTGCCAGTGCGTCGGCCGTCAGGTCCAGCAACCAGGACGACACCACGCTGCCACGACGCCACACCTCGGCAATGTCGCCCAGGTTCAGATCAAAGCGTTGCTCAGCCGGCAGGTTGTCCGAGTTCTTGGTCTTCAGAATGTCGAAGCCTTCGGCGAAGGCCTGCATCATGCCGTACTCGATGCCGTTGTGGATCATCTTCACGAAGTGACCGGCACCGGGTGGGCCGGCGTGAATGTAGCCATGCTCGGCACGCGGATCGGCGTCCTTGGCGCGGTCCTTGGTGCGCGGAATATTACCGATGCCAGGTGCCAGCGTCTTGAACAGCGGGTCCAGCCGGTCTACCACCTCGGTTTCACCGCCAATCATCATGCAATAACCGCGTTCCAGGCCCCAAACGCCGCCTGACGTACCGACATCGACGTAATGCAGGCCTTTTTCTTTCAGCGTGATGGAGCGACGAACATCGTCTTTATAAAAGGTGTTGCCACCGTCGATGATTACATCATCTTTATCCAGCAGGTCGGCAAGCACATTGATCGTGTCTTCCGTTGGAGCGCCAGCAGGCAACATCACCCAGACGGCTCGCGGTTTTTCCAGCGCGGCGACCAGTGACTTGAGGTCATTGGCTGGCGTCGAACCTTCGTTGGCGAGCACGGTGCGAGACTGCTCATCGCGATCATAGACCACAGTAGTGTGGCCATTGAGCATCAGTCGACGTGCGATGTTGCCGCCCATGCGGCCTAGTCCAACAATCCCGAGTTGCATGTAGAGGTGCTCCTTAATTCGTAAACAGGGGTGCCTCATTTTATAGCCCAGTGCCGCATATAGGGTTAGTCCGGGGAGGCAAACGAAGGTTTCCCGGTGAAAATAGTTTCATGTTCAGTGCCGCAGAAGCGCCAAGACTGCCCTATGACGCCGGTTTTCGCGATCAAGAAACGTTCGCGACAATAAAAAATAAAAAAGTTCCCTTTTCTCACAAAAGAAATCAGAATTCGCGCCGATAGAGGTAGGAGCACGGACAAGTCGGGTTGCGATGCTGTCATTGCTTGAACCTTACGATGTTGAATCCCGCCATTTGCGAGGTGAGCAATGGGCACAGTACTACCGGCAAGCATTCCACAGACTTTGTACGTTACCGTTCGTCGCGACGAGCTGAGCCAGCTCAAGGCGGAACGTGATCAACTGAAAAAGAAAGTCGCTCAGATGACCCTGATGCTGCAACACGCTCAGCTCGCTGCATCTGGCACTGCCCTGCAAGCCTGACCCTCCCCGCCTGCGCATGTCCGTGGCAAGCCTGATTGGCGGCTTGCCCCTCTGAACCCCGCCTTATCCCTACCCTATGCGGTCGTGCGGTCAGCCCTTCGTCGGACCAGACACATCCGGTAACGTTCCAGCGCCTTGCAAAATGGACGTTCTGAGCTTCCCCGAGCCTCGATCTGCGCTTTCCTCACATATTTTTCACTTGCACATCACCATACTGTCGCCCCTCGGTAATACGTCTGCTGGCGATTTGCTGTTGGCAGTTAACAACGATGTCGCCTGCGTGGCGACTCGACAGATCCATAGCTGGAGCGCCTGATGGCAACAATGAAACGGAGCACCACGACTCCGAAAGGTTTTGACTGGGCCGGCCTGGCCTGGCTGTTCGTATTTTTCTGGTACTTTTCCGGCATCACCCAACTGCTGATCCAACTGACCGGCATCACCGGTTTCGCCGGTTTCCGCCAGGCGTTCGTGATGAGCGGCATCTGGCTGGCGCCCATGCTGCTGTTCCCCAACAAGACCCGAGTCATGGCTGCCGTCATCGGCGTAGTGCTGTGGGCATGCTCCATGGCGAGCCTGGGCTACTTCTTCATCTATCAGCAGGAATTCTCGCAAAGCGTCATCTTCATCATGTTCGAGTCGAACATCTCTGAAGCGGGCGAGTACATGACCCAGTATTTTGCCTGGTGGATCGTGCTGGCATTCCTCGCTCACACCGCGTTCGCCATCTTCCTGTGGACCCGACTGCGTCCGGTCTACATGCCTCGCGGTCGCGCCTGGGTCACCGCCGTTGCCCTGCTGGTGGCGATCATCGGTTATCCACTGGCCAAACAGATGGCGCGTCACGACGACGCCGCTTCCGGCCTTGAAGCGTTCGAGTCGCGTATCGAGCCGGCGGTGCCATGGCAAATGCTGGTGGCCTACCACCGTTACACCCAGCAACTGGACAGCATGCAGGACATGCTCACCACCAGCAGCAACATTGCCCCGCTGAAGAACCTCAAGGATCAACAGGCCAATCTGCCAACCACGCTGGTGCTGGTGATCGGCGAGTCGACCAACCGCGGTCGCATGCATCTATATGGCTACCCACGGCAGACCACGCCGAACCTGGACGCCATGAAAGACCAGCTGCAGGTGTTCAACAACGTCATCACTCCGCGCCCGTACACCATCGAAGCGCTGCAGCAAGTCCTGACCTTTGCCGACGAAGAGAATCCGGACCTGTACCTGAAGACGCCTTCGATCGTCAGCGTGATGAAACAGGCAGGCTACAAGACCTTCTGGATCACCAACCAGCAGACGATGACCAAGCGCAACACCATGCTCACCACGTTCTCCGAGCAGGCCGACGAGCAGGTGTACCTGAACAACAACCGCAACCAGAATGCCCGACAGTTCGACGGTGACGTGCTGGAGCCGTTCGCCAAGGCGCTGACCGACGCGGCGCCACGCAAACTGATCGTCGTGCACCTGCTCGGTACACACATGAGCTATCAGTACCGTTATCCCGATGAGTATGCGAAGTTCAACAGCCGTGACGGTGTGCCGGCGGCCATCGATGACAGCAAGCTGGAGCTGTACAACAGCTATGACAACGCCGTGCTGTACAACGACTTCGTGGTGTCGAGCCTGATCAAGGAATATGGCAAGGCCGACCCTAACGGTTTCCTGCTGTACCTCTCCGACCACGGCGAAGACGTGTACGACTCGGCGGGCCGGGACACCCTTGGGCGCAACGAAGCCAAGCCGACCATCCCGATGTATACAGTGCCGTTCATTGTCTATGCGTCGCCGAAATGGCGTGAGACCCATGACTGGAGTTTCGACAGCATTCACGACCGGCCATACAGCAGCTCCA
>Ga0308163_10002505_pt1 | contig 16742 bp, 16 predicted proteins | sample PhyTR1_FD_201037 | JGI IMG/M metagenome (GOLD analysis project Ga0308163, IMG submission 201037) | Phyllosphere microbial communities from UC Gill Tract Community Farm, Albany, California, United States - DLSLT.R1 | ecosystem: Host-associated > Plants > Phyllosphere > Unclassified | place: USA...
AAACCTTTCCCTCAAATCGACGACGCGCGTGCATTGCTGAAATCGATGTAAAAAGGTTAAGATAGTGTTATAAAAAGTTTAAACACCTGCCGTATCCCGGAAGGTCCGGGATGCGCCAGCCAAAATACGGCTCTAGCCGCATGCATGCATACTGCATGAACGGACGGGATTTTTCTGCGATGACGACTTTCGACGATTTCAACAATCCAGAGGGTGAATCTGACGCATCCCTATCGGACGCTCATGTTTTCTATGAACGCGATAATATGGCGCCCTCGCAATTTGAGGATGTTATCGTGAACCACGATTCATATGGAATCCGGCTTACCGATACCGCGGACGGCCGTAATTCGGCCAGCATGCTGATCAACAAGATGTATGCCTGGCGCGGTTACGCCGGCACGCATCAATTCACCGACGACCCGAATCGCATCACCCTGACCGCGACCGACAAGGGCGATGTCGTCGGCACCCTGACCATCGGCATCGATTCGCCGATCGGACTGATGGCCGACCAGATCTTCAAGGAAGAACTGGATGCCCACCGCAATGGCGGCGCGCGCCTGTGCGAGTTCACCAAGCTGGCCTTCGATCCCACGGTGCGCTCGAAAACCTCGCTCGCCAACCTGTTCCACCTGGCCGTGATCTACGCACGCGATATCCACCAGTGCACCGATATCATCATCGAGGTCAATCCACGCCATCGCCGTTTCTATGAACGCATGCTGGGTTTTCGCCAGGAAGGAGAAATGAAGATCAACCCACGCGTCGAGGCGCCGGCCTACCTGTTGCGGGTGAATTTCGAATTCGTGACGGAGCAGATCCGCAAATTCGGCGGCACCTTCACCGCCGATGCCAGTTCGGTCACCGACAAATCGTTTTATCCGTATTTCTTCTCGCCGCGCGAAGAACGCGGCATCATCAATCGCCTGCTGCGCATGGACGAACACCACGCCTAGGCCCGCCGTGCACGCGGCTTCCGGCCGCGCTTTTCCGAGAACCCGTTCCCCCCTCTACCGATGAACAATCCGTTCCATTATGAACAGGCTTTTTCGCGCAATATCGGCTGGGTGACGCCCGCCGAGCAGGCCACCCTGCGCGGCAAACGCATCGCGATCGCCGGCGGCGGCGGTGTCGGCGGTGTCCACCTGCTGACCCTGGCGCGCCTGGGCGTGGCGCATTTCCACATCGCCGATTTCGACAGCTTCGACATCGTCAACTTCAACCGCCAGGTCGGCGCCATGATGTCGACCATCGGCCAGCCCAAGGCCGAGGTATTGGCACGCATGGTCAAGGACATCAATCCCGAGGCCGAGGTCAGGATCTTTCCCGAGGGCGTCAACAAGGGCAACCTGAAGGAATTCCTGGGCGGGGTCGACCTGTACGTCGACGCGCTCGATTTCTTCGCCTTCGACGCGCGCCAGCAAACCTTCGCGGCGTGCGCCGAATTCGGCATTCCGGCCACCACTGCGGCGCCGCTGGGCATGGGCGCGGCCCTGCTCAACTTCATGCCTGGGCAGATGAGCTTCGAGGAATACTTCCGCTGGGGCGAGCTGCCCGCGCTGGACAAGGCGATCCGCTTCGTGGTCGGCCTGGCGCCGGCCGGCCTGCACCGGCCCTACCTGGTGGTCAAGGAGGCGGTGAATTTCGCCGAGCAGCGCGGCCCCTCCACCTTCATGGCCTGCCAGCTGTGCGCCGGCATCGTCGCCACCGAGGCGCTGAAGATCCTGCTGGGACGCGGCAAGGTGCTGGCGGCGCCGCACGGCGTGCAGTTCGATGCCTACCGCAACAAGCTGTCGCGTACCTGGCGTCCGGGCGGCAACAACAATCCGCTGCACCGCCTGATGATCGCGGTGGCGCGGCGCCAGATGGGGCGTGAACTGGCCGGCAAGGAAGTGCAGGCATGAGCACGCCCATTCCCGACAGCCTGTACCGCATCCTCGACCTGGCACGCTGGGCGCCGAGCGGCGACAACACCCAGTGCTGGCGCTTCGAGCTTGCCGCGCCCGAGCACCTGGTCGTGCATGCCTACGACACCCGCGCCGACACCGTCTACGACCTGGACGGCCATCCGAGCCAGATCTCGATGGGTGCGCTGCTGGAAACCATCGCCATCGCGGCCAGCGCCCAGGGCCTGCGCGCCGATTGCGCGCGCCGCGCCGACAGCCCGCTCGAGGCGCCGGTATTCGATGTGCGCTTCGTGGCCGATCCGGCCATTACCCCCAGTCCCCTGCTCGACACCATCGTCAAGCGCACGGTGCAGCGCCGGCCGATGCGCACCCGGCCCCTGACCACGGCACAGAAAAGCGCGCTCGAAGCCGCCATCGGTCCGGGATTTGCCTTGAGCTGGATCGAAGGCTTCGGCCCGAAACTGAAGGCCGCGCGCCTGATGTTCAACAATGCCAGGCTGCGCCTGACCATGCCCGAGGCCTTCGAGGTCCACCGCCGCATCATCCACTGGAACGCCACGCGCAGCCCGGACAAGGTGCCGGACCAGGCGCTCGGCGTCGACAAGGCCACGCTCAAGCTCATGAAGTGGGCAATGGGAAGCTGGAAGCGCATGTCGATGGTGAACACGCTGATGGGCACCTGGGCGCCGCGCCTGCAGATGGACCTGGTGCCCGGCATCGCCTGCGCCGCCCATTTCGTGCTCAAGGCGCGCCGGGAACCGCGCACGATCGACGACTACGTCGAAGCCGGGCGCGCGGTGCAGCGTTTCTGGCTCACGCTGACGCAGCTGGGCCTGTTCATGCAGCCCGAGATGACGCCGCTGATTTTCTCGAAATACGTGCGCGAAGGCCGGGTCTTCACCAGCAAGACCGCGCTGCACGCACCGGCACGGCGGCTCCAGCAGGAAGCCGCCGAACTGGTCTTCAACGATGCACTGTTTCCCGTGTACATGGGCCGCGTGGGCGCCGGTCCGGCGCCGCATGCGCGGTCCGAACGCCTGCCGGTGGAACAGTTGCTGGTCGGACCGCGCTCCTAGCTCAGGACACCAGGCCGGCGCTCATGCCGTTCATGCGGAAGTGACGCACCAGGTCGGCAAAGTCGGCCTTGTGCCACTCCGGCAGTGCGCGCTGCATGCGCGCCAGCTCGGCCGCCAGCTCGGGCGCCTTGCCGCGCCGCGGCTGGCTCTTGAGGGCCAGCATGAAGGGCAGGCCGATGGTGGCGAACAAACGCGCCCGGCCTTCCAGCGGCTTGACCGCCTGGCGGAATTCATCCGGATAGAAGGCCGCGTGCAGCGAGTTGTAATAATCCTCGGTAAACAGCGCCGGCTGGCGGTCCGCGTACTGGTAAGCAAAATAATCGATCGAGCGCCTGGCCTTCAGGTGGCCGAAATCCACCATGTAGACCCCGCCATCGTCCTTGAGGATGCGCGCCACTTCGGCATAGGTCTTGCACAACATGTCGAAGGTCGGCAGGTGGTGCAAGGCCATCGTCGACATCACGGCATCGATCGAGCGGTCGGCAAAGGACGAGAGATCGGTGATGTCGCCGTGGCGGAACTGCACGTTCTTCAGGCCCTGGCGCTCGATCAGTTCGCGCGCGCGCTCCAGCATCGGCTGTGACAGGTCGACGCCGATGAATTGCGTGTCCGGGTTCAGGCGCGCCACCATCGCCAGCTGGTTGGCCGGGCCGCAGGCCAGGTCGACCACCGTATCGCCGGGACGGATCACCTCGCAGATATTTGCACAGTGAAACAAGTAAACCGGCGCCATCACCGCATGCTCGCGCCCTGCTTCCACATAGGCAGCCACATTGTCGGGATCGTCCATGACGAGGTCGGGCTCGGTCACGCGTGCGCTGCGCTCACGTGTCAGCAGCTCACGGACGACGGTTTGAATTAGTTGCGGACTGGGCATAATGTATTTCCACAGAAAATTAATTGTGACGCAAAGAAAGATTAATCTGTCGGCTTTTTTTACATTCAGGACATCCCAGCTTGCTTACATTGTTACCCTATTTTTGTAAGTAACTGATTATTATAGATTTATTTTACATGGCACGGTGCTTGCATTACCTTCCATGCAGTCACATGATCGAATACTCAGAATACGACGCAAACGAGTCTAACCGGCATTGTGTCATAGAGCAACAAAGAATCTGGCCTGCTTCATTACGAGCGGCTTCGTACAAATTTAGGGACGTCAAGGCTAATTAAAAGCCTGAGATAAACAGCTCAAACACAATCTTGGAGAATAAAATGATCAACACCACCAAAGGCCTGCGCGCCATCGCCATCGGCGCCCTGTTCACCATCGCTGCTTCGGCTGCACAAGCTGCGCCGGTCTTTACCGTGAACCCGACCAACAACGGCATTTCCAAGGTCGGCACCACGTTCCAGGCCGACGGCATGTTCGGCAACTCGTCGGCACGCATCACCCAGACCGGCGTCAGCAACGGTGTGTACACCTACAGCGGCACCGGCTACATCAACTACTCGACCTTCAAGCTGGCCGGCCAGAACCTGGGTGCCGACGTTACCGGCGCGAACTTCGACTACACCCTGTACGCCCTGTTCAACCAGACCTTCACCTGCAGCTCGCAACTGGGCACCGGCGTGGCTTGCTCGGTCACCAGCATCGACCTGAACCTGTACGCCGACGGCGGCGGCTCTGCCAACCGCAACAGCTTCACCGAAGCCAGCCTGACCGCGGATGCAAACGTCGGCGTGAACGGCAACGACATCCTGCTGGGCACCGTGAACAGTGTCATCGCAGGCACCGCCGGCATCAACAACCTGGGCGGCGCGTTCCAGAATATCAACACCAACTTCAACCTGACCGCCGATGGCAAGCAGTTCTTCGTGCTGCCGAACCCGTTCTACGCGCTGACCTTCAACGCTTTCAATAACACCTCGCAAGGCCTGCAGTGCAACGGCAACGGCGACGTCGCCAACGGCGGCCTGGCCAACGGCTGCGCCGGCGACTTCACCACCGTCGTGATCAACCAGGAAACCGGTATCACCGACTTCAACGGTACCGCCGTCCCGGAACCGGGCACCCTGGCCATCTTCGGCGCTGGCCTGATGGGCCTGGCAGCTCTGCGCCGCCGCAAGCAGAAGTAATTGCTGCGCGCATGAAAAAACCGGCTTCGGCCGGTTTTTTTTCGTCCCGCCGCGGCGGCGCGTCAAGCCTGGCGCCGGCCGCCGTTCTGCATTTGCTGGTTCAGCTGGCCGATCAGTTCGGACGCGGCGCTGACGATCTGGCCGGACTCGAATCCGGCCTTGGTCATCTCGCGGAAGAAGGAACGCGCCAGGATCCGGGCCACGTCTTCGGGATTGCGGTAGGCGGTGCGCACCGATTCCCCGACCTTCTGCTGGGCTTCCTGCAGCAGGGCCAGCTGGGCGAAGCGCGAATCGAGCACATGCTGCAATTGCTGCACCTGGATCGACTTGCCGATGAAGAGCGCGGCCACCTCGAGCAGGCGCAGCTCGGTTTCGCCGAATGGAGACTGGCCGGCGGCGCCGGCGACGTTGATCACGCCGACGATGCGGCCGTCGATGCGGATCGGCGCACAGATCAGGCTGCCGCCCGTGACGCCGGGGCGCCGTGCCAGGGGGGCGAATTCCGACTGTTCGATGTCGGCGATGAGCAGGGCTTCGCCGCTGGCCAGCACGCGCCCGGCGATGCCTTCGCCGCGCGCCACCGAGGCGGCCAGGGCGTCATCGGGCAAGGGACCGTGGCGCGCATACATGCTCATGCGCATGCCCTGGCCCTCTCCGCTGTTGAGCAGCATGATCGAGCAACTGGCCGCGCCGACCAGCGCGGCCGCCATGCCCGCCTGCTGCTCCAGGCTTTCCTCGAGGGTACCGGCGGCAAGGAACTGCCGCAGGTCCTGCAACCGCACCAGCGGATCGTGCGCTTTGTCCATTCGCTCCTGCCTTGCAGAAAATTGCATTAAATTTAACAGTCCTCGCCCATGGTAGGCGATTCTGTGCATGAAGGCCAGCAGCGCGCGAGCGTCGCCGCACCGCGGCGCAGGCTCAGGTCGCGGGCTTGTCGCGGGGCGACAGGAACGCTTTATGGAACAGGTGGCGCGCCAGCAGCAAGGGCGGCATGCGCAGCCAGTTGCCACGCAGGTAGAGCAGGAAGCGGGCGCCGCCGCTGAAGGCATCGGCGCAACTTGCGTGCGGCGGCAGCAAGGCGCGTTCGAACAGGCGGTCCATCAGCCACAGCAGGGGTGCCGGCGGCGCGTGGACCGCAGCGGCGTCGAGCACCGCTTGCGGTACGGCTGTATCGAGCAGGCGCCGGGCATAGCGCAGGGCGTAGAACAGCGTGCGCCCCAGCTGCAGTTCATGCGCGCGCGGCACGAGTCCTTCCCAGAAACCCGCTTCGGCGCCGAATTCGCTCAGCAGGAAGTGCAGGTCGAGCAGGTCGCGGAACGCCTTGTCGAATTCGCTCTCGAAGAACAGATGGGTGGCGCTGTGCAGCACCATGTCGTGCGGCGCCAGCACCGCCAGGCCGGGCTCGCCGGCAACAGGCCGGGCGGCGGCCAGCAGCCTGGCCGGATCCGGCCGCACCGGCGCCGTCTCCGGCAGGATCGCATGGTGCACGTCGATATTGCTCTGGCGCCGCACGTGCTGCAGCGGCGGCAGCTCGTGCATCCATTCGCGGTAGTAGCGCTGGTCGTAGGCGTCGTGGTGGGTGGCGGCCCAGCCGTGCAGCATCAGCGCCGCCTCGGCATCGTCCAGGCGCGCCTTCGGCACCAGGATGTCGAGATCGGAATACAGCCGCCCGCGGCCGGCGCGCAGGCCGGCCATGGTGTAGGCGGCGCCCTTGAGCAGCACCAGCGGCAGGCCGGTCGGCCGCAGCGCGGTCCGGATCGCGGCGACTTCGAAGCGCGCCGCCTGGCCATGGCGCAAGGCCAGTGGCCGCGCCCATTCGAACTGGGCGCGCGCCGGCGCCGGCACCCGGTCCAGCAGTCCGCGCTCTTCGAGCAGGGCCAGCAGGCTGGGCGTCAGGTTCATGCTGGCGGACTGGCGCATCAAGAGGTCCCAGTCGGCCGCCGTAAAAGCGCCGACGCGCCCGGGATCGCGCAAGGCCAGCAGCAGCAGGGGCAGGCGGCTCACGTCGGCGGCCGCTCCAGCGCATCGAAGACCGCGATCGCCTCGTCCAGGTCGCTGTAGCGGAAATCGTAGCTTGCGCAACGCGCGATCGCGCCGGACAGCGCCAGGAAACCGGCGGCGCCGAGGTGGCTGTAGTTGAAGGCGTTCTCGGCCACGCGCATGAAGGCGCGGGCGCGTGCGATCGGTTCGAGCGTGGTGGGAGCGTCGGCTGCGTATTTCGGAAAGACGACCCAGGCCGGCAGCGCCGGCTCGTGCATGCGCGCGACGCTGGCGGCCGGCGCCTTCAGGTGCGCCACCGTGCCCTTGGCGGTATCGCTGACCGGACGGCTCAGCACGGCACCAGGCACGAATTCGCGGACCACCTCGATCGAGCGGTTCTTCAAACTGACCGGACGCGCCACCGGCAGCAGCAGGCCATCGGCGGGCCGCAGCAGCGCCAGCTCATCGGACAAGAGTCGCCAGCCGCGGTGGACCAACGCTGCGCACAGGGTGCTCTTGCCCGAGCCGGGCGGCGCCGGCAGGATCGCCGCCAGGCCGTTTTTCTCGATCACGGCGGCATGGATCATCAGGTAGGCATGGGCGCGTGTCGAAATGCACCAGTTCAGCGCCCACTCCAGCATGGGAAAAGCGTTAGACAAGGGCAGCGGCTCGAATGGCACCAGCTTATCGACGTCGAACTCCACCTGCGGCCGGTACCAGCGGCGCAGGCCGCGCGACGGCCGCAGGCGCACGTGAAAGTCGGCGAATCCGCCCTCTTCCTGCAGCGGATTGTCGGCATACAGCAGGGAGATGTTCTCGGCAACTTGCGGGATGCGCGAACGGATGCGGCTGACGAAGGCGCCGGTGCGCAGATCGAGTCCGGGACCGCCCAGGCGTCGCTCCAGTTCGGCGCGACCCAGCGACGCGACCGTCAGCATGCGGCGGACTCCACCAGGTAGAGGCGCTGCAGGTGCTGCAGCAAGGCGGCGGTTTCCGCATCCGCCTCCAGGGTGTCGAGCTCGAACTGGGTTTCCAGCATGGCCGCCAGGGCCTGGCGGCTGGCCGGCCCCTTGTTCAGGGTCAGCAATACTTCGATGGCGGCATCGCCCAGCAGATGGGTATCGCCGGACAGGTCGTTGTACAGCACGTACTCCTCATCCCACCCGCGGTACTGCAGCGTTTGCCCAGGCCGCAGCCGCCATGTCTCGCCGGCGCTCACGCGTCAATCCATGGTCCCGTGCAGGTAGCCGACGATATCGTTGGGATACCACTTCTGGCCAGCCATCGGCGCATAGTAGCCCTGCACGGTCCATTCGTTCCAGACGTTCTGCAGGGATTGGATACTGAGGAAGTTGACCCGCCCCGAGGCCGCGTTCAGGTAGGCCGCCAGCATGAACTTGCCCAGGTCGAGGCCGGCATCGCAGGGCGCGCCCGCCAGGACCTTCTTGGCACTGATGTCAGCGAAAGGCGCGCTGCGGCCGCCGCAGGAAAAGTATTTCTTGAAAGGCGCGTCCGGATCGCAACCGCGCGGCCAACTGCCCTGGTCGGCCCACCACCATGGCATCCTGCCATTGCATACCGCCGCCGGACCCTGGTGGCTGAGCTTGCCGATGGGCACCTTCTGGTTGACCGCCGACACCGCCAGCGAAGGCGAGATGCCGCAATACGTGCAGGCCATGCCAGGCTGGCTATGCAAGGTCAGCAGGACACCGGTGGCGCCGGCGCTGGCCTTGGCGAAACGGCGGCGCGAAGCGCCCCTGGCCGACAGCGAAGCGGCCGGCGCAGGCGATACCGAATCCGCTTGCGGGTCCTGTGCATCGCCAGCCTTGTCTTGCGCATCACGGTCTTGGTCAGCCACGTCGAATCCTCATGAAATGAAAGCTCGGATAATCCATCACAATGCCAGATTCCCTAAAAGCAAGCAATCCTTGTGCCATTTCAAGCTCAAGAAAAACAACGCTTTAAAATCAACTGCTTAGCATTTGAACTAACGCTCTACGGCTGATCATCAAGCCGCAGTGTCAGAAAACCCGACAGCGATCAGAAATAGCTTTCCGGGATGACCAGCACGTCGCCCGGCTGCATGCGCACATTGGCCGAGATGTCGCCATCCTTGACCAGGTCGTCCAGGCGTACGCTGAACTTCTGCTGCTTGCCGTCGACATTGCGGATCAGGCTGGCGCGATTGCCGGCTGCGAATTCGGTGGTGCCGCCAACGGCGATCATCACGTCCATCAGGCTCATGTCATTGCGGTAAGGCAGGGCCTGGGGCCGGGCTGCCTGGCCGATCACACGGATCTGCTCGCTGTAATTGCCGATGAAGTTGGTCACGACCACGGTCACCACAGGCTGCTGGATGAACTTGGCGAGCGCCTGTTCGATATCGCGCGCCAGCTGGGTCGAGCTCTTGCCGGCGGCCGGCAGGTCTTCGACCAGCGGAGTGGTGATCTTGCCGTCCGGGCGGACCGGCACCGCCATCGACACTTCCGGATTGCGCCAGACGATGATGTTGACGGTGTCGCCCGGGCCGACCCGGTATTCCGGATTGCCCACCTGGGTATCGACCGGCTGCGGCGCGCGCGTCGCGCAGCCGCCCAGCGCCAGCGTGCATGCGGCTGCGAGCGCCATTGCCGAATGTTTGATCAGGTTCGCCTTGTCCATACCCACCTTCCAGTCCTTTTCTTGCCGCCGCAAGTCGCGGCAGTGTTTGTAGGTCAGCTTTTGTTATAAAGCCATTAACAACTATCTATTGTATAACAGAGTTTCCGCAAATCCAGGCCGCACTGTTGAATTGTCTTTCGACATGCTTATTTCTGTTGTAACAAGGCCTGCACATGCTTTGCCGGGATGGCATAGGTGATCCCGCTCGGGTTGCTGATCGCGGTTTCCTTCAAGCCTTTGACGAACACGGCGTTGATGACACCCCATACCTTGCCGCTGGCCGGGTCGTAGACCGGACTGCCGCTATTGCCCGGATAAGCCGTGCCGTCGAGCTGGAAGATACTGAAGGGCGCGCGCTGCAAGGCGGCGATCTGGCGCGCATCGAGCTTGCGCGAACTGATTGAAGGCGTCACGATCGGCGTGATGGCGGCCAGCGTGGCGCGGTGGGTGGCGGCATGCAGGCCCAGTACCATGCCCAGGGGATAACCGGTAAAGGCCAGCTCCTGTCCTTCCTGCACGCTGTCGGAGTCGCCCAGCTCGAGCGCCGGTAGCGGCGGGCCGGACAGGCGCAAATGCGCCAGGTCGTGTTCGAGGTCGCGCGCTACCAGCGTGGCGCTGCGGAATCGTACCGATGCGCCTTCGCTCATGACGATGCCGAGCTGCCCCAGCTTGGCGCCGGTGTCGACGAGGTCGGGCACCACGTGGGCATTGGTGATGACGCTCAAGCCGTCACCAACCACGAAACCGGTGCCGACGAACACCGTGGCGGGACTGCGCGTCGGCTCGAAGGTGCCGACGCCGACCACCGAGCGCTTGACCGCAGGAATGACAGTCTTCAGATCGGCAGCACATGCCGGTGCCACAGTGCAGACCGCAAACAAGGCCGCCAGGCCCGCAACAGTACGGCGGCGCATGCAATCTGCATGTCCTAGTAGAAACTTATTTCGATTTGGCATCAACCGTGCACCCCTTTTCTTCTTGAAACATTACAATGAAGCGTTTTATTTTAGACAACAACCCCAGACGCATAGCTTACGCTAAGGGTGTGCGCCGTGTCGCGCCGAGAAGTTGAAGAAAAGAAACCGATTTGGTGCGAATTTCTGCATTAACTTGAAACAATTGTCTGTTGGTAACGGTATTTTCGGCAACTCCAAGCATTCCTGAAATCATTTTTGTTGTAGATGGGGTACGGCATGCAGGGCGCGTCAAATTTTTCTGAAGCGTAATTGCAATTGCTTCGGCTACAAGCGATCATGCAAGGTATTTGATTATTTTTGACCCGGGCTTACACAAGCATCAAGGGTTACTCAAGCGAGAGCGACGACATGGCGGACATCACGGCCACACTTCTTAATTTCCTCAAAGCGATCGGCAAGTACCGCTGGTACGCCGTGGTCATTACCTGGATCATCGCCCTGATCGGCTGGGCCGTGGTACTACGCCTGCCCAACCAGTACGAGGCATCGGCACGGGTCTACGTCGATACCCAGAGCATCCTGAAACCGCTGATGTCGGGCATGACCACCATGCCCAACCTGGACCAGCAGGTGATGTTCATGCGCCGCACCCTGATCAGCCGCCCCAACGTCGAGCGCCTGATGCGCATGGTCGACCTGGACGTGCGCGCCAAGGACAGCAAGGAACACGAAAAGCTGGTCGATGAGCTAATGACGACCATCAAGTTCGGCGGCACCGAGCGCGACGATATCTATACGATCACCTACGTCTCCGACGATCCCAAGCTGGGCAAGGACATCGTGCAGTCGCTGCTGACCATCTTCGTCGAAGGCAGCTTCAGCGGCAAGAAGCAGGATTCCGAAAAGGCAATCCAGTTCATCGATGACCAGATCAAGAGCTACGAAGAAAAGCTGGCGGCCGCCGAGAACTCCTTGAAGGAATTCAAGATCAAGAACATGGGCATGCTGCCGCGCGAAGGCGGCGGCGGCGACTACGGCGGCCAGCTGCAACAGGCCGGCGACCAGCTCAACCAGGCGCGCCTGGAGCTGGCCGAGGCCGAGCAGGCACGCAATGCGATCAGCCGCCAGATCCGCGGCGAGCCGGTCAAGCCGGGCACCCAGACGGTCGATCCGGGCGTGGTCGATCCGGAACTGGAAAGCCGTATCGCCAGCGCCCAGAAGAACCTGGACGCGCTGCGCCTGCAGTACACCGAACAGCATCCGGACATCATCGCCAACCGCCGCCTGCTCGACCAGTTGCAGGCCCAGCGCACCGAGCTGTCCAAGACCAAGCGCAACCTCGATCCGGGCGCCGGCTACAGCCCGATGCTGCAGCAGCTGAACGTGTCGCTGTCGGCGGCCGAGGCACGGGTGGCGTCGATGCGCGCACGCGTCGACGAATACGCCACCCGGGTGGCGCGCCTGCGCGCCCAGAGCACCGAGGCGCCGGAAGTCGAAGCCCAGCTGGCCCAGCTCAACCGCGACTACCAGATCAACCGCGAGAACTACGGCAAGCTGGTCGAGCGCCGCGAATCGGCGCGCATGTCGGGCGACCTGTCCTCGGCGACCGACATGCTGACCTTCCGCGTGATCGATCCGCCGACCGTCCCGACCCAGCCGAGCGGCCCGAACCGCCTGCGCCTGTTCTCGCTGGTGTTCGCCGCCGCCCTGGTCGCCGGTCTGGCCGCCGCCTTCCTGATGAGCCAGCTGCGTCCGACCTTCATGAGCCAGGGCGCCCTGCGCGACATGACCGGCCTGCCGGTGATCGGCGCGATCGGCATGAACTGGACCGCCGAACAGACGGTCCGGCGCAAGCGCCGCCTGGTCGCCCTCGGGATATCGGTGCTGGTGCTGATCGGCGCCTACGGGGCCGGCATGGCCGCCATCCTGATCCGCCCCACGATCTAATTCTAGGAGCATACCGTGAGCATCATCGAGAAAGCGGCCAGCCGGATCGACCTGAAGCGCGCTGCGCCAGGCGCCACCCCGGCCAGCGCCGCCCTGGCGCACGACGCGCCAGCCCTGCAGGCCCCGCCGGCTGTCATCGACACCGTCATCGACGCCCCCGCGATCCTGGCGCCTGCCGCGCCGGTCGCCGCACCGGCGGCACCAATCATCGACATCCCGGCCATCGATACCCCGGCCATCGGCATGCCGGCCGCAGCACCCCGCGGCAGCACCCGCCGCGTCGAGCTCGACCTGGTGCGCATGCGCGAGCTGGGCATGGTCACCGCCGCCGCCGGCCGTACCCGCCTGCTGGAAGATTTCCGCGTAATCAAGCGTCCGCTGCTGCAACGCGCCTTCGCCGAGCGCAAGCCGGGCGACAAGCCGGCCAACCTGATCATGATCACCAGCTCGCTGCCGGGCGAAGGCAAGACCTATTGCGCGATCAACCTGGCGATGAGCATCGCGATGGAACTCGACCACACCGTGCTGCTGGTCGACGCCGACGTCGCCCGCCCATCGGTGCTGCGCACCCTGGGCCTGCCGCCGCACCGCGGCCTGATGGACGTGCTGCTGGACGACAAGCTGGACATGGCCGACGTCATGTTGCGTACCAACGTCGACACGCTGTCGATCCTGCCGGCCGGTAACAGCAACGCGCGCGCCACCGAGCTGCTGGCCAGCTCGAGCATGAACACCCTGCTGACCGAGATCGCCAACCGCTATCCGGACCGCGTCGTGATCTTCGATTCGCCGCCGCTGCTGCTGACCAGCGAATCGCGCGAGCTGGCGTCGCACATGGGCCAGATCGTGATGGTGGTGGAAGCCCAGACCACGACCCAGCACGCCGTCAAGGAAGCGCTGCAGCAGCTCAAGGATTGCCCGAACGTCAATCTCATCTATAACAAGACCAGGGAATTCCCGGGCATCGAAGAGACGTATGACTACAACTACGGCTAATTTGCCGCAGGCGCGCATGGCCGCGGCGTTCCGCCTGGCGCCGCTGGCGCTGGCGGCGATGCTACTGTCGAATGAATGCCGGGCTGACTGGAAGGTCACGCCCTTGTTCGACCTACGCGAAACCTACACCGACAACGTGGGACTGGATCGCGACGACTTGGCCAGGAACCAGTTCATCACTGAAGCCTCGCCAGGCTTGAGCGTCAGTGCCAAGACACCGCGCCTGGAAGTCGAGGCGAATGCCCGCTGGCGCCTGTTCTCGTACAGCGACAAGGGCAATGATCCGGACCTGCGCGACAGCGAACGCAACTATCGCGCCAATGGCCGCGCCATGCTGGTCGATCAGTTCCTGTATGTCGACGCCAGTGCCAGCGGCACCCGCCAGTCGGTATCGGCCTTCGGCCAGCTGCAGGGCAATCCCTATTCAGGCGCCAACCGTACCGATGTCAGTACCTGGCGCATCAGTCCCTATCTGCAGCACCGCTTCGGTTCATTCGCAACGACGGAGCTGCGCTATGCGCGTGATTCGGTCGATGCGGCAGTCGGTGGTTACGGCAGCAGCGTCGCCAGCACCACCTCGGCCAATCTGAACAGCGGCACCGCATTCGTCGACCTGGGCTGGTATCTGTCGTACAACCGCCAGCAGCTGAAAGAAGAGCTGACCGGCGATTCGACATCGACCAACAGTGTGGTGGGCCTACGCTACCGCGTGCAGCCGCACCTATCGCTGACTACCAGCGCCGGCTACGACAACTACAACTATTCAGCCCTGAGCGAAAGCACTTCCGGCCCGAGCTGGACGGTGGGCTTCATCTGGACACCCTCCACGCGCAGCAACCTGGAAGCTTCGTTCGGCCACCGCTACTTCGGTAAGACCGGTTCGCTGGCGGGCACCCACCGCAGCCGCCACATCGTCTGGAACCTGAGCTACAGCGACCAAGTTACGACGACCCGATCGCAATTCTTGCTGCCGTCGGCGATCGATACTGCAGCCATGCTCGACAGACTGTTCAGCGCTTCCTTCCCGGACCCGGTGCAGCGCCAACAGGCCGTACAGGCCTACATCGCCGCGACCGGCTTGCCGCCCAGCCTGGCCAACAGCATCAACTACCTGAGCAACCGCTACGTCCGTGCCAAGCAACTGCGCGGCGCGGCGATCCTGCGCGGCGCGCGTAGTAGCCTGTCGTTCTCCGTGTTCAAGGACAGGCGCGAAGCGCTGTCCCTGCAGCAAAGCGACAGTACGCTGCTGGGCAGCCAGTTGGCGACGTTGAACGACAATGTGAACCAGCGAGGCGCCAACATCGATGCCGAGTATCGCCTGTCGCCGATCAGTAGCCTGTCAGCAAGTGCCTATTTGGTGCGCGCGCAATCGCTCGAAACCGGCATCACCAACAACAGCCGTACCTGGCGTCTTGCCGCATCGCGTCGCTTTGGAAAACATACCACTGGCAACATCGAAGCGCGCCACTCGCGCGGCAATTTCGGATTCGCCGAAAATTCCGTGTATCACGAGAACGCCATCGCGGCCACCCTGTCCGTCCTGTATTAAGCGGAGCCCCAAGATGTACGAGACTTACTACGGATTTTCCGCCAAACCCTTCCAGCTGCGCCCCGACCCGCACTTCTTCTTCGGCAGCAAGGGCCACAAGCGCGCCATGGCCTACCTCGAGTACGGCCTGTCGCAGGGCGAAGGCTTCATCGTCGTCACCGGCGAAGTCGGTGCGGGCAAGACCACGCTGGTGCGCAGCCTGTTCAACCGGCTGCCCATGGACCAGATCGTCGCCGCCCACATCGTCAACACCCACCTCGATCCCGACGACACGCTGCGCATGGTGGTGTCGGCCTTCGGCCTGCCGTATGAAGGCGCGAGCAAGACCGACCTGCTGACGCGCCTGGAAAAATTCTTGTGCGATATCGACCACCAGGGCAAGCGCGCCCTGCTGGTGATCGACGAAGCCCAGAACCTGTCGGCCCGCACGGTCGAGGAACTGCGCATGCTGTCCAACTTCCAGACCGACGACAAGTCGCTGCTGCAGACCTTCCTGCTCGGCCAGCCGGAGTTCCGCTCGACCCTGCACAGCCCCGGCATGCAGCAGCTGCGCCAGCGCGTGATCGCCAGCTACCACCTGGGGCCGATGGATGCGCAGGAAACCCGCGCCTACATCGAGCACCGCCTGGCCACCGTCGGCTGGAAGGGCGATCCCGCCTTCGACGACGGCGCCCACGCCGCGATCTTCGCCTACAGCGGCGGCATCCCGCGCAAGACCAATACCCTGCTCGACCGCGTGCTGCTGATGGGCTACCTGGAAGAGCTGCACGGCTTCGGCGCGACGGAGATCGAGACCGTCATCAAGGACATCGACGAGGAGTACCAGCTGCCCGACCCGCTCGAGAACGATGCGCCGGCAGCGCGCGCGGCCGCGGCGCCGGGCGCGCGGCGCGAGCTCGAACACGGGCACGCGCACGAGCTTGAGCTGGACGAACCGCGCCGCGCCAGCAGCGTCGAGGTGCTGGACGAACGCATGATGCGCCTGGAGAAATCGATCGTGTCGGTCTTGTCGATCCTGAAGAAGATCGTCGCCACCCCGAACGAAACGGCAACCCATCACGTGGACAACCAAAAATGAACATGTACGAGCTTGCCGCGCGTCCGGCGCCGGCGCCCGGTGAACGCATCCGCAACGCCATGACCTGCGACGTCGAGGATTACTTCCAGGTCTCGGCCTTCGCGCCCTATATCGACCGCGCCAGCTGGTCGAGCCGCGAATGCCGCGTCGAAGCGAATATGGACCGCATCCTGGCGCTGTTCGAGCGCAACAATGTGCGCGCCACCTTCTTCACGCTGGGCTGGATCGCCGAGCGCTACCCGAACGTGGTCAAGCGCATCGTCGCCGGCGGCCACGAGCTGGCCAGCCACGGCTACGGCCACCTGCGCGCCTCGGACCAGACCCGCGCCGAATTCGACAACGATATCCGCTCCTCGAAGGCGCTGCTGGAAGACCTCGGCGGCCAGGAAGTGCTGGGCTACCGCGCGCCGAGCTTCTCGATCGGCCGCGACAACCTGTGGGCGCTCGACGCCCTGCTCGAAGCCGGCTACCGCTACAGCTCGAGCATCTATCCGGTGGTGCACGACCACTACGGCATGCCGGAAGCGCCGCGCTTCGCGTTTTACC
>Ga0308163_10002506_pt1 | contig 16719 bp, 18 predicted proteins | sample PhyTR1_FD_201037 | JGI IMG/M metagenome (GOLD analysis project Ga0308163, IMG submission 201037) | Phyllosphere microbial communities from UC Gill Tract Community Farm, Albany, California, United States - DLSLT.R1 | ecosystem: Host-associated > Plants > Phyllosphere > Unclassified | place: USA...
GTGATGACGAGCGTGCGGCCGTCGAGGAAGCGTGGCTGGTTCCGGATCGCGGCCGCGAGGACGTCGATCTTCAGAGCGGGGCTGCACCAGCGCACCCGAAGATCGGTAGACGTCTGGGGAAAGAGCCCGCGCGTGCCGGCAGAGCCGTTGCCCCCGGCACGGCCGATGCCGGTTGGCGTCGCGAACGCGATCGGCGCGATCGGCGCGGTCGGCGCGTCGTCGCGCGTAAGCTCGCGCGCGAAGCCGCCTTCGCGCCACGAGACGTAGAGAGCTATCCCGAAATGCTGGGCGATCGCGCGGACATAGGCGGGCGTGCACGGCCAATCCATAAAGGTCGGGCGGTGGCCATCGACATCATGGTGATGCAGCTCGATCGCGTGTGCCGGTACGCCGAGGCTGAGGAGGTGGAGCAGGGTGGCAAGGCTGTCCTTGCCCCCACTGAACGCTACGACGAAGCGCCGGTAGGCGCCGAGGTCGGGGAGGGCGGCGGGAGCGGTCATGATCGCGCGACTGTCCTTGCGCAGCACCTTCAACCACGAGCCGATGTACGCGGCATGGTCGTCCATGTGCGAGGTGGGAAGACCGAGATCAGCACCGAGCAGCGCTGAGGTCATCTCGGCGCAAAGCTCCTCGAACGCGTAGGCGTCGTCGCTGAAGCGCTTGCCGAACGTGCGATCGAGTCGGTCGGGATGGCCGGTCCAGTGGCCAGCCTCATGGGCGAGCGTTGCCGCGAAGTAGGCGGGGGTCGAGAATAGCGCGACAGGCGGCATGGTGATGCTGTCGGCGGTGCGGTCGTAGAACGCGCGATCGCCGCGCGTGTGGACCGTTGCCGGCAGCGCATCGAGGAAGCGCTGCGCGCGCTCGGGGACCCACAGCAGCGTGTCGCGTTGCAGCGATTCTTGTCCAGCGATGGTGTCGGCGACCGCCTTGGCGGCCGTGATCGACGGTTCGGTGAAATCGAGTTCGAGAGCTGCGGCTGAAGTGTGCATCGAGGGCCTGCGGTTTTATCGCCCGGTGCTCATCACCGGATCAACAAGCCGAAGGCTCCCTCTCCTCTGCCTGCGCTTATGCGCAGGTTCGCCCTGTCATGAACGATAAACTCCGTACTTTACCGGGCCAGAGGGCGCGGCGACCACACCCTCAAATTTGTCCGGCCGTCACCATTTTTTCCAACAAGGCATTCACACGGGTCTGCCACCCCGCAAATACTCGACCGTCTTGGCATCGAGACGGATTTTTGATTTCCACCTTGGGGGTTTCCAGTTTCGGTCGCCCGCGCGAGGACGGCTTCATTCCGGCCATGAACGCTGTGTCCATCGGCAGATTGCCGTCGTGAATCCCCGGGTCAAACTTGGCCATGATAGAACCTCACTTCATGTTTTTCTGCCGGGCGCAGGCTAATGGCGCGAACCGCGTCGTCATGGGAGCCTTCGGTAAAAGCTAGGAGATGCAGGCGACCACCGATCATCCCCAAGGCGACAAAGCGGGACCTCTCCGTAATCGATCGTCCTCGCGCTCGAATGCCGTGTCCCAATCAAATCCTTCCGTAGCTTGCAAGGACACGCCGTGCTTGGCGATATTCCCAGCCTCCTTGGCGGGATTGAACTCGATTTCCATCGTGATTTCGTGCACCATAAAATAGGCGACAGAAACTTATTGTGCACCCATTAATAGCGCTTGAAGCAGGGTCGTGTCGGTTATGACCGTGGGTCCACTTTGGCCGATGCCTGATACGCCTTCCAGGCGTCGTTCCAATCGTCGTGATGCGCAGGCACGCGGCTGACCAGCTCGCGGCCGTTCGCGGTGAGATAGTTGCGAGCCTTGGCGAGCAGTCGATCGGCCGCCCGTCCGCGATCGCCATAGACGATGATGCGGCGCACGCTCGCAGGTATGGCGACGAAGGCGAGGCGCTCGACGCCGCCCAGGGCCCAGGTCGGGGTGCCGAACCATTCCATCGCCGAGAGGGCGTCCTCGATGCCTTCGGCGAAGCCCAGTTCGTCCGTCGCCGGCGCCAGCCGGATCGCCGCGGTGCCGAGCAGGCCCAGCGAGACCTTGGGCTTGGGCATCGGCTTGTGCAGCACGTTGTCGGGATCGAGGAACGTGCGTTGCACCGCGACGACGCCCATATCGTTTTCGACGGCTGCGATCATGGCGGGCATCGTCCGCTTGGACGGCCCGGAGCCGTGGATCGTCGCGGAATTGAACCGCAGCGACTTGGGGAACGGGCCGGAGAGGCCGCGTGCGAGGAGATACTCCTCGGCGAGCGTGCCGGCGATCGGCTGACTGGTTTTCCAGAGCCGGAGAGCGAGCGCGCTCATGTCGCGCTTGGGGCTCGCTTCGGGCATCGACACGGCTGCGCGATCGTGGAGCTTACGGCGCTGCAGCGCTTTCAGGACTTCGATCGTCGTGCAACCCGCGAAGCAGTGGAACAGGATTGCCGTGTCCCCCAGGCGGACAGACAGGCTCGGAGAGCCGTCGTCATGCGCTGGACAACGGCATTCGCCGCGCGTGCCGCGCCAGATTCCGCCGAGCTTCTCGACGATATCCTTGGCGCGGACCTCAGCGTCTAGCGGGAGACGTGCCATGGCGATCGTCCTGTGGGTTTGATAGATTTCGGTCATGGGTGCCTCCGGAGACATTGAACCGAAGATCAACCGGCATCCTCTCCTCTGAGGCGACGATCGCCGCCATCGTCCGCGTGGTCGCGGAGGGGTTTAGCTGTAACGACCCGAGAAGAGGTCGCCGATTGCACGCCGGCGAAAGGCGTTCCACCAGCGGCGCCGACGATGTTCGGCTGCGTCGTGGATCATGTGGCAGCGCTGACAAAGGGCGGCGAGGTTGCGCCAGCGCAGGCCGTTGAAGGTCGGGTCGTGGTTGAGATGGGCGGTCGCGAGATAGACCGGCGTACGTGTCATCCCGATCGCCTCGAGCGGCACGAAGCCGGGCTGGCGGCGAAGCTGGCGGCCGCGGCCATCGCGCCAGGCGTGGATCTCGGTATCCCACCAGATGCCATCGGTGCCCAGCAGCGTGGCGCGGCGTCCATGGGGGCGCTGGCAATGCTCGCAGCGCCCGCCTGCGCGCGTGAAGCGCACGATCCGACTGATCTCCGGCCAGTCGATCGGGTAGAGCCAGCGATGTTCCGGACGGATCGGCATGGCACCGATTCTGAATCACGCGCCACGAGAACGAAAGGAGAAAATCGCTGTCCAGCGGCGAATTTGTCCTGTTCCTTTGATCGGTCATGCGCCGCTCCGCGTCGCACTGACGGACGTACCGGCGTTGTTTGATTGGAGGGGCTGAAGCTGCGTTGCGATATCGGTCATGGAGAGTCTTCCCGCAGGAAGGCGGATGGTGCGGTAGCCGGCCGAAGCGGTCATCGCGTCACGCTTCCGATCGCGCAAGGGATCATGGCTGCGATCGTCCAGCTCGACCAGCGCGAGGATCGCGAGGATCGCGAGGATCGCACCGGATGCGCGATCTTCGATCACGAAGTCGACGATCTTCTGGAAAAACCTAATGCGGGTGCGCATCGCCTCTTCGCGACCCAAGCCGGCCTTAGGCTGTAGGAGCGCGCCCATCGAGACCTGCACATGCACGCGGGCATCGGGGAGGATGCGCTCGATGATGCCTCGGGCGGGGCGCTCGCGTTCGGTGAGCAGCGCCTTGGCGCGTACTTGCGGCGTGCGCGGGATTGCCTCGGTGATCGCGGCCAGAGCGATGACGACGACCAGTGCCGCGACGAGCAATTCAGGTCGCGTGTAGTGCGTCATCGTGCGGTTGAATTTGGTGCGAGGGCCGGGAGGGCGCGCAAAGCGCGCGTCCTCCCGGCCAGACGAGGATCGTTACCCGACAGGGCCGACACCGTGTGCGCGGTCGGTCGGGGCGCAGCGCCGATAGAGCCGTGCCGAACGCCGCCCCCGCGTCCCATCAGCTATCCGAGTCCTCGGTATCAGTCTTAGTCAGTACCGAAAATGTATCTGCGATCAACTCGGTCCGGTAGGTCGTGTCGTTCGCTTCGCCATGCTGGCTCTCGCGCACGCGCCCGGTAATATGGACCAGATCGCCCTTACCAGCATTGTCGACCTGGGAAGCGACGTTTGAGAAGCACACCACGCTGTTCCAATGCGTATCCGTCTTCCACTCCTCGCCGTCGCGCCGGTTATAATTGGCCGCAACGCTGACGTACTTCACTTTCTCACGCGACGTAATCTTGCCAATCCGACCGATGATCCGAAACTCTGCAATATTCTGAGGCATCAAACTCTCCTTGGCTGAAGTGGAATGCTGAAACCGCCCGGTTGATGAACGCTATTCGCGCTCCTGCTCGAGATGTCGGAAATGGTATTTCGCGATGTTCTCGGGCGTTGCGTAAACTTGGTACGCTCGCGTCCAGTCGTGACTGATGTCGCGCTGTGCGGTTTGCAGTGGCACCTGATGGGTGCAAACGAGCCGCCACAGGACATAGGCCAGGACGTTCTTGTCGCCGGCATTAGCCTGGCCCTGGCGCGGTTGAAGCCAGAGGTCGTGCATATCGAGCGGCGCGCCCCCAATCGACATCGGGATCAGATGGTCCAGCTCGTAATCGACCATGCGCTCGCCGGGATGCTGCGCATCCATCATGCGGCGTTTCAGCAGCCCGGTGATCGAATAGGCGGGTCGTGCCGACCGGGCGTAGCCCGGGCGGCAGATCGTCTCGTCGATGGCCTGGGTGATAGCGGGGTCGACCGCCCCCGGTGTTTCAGGCGGTGGAAGAAGCGCGGCTAGGTTCGCAGGGATCAAGAGCGAGTGGATCACCTTTGAGATACCGACGACGGCATCGCACACCGAACCGTCGTTCGTCGACGCGCAGCCGAACGGATTTGAGCCAGCATTGTCGTAGTGAAGCGATGGGCGTTGCCACAGGACGATCCCTCCGAGGACCACAGCACCGCCCAGGATCGCGCGCGCTCTCATCGGAGCGGTGCCGTTCTGCGTGGCGCAAAGCACCGGCGCCTTTTAAGCGCTACGAGATCGTCCAGATTTTGAAATCGGGCCAGCATTTCGTCATTATTACGATATCGGTCAAAAATGACAGCTCTATTTTATCGACCTTGTCGCCGCCTGATTTGAAGCCACCTTTTGGGAGAAGAGCAGCCCAAAAGCAGATCAGCACGCGCGACGATGGGTAGACATTGCAGCCAAATACACTGATCCCCATCAGCAGTGTTGCATTGTCGCGATGTAGACATGTAGGGGGACAGACATGCCTACTATCGCAATAATCAGCCAGAAGGGAGGCGCGGGCAAGACGACGCTGGCGCTTCACCTTGCCGCTGCCGCCCATGACGCGGGCCGCGTTGCGCTCGTCATAGATACCGACCCCCAAGCGACTGCCAGCCAGTGGGCAGCCTGGCGCCAAGACGCACCGCCTGAAGTGATCGACAGCCCACCGCCACGACTCTCTGCCAAGATCGCGCAGGCGAGAGGGCAGGGGGCAGATTTTATCGTCATCGATACTCCGCCTCATGCCGACAGCGCCGCGCGTGCCGCAGTCGAGGTTGCCGATCTAGTCCTGATCCCATGCCGTCCCAGCGCCTTCGACCTGGCGGCGATCCAGACGACGGTTAAACTCGTGCAGTTGCTTCGTAAGCCAGCCTTTGTGGTGTTCACCGCAGGTTCCCCTAACGCGCCGCGCATGTACCAAGAGGCCGGCGGACTCGTCGAAGGGTTTGGTACGCCAGCCTGTCCGATCCAGATCGCCGACCGCGCCGCCTTTCGCCACGCAAGCGCGGAAGGCCGCACCGTCATGGAATTCGAGCCCAACGGCAAGGCGGCAGAGGACATTCGACACATCTACAGGTGGACATGTCTACAGCTTGGAATACCGCTCAAGGCGCCAAAGAAGCCATCATCCAAACTCTTAAAAGAAAACGGAAAAACTGTAGCATGAGCCGCAAGCCGTCCTTCGCAAACCTGCGTGATCGCACCTTGCCGGAATCAGTCGTCGCAACACCAGTGGCTTCACAGCCTGTTGCACAGACGCAAAACCAGGCGGGCGGACCGGGGGCTACATCGGGTCCTGCGAGCCGGCAGGGTCGCAAACAGATCGCAGGTTTCTTCACACCCGAGATGTCGTTCGCCATGCACACGCTGGCACGTCGCCAAGGCAGAAGCCTCCAGGCGCTGATGGCCGAGGCATTTAACGACGTGCTGCGCAAGCACGGCGAAAGCCCGATTGGGGACTAATCGCGACATCAAGTTCCGATTGGCCCTGCCAGCCTGCGCCCAGGCATAGTGCGGACGGGTCACAGCCGAGCAGGTAGAGTCGATAAGCAACTCAGCTATGACGGCCAACCCTGCCCTTGAATTGCAATGAGATCCCCGGCGTACGCCTTCGGCCTCGCTCGTCTTCCCATCCAGCATGGTCGCTCTGGGGGGCACCGATACGGTAATGTAACGGGTCATTGCGCAGGCTGGGGCAAACTGTTCGGTGCCATCGCTCTAGGGAGCAGGACCGTCTGCCACGGGAGGGCAGTCAGTTGTGTACGGCGCGCAATCCGGTAAATGATTGAGGTATGACGAAATACCTCATGCTTATGCTAGTTGGCCTTTCGACTACTGCTACCGCGCAGGTGGTGCAGCCAGGAGATTGGGACGTCACGTCAAAGGTCGTAGACCTGACCGTACCGGGTGTTCCCGGATTCCTTTTGCGAATGATGAAAGGCAAATCGAAGGCCGAACGCAAGCATCTGTCGAGCGGGCAGGGGATCGAGACGCTCCTGATGCCCGACCCGAAAGCACGATGCCGGATCGACAGCCAGCGCGTCGCCGACGGCAGATATGCGCAGAGCCTAAGCTGCCCGCAGAAGAAAGGCGACTGGATACATATCAGTCGCACGGGGACCTACGATGCGACGGGCTATACTGGTCGGGCAACCGTGGCTGGCATGACCCCCAAAGGGGCTCTCAACGTCGTTCTGGATCAGCGCGCAACGCATATCGGGCGGTGACGCTGCATTCTGGTCCAGCCGCTCGTCGCCCATTGCCATTGTGTGCTTAGCGCGAGGCTATCGTCCGAGGCGGAGAAATCCACCGTCAAGATGAGCTATCTTGGTCAGCCGGGAATGTCCCAGTTGGCCTCCTCGTTGGCTGCCTTCGCCGTACGGACAAGGTGCTCGACATAGTTCTGGAAGATGGGAACCATAAATGTGACCAATAGGGGCTCACCCCCCGGTTCCTTAAACGTCAGCGTGACGAAGCGCTGGCCCTCTTCGTCGTGCACAAGGCCTGCTTCCATCGCACCTGGGCCGCTTGGAGTGATGACGGTCGGTGTCACGCAATACCCTCAATGATATGGGCGACGCCGCGGTATTGCAGCCTTCCGGCTTCCCCACAGTCTTTGTGGATTCGGCCAGATACCGCAAATCGCGCGAACCGACCGATAAATCGTAAGTCCTCCGCAACTGGTTATCCTGGGGCGAAGTCCGTCGCTTTCACGTTCAATCGCTGGCGTGAAACGGTATAGAATGATGAAGGCCCGCCCCAGCATGGAGGGGCGAGAATAAACCTTACGGTCTATGGTCGGGGAGACAGGATTCGAACCTGCGACCCCCTGGTCCCAAACCAGGTGCGCTACCAGCCTGCGCCACTCCCCGACGGCGCTGCGGTTAGGCATACTAGCGCCAATACGCAAGCGTCATGACGCGATAGGGTCAAAATGCTGGGTTGCCGGTCCTGCATCGCAGGAACCTTGATTTCCGTTCGCTTTCTCGAATGCGGACGCTTTCTACCGCGCGCTCTGATCCAACATCCTGATAAGAAGCATGATTTTCATAACGCATGGCACGACGGGGCTACTTCGAATGTTGTCTGATAATCAGAGCTTCAGAAACCGCATGATCCCATTAGGGAGCATTCGCGGCGACATCGTCGCCGCGTCCAGGGTTTTCCGCGTATTATCCCGTTTGTTTGGTTCGGGAGTTTTCGGCTTCTGTCAGTCATTCGCCGCGTTGGCCGTCTAGGCCAATACTGCATTCTCTATACTAATAGAATCAGTTAGCGGTTGTGGATCGGTTTGAGCTTCGCGCTCCATGCGATCGATCGTCTCGCCAAGCTTAGCGAGAATCTTGCCGAGCGGACCATCAAGGGTAATCTGTGCAAGTTCCCGGCAGGACAGCGTCTTCAGCATTGCATTGGTTTCCAGCGTATGGTCGGCGTGATGCTGAGCAACGTCGTCGGGCAACGGCGCAGGACGCATCCAGCGCGGAAGATAGGACTGCACGCTGCCAGGCAGCAGAGGTCGGTAAGCGTTGGATGTCTGTACGTACCGCGGCCCGGGGCCATCACTCTTCACACGGCTAAAGCGCCGCTGGCGCACGAGAAACCCGATCGCCTCGAGAATGCGGAGCGCCCGACCAACGGTTGCACGACCAAGCCCGGTCGCCTCTGCCAAATAATCGTAGGAGGGGTACACACGGCCACGGTTTAACCGCGCAAGCGTGAGAAGCTCTTCGAAGACCCGCACGGCGCTGCCTGTAAGCTGAGCTATACCCCGCTCGACGGCCGTCAGCGTCCGTTCTCCCGAGCGCGCATCGCGCCGCAACCGCCGTGCAGCGTCGAGGGTTTTGCGCGCAACATGCAGCAAACGGTCGGTTTCGCCCTTGCCGGGTGCCATCCAGAAGACTTCTTCGAAGGTACCGGCCTCCAGGCTGTCGCGTAGCACAGGTGCGCCTGTCCGGTGCAGCGCGCCCGATCGCGCGGGCGCACGCTCGCGCGTCAACAAGCCGAACGCCTTCAGCGCGGCATCGCCTATCGTAATAGTCCCCATCATCCGTTCCCTTTTGAGGGTGGCGGAAACAGGCAAAAGTCAGCCGTGGCGCAAAACGCGCATCCTTGAATTCAATCTGAAAAGCGCATACTTAGGGATCGTTGTGAGACGATCGTTTGTGCTTGCCGGCACGAACTTAGTATGTGCTTTTGGATGCCCGGCCTTCGTGCCGGGTTTCCTTTTATCCGCTCACAGCCATTCCTTCGTTATCGATGCCATGGGCTTGATGGGGCAGGTGACGGCCTGAGCAGCGTATACATCCCGCGCTTGCGTAAACGCTGCGCACGATGCGGCTCAGAAACCCGACACTTGCCCCCCCTTGCCGATGATCGTTACGACCACGCCCTCGCTCGTCGGATTGGGAAGAAGCCACATTCGACGAACGACGACAGCCGTTCCATCATCCTTGCGGTTTATCGGGGCAGGGCAAAGCGCCAAGGTTCGTGCTTTCGCACGGAAAACTCGGGAAATGTTCGTGCTATCACACGGAAAACCCCTGGCCGGGGTTCGATCACCGCGCCGGGTCGGTCGACGATCACCGAATTTGAGTTCGTGCTATTACACGGAAAACCCCATGCGAACCTGCAAACGGATTACGCGTCGGTGCCGTCTTCAAGGATTTCGAGATCTCTTTTGGGTCGAAAGCCGATGGTCGTATGCAACCGCGGCCGACCACCGCGGCCCGACGGGATTTTCGTTTCGACCACGTTGAGCGTATATTCGGGCAGACAATCCTGTTCAGACACGTCGCGGAGCTGCTTCTTAAAATATTCGAGGCCACGTCGGTCCGAAGCGCAGCCTACGCGGGCCGCCAGCTCGCCAATATCAAGTGTAAAACCGTCGTCCTTGCAGTTGAATTTAGCAAGTTCGTACAAACGCCGTTCGATAGGGCCAAGCTTGAAAAAGTCATGATGGTATGCAGCGATCCGCTGATCCGTCAGGATCGCCCGATACAACCAGTCACATACCATGACTTCAACCCACTTTACACGGCGCTCACCCGTCGACGTCTTGATGTACTTGATGTCGGCTTTGAGCAGCCAGGAAAATGAGCTGTCCGATCCTTCGCCACCGGTTTCGATATTGGTAACGATCTGTGTGCCTTGCAGCCTGTTCAACGAGGCTTTGAGCGACGTGTAGGAGCGTGCGGACGAGTTCGTACCCGTAACGCGAAAGAGATCGTTGGCGGTAAACGTCATGATCCGGTCGGCTTTTTCGCCTTTTTCGGCACGCTCCGCCATGAGACTGGCGATATAGAGCAGGATTTCCTTGTCATAGATCGTCGCGACACCGGTTTTGCTCGGATTGATCTCGATCCGGGCTTCGCCTGATTCAAAGACCATCGGCGTCATATGGGCCTTTTTCGACAGGGCGAAAAACGGAAACTCAGCCACGGTCCGCTCGCCCTGGACATCGCCGTACAGCGGGCTGTGCACCGAAAACAGGTCACCCTGAAAAACCGAAACGTCGCCCATTATCCCAAACTCGCCTTTATCAGCGATCAACCTGTGTCGCTGCCTCATGCTTGTCCAACGGAAAGGAGGTTTTCCGTGTGATAGCACGAACATTAGGTAGGATCGTTCGAGGCTTGCCGGGTTCGGACGGGCAAACCTCAGGGAGCACCGCGATTCTGGTGCAATACCGTTGAGATGTGTACGGCTCAGCGTGCTTTGACGAGGAAAACGCCGGGCTGTGGCACGAACCTGGCGACCACCAAAGCAGACTTCGTGCTATTACACGGAAAACCCCGTCAGCCTCAAAAACCGCAGCCGTTTGGGATTACTCGCGCCGCCGATGTCGACGCTACCTATGTCCGGCGATGAACAATATTGCAGTCCATAGGTGGACGTTTGGCTGATGGACGGCATCTAACAAGCGGAAGCGCTGATGTGTCGGTATGTCGACGTGTCGATGTGTCGACCAAGGCGAAGGCCTTCACCGAGGCAGGCGACTCTTCGCATTCGGGCCGGCAGGGAGATCCGGCATGACATTTGTTGTAACGGATGCATCCGCGGTACTGGCGCTCGTTCGGGATGAACCAGGCGCCTACACGGTCACACTTCAAGTCGGGCGAGCAGCCATTTCCGCCGTTAATTTACAACGCGTGTGCGCTGAGAACACACTGCACCCCATCATTCCGCCGCGTCTCGCGCCTGGAGAACGAAGCCGTTCTCGACCGCATGGCGGCGTGGTTGTCAGCCAGACCTGACATGCTGGACCACCGGCGAAACAGCGTCGAGCATTCCTTCGGCACCATCAAGCAGTGGATGGGTCAGGGCGGGTTCCTGATGCGCCGGCTCGAGAACGTACGCGGCGAATTCAGCCTGACCGCGCTCGCCTACAACATGAGACGGCCCATCAGCCTGGTCGGTGTCCCGGGCCTGATCGCCGCAGCGAGGGCGAAAAACGGCCCTTTCGCGCCGCAATGAACCGCTGGGCTTCGGATAAACGGCTTCTGGAGGCCTCTATGCGGTCAGAGGGCAGCGATTACGCCGTGTTCGGCTTGGGTGGCCGCTCAGAGAAAAACCGCCACTGTCCAGGCGCTGCTCAGGGCTTTCCACACGCTCTGTAGCATATTCGCGACACGATGGCGCTCGGTTTTGGGGATCTGCCGCATTCATGCCAGTAGTAGTACGATGATCGCATGCTGAAAATACGGATGAAGCAGGAGGCGGAGCAGAACGCGGACGCGATGAAGCGTCTCACGCAGATCAAGATTTCGATCACAGAACTCGGAAGCCAGGACCTACTCGATCTTGCCGACATTTGTAGGGGAAAGCCCGAGACGACTATCGCGCAGTATGCCTTCGCTGAGATGGCCCGGGGCAAAATCAGTCTGTAAGCCGCCTGGATGATGCGGTCGGTATGACGGCTTGCGCCCATCATTTACTGCCACCGAGCCTTTCGAATCTAGCTATCCGGCTGGTCGAACGAGGTCAGGATTGGACATGGGCCGGCCGCACCGCTGCCGCACTGTTGAGCGAGCCGGCGCAGCGATGCGCGGGCCTGCTCCAATTCTTCGATCTTGGCGTCCAACGCTGCGATCCGTTCGCTGGCGAGTTCGCGTGCACGTGTTCGATCGTCTGTCGCATCCAGTACCAGCAATTCCTTGATCTGTACGAGCGTGAAACCAGCCGCCTGCGCCGAGCGAATGAAGCGCAGCCGGCGTACGTCTTCAACACCGTAGCGCCGTACACTCCCGCCATGTCCGGTGCCGCTGGGCCGCTCGGGCGTGTCCAGCAACCCGCGCCGCTGGTAGTAGCGTACGGTCTCGACGCCGACGTCTGCCCCACGAGCCAGCCCGGCAATGGTCATCTGCGCCAAACCTTGACTCCGTACCATGGTCCGGACCTCATATGAGTGGCAGCCTGAAAGATACCAGCTTGAAAGCCGCTGCTCATGACCACGATCGCTGCCCCCCGCCACGCCACCTTGTACCGGATGGTAATGGAAAAGCACGTTTGTCCCTACGGCCTGAAGGCCAAGGATCTGCTGCAACGCCAAGGCTACACCGTTGACGACCGCTGGCTGACCACGCGGGAGGAAACGGACGCCTTCAAGGCTGAGAACGGCGTGATGACGACGCCGCAGACCTTCATCGGGGGCGAGCGGATCGGCGGATACGACGACGTGCGCCGCCATTTCGGCAGCGCCGTCGCGGATCCCAAGGCAACGACATACAAGCCGATCATCGCGCTATTCGCAATGACCGCATTGATGGCGCTCGCTGCAAGCCGTGCCGCTTACGGCACGCCCTTTACCTTACGGGCGGGCGATTGGTTCATCGGGTTCAGCATGGCGGTGCTGGCGCTACTCAAGCTCCAGAACATCGAAAGCTTCACCACTATGTTCCTTAATTACGACCTGCTCGCTAGGCGCTGGGTGCGCTACTCCTATATCTACCCCATCGCTGAGGGCTTGGCCGGCGTGCTGATGATCGCGGGCGTGCTGACCTGGTTGTCGGTGCCAGTCGCACTGTTCATCGGGACGGTGGGTGCTGTGTCGGTGTTCAAGGCAGTGTACCTTGATAGGCGCGAACTGAAGTGCGCCTGCGTCGGCGGGTCCAGCAACGTACCGCTCGGTTTCCTGTCGCTAACGGAGAACCTCATGATGATCGCAATGGCGGTGTGGATGGTCGTCTCGCCCGCAGCGCTTACGCTCGCCCACTGAGGCCCAGGTAGAGCAAAGCGCGGACGGTGTTGCGACATTAGCACCCTCAAGAAGCGAGTTGGGCGGCACTCCTATGCCTCAAAAACCTTGATATGGGCGACGGCAGCAAGTCCGCAATTTGGCGACGCGTGGTGCCATCACGCACTGACAGATCCAGCCAAACGCCATCGTTCTAATTGGGTCAGCACGTCGCTGGCGATTTGATCGGCAGAAAAGCCAGTCAGGTCACGAAACCGTGTTTGGCTGTTCGTCTGCGCAGCCAATGTCCAAGCCACACTGCGGCGGGCTTCCGGCGCCTCCAACGCGGTGTAAGCTGCCAGGGGTCGGGAGCGTGGCATGAGCCGGTAACTGAAGGAATCATGACCACCATCGCCGACCGTCAACGCGATCAGGCCCTCTTCAATCGCGAGTTCGTTGGTCGTCCAGCCTTCTTCTTGCATCGCATCATAGACCGAGCGAAGCGCGGGTTCCCCGTTTCGTATCATCTGCTGGACGATGTCAGTACGGCGAGCCGGGACCAGCAACCGCTTAATCCGTTCGCTGACCGCAGCCGCGTCATCGGACAGCGTTATCCCAGCAAGGTCGGCGTTGGTCTGGCGGACGAGGCCGACCGCCAGCATCAACATGATGAAGCAGAACGGCAGGGCAGCAAGAAGCGTCGCAGCCTGCAACGCGCCGAGCCCTCCCGCGACCAGCAACAACGTGGCAGTAGTACCCAGTAGCACGCACCAGTAGACGCGCTGCCAGCGCGGCGTTTCCTCTGCGCCACCCGATGCCAGCGTGTCGATCACCAGTGCCCCGGAATCTGCAGACGTGATGAAGAAAATGGCAACTAACCCGATCGCTAACGTAGAAGTCACGCCCGCGGCCGGCAGGTACTCTAGAAACTTGAATAAGGCGGTAGACAGATTTGCCTGTACCGCACTGGCAATTCCTCCCGCCGCTGGCCCAAGGTCAAGCGAGATGGCGGTGTTGCCGAACACCGTCATCCATAAGAAGGTAAAGGCTGTAGGCACGAAAAGCACGCCGATTACAAATTCCCGGATCGTGCGCCCGCGGGAAATGCGGGCAATGAACATACCGACGAATGGCGACCATGCGATCCACCACGCCCAATAGAACAGCGTCCAGTCGGCCATCCACGCGCGCGGTTCGTACGCATAGAGCGTGAACGTACGCACGACGAAGTGATCGAGGTAGAGGCCGAAATTCTGCACGAGCGCACGCAGCAAAAAGAGCGTTGGGCCGACTGCCAAGACGAACAGCATCAGCAGCACAGCGACCGTCAGGTTGAGTTCTGAAAGGCGTCGGATGCCCCGGTCTGCTCCGCTTAACACCGAAATGGTAGCAGCGCCCATGACCAGCACGATCACGATGACTTTGGTCGTAGTCGTGTCGGGAAGGCCGTAGTTATAGGCGAGGCCAGCAGTCATCTGCGAAACACCAAAGCCGAGAGAAGTCGAGACCCCAAACACCGTGCCGCACACCGCGAAGATGTCGATCGCATCGCCCAGCGGACCGTTGATGCGTTTGCCTAGGATCGGCGACAGGCCTGATCGCAGCGTTAACGGCATGCCCTTTCGATAAGTGAAATAAGCGAGGCTCAGTCCCACCAGCGCATAGATCGCCCAAGCGTGAACACCGTAGTGGTGGAAGGTAATTGCCATTGCCTCGCGCGCGGCTAGAATGGTGCCACTTTTTGCTTCCGGCGGAGAGATGTAATGCTGAATCGGTTCGGCGACCGCGAAGTACATGAGGCCAATGCCCATGCCGGCAGCAAACAACATTGCCAGCCATGATAGATACGGAAAATCGGGTTCGGCATCATCCGGGCCTAGCTTGAGTTTGCCCGCAGGCCCGAAGCCGAGAGCGAGCACTACCACCAGGAACACGGCGACGGACGCGATATAGAACCACCCGAATGTGTCGATAGCCCAGCTTTGCGCCGCCTTGAACGCGGAGTCTGCCGTGCCGGGCGCTGCTATTGTCGTCACAAGCAGCAAGGCGATGATCGCAGACGCGCCCCAAAATACGCGCGGGTTAATTTGGCTTTTATGCATTTCGGCTTTTAACCCCGATAGCCACAGATAGCTATTCAACGGCTGCGGACTCCACCGCGAGCAAACCAAGCGATTGTGTGGCAAAAAATAGTTCGGAGACGCAGTCGCCCATGTTCGCCGCTAGATCATTTCTTGTTATGAGATGATTTAGCGGCGGGGAACAACCTCAACAATCATATCGCCGGCCTCCAAACAGGCGGCCTCAGGTTCCCAGAAGCAGTAGTCCTGATGACCACGATAAATGCGGTGGCCGAGCCCGGTGGCGATGGAAGCAAGCGGTTTACCTACCTCTTCGGCAGAGACCTTGCGCTCTCGCAGAACTACACGCCCGCCTGACGCGGCAAGATCGGCCATGTATTCGGCGGTATGTGCGCCGTGTGTGGACCCGGCGAGCAGGAGGCCGGCAAAGCTGGCCGGATTGATGACCACGTTTGCGCCTGCCTGATGCGCGATTGCTTCGTTGTCTTCCGACCGGATCACCACGCTGATCGGTAGATCGGGTGCGATCCGCCGCGCCGTCAGCACTATCAAGATCGAGGTATCGTCGCGACCGGCGGAAACAATAAGCGCCCGGGCCTTGGAAAGACGGGCCGCCTCTAGCGCTGCGTTTCGTGTCGCGTTCCCCTCCATCACCGTCGTGCCGCAACTCTCTGCCGTGCGTAACGCCGCAGCGCGCTCGTCGACGACCACGATCATACCCGGATCGGCACCGCGACGGATGAGTTCACTTACAGCCTCAGATCCGCTTGTGCCGAAACCGGCGACCACGACATGACCTTCGAGGTGCCTCTGGATCACCGACATACGCCATCTCTCCCAGACGCCCTTGAGCAGAAAATCATACGCGGTACCTAGAAAGATGAGCCATACGAAGAGCCGGATCGGTGTCACGACGAAGGTATCGAACATCCGCGCTTGCTGTGTCACAGGAACGATGTCGCCATAACCGACCGTCGTCACGGTAATCATCGTGAAATACAGGATGTCGGCGAACGTCACGGGCTCGCCCGAGTTCTGACGAAGGCCATCTCGATCGAACCAATGGACCGCGAGCGCGATGCCGATCAGCGCAAGCGCGACCAGCGCCCGCCAGGACAAGGCCAGCCACGCTGGGGTACGACTCTGGCGCCGCAGGCGATAGTGCACCGTGTCTGCATCCTCAGTGTGCATGCCACCTCCTGCATCGGCACGCCGCTGTTGTGAAGCTAGGTTGGTCCGTCGAGGATCGGAACAAAGCCATAGCATTCAGCAGAGTCATAGCCCCCCGATATGGCGTGTCTGGAACCGCTCTCGGTGAATCGACATGAGGATTCCAAGCAGGATCAAAACGGTCATCATTGCCGATCCCCCATAGGATAGCAGCGGCAGCGGGATGCCGACGACAGGTGCCAGGCCCATGACCATCGCGATGTTGATGCTGACATACAGAAACAGCGTCATCGCAAGTCCAGCAGCGACCAGACGAGCAAACATCGACTTGCCGTCGAACCCCAGGTTCAAGGCCCACCTGACGAGGTAGCCATAGGCCAGAAGGACGAACAGGCCGCCCATCATCCCCCACTCCTCCGTCATCGTCGAGAAAATGAAGTCGGTGTGTGTTTCTGGGAGGTATTTCAGGTGGCTTTGCGTCCCTTGCAGAAACCCCTTGCCGAAAATGCCGCCGGATCCGATCGCGATCTTGGA
>Ga0308163_10002507_pt1 | contig 16718 bp, 14 predicted proteins | sample PhyTR1_FD_201037 | JGI IMG/M metagenome (GOLD analysis project Ga0308163, IMG submission 201037) | Phyllosphere microbial communities from UC Gill Tract Community Farm, Albany, California, United States - DLSLT.R1 | ecosystem: Host-associated > Plants > Phyllosphere > Unclassified | place: USA...
ATCGTCGCCAAGACCGGCGCCAACATCGACATGATCGTGCAGAACGTGTCGGCCGCCGCCACGAGCCTCACGGACATCTCGTTCACGCTCCCGAAGTCCGACGCGCAGCGCGTGCTCACCGTGCTCGCGGCCGAGCAGTCCGCGGTCGGCTTCACCGGCCTCCAGCACGACGACCAGATCGGCAAGCTCGCGCTCGTCGGCGCCGGCATGCGCACCAACGCCGGCGTCTCCGCGCAGCTCTTCACGGCGCTGTCCGACGCGGGCATCAACATCGAGATGATCTCCACCAGCGAGATCCGCATCTCCGTCGTCACGCGCGCCGACACCATCGACGAGGCCGTCCGCGTGGTCCACCACGCCTTCGGGCTCGACGCGGACGACGTCGCCGTCGTCCACGCCGGCACCGGCCGCTGAACCGCTGAGCCCGATCCGCACGCCCGCGCACCGCAGGAGGAGACACCCGTGACCGACACCGCCCCCGCCGCATCCGCCGCCCCGGCCGCCGAGACCGCCGGCCTCCGCGTCGGCGTCGTCGGCGCGACCGGGCAGGTCGGCGCCGTGATGCGCCGCCTGCTCGAGGAGCGCGCGTTCCCCATCGCGGAGATCCGGTTCTTCGCCTCCGCGCGCTCGGCCGGCACCACGCTCCCGTTCGCGGGCCGCGACGTCGTCGTGGAGGACGCGGCGACGGCCGATCCCACGGGCCTCGACATCGCGCTGTTCTCCGCGGGCGCCACCACGTCGCGGGCGCAGGCTCCGCGCTTCGCGGAGGCGGGCGTCCTCGTCATCGACAACTCCAGCGCCTGGCGCATGGACCCGGACGTCCCGCTCGTCGTCTCCGAGGTCAACCCCGAGGCCATCGCGGACGCGCGTCGCGGCATCATCGCGAACCCGAACTGCACCACCATGGCCGCGATGCCCGTCCTCAAGGTCCTGCACGAGGAGGCCGGCCTCACCCGCCTCGTCGTGAGCACCTACCAGGCCGTCTCCGGATCCGGCCTCGTCGGCGCCGAGGAGCTCGCGGGCCAGGCCGAGGCCGCGGTCGCCGCCGGCCCGGACGCGCTCCGCCGCCTCGTGCACGACGGCCGCGCCGTGGAGCTCCCCGCGCCCGCGGTCTACCAGCGCCCCATCGCGTTCGACGTGATCCCGCTCGCCGGCAGCATCGTCGACGACGGCCTGTTCGAGACCGACGAGGAGAAGAAGCTCCGCAACGAGAGCCGCAAGATCCTCGGGCTGCCGGAGCTCCTCGTGAGCGGCACGTGCGTGCGCGTCCCCGTCTTCACCGGCCACTCGCTGTCGGTGAACGCCGAGTTCGCGTCGCCGATCAGCGTCGCGCGCGCCACGGAGCTCCTCGCGACGGCGCCCGGCGTCGAGCTCTCCGACATCCCCACGCCGCTCCAGGCGGCAGGCACGGACCCGAGCTACGTCGGCCGGATCCGCGCCGACGAGGGCGCGCCCGACGGCCGTGGCCTCGCCCTCTTCATCAGCAACGACAACCTCCGGAAGGGCGCGGCCCTCAACGCCGTGCAGATCGCCGAGGTCGTCGCCGCCCGCCGCTGACCCCTCCCCAGCCGCGCGCGGAAGGGTGCCCGTACCACCCGTCGGCCCGCCGGAGGGCCGCCGGAGGGCCGCCGGAGGGCGGGCGTACACTGATCGGCGTGAGTGAATCAGCGGAACCGGTAGACGTCGTCCTCGTCGGCGGCGGGATCATGAGCGCGACGCTCGGCACCCTCATCAAGCAGCTCGAACCCGACTGGACCATCCAGATCTTCGAGCGCCTCGGTGAGGTCGCCATGGAGTCGAGCAACCCGTGGAACAACGCGGGCACCGGCCACGCGGCGCTCTGCGAGCTGAACTACACGCCGGAGAAGGACGGGAAGATCGAGATCGGGTCCGCGACCCGCATCAACGAGCAGTTCCAGCTCTCCCGCCAGTTCTGGGCCCACCTGGTCACCGCGGGCGCCGTTCCGGAGCCCAAGGAGTTCATCAACCCCACCCCGCACATGACGTTCGTGCGCGGCAAGGAGAACGCGGAGTTCCTGCGCCGCCGGTTCGACGCCATGCGCGCGCACCCGCTCTTCGAGGCCATGGAGTACTCCGAGGACCCCGCGGTGATCCACTCCTGGGCCCCGCTCCTCGTGCTCCAGCGCGATAAGGACGAGGTTATCGCGGCCACGCGCTTCGAGGGCGGCACCGATGTCGACTTCGGCGCCCTCACCAACAAGCTCGTCGACTACCTCACGGAGCACGGCGCGGCCCTGCACCTCAACCACGAGGTCCGCAGCCTGTCGCAGAACCCGGACGGCACCTGGCACCTCCGCATCCGCAACGACGTCGGCCGCTCGACCGTCCAGGTGGACGCGAGGTTCGTGTTCATCGGCGCGGGCGGCGGCGCGCTGCCCCTCCTGCAGAAGTCGGGCATCCCCGAGATCAAGGGCTTCGGCGGATTCCCCATCAGCGGCGAGTGGTTCCGCACGGACGACCCGGAGATCGTCGCCAAGCACCGCGCGAAGGTCTACGGCAAGGCCGCCATCGGCTCCCCGCCCATGTCCGTGCCGCACCTCGACACGCGCGTGGTGGGAGGCGAGACCTCCCTCCTCTTCGGGCCCTACGCCGGCTTCAGCCCGCGCTTCCTCAAGAAGGGGTCCCTGCTCGACCTGTTCGCGTCGATCCGCCCGCACAACATCATCCCGATGCTCGCCGTCGCCAAGGACAACCTGGGCCTCATCAAGTACCTCGTCAGCCAGCTCCTCGCCTCGAAGGAGACGAAGTTCGACGCGCTCCGCGAGTTCATGCCCACGGCCGACCGGAAGGACTGGTACCCGGTCACGGCCGGCCAGCGGGTCCAGGTCATGAAGAAGGACGCGAAGAAGGGCGGCGTCCTGCAGTTCGGCACCGAGGTCGTCGCGGCGGCCGACGGGAGCATCGCGGGCCTCCTCGGCGCCTCGCCGGGCGCCTCCACGGCCGTCCCGATCATGCTCGACGTGCTCGAGCGCTGCTTCCCGGAGCGCATCGACGGCTGGCGCAAGCCGCTGAAGCGCATGATCCCGAACTACGGAACCCTCGTCGCGTCCGACCCGAAGAAGACGCCGAAGATCATCGCGGAGACCGCCGAGGTCCTCGAGCTCCAGCACTGACGGGCGGGGCGGTCGCGCACGGTGCGGCCGCCCTCCTCGGCATCCGCTCGCGCTCCGTTCGAAAGTGTGTTCGAATGTCCGCATGAGGTGGAGCGCGCAGAAGCTGTCGGATGCGAGCGCGGACGCGCTGCCGGGGCTCGTCCGGTTGAGCAACCTGGTGCAGAGCGTCCGCACCCCGGAGTTCCAGGGCGTGACGTTCCACGAGGTGCTCGCGAAGTCGGCCCTCAACCGCGTGCCGGGGGAGTCGAAGGTCATGCCGTACGGGTGGACCATCAACCCGTACCGCGGCTGCACGCACGCCTGCGTCTACTGCTTCGCCCGGCCGACGCACGCGTACCTCGACCTCGACGGCGGCCGCGACTTCGACGACCAGATCGTCGTCAAGGTCAACGTCGCCGAGGTCCTCGCCCGGGAGCTCGCGAAGCCCACGTGGACGCACGACGCGGTCGCGCTCGGCACCAACACCGACCCGTACCAGCGCGCCGAGGGCCGCTACGCGCTCATGCCGGGCATCATCGCGGCGCTGGCCTCGTCGGGCACGCCGCTCTCGATCCTCACCAAGGGCACGCTCCTCCGGCGCGACCTGCCGCTGCTCGCCGAAGCGTCCGCGACCGTCCCCGTCGACCTCGCGATGAGCATCGCCGTGCTGGACGACGACCTGCAGCAGTCCGTCGAGCCGGGCACGCCCACGACCGCCGCGCGCCTCGCGACCGTCACCGCGATCCGCGAGGCCGGCCTCGACTGCACGGTCTTCATGATGCCGATCCTGCCGATGCTCACCGACTCGGTGGAGCACCTCGACCACGCGCTCAGCCGCATCCGCGAGGCCGGCGGCACGCGCGTCCTCTACTCCGCGCTGTACCTCAAGCCCGGCGTGAAGGAGTGGTACCTCGAGTGGCTCGAGCGGGAGCGGCCGGAGCTGGTGGGCCGCTACCTCGACCTGTACGCGCGCGGCGCGTACGCCCCGCAGGCCTACCGCTCGTGGCTCACGGCGCGCATGGCCCCGCTCGTCCGCCGGCACGGGCTGGGCGGCGGCCGGGTGGATCCCCGCACGGGTGGCGTGCTGTCCCGGGCCGACGTGCCCGGCATCGAGGGTCAGGTCGCGCGGCCCGCCGCACCGCGACCGGGCTGGAGCCAGGAGGGCGCGGACAGCCGGGCCACCACCTCCCGGGGGCGCGGCAGCTGGGCGGCGGGGCCCACGCGGTCGTCGGCGCCGGGACCCCTGGTCGCCGCCGCGCTGCCCGCCGGGCCCGCGAGCACGCAGGCCACCCTGTTCTGAGCCGGGGCGACGGCGGTGTCCGCGGAGGGTCCGCGCCCTCGGCGGACCCGGCGCGCTGGCTACAGTTCTCCCATGACCACCCTGCGGCTCCCGGGGGCGGGCACGACGTCGGCCGCCGGGCGCGGGGTCGCGCAGCCCGTCCGCGTCGCCGTGCTCATGGGCCACGAGTCGGCGCTCGACGAGGTCTGCTCGATCCTCCAGAGCCGCGCACCCGAGGTCGACGTGGTCGTCGGCACCACGGGCTGGCTCCAGCTCGTCCGGTCGCCGCGCTTCCCGACCGAGGTCGTCGTGCTCGACTACGACCTCGCCGACGCGGTCAGCGTCGAGGGGCGCGTGCGGTCCTGCCGGGCGGCCGGGGCGAGCGTCGTGGTGCTCTCCCGATCCGGGAGCCCGGAGGTCCGTCGCCGGGTGCTCGGCTCGGGTGCCTCCGCCCTCCTCGCCGGTCCCGTCCCCGCGCGTGACATCGTCGTGGCGGTGCGCTCCGCGGTCGCGGCGGCCCGGGCGGCCGCGCACGACCCGGATCCGGCTCCCGCGTTCCCGAGCCCCCGGCTCAGCCAGGGCGAGGAGCAGGCGCTCCGCCTCTACGTCACGGGCCGCTCGACCGTCGACGTGGCGGCGCAGATGAACGTGCAGTACGAGACGGCCAAGACCTACCTCCGGCGGGTGCGCGCCAAGTACCGGCTGGTGGGTCGCGCGGCGGGGCGCCGGGCCGACCTGATCGAACGGGCCGCCGAGGACGGCTACCTTCGGTAGATGGCCAAGCTCTACTTCCGATTCGGCGCGATGAACAGCGGCAAGAGCACCTCGATGCTGCAGGCCGCGTACAACTACGAGGAGCGCGGGCAGCACGTCCTGCTCACGAAGCCCGTCATCGACACCAAGGGCGACCGCGACATCGTGTCCCGCCTCGGGGTCCGCCGCCCGGTCGACTTCCTGCTCGAGCCGGACGCGGACGTCTGGCAGGAGTTCGGGATCCACCGCGACCGCGTGCTGCAGGAGCTCGGCGGCCCCACGGCCTGCCTCCTCGTCGACGAGGCCCAGTTCCTCCGCGAGTCGCAGGTCGACGACCTGCTGCGCATCGCGATCCTGCAGGACGTGCCCGTGATCGCCTACGGCATCCGCACCGACTTCCAGACCGTCGCGTTCCCGGGCAGCCGTCGCCTCCTGGAGATCGCGCACAGCCTCGAGGAGATGAAGACCATCTGCCGGTGCGGCCGCAAGGCGGTCTTCAACGCCCGCCAGGTCGGGGAGCGCTTCATCTTCGCCGGCGACCAGGTCGCCATCGACGGCGCGGACGTCACCTACATGTCGCTGTGCGGCGCGTGCTACCTGGCCGAGAGCGGGGGAGCGCTGTCGAGCGGACGCCCGGTCGAGGCCGCGCCCGCCGCCTTCGGCTACGCGGCGGGGCCGGACGCCGACTTCGCCTGATCGGGCGCCGCGCCGGTCGGGAGCGGCTCCGCGGGTCAGTCCCGCAGGTAGCGGAGCCCGCATGCGGTGAGCACGCCGGTGATGAGCAGGGTGGCCAACGGGACCAGGGCAGCGCAGACGTCGGGCATCGGGATCCGGACCTTCTCTTCGGGTGAGCGTTCGGTCGAGCGAGGTGCGGGTGGGTGGCCCGGTCCCTCGCGCCCACGCTAGCCCTCGCCCGCCGGGGCGGCCCCGCCCCAGAAGGTGGGGCGCGATCCGGTGGACGACATCCGGCCGCTCGGAGGTCGGGCGGGAGCGCCCGGCTGTGGGAGCATGGGCGGAGGTGCCATCGGGGGGCACCGCACCGACGAGGGGGAGCGCCTGTGGAACTGCGTGAATACATCCGGATCCTGCGACGTTCGTGGATCCTCATCCTGCTCGCGCTGCTGCTCGGGATCGGGGCCGCCGCCGGCTACTCGCTCGTGCAGACGCCGGAGTACCGGGCCTCCGCGAAGGTGTTCGTGTCGACGCAGTCGGCGGGCACCGTGTCGGACCTGAGCCAGGGCAACTCGTTCACGCAGCAGGCGGTCAAGAGCTACGCCGACGTCGTGTCCACGCCCGTCGTGCTGGAGCCGGTCATCGCCCAGCTCGGTCTCGACGAGACCGCCGAGTCGCTGGCGCCGCGCGTGTCCGCCTCGGCCGCCGCCGACACCGTCATCATCGAGATCGCGGCGCAGGACCAGCAGGCCGAGACGGCCGCCGTCATCGCGAACGCCGTCGCGAAGAGCTTCTCCGACGTCGTCGCGCAGCTCGTCCCGGAGGACACCGGCGGTCAGCCGCAGGTGAAGATCACGACGCTGCAGGAGGCGCGGATCCCCGCGTCACCCGTGTCGCCGCGCGTGCCGCTCAACCTCGCGCTGGGCGCGCTGGTGGGCCTCGCGCTCGGCATCGCCGTCTCCGTGCTCCGCTCCACGCTCGACACGCGCATCCGCGGCGAGCGGGACCTGCGGCTGGTCACGGACGCGCCCGTCCTCGGCGGGATCGCGTTCGACCCGAAGGCGAAGGAGCGTCCGCTCATCGTGCAGTCGGACCCGCGGAGCCCCCGCGCCGAGTCCTTCCGCAGCCTCCGCACCAACCTGCAGTTCCTCGACTTCGGCGGCCGGGCGCGCAGCTTCGTCATCACGAGCGCGGTCGAGTCGGAGGGCAAGTCCACCACCACCGCCAACCTGGCGATCGCCCTCAGCGACGCAGGTGCCCGCGTCGCCGTGATCGACGCCGACCTCCGCCGCCCGAAGCTCGCGTCGTACCTCGGGCTCGAGGGCGCCGTCGGCCTCACCGACGTGCTGATCGGGCGCGCGAAGCTCACGGACGTGCTGCAGCCCTGGGGCAACCGCAACATGTTCGTCCTGCCCGCGGGGCAGATCCCGCCGAACCCGAGCGAGCTGCTCGGATCGCGCACCATGGTCACGCTGCTCAAGGACCTCGAGGCGGAGTTCGACACCGTCCTCATCGACGCGCCGCCGCTGCTGCCCGTCACCGACAGCGCCGTGCTCTCCAAGAGCGCCGGCGGGGCGATCCTCGTCGTCTCCTCCGGACGCGCGCACCGCGGCCAGGTGCACGCCGCCATCGAGTCGCTCAACAGCGTCGGCGCGGAGGTCCTCGGCGTCGTCCTCACGATGCTGCCCACCAAGGGCCCGGACGCGTACGGCTACGGCCAGTACGGCTACTCGTACGTCCGCCCCGAGGGTGCGGACGGCACCTCGCCCGCCCCCGCATGACCCGCCGGCCGTCCGCCTCCGGGCGCGACGGCCGGACCCGTGTCGTCGGGGGCCGCCCGGCTGTGGCCTGTACGATCCGGATGACACCACCGCTCCGCCCCGCATCTCCCGATGCGCGGATCCCGAGCCCGAGCGCCCCACCGGGTCCGGGTCACGGCTCCCCGCCCGGGCGCGACCGGGAGCCGGCTTCCCCCGAGGCCGGATCCGACGGCCGCTCGATGCCCGCCACACCGGGAGACACCATGTCGGCTCAGGCCGAGGCGCCGACGCGCCGCCCAGGAGGACGTCCCTCCGCCCTCCGCGCCCGTCGAGCCGCGGGAGCCGCACGTGGCTAGGCCGCCCGCCGACGGCCGGAAGCCGATGGCCGTCACCGGACGCCCGGCGCGCCGTCGCGCCTCCCTGTCGCGCGTCATCCCGGGCGTCGGGGTCACCGCCGTGGTCGCCTTCCTCGTCATCGACCTGATCCTGGTCTCCGCCGCCGTCACCCGCACCGGTGGCGGCACGGGGGGCCCGGCGCCGAGCCCGGACGCGGCCGCCTCCGCCTCCGCCGATCCCGCACCGGCGACCGCCGCTCCCACGCCCGAGCCCACCGCCGCCCCGGCGCCGTCCGTCGCCGCGCCGACGGTGTTCCTCGCCGCGGGGAACGCCGACGTCGCCTGGCGCACCACCGCGGGGTCCTGCACGGGCGAGGCCGCGCGGATCCAGACCACCATCGACCGGGGTCGCACCTGGGACACGCGCACGACCGACTCGTTCGACGCCCGCCGCGTGCTGGCGCTCTCGGTCGCGAGCCCGGACGTCGGCAGCATCGTCGCCGACGTCACGGCCGCGTGCTCCCGCACCGCACTGCAGAGCTTCACGGGCGGCGAGTTCTGGCGCGACTCCCCGGCGCTCGCGAGCACCACGGCGTACGTCGACCCCGCGGACCCGGGCACCGTCCACCTCGTGCAGGGCCAGCGGGACGCGCCGTGCGACGACGCCGTCCAGGCGGTCGACAGCGGCCAGGCGGCCGCGGTCCTCTGCGGATCCGGCGCCGTCCACGTGCGCTCCGGCGGCGGCGACTTCCGACGCGTCGACGCGCCCGGCGTCCTCGCGCTCGCGCTCGGCCCGGACGGCATCCTCACCGCCGGGACCGCGGAGTCCTGCCGCGGCACGAGCGTCGGACGCATCGTCCCCTCGACGGGCGCGGTCAGCGTCGTCGGCTGCGAGTCCGCCGTCCCCACGAGCGGCGCGGTCGCGCTCTCCGCCGCGGGCCGCGACGTGTGGCTCCTGACGGGCGACGCCGTGAGCGTCTCCACCGACGGCGGGGCCAGCTGGTGAGCTCCTCCACGATCCGCTCCCGCCGCGTCCGCCGCTCCCGACGTCCGTGGACGCGCCGACGGATCCTCGCCGCGGTCGCCGCGGGCCTCGCCCTGCTCGTCGTCCTCTGGATCGCGTGGATCGCCGCGCGCGCCCTCCTCGCCCGCGGCGAGCTCGAGCAGGCCGTCCCGCTCGCGTCCTCCGTGCAGCGCGACCTCCTCGCGGGCGATCCCGCGGGTGCCGCCGCCGGCGTCGACAAGCTGCGCGAGCACTCCGCGCGCGCCGTCTCCCTCACCTCCGACCCCGTGTGGGCCGTGACGGAGCTCGTGCCGGGCGTGGGCCCGAACCTCCGCGCCTTCCGCTCCGTGGCCGGCGTCGTCGACCGCATCGGCGGCGACGCCCTCCAGCCCGTGGTGGGGATCGCCGGGACCCTCGACCTCGACAGCCTCACGCCGAAGGACGGGCGCATCGACCTGGATCCGATCATCGCGGCGCAGGAGCCGGTGCGGCAGGCGGACGACGCGCTCGATGCCGCGCTGCAGGACGTGACGGACATCGACACCGGATCGACCCTGGCCCCGGTCACCGACGCCGTGACGCGCCTGCGCCAGACGGTGTCGTCCGCGGCCGAGACGCTCGCCATCGTGCGCCACGTCGCCGACCTCGCGCCGGCCATGCTGGGCGCGGACGGCGACCGCTCCTACCTCCTCATGTTCCAGAACAACGCCGAGGTGCGTTCCACGGGCGGCATCCCCGGGGCGCTCGCGCTCGTGAAGACCGGCGACGGCGCCTTCTCGCTCGGGACGCAGGACTCCGCCCGCGCCTTCCCGCGCCTCGCCGAGCCCGCGCTCCCGCTCGACCCGCAGACGGCGGGCCTCTACGGGACGATCACGGGTCGCTACATGCAGGACGTCACGCTCACGCCGGACTTCCCCCAGGCCGCTCCGCTCGCGGCCGAGATGTGGCGCCTCAAGCACCGCGAGCCGGTGGACGGCGTCATCAGCATCGACCCGGTCGCCCTGTCGTACCTGCTCGAGGCCACCGGGCCCATCACGCTCCCGACCGGGGACGTGCTGAAGTCGGACGACGCCGTCAGCCTCCTGCTCCACGACGTCTACCTCCGCTACCCGAATCCCGACGTGCAGGACGCGGTCTTCGCGAGCGTGGCCGAGACGGTCTTCTCGAAGGTCTCCTCCGGCGACGTGAAGCCGGCGGCCCTCGTCTCCGCGCTCACCCGCGCGGCCGAGGAGCGGCGGATCCTCATCTGGAACGCGCGCGCGGACGAGCAGGCGACGCTGGACGGCACCACGCTGCAGGGCTCGCTGCCGGCCGACAACAGCGAGTCGACGGTCTTCGGCGTGTTCCTCAACGACTCGACCGGCGCCAAGATGGACTACTTCCTGAAGCTCGGGACGACGCTGGGCATGTCGATGTGCCGCGACGACGGTCGCCCGAACTACCGCACGGAGGTCACGCTCACCTCGACCGCCCCGGCGGACGCGGCGTCGCTGCCCTACGTCGTCACGGGCGGTGGCCAGTACGGCGTCGCCCCGGGCGACGTCAAGACCCGCGTGGCCGTCTACGGTCCTCCGGGCACGGTCCCGCTGAGCGTGCGCATCGACGACCAGGAGGCGCCCTTCCAGCCCGAGGTCGTCGGCGGTCGGGCCGTCGCCCAGGTCGAGGTGACGCTTAAGCCGGGCCAGGAGGTCCGCATTTCGGTGGACACGCTGGGGGACAAAAAGACCGACACGCCGCTGTCGATCGTGACCACGCCGGTGATCGATGCCACGGATACGCAATTCCGCTCGCTGTCCTGTGACGGATCCCGGTAGTGTCCTCAGTGGGGGATTGACCGACGGCGGACCCGAGTCCGACGAGTGCCCCCTTGCACCACGCAATCTCACCCAGGGGGAACCACACATGCTCAAGAAGATCCTCGCCGGCGCGGCCATCGCGCTCGCCGCGACGTTCACCGTCTCCACCGCCGCCAACGCGGACCCGTACACGCCCGAGGGCGGCGTCACCGTCAGCGACCCGACCGTCGCTCCCGGCCAGAGCACCGTGCTCACGTTCGCGGACGGCTCGTTCGCCGCGAACAGCGCGGTCACCGTCACCATCACCGGCGAGGACGCGGCCAACGCCACGCTCGCCTCCTTCCGCACGGCCCCCATGGCCGTCACCTCGAACTCCATCACCAAGAACGCGACCAACGCCGGCGGCCTCCGCGTCACCGTCACGCTGCCCGCCGGCACCGCCACGGGTTCTTACGCGCTCGTCGGCACGGACGCCCAGGGCAACACCGTCTCCACGTCGATCTCGGTCGTCGCGGCCGCCGGCACCGGCACCTCCAACGGCACCGGCTCCGGTTCCGCCACGGACGCCTCGGGCCTGCCCGTCACCGGCGGCCAGCTCCCCGTCGTCCTCATCTGGACCGGCGGCGGCCTGCTGCTCCTCGGCGCCGCGCTCGTGGTCGTGCTGACCACGGTCCGTCGCCAGCGCGGAACGGTCTGATCCACATCACGACCCGCGTCGCCTGACTCCCCGGAGCGGTGCGACGGAAGGCCCCGAGGCATCGCCTCGGGGCCTTCCGCCATGTCCGGGCGGCGCACCCCCAGTCCGGGGCCCATCGCTCCGGACGGGGCCGCCATCGCGGACGGACCCGGCTAGCATCTCGATCGTGGGTTTACCCGACCCGCTGTCCGCCCCATGGCGCCGACCCGAAATCGCGCGCCGCGGACACCACCGCCCCGAGGTGATACCCGTCGTGCCCCGCACGTCCGCCTCGGGCGTACCCGTGAAGGCACACCCGAGATGCTCGCCAAGACCCTGGCGGGCGCGTTCATCGCGCTCGTCATCACCGTTTCCGCACCCCTCGCCGCCCAGGCCGAGAACTACGTCCCCAAGGACTCGCTGCTCGCGTGCGACGGCATGTCCGTCACCCCCGCGGCCGTCGAGCCCGGCGGGTCGGTCACGATCACCGGCGCGGCCGGGTCGTTCACCGCGGGGGAGACCGTCGCCCTCCGCCTCGCCGGCGCAGCCGGGGCGCCCGCCGTCGCCGGGGACCCGGCGGCGACGGCCGTCGCCGCGGCGGACGGCTCCGTCTCCGGCACGCTGGTGGTCCCCGCCACCGCGTCCGGCACGTGGCGCGCCAACGAGGACGCCGCGTCCGGCTCGCACTGGTGCGGCCTCGTCTCGGTCGTCCCCGCCAGCTCGACGACCGCGGCGACGCGTTCGCTGCCCGTGACGGGCGGCACCGTCCCCATGGGACTCGCGGTCACGGGCGGCGGGCTCCTCCTCGCCGGCGCCGCGGCCGCGGGCATCGCCGCGACGCGTCGCCGTCGCGCCTCCTGAGGCCCGACCCCATCCGACCGCCGACGCGGGCGGCCCCGCTCACGACCGGGGCCGCCCGCGTCGTGGCGTCCGCGCCCCGATGGCCGAGGCGAGGGCCACGCCGATGACGGCGCCGGTGCCGTTCGCGGCCACGTCCGTGAGGGAGGCCACCCGCCCCGGCAGGAACGCCCCCTGGGCGAGCTCGACGCAGGCCGACAGCGCGACGGCCGCGAGGGCGACCGCCCACCACCGCCGGATCCCGAACGCGAGCACGCCGAGCATCCCCAGCGGCACGAACAGCGCCACGTTCGCGCCCTCCTCGATCATCGAGTAGCGGAAGCCCGGGACGCCGTGTCGCTGGACGAAGCCCACGCCGCGCATGAGGAGCGGGTAGACGCCCCGGTCGACGCTGTCGGGAGTCAGCGTCACGAGCGCGACGAGGCCCACGTACATCGCGAGCAGCCCGCCCGCCTGGCGGTGTCGACGGCGGGTCCGTCGCCGGTCCCGCTCCGCGCCCCACGGCGATCGCGCCGGGTCGGGATCCGCCGGACGGCGTGGGGGAGCGGGGGTGACGGGATCCATGTGGGCGGCAGACTAGCAACGCCCCCTGCGCCGGGAGCGCCCGTCGCACGCACCCTCCGCGCCGCCGTCGGGACCGATCGTGCGTGCACTCATCACATTTCGGCCACGGGGAGCTGAGACCCTCCCTGAGGCGGATGTCCCGCCTCCGAGCGCGGGTTAGATTCGTACCATGAGGAAAACTGACCTGACCATCTCGACCCGGTTGGGCGCGTTCCTCGGACTCGTCGGCATGAGCACGATCGCCGGCGTCCTCGTCGCCGCCATGGTGACCCCCGCCATCGCCGTCTCCGGCATCGCGGCCAACAGCACCATCGGCGTGTTCGAGGACATCCCGGACAACCTGCAGATCGACAACCTCGCGCAGAAGACGGTCCTGTTCGCCAAGCAGGGCGACCAGCAGGTCCCCTTCGCGGAGTTCTTCTCGCAGGACCGCGAGGAGGTCCCGTGGGAGGCCGTCTCGCAGTACGCGAAGGACGCCGCCATCGCGACCGAGGACCCCCGCTACTACGAGCACGGCGGCGTCGACGTGCTGTCGGCCGCCCGTGCGCTCGCGCAGAACGTCCTGAACGACGAGGTCCAGTCCGGCGCCTCGACGATCACCATGCAGTACGTCCGCAACGTCCTGGTCCAGAAGGCCCAGAACATGGTCGACTCCTCGGACGAGGCGACGCAGGCCGAGGGCCGCAAGGCGTTCACCGAGGCCACGCAGCCCGACATGCCCCGCAAGCTCAAGGAGATGCGGATGGCGATCGGGGTGGAGAAGAAGTACTCGAAGAACGAGATCCTCCTCGCGTACCTCAACATCGCGAACTTCGGCAGCCGCGTGTACGGCATCGAGTCGGCCGCCCGCTACTACTTCAACGTCTCCGCCGCCGACCTCACGCTCGAGCAGGCCGCGAGCCTCATCGCGACCGTCAACGCGCCGGAGATCTACAAGATCGACAACCCGGAGAACCTCGACCGCAACAAGGCGCGGCGCGACCTGCTCCTGCGCAACATGCTCAAGGAGCAGAAGATCACGCAGGAGCAGTTCGACACGGCCGAGGCTGCGCCGATCACGCCGACGATCACGCCCTCCACGAGCGGCTGCATCCAGGCGAACCCGATCTCGGCCGCGTACTTCTGCGACTACGTGAAGAACGAGATCCTCACCAACCCCGAGTTCGGCGCGACGCCGGCCGAGCGCGACGCGGTGCTCAAGCGCGGCGGCATGCAGGTCTACACGACGCTCGACCTCGACATCCAGGGCAACGCGGCGGAGCAGATGCGCAAGCAGGTGCCCACCACGGCGCGCTTCACGAAGATCGGCGGATCCGTCGTCTCCCGCGAGGTGAAGACCGGCCGCATCATCGCGATGGCGCAGAACACGGACTACGGCGTCGCGGCCGACCAGCCGGGCGTCACCGAGATCAACTACGCAGCTGACAAGGCGCACGGCGGCTCGGCCGGCTTCCAGGTCGGATCGACGTACAAGATCTTCACGCTCGTCGACTGGCTGAAAAGCGGGAAGTCGATCTACCAGACGGTGAACGCGTCCAAGACCACCTGGTCGGCCAGCGAGTTCACCCGCTGCGGCGACAACCTCGCCGGATCCCCGGACTACAAGGTCACCAACGACACGAACACCGGCGCGACGTCGAACCAGAACGTCCTCGCCGCCACGGTCGCCTCGGTGAACTCGGCGTTCGTCGCCATGGCGAGCCAGCTGGACCTCTGCGACATCAGCAAGACGGCGACGGAGATGGGCGCGTACAACGCGGACAAGCGCGACCTGTCGAGCTTCCCCTCCGACGTCGTCGGCTCGGGCGGCAACACCGTCGCCCCGCTCCAGATGGCCACCGCCTTCTCGTCCGTCGCGAACCAGGGCACGATGTGCCCGCCCATCGCGATCGACAAGGTCGTCCTCCCGGACGAGACCGAGCTGGTCACGCCGAAGAGCGAGTGCGCGCAGGCCATGAGCCCCGAGGTCGCCAACACGGCGGCGTTCACGCTCAAGGCCGTCATGGGCGGCACCGGCGCGGCGTCGAACCCGCGGGACGGCACCGAGATCATGGGCAAGACCGGCACGACGGACCGCTCGAAGGACACGTGGTTCGTCGGATCCTCCACCGAGGTCACCACGGCCGTCTGGGTCGGCAACGTGGAGGGCTTCGCATCCATGCGCCGGAACGTCCTCAACGGGTCGGCGGCGGACAGCGCACGTCACCGGATCTTCAAGCCACTGCAGACGTTCATCGACGACCGCTACCCGGCTGAGGGCTTCCCCTCGCCGAGCAGCGCGCTGACGAAGCGGCCGTACGTGGCGCCGAAGCCCCAGCCGACCCAGTCGGCGGCGCCGACGGCTCCCGAGGCGCCCGCCGCTCCGGCGCAACCCGCCCCGGCCCAGCCCGGCCCTGCGCCGGAGGGGTGAGCCCGCGCTCGATGGGGAGCGCGCGTCGACGGCCGTCGCCTCCGGGCGGCGGCCGTCGTGTCGTGTGCCGCCCGGCCGCGGACACCTCCGATCCGGCGCCTCGTAGACTGGACGACCGCCGATCCACCGACCCGGGAAGGCCCTCATGACCGGGACCCCGACGTCCGCGCCCGCACGCGTGCGCACGCTCCTGCCCGGCATCGAGGGGCTGCGCGGGGTCGCGGCCGTCGCCGTGCTCTTGTACCACGTGCAGCGCCAGCTGGCCCGGCCGACGACCGACGTGCCCCTCGTGGGGGAGGTCGCGTTCTTCAGCCACGGCGTGACGTTGTTCTTCGTGCTGAGCGGCTTCCTGCTGTTCCTGCCGTTCGCGCGGGCGCTCGTCGACGGCGGGAGGATGCCGCGGCTCTCCCGCTACGCCGCGAACCGCGCGCTCCGCGTGCTCCCCGGGTACGTCGTCGTCCTGCTGCTCGTGAGCCTCGTGCTGCGCGTCGCGATCCTGCCGCGCGAGACGCGTGACGCCGGCATCTCCGTCGGCACCCTGGGGCCCCTCGACACGGTCGTCAACGCGCTGCTCCTCCAGGGGTACTCGCCGCGCACGCTGCGCAGCGGCATCGAGGTCGCCTGGACGCTCGCCGTCGAGGTGTCGTTCTACGTCGTGCTGCCGATCGTCGCGCTGCTCGCGGCACGGCTGCCGCGCCGTCGGTCGACCTGGATCCGCGCCCTCGCGCCCGCCGTGGTCCTGCTGCTGGTCGGCGTGGCCGGCAAGGTCTGGTCGATGGTCGCGCAGGCCCCGCTCGGCCACCGCGGACGCCTCGCGAGCGAGTGGGGCGTCACGTGGGAGGCCGTGGCGAACCGCAGCATCCTCGTGCACGCCGACCTCTTCGCGTACGGCATGGCGGCGGCCGTGGTCCTGCTCACCCTGTCCGCGGACGAGGGCCTGCGCGACCGCGTCGCCCGCTGGCGCGTGCCGGCCGGGCTCGGCGCCGCGGCGCTCATCGTGGTCGCGTCCGAGGCGCCCGTGGGGGCGTTCGAGGAGAGCGTCGTGGCGGCCTCCTGCGCGACGCTGCTGCTCCTCGTGGCGTCGCCGCGACGCGGGGGATCCCTCGGCCCCGTCACGCGCGTCCTCGAGCTCCGGTGGGTCGCGTGGCTCGGCACGATCTCCTTCAGCGTCTACCTCTGGCACCTGCCGGTGATCCGCTTCCTCCGTCGAGCCGGCCTCGTGCTGCCGGACACGCTCGCGGGCTTCGCCCTGAACACGCTCGTGGTGGGGGTGGTGACGCTCGCGCTCTCGGCGGCGACCTACTACGCGATCGAGCGGCCGGCGCTGCGGCTCAAGCCCGGCTCGCGCTAGCCGCGGCGGCGGAGCGGGCGGCGCCGCACGCGATCACGTCGCCGGCCGGACGACGAAGGGCCGCTCCCGGAGGAGCGGCCCTTCGTCGTGCTGTGCCTCCCGGAGGAGGCGGTGTGTCGGGGTAACAGGATTTGAACCTGCGACCTCT
>Ga0308163_10002510_pt1 | contig 16714 bp, 17 predicted proteins | sample PhyTR1_FD_201037 | JGI IMG/M metagenome (GOLD analysis project Ga0308163, IMG submission 201037) | Phyllosphere microbial communities from UC Gill Tract Community Farm, Albany, California, United States - DLSLT.R1 | ecosystem: Host-associated > Plants > Phyllosphere > Unclassified | place: USA...
GTGGCTTTTGATACAACGCCATCGCGGGCAAGCGCGCTCCTACAATAGAAATGGCACTTCAGCGTTTCAAATCACCTTCCAGTTGCCGCACTTCCGCAGCCGCCAGATACCCCGTCGTCACACTGAACGACGCACTCTCCCCTGCCCCCAGCATCCGCACATTGCCCTTGGCCTTCTCGGCCAGGTACCCCTCGGGCTCACAGGTGGCTGGCAATACGAACGCCGCCACCTGTTGATCGACGTTGTGCAGAATCCAGCGTGCCGCGTGGTCGAACTGCTGCGGTTTGTAACGGGTATAAAACGCAGGCCCGTCGGGATGCTTGAGCAGGAAATGCGCATCGCCCCTGGCATCCGCCTGAACGCCGTCGAAGAAACAGACGATCTCCGGGTCATACAACTCGGGCGTGTTCAGGGTCTGCAGGCGCGATGGATCTTCCGTCAGCTCGGCCATGTACGCCGACCACGCTGGGGTCGGTTTGACATGCGCCGGGACGCTGCTGCGAACCCGCGTGCGTTCAACGCCTAGCGGCTCGACGAATTGCCCGTCAGCGACGTAGGCGTAGTTCATGTGCGCCATGTACATCAGTTCCATCGGCTTGCCGGCCAGGTTGCGCACTTCCATACCGATGTCGAACAGCGCCGAACCGGCACGCAGCGTCACGTTGGGCCGGGCGCGGTAGTGATCGCCGAAGCCCATCACGTATTCATACTCGCCGCCAACGCGCAGAAACGCGCCGGCCGCATCCTCGCCTACTTCCAGCCAGGCACTGTCCATCGGCGCGCACGGCATCTCGCCGTGCAGTGGATGATCATCCTGCGGGGTCGGGCAGCCGTTACGCAGAAGGCCGCTGTGGAACATAAAGCAGCCATAGGTGCCGATCACGGTCGCGCTCGGGCGCGGTTGCTCGAACATGTTGCGCATGGTCAGGTCGCAACCGTCGAACACCGCCGACCAGATCATCTGCCCCTGATACGGCAAGACCACCAAGCGACCGCGATTGTTCTCCAGCGCCAGCGCCTTCACACCGCTTGGGTACGTCCACGCCAACACGCGAAAGTCCCCCGATTCGAGCAGGGTTCTCTCGTCACCACTGAATAGCTCGGGATAGAGCGAGATCGTGGTGCGTGTGTCGAGGCCGGTCATGATGCCGTCACCGCACCGACAGGCGCTGTTTCGCTGCGCGGATCACGCATGCATTTGATCGCGTAGGCGACAATGACCACGAAGCACAACAGCGGCACGGTGTAGGCGATCTGCATGTTGCCGTGGGTGGCATCGGACAGCAGGCCCTGGAAGATCGGCATGACGCCGCCCCCGACAATGCTCATGACCAGCAATGAGCCGCCCACGCCAGTGTCTTCGCCCAGGCCATCGATGGTCAGGCCATAAATCGTCGGCCAGCATGGGCCGAGGAAGATACTCACACCTACCGCTGCGTAAACCGCGCTGATGTTCGGCACCAGAATCGTGTAAGCCAGCAGCGCAATGGTCAGCACGCCGTAGATCGCCAGAACCTTGGCCGGGTGCATCTTGCGCATCAGCAGGTTGGCAATCATCTTGCCGACGAAGTAAGCAGCGAAGGTGGTCAGCAGGAACCACGAGGCGCTGCGCTCGTTCATGCCACCCATCTGCATCGCCAGGCGAATGGTAAAGCTCCACACGCCGACTTGCGCGCCGACATACAGGAACTGTGCGAGCACACCGAAGGTAAAACGCGGATTGCGCCACAAGCGCGACAGACTCTGGCCGATGCTGCTGGATTTGACGCTGGCCTTGACGATGCCTTTGCACGCCGGGAATTTGGTGAAGGCGATCAGCACGAACATCAGGATCAGTACCGCGATCATCCATTTGTACGGCAGCAGGGTCGACTGGATCATTTCCAGTTGCTGAATCGCCGCGTCGGAGGCACTCATCTGCGTCAGCTGTTCACGGGTGGCGTCGGTGTCCTTGAACATCACGAAGCTGCCGACGTACACGCCCGCCATGGCGCCGAACGGGTGGAAGGTCTGCGAGATGTTCAGGCGGCGAGTACCGGTTTCCCTCGGGCCCATCAGCGTGGAGTAAGTGTTGCAGGCGGTTTCCAGGAACGACAGGCCCGCGGCGATGACGAACAGCGCCATCAGGAACATGCCGTACTTGGCCATGGACGCTGCCGGGAAGAACAGCGAGCAGCCCACCATGTACAACAACAGGCCGATCAGAATGGTGGTCTTGTAGCTGAAACGCCGGACGACCATGGCCGCCGGAATCGCCACGAAGAAGTAACCCAGATAGAACGCCGACTGCACGAAGGCGGTCTGGAAATCGCTGAGCAGAAAAGCCTTCTTGAAGTGCGCGATCAGCACATCATTCATGCTCGCCGCCGCTGCCCACAACGCGAAACAGCAGCACAGCAGCAGGAAGGCGAACCAGGGCGTGCGGTTCAGGTAGAACCCGTCCGGTGATTGTTGGAGCGCGGGTTTTGTCATTGTTGTTCTCCGTGAAGTGCAGGGACTGCCGCGCCACGCCGATGCGATCATCGGTCAGGGCGCGGCGGCGCGTGGATGACTTACAGCGTTTCGAGGAATTGCCCGAACGTGGCAGCGTCCGGATAGGAACTCTGAGTGCCCAGGCCGGTGACCGAACAGGCGGAGTAGGCAACCGCCTGGGTCATGGCATTGCGCATGTCGCCGTCCTCGCTCCAGTGGCGAGCAAAGCAACCGATGAAGGCATCGCCTGCGCCTGTAGTGTCGCGGGCGTTGACCTTGATGCCCTCGACGCGGAATTCGCCCTCCTCGCCCACGTACAGCGCGCCCTTCTCGCCAAGGGTCACGATGACGTGACGAATGCCGTCCTGCACCAGTTGCAAGGCGGCAGCGCGGGCAGCCTCCAGGGAGTCGACGACTTGCCCCGTGATCAGCGCCAGCTCGGTCTCGTTGGGGATGAAAAAGTCCAGTTGCGACAGGTGCTCACGGCTCAGGCCTTTGACGGCCGGCGCGGGGTTGAGCAACACCGGGATGCCGTTGGCTTTGGCAAATTCGATGGCGTAGTAAACCGTCTCCAGCTCGACTTCCAGCTGCAGCACCATCAGTTTGCAGTCGCGCAATACGGCGTGCGCGGCGTCGATGTCGGCGGGTTTCAGGTGCGCATTCGCGCCTTTGACGATGAGGATGCTGTTGTGCGAATCGCTCTGCACGAAGATCGGTGCGACGCCGCTGGATACGCCAGGCACGCGCTGCACGAATTGGGTGTCGATGCCGAAGTGCTTGAAGTTGGCCAGGGTGTTGTCGGCAAACATGTCGTCGCCGACCTTGCTCAGCATCAGCACGTCGGCACCGAGCTTGGCAGCCGCGACGGCCTGATTGGCACCCTTGCCACCGCAACCCATGGCGAAATTAGGCGCTTCAAGGGTTTCGCCCTGAGCCGGCATCCGGTCGATGTAGGTGATCAAATCCACCATGTTGCTGCCGATGACCGCGATCTTGTTCATGTGTGTGATTACCTTGTGCACGCGGTGAGGTTCTGGAAAACGAACCACAGCGCGTTATTATTTTTGTTATTTAAATAACATTTGTTGTGACTGTTCAACCTATTTTTTATAGGTGGTCATGCTGCGCAAACGAAAACGGGCCAGACATCGCTGCCTGACCCGTGAAAACCCTGGATTTAGAGTGGTTTGAGCCGTTGGTCTATACAGACCACCGCCAGTCGCAATCGTTTGCGATCACCTTTTTTCGTCATCTCGGGATCGCTTTCACCCGGACGCTTCTGCGGCTGAACACGTTCACTGCGCCCCACGCTCCCATGGCTAAACGCGCTTCACTGTAGGAGCGCGCTTGGTCTGGGCCGCATTCGGACGCTCTGCCGGGGACCGGCAACAAAAACGATGCATACGGCGTGTCAGGTAAACCGGGCAAAACCCGGCAGAACCCACCCCGTTCGCACTACATGAGGAAATACAGCAGCAGAATATTCGCCACCAGCATCGCCAACGCCGTCGGGATCTGCGCCTTGATCACTGCATACTTGTCCGGTAATTCCAGCAATGCCGCCGGCACGATGTTGTAGTTTGCTGCCATGGGTGTCATCAGCGTGCCGCAGTAGCCGGAGAACATGCCGATGGCGGCCATCACCGCAGGATTGGCGCCGTACATGCCCACCAACACCGGTACGCCGATGCCGCCGGTCATGACCGGAAATGCCGCAAAACCGTTGCCCATCACAACGGTGAACAGCGCCATGCCCAACACGTACACCATCACTGCCACGAGGCGAAAATCCAGATTGATGTACGCCGTTGCCAGATGCGCGACCGCCTTGCCCACGCCCGCATCGTTGAACACCAGGCCCAGCATCGCCAGCATCTGCGGCAACACCAGCGCCCAGCCCAAGGCTTCGGTCAAACGACGGGATTCACGCATCGCCTGCACCGGCGTATCGCGGGTCAGCCAGCAGGCCAAAGCCAGCGCCACCAGACTGCCGATCCCCAGCGAGACAAACGTGCTGTTGGCCGGATCCAGCAGGAACACGTCACCAAACTTGATGTTCTTCAGCAGCACCGCACCGATCACCGTGACCAGGGGGATCGCCAGCGCCGGAATGAACAGCTTGTTCTTCAGGCGCCCTGCACTCTCGCGACGCGCTTTGTCTGGCAGGGTGTCGTGCTGGCCGAAACCCACCCCGCCGAACCCGGCGATCAGTGCCATGACGATGACCCCGACGCCGACCCACACCGGCGGCAGGCGATCGCCCACCAGAAAGGCTATGGCAAACAGCCCCCAGAACGCCCCGGTGCTCCAGCGTTTGGGATTGCTGCGATCGGTCAGCGTCATGAACGCTGTGATCGCCAGAATCACACCTGCCAGCCAGTACAGGTATTGGATGGAAATGATCATGGCGCGATCTCCGTGACGACCGTGGAGGGTTGTGGCAACGCTTTAAGCTCGCGATTGAGTCGCTGATCGAATCGGTGCAGACGGATCCCATGAATGACGAACGCACAGATCGCTGTCGGAATACCCCAAAACGCGATGTGCATCGGGTCGACATCGATGCCTGAGCCCAGCAAAAAGGTGTGCATCAAGGCAATGGCGCCAAACGCGACGAAGATGTCCTCACCGAAGAACAGCCCGACGTTGTCGGTCGCGGCGCACAACGACAACAGCTTGATGCGCAGCGCGTCGGGCAATGTGCCGAAGCGGGATTCGGCGGCGCCTTCGGCCATCGGAGCCAGCAAAGGGCGAACCATTTGCGGATGCCCGCCCAGGCTGGTCAGCCCCAATGCCGCCGTGGTTTCACGCACGAACAGGTAAGCGATCAGCAGGCGTCCGGCGGTGGCGCCAGTGAACCGCGCAATCCAGTTCTGTGCGTGCAGACGCAGGCCATGCCGTTCCAGCAGACCGATGACCGCCAGCGGCAGGAGAATGATGAGCGGCAGCGTGCGCGTCTTGATGAACCCGGTACCGAGAGTGGCAAGGAGAGTGTCCAGCGGCATGCTCGCGGCCAGACCCGTGGCCAATGCCGCCAGCGCCACTACCAGCATCGGGTTGAAGCGCAGGACAAATCCCAGAACGATCACCAGCACACCGAGCAGCGGCCAGAGGTTGATAGCGGTTTGCATAATCGAGATCTCGTGATTGTGGTGCTCTGATTCGGTGAATGGACACATCGACGGTGAACCGACCGATTCGGCGCAGACGCCGACACGCCTCCCACAACGGCACGGTATAGCTGGCGATCAAGCGGTTCTCGTCCAGGCCATGGCCGACGTTCGAGCGCACGGTCGCATGGCGCCACTTCAGGCCGAGGTTCCAGCGTGCTGCTTCCACTCCAGCGTCGTACCTTTCTCCTGTCGACGGCCATCTTTCGGCAGACCTGGGCGCTGCGTCCAACGGGAAAAAACCGCTATGCCCGATAACATTTTCTGTTCAATGGCGCGCTCAGGTATTTGACCTGGATAACGCCCGCCTTTAACGATTCGCAAACTTGTGCTGAATGAAAAAGTGTCCTGAATGCGCTCGAACGCTTCCCATGACACAACACTGGAAATATCCGCCTTATTTTCCTGATCAATCAGTCAACAATAATACCTCGCACAACAAGAACAACAGGAGCTCGATAACTCCCCCAATGGAATCGATATGCAAAGTATTTCCTCTGCGTTCGCCCTCGCACTTATCGAGGCAATGGGCAGTGCCGATACGCCGATTGATCGGCTTGCAGTAACGTTCACCAAAACGACCGCATCGCTTACACCTGCGCGCATACCCCTGCATGAACTTTCACGGCTTATTGAAGACGTTCAGATACGCAGTGGGAATGAGGATCTTGGGCTGCTGGCCTATGAAAAGGCCCACCCGGCTCACTTGGGCGCGTTGGGCTATGCGGCCATGTCCAGCGCCACGCTGAGCGAGGCCATGGCTCGGATGGTGGAACACCACACCATGATCGGCACCGGCTTCTGCATGTTTATGGAGAGCACGGCGAGCACCCTCAGAATGGCCGGGCTGTCTGCCACCCCGCAGAACGCATTGCCCAGGGTATTCGTCGATGCGGTGGCGTCGATCACGCTGGGCCTGCTTCACTGGCTCGCCCCGTCGCTGCGGATAACGCCAGTGCGAGCGGAATTCATGTATGCGCGGCCGCGAAACACGGGGCGACTCGAACAACTGTTCGGTACCGACCTGCGCTTTTCCTGCCCGGTGAATGCGTTGACGTTCCAGCGTGCAGACGCAGAACATGCCGTGGCCACCTTTGACCCTTCCCTGCAACAGATCCACGACCAATACCTGAAACGCTGCCAGGACGAGCAGAACAGCGACAGCATCACCGCAAAGACCACCGGCGCGATACTGCAACACCTTAATCAAGCCCGGCCACTGGGCATGGAAGACATCGCCAGGACGATGGGGCTCTCCAACCATCAATTGATCAGGTCGCTGGACAAAGACGGGCAGCGTTTTCAAAAGATGGTGGACATCGTCAAAAAACAACACAGTCACCATTTGTTGATGAACACTTCGCTCAGTCTTAAACAGATTTCATACAGCGTGGGCTTCAAAAACCCCAGCGCGTTTAACAAAGCGTGCGAACGATGGTTCGGTATGTCTCCGGGCACTTATCGCCTGGGCAGACCGGCCTGAGGCAGTCGAACGCGGGCGTAACCGATATTCGGGAACTTGCAGTAACGCGCGGTTCATAATTGTTATCCGCATCCGGTTTTCATTTATCCGCTGCAGGACAGCCTTACTCATCGCACCACTAACAAGGTGAGAATTCGCAGTAAGACCTGACCTTCACGTGGATAAATCGAACGATGCAGCTAAGACGTTTTAATTTCGCGATGCGAATCCGACTGTGTTTTGCCTTGGTGATCGCGGCGCTGATGGGCGTGGGCGCCTTTGCCATGTATCAAGCCAGGGAAATACGTCAGGCGAGTCTGGTGATCGAACAGGATGCCCTGCCCGGCATCGCTTTGGGTGACGACATCACGCTGGCCTTTACCAAAACCCGCTTCGGCGTGATTCGGTTGCTGACCTCCACCAGCGACAGCGCGCTGGACAGCAACTATGCGGCGTTTGTCTCCGACACCCGGGAGTTCGCGACGGCTCAGGACACCTATCGGCCAATCATCAGCGGGGATCGGGAACGGACCCTTTTCAATACTATCGGTACGCTTTTCGAACAGTACCGGACCTCGGCCGACCGCGTTCATGAGCTGCTCAAGCAAGGCGCTGCCAATGACGCGAATGCGCTGGTCAACGGCGAGATGTCGTCCATCGCTCAAGCCACGACCAAGACACTGGGGGAGCTGGAGCTGCTCAACGACCAGGCGCAGCAGACTGCGAGCGCGGCCGGGCAACAGGCGTACCAGACCTCGCTTCGTGTCACCTTGATCGTGATTGTGCTCTCGGCCCTGGGCGCGGTCGTCATCGCGTATCGCCTGACCGAAAGCATTGCGCGCCCTGTCGCTCAGGCGCTGCACGCTGCCGACGCCATCGCGCGGGGCGATCTGCGTGAAACTGCCCTGGACGTCAGCGGCAATGACGAGGCTGCGCAATTGCTGCGAGCGGTGGTGACCATGCGTGAAAGCCTCAGTCAGACGCTGACAGGTGTGCACCAGGCGGCCAGCCAGCTTTCGAGCGCTGCCGAGGAGCTGAGCATGCTCGTCAGCACCAGCAACGAAGACCTGCAGCTGCAAAACAGTGAGCTGGAACAAGCAGCCACCGCCATCACGGAGATGAGTCAGGCTGTGGACGAGGTTGCACGCAACGCGAGCAGCACATGCGATGAGTCGCGAGCCTCGCTGAATCTCGCTCGCGATGGTCAGCAGGAACTGACCTCGACGCTCAATGCGATCACCCGACTGGACACCAGCGTCAACGGCGCCTCCGAGCGCGCAGGCATTCTGGCGGCCAACACCGTGGAAATCAGCAAGGTCCTTGAGGTGATTCGTTCGGTCGCCGACCAGACCAACCTGCTGGCGCTCAACGCCGCGATCGAAGCCGCACGCGCGGGGGAAGCAGGACGGGGGTTCGCCGTCGTCGCCGATGAAGTCCGATCGCTGGCGCACCGCACCAGTACGTCAACCATGGATATCGAACGCATGATTGGTCATATCCAGAACGGCACTCAGGACACCGTGGGCGCGTTGAACGACAGTGCCATTCAAGCCGCGCAGACCCGCGAGCAGGCGGTTTCCGCCAACAAGGCGCTGCAAGGCATCACGACCACGGTCAACCGCATTGACGAGCGCAATGCCCTGATCGCCACGGCGTGTGAAGAGCAGGCCCTTGTCGCCAAGGATGTAGACCGCAGCATCATCCGCATTCGCGACCTCTCGATGCAGTCGTCGGTGCGCTCCGATCAGACCCGGGCCGCGAGTGAAGAACTGGCGCAGATCGCCGTTGCACTCAAGCAGCGCCTGGACGGATTCACCTTCGGATGAACATGCGACGCTGCCCGACAACCGCTACACGGATTGAGCCAGGATTAGCCATGGAACCTATCAACGAATTGAGCATGAACCTGACCACGCTGCTTCGGGAAATTGCCGAGAAACGGTGCGACCTGGACATTGAAGGTCAAAAGATTCTCCTTGATGCCCTGAGGAAACTCCTCATCGCCACCGAGAAACTGAATATCCAACTTCACGCTTTGGCCAAAAACCCGCCAGCCCCAGAGCCGAAATCACTGCGCCCGAGGCCTGCGCTTTACCTGGTCAAATAAGCGCCTGGCTCGGTGTTGTCAGGACCTGAGAGCGGCGTCAAACAAAAAATATCACGACGCCCCATAACAATTTCCATTGATCGGCTGGCATGCAACCTGCTGTCTATCCATGACATGCACGCCAATGCGGACGACGGCGTTAGACGGTTCATCCCGTCCAGCGCGCATCGTCGCACCCCGCTCAAGGAAATCATTCGGTGAACCTCAAGTTTCTGGAAACCTTCGTCTGGGTCGCACGGCTGAAAAGCTTCCGGCTCACGGCGGAAAAACTGTTCAGCACACAGGCCTCTATTTCCAGCCGGATCGCGGCGCTGGAAGACGAAATGGGCGTGCGGCTGTTCGTGCGGGATTCCAAAGGCGTCTCACTGACACCCGAGGGCTTGAGGGTGCTCGAGTACGCCGAGCACATCATGGACACGATGCAAAGCATGAAGGCGGCGATCAAGGACCCGAGCCAGGTGCGCGGGCGAATTCGCATCGGCGCCATGGATACGGTGATACACACCTGGCTCAGCCCCTTGGTAACACGCTTGATGAAGTGTTACCCGAATCTTGAAATCGAACTGACCGCCGAGACGGCGAGCAACCTGTGCTCGCAACTGGAAAAGGGTTATCAGGACATCATTTTCCAGACCGACATCCTGCGCTTCGACACCGTTCGCAACGCGGTGCTCGCCCGATACCCGCTGCATTGGGTGGTGCCGACGGGCTCCGCATTCGACCGCGCGGACGTGACGCTGGAAGAGATTGCCATGGCGCGCATCGTGACCTTTTCCCGTCATTCACGGCCGCATCAGGACATCCTCAACATGCTGCACACGGCCGACATTGTCACGCCGCGCATCAACTGCGTGAACTCAGCGTCCGCGATCACCCGATTGGTGCGCGACGGCTTCGGCATCGGCGCCCTGCCCGCCACGCTGGTGCATGGCGAACTCACTCAAGGCGTGCTGACGCGTATCGAAAATGTGCCGCTGCCGCCGGTCATGGACATTGTCGCCAGTTGGCGAACCGGCGCGGGCATGGAGTTGGTGGAGGACATCGTCGGCCTGACACGCGAGGTGGTGAACGAATACGCGCAACAAATGCCGACAGGCTTCGTGCTGGCGGGCGGTGAGGCGTAACCGTGGATGACAGCCGCCTGAACCATTCAGACGCCGGAAAAAATCACGGCCATCTGTCTCTGTACAGCCTCGTACTGCCTCCCTAGAGTGGCCGATCACGCCATTGCCAAGGAGAAACGTCATGGCACACACCCTCAAATTCCAGCAGATCGACGTGTTTTCCAGCGCCGCCACGCAAGGCAATCCACTGGCCGTAGTCAGTGCCGCCGATGACCTGACCGACGCGCAAATGGCCGCGTTTGCCCGCTGGACCAACCTCAGTGAAACGACTTTCCTGCTGCGCCCTACCCACCCCGAAGCGGACTACCGCGTGCGCATCTTCACCACCACGCGCGAACTGCCGTTTGCCGGTCACCCGACGCTGGGCAGCTGTTTCGTCTGGCTGGACAACGGCGGCGCAGCCAAAGGCCAGGAAGTGGTTCAGGAGTGCGGCGCAGGGCTGGTGCGCATTCGCCGGGACGGCTCACGTCTGGCGTTCTGCGCCCCGCCGCTTTTGCGCAGCGGCCCGGTGGAGGACGATGTGTTGGCCTGTCTGGTGGCCGGGCTTGGCGTGCGGCGCGAACAGATCATCGGCAGTCAGTGGGCGGATAACGGGCCGGGCTGGGTCGCGGTGATGTTGTCGAGCCGTGAAGAGGTTCTGGCGATCCGTCCCGATTACCCAAGACTGAAGGGCCTGAATGTCGGCATCGTCGCCCCCTGGACCGGGCCGGATGCCGAGGCCGACTTCGAGGTGCGGGCGCTGACCGGCGACCTCAACGCCGAAGACCCGGTGACCGGCAGCCTCAACGCCAGCCTGGCGCAATGGCTGATCCCGGCCGGTCTCGCGCCGCGTCAGTACACCACACGCCAGGGCACAGTGCTGGGCCACCGCGGACGCGTCTCCATCGAACAGGTCGGGGATCAGATTTGGGTCGGCGGTGAGGTGCAGACCTGCATCGCGGGGAGTGTCACGTTGTAAACGCAAGCATCAGCCGGGCCCGGATGTTCGGCGCGGCGATTACCGGTTATGCGGGCTGAATCGAACTGCGGAATGACGCCAAATCCGGGCGGCCTGCTCCAGCGCCCGGCGTGGGTCAATCAGCCATTCACGCAAGCCAGCGCGTCGCCCTGCCGCCCGTCGCGAGCCTCCTTCGGCAAGCGCAGCGCCAACATCACCAACAACACAGCCACCAGGCCGATAGCCACGTAAACACCCACGAACGAGCCATTGAACCTGGCCAGCAACCCACCGCAGAAGTTTCCGATCATGCCGCCGACGCCTTGCAGGATGTTGGCCACGCCGAAAATCGTCACGGCCAGCGTCGCACTGCCCGCCATCTTTGACACATACGCCGGGATCAACCCAAAGATCGGGTAAAACGCCACCGCGAACAGAACGCCTGCTGCCAACGGCCAGTAACCGACAGGGTGGACGACGAAAATCAACGCCGCCGCGCCCACACAGGCGTAGACCAGCACCATCGCCGCGCGCAGGCCGATGCGATCCGACAACCCACCGACGGCAAGCCCGGCAAACATGCCAACGAAACCGACACTCGCCCAGATGTGCGCGGTGTAGGTCACGTCGAAATTCAATTCGCTGCGCAGATAGGACGACAGGTAATTCTGAAAAGGAAAGGTCGAGAAACCGAGGAGGAAATTCATCGTCCAGACTGTCAGCACCCATGGCTGCTTCAGCGCGGCTCTGCCCGCCTGTGCGGTCTGTTCAGTCTCGGGTGCCGAAACCTTTTCATGGACGAACAACCGCGCCCGCTTGAACACCACCATCACGCCAACCGCCAGCGCCACGGTGATCAGCCCAACGATCCACCACACCATGCGCCACTCGCCCTGCGGGGCATACAGCGGCACCAACAGACTGTTAATGAACACGCCATAGCTGGTGCCGCTGGACACTAGGCCCATCGCCATACCGCGTGATTGATAAGCAACTGTGCGGGAAATCACGTCGACCACGGGCACGAAAACGGTCGCTGCCGTGCCCGCCAACACCGTCAGCAAGGTGCCGATCAGCAGGATATTGTGGGTCAGCGGGATCAGCAGCAGCGCCACAGCGCACACCACTCCGGAACCGAAAATCACCCAACCGCCGCCCACCCGTGGGGTGATCCACGCAGCCAGCAGCGCACACAGCAGAAAACCGAACTGCCCGGAGGCGGTAATGGTGCCGACGTAGGCAATGTCAAAACCGAGGCTGGCGCGCATGTCGGGCACCAGTTGCGCGAACAAGTAGATACCGAAGCCAAACGTAGCCGCCACCAGGCCGGTGAGCAGCAAGACAATCAATGCATTGATACGCATGGTCCGCTTCCTTTCTTGAATATGAACGGGAGAACAGGATTACGCCGGTTTCGCCGCGTCAATCAGCTCTGCGGCCAGCTCTCGCGCCACCAGAAATACGCTGTCGTCGTTTTCCAGGGCGCCTGTGAGAAACGCCCCTTCCAGTAACAGGAACAATCGCCTTACCAACGTCTGCGGTTGGGTCAGCCCCGCACTTTCGGCGAGGTCCAACAGGTGTTGCTTGACCCCTCGTTTGTGCCGGTCCACCGCCAGGCGAACCGGGTGACTGCGGTCCGGGAACTCGGCCGCAGAATTCACGTAAGGGCAGCCGCGCAATCCGCCTTCGCGCAGCCACTGCCGGTGCAGGTCGAACAGCCCCAGGAGCTTCTCGGCTGGCGCCTCACTGGCCGCCAACGTCTGTTCCACTGCGGCTTCCCAGCGCTCATTACGCTTATCGAGGAACGCCACGATCAACTCGTCCTTCGACGCGAAGTGGGCATACAGCGTCATCTTCGACACGCCCGCGAACTCAGCCACCGCGGCAATTCCCGTCGCATTGATTCCGTCACGGAAAAACAACGCGGAGGCTGCGTCGATCAGACGCTGATGATTGACGCTGGCGTCTCGGGTGGTCGGCATAGTCGCCTCTCAATTGAACTGTACTGACCGGTAAGGATAGACCTCGAAACAAAAATAACCAGTACTGATCACCGGCTGCGACGAACGGGCCAGCAGTACCGGAATTTGATCAGCGGCAGGGAAACGCGTTTTTCAGCGCGGAGACGACCAGCACCGATTCGTTCAGGTGCAGGCTCTGGGGATGTGCTTCAAGCGACTGAACCACCACGCGCATGGACTGCACCATCGGAATCCCGCCTTCCGGCACACACACCAGCCTGGGCACGCCGCCGGCTTCGTGAAAGATATCGAGCGTGTCCATGGTCGCTTGCAACACGCCGACGCAGTGACCGATCCCCACCGGGTTGTTGGCCACCCCGCCGCTCATGCTGTTGATACCGTCCTGGCATTCGAGCAGCAGCTTGTTGCCGTCTGCCATCGCGGCAGCGCTGAAACACAGGGCGAGCAATCCTGAAAGGCGCACTGCAGAGCCGATCGTCAGCGCAGCCACAGCTCTTTCACCGAATGATCCGCGGCCTTGCGCACCACCAGGCTTGCCCGCTCGCGGGTCGGCAGAATGTTTTCCAGCAAGTTAGGACGGTTGATGTCGCGCCAGATCTTGCGCGCGGCGTCCGGGGATTTCTCGGGCGGCAAGTCAGCCAGTTCACGGAAGTAAGCGCCCCGGGCACGAAATGCAGTGCGTTGCAGCATGAGGAAGCGCTCGACGTACCAGCGCTCGATGTCCCCTTCGGCTGCGTCCAGGTAGATCGAGAAGTCGAAGAAATCCGAAACGATGCTGCCAGGCTTCTGGCCGTCATTGCCCTCAGTCTGCAACACATTCAGACCTTCGAAAATCAGGATGTCCGGCTGGCTGATCTCGATGAATTTATCCGGCACGATGTCGTAGCTGATGTGCGAATAGACCGGCGCGCTGATCACGGGAATGCCCGCCTTGAGGTCCGAGAGAAACTTGACCATGCGCTTGCGATCGTAGCTCTCCGGAAAACCCTTGCGGTGCATGATGCCGTCCGCATCCAGCCGGGCGTTCGGGTGCAGGAAACCGTCGGTGGTTACCAGATCGACCCGAGGATGATCCGGCCAGCGCGCCATCAGCGCCTGCAGGACACGGGCAAAGGTGCTTTTGCCGACCGCGACACTGCCCGCAACTGCCACGACATAGGTCTGTTTTTTCGCCGGACGTCCGAGGAAAGTGTCCTTGATGCTCGCCAGATTGCGCGCGGCGCTGACGTGCAGATTGATCAGGCGCGACAGCGGAAGGTAGATGTTGACGACATCTTCCAGCGAAATATCTTCGTTTACGCCTCGTAACGCCGACAGATCTTCTTCGGACAAGGTCAATGGCGTACTGGCGCGCAGCCCCGCCCACTCCTTGCTGGTCATTACGAGATAGTCATCAGGCGCCATCTATAGCCTTCCAATCCAGGTGTCTGTATCGACAATGGTGCGAAGACTATCGTATTGCCCTAAAAACGGGGCAGATTTCTTTGATTTGACACGCATTATTGGCGGATTCGGCGTCGTTCCAGCGCCCCGAAAAGCGCTGGACACGATTCAGCATGAAGCCGACCTTCAGGCCGTTCGATACTCGATGGTCAGGTGCGACACCTCGTGCACGACACCGAGCCGCTCCCGAATCGCCTCCGCGGTCACCTCGACCTTCGCCAGCACGCTGACAATCGCCGCACGGGCATCCGGACCGACCTTCCACACATGCAGGTCGGTGATCTGCACGTTGCCATCGGCTTCGAGCACGTCGCGAATTTCTTCCGCGACGTGCTCATCGGTGACGTCCAGCAACACGTTGGCGCTCTGCCTGATCAGGCCGACAGACCACTTGGCAATGACCACTGCGCCGACCACGCCCATCAGCGGATCGAGCCAGACCCAACCCAGGTAACGTCCTGCCAGCAATGCACCGATCGCCAATACCGACGTCAACGCATCGGCCAGGACGTGTACATAGGCGGAGCGAAGGTTGTTGTCCCCGCCGTGGCCATGATGCTTTTCGTGGCCGTGGTGACCGTGATCATCGTGCGAGTGATGCCCAGGATGGTGATGCCCGTGGTGGCCATGGCCACCGGACAGCATGAAGGCACTGACGATGTTGACCAACAGACCGACCACCGCAATCAAGGTGGCCTCGCCGAACGCTACCGTCGTCGGTTCGAACAGGCGCATCAGCGACTCGATGCCGATGCCCAGCGCGACCATCATCAGAATGAGCGCCGACGCGAACCCCGCCAGATCGCCCACCTTGCCGGTGCCGAAACTGAAGCGACCGTTATTGGCGTTGCGCCTCGCAAACGAATAGGCCGCCGCCGCGATGCCTAATGCACCGGCATGGGTTGCCATATGAAAGCCGTCGGCCAGCAGCGCCATGGAGCCTGTGACGTAACCGGCGGCAATCTCCCCGACCATCATCACGAACGTCAGCACCACCACCCATAACGTGCGGCGGGCATTCTCGTTGTGGGACTGACTGAGGAAAACATGGTCGTGCGTGTGCTTCTGCGAAAGGGCCATGCGGCCTCCGTGAGTCGCCTGGCGACTTATTTTGAATACCGACGAATCGCTTCGAGCAAATCTTCAAGCCCTTGGGCCCGATCCTCATCACTCAAATCTGGATGAGCCACATGCTCGCGAGCATGGGCTTCGATGATCTGGTCAAGCAGCCCATTGATCGCACCGCGGGTGGCGGCTACGAGATGCAGGGTCTTGGCGCAATCGGTATTCGACTCCAGCCCCCGCTCGATTGCCTGCACCTGCCCCGCAATGCGCCTGACCCGCTTGAGCAGATCGTCTTTCTCGGCGTGCAAATGCGCCATACCATACCCCCCCTACCTACATTGGACGGCATCATGGACTGCTCCGCTTGCCTGCGCAACCTGCATTCAAACCTCATCAGCGCAAATAAATGGAACTACAGATGGCCATCTGGTGACGAATAGCCACTATCCCTACACCACACGAGGCGTGCTTCATGCGGCTTGAATCGTTGGCCATTCGACTTCTTCAAACGCTCACGGATGGAGCGACGTCCAGAGTCAACCCGCTGGATTTCACCGCACTGCTCTATCTTCGGGATATGGGATACGCAGTCGTGTCCGTCATGGACGGGTGCGTAGTTGCCGAACGCACGTTGCGCGGGAAGCAGTACGTCAGTGAACGAACGGCGTGGTCCCAGAAGGCTTCGGTTAACGAGGGGTGACTGAGGCCGCAGCGACTCTGCGCATCGAATACACGGACGACCAGGCACAGCAAATCAACACTGGTGAACAGCGGCAGAGAGATGAGGAAGGAAAGCGGGTACCGCGGGAAGGATCCGTTATGGAGGCAACCCCACCAGCCACACCCCGGCACACAATGTTCCCGCTGTGGCTGCTGCCTTCCGGCTCTGACCAGGTTCACGGGTAATCGTTGCGGGGGGACCGATGGGGTCACCATAACGACGCTCGCCAGT
>Ga0308163_10002511_pt1 | contig 16711 bp, 14 predicted proteins | sample PhyTR1_FD_201037 | JGI IMG/M metagenome (GOLD analysis project Ga0308163, IMG submission 201037) | Phyllosphere microbial communities from UC Gill Tract Community Farm, Albany, California, United States - DLSLT.R1 | ecosystem: Host-associated > Plants > Phyllosphere > Unclassified | place: USA...
GCCGAAGGCTGGGGCCGCGATCGGACGATCTTTTGATTTTGCTTTTTAAAGATCAGAAGATCGCAGCCTTCGGCAGCTCCTACAGGGATTAATGGGTTATTCGATACCGACCTGATTACGCCCGCTGTTCTTGGCCAGATACAGGCCACGATCCGCCGCCGATATCAGCAACCGGCAATCGCTGCCCGCCTGCGGCACCATGGTCGCCAGGCCGATGCTGATGGTCAGGCTCGCCCCCTCGCTTGGGGTGTTGTGCGGAATCTTCAGGGCGGCCACAGTCTGGCGCAGTTTCTCCGCCACCAGCCGCGCGCCGCCCGGCGAGGTGTTCGGCAGCACCAGGGCGAATTCTTCACCGCCGTAGCGCGCCGGCAGGTCCGACGGTCGGGCACTGGCGTCGCGAATCGCCGTAGCGACCTTGCGCAGCGCCTCGTCGCCTTCGACATGGCCAAAGCTGTCGTTGTAGGACTTGAAGTAATCGACATCGATCATCAGCAGCGACAACTGGCTCTGATCGCGCAGCGAGCGGCGCCATTCCAGCTCCAGGTACTCGTCGAAGTGCCGGCGGTTGGACAGCCCGGTCAGGCCATCGGAGTTCATCAGACGCTGCAGCACCAGATTGGTGTCGAGCAACTGCTGCTGGCTGACGCGCAACGCCCGGTACGCCGCGTCTCGTTGCAGCAGGGTCATGTAGGAACGCGAGTGATAACGGATGCGCGCCACCAGTTCGATGGTGTCCGGCAGCTTCACCAGATAATCGTTGGCCCCGGCGGAAAACGCCGCGCTCTTGATCAGCGGGTCTTCCTTGGTCGAGAGCACGATGATCGGGATGTCCTTGGTCGCCGGGTGATTGCGGTATTCGCGCACCAGGCTCAGGCCATCGAGGCCGGGCATCACCAGGTCCTGCAAAATCACCGTCGGCTTGATCCGTACCGCCTGGGCGATGGCCTGATGCGGGTCGGAGCAGAAGTGGAAGTCGATGTTCTCTTCATTCGACAGCCCACGGCGCACGGCCTCGCCGATCATCGCCTGATCGTCCACCAACAACACCATGGCGGCGTTTTCGTCGGTTTTAATGCCATCGATCTGTAAATCATTCATGGGCGGTCACCTGAATACTGCGGGGGCCAGGATTGCGGAAAAAACTGTTCATTTGGGGAAAACCTCCAGCAATCGTGGCGCTATCTTTTCCAGTGGACGGATTTCGACGGCAGCATCGATCGCCGCCGCTGCCTTGGGCATGCCGTACACCGCACTGCTTTGCTGATCCTGCGCGATGGTCAGATATCCTTGCTGGCGCATGAGCTTAAGCCCTTGCGCCCCGTCGCGTCCCATTCCGGTCAATAAAACCCCGACGGCATCGCCGCTCCAATAATTGGCGACACTTTCGAAAAACACGTCGATCGAAGGTCGGTAGATCTCGTTGACTGGCTCGGCGGTGTAGGCCAGCGTGCCGTTTTTCAATAAGCGAATATGGTGATTGGTGCCGGCCAGCAGCACCGCGCCGGCTTGCGGCGGCTCGCCTTCGCGGGCCAGACGCACGTCCAGGCCGCTGGCGCTGGCAAGCCATTCGGCCATGCCGGCGGCGAACACTTGATCCACGTGCTGCACCAGCACGATGGCTGCCGAGAAATTACGCGGCAGGCCCTTGAGCAGCACTTCCAGCGCCGCCGGCCCGCCCGCCGACGAACCGATCGCCACCAGCCGCTTGCACGAACCGGAGCTGCGCTGCGTGGCGGGTGCCGGGCGGGTGCGGCTGGTCTTCTCGCCGATCAGCCAGCCGATGTTGAGGATCTTGCGCAGCAATGGCGCTGCCGCTTCCTGCGCGTTGCCGGCACCGAGCGCCGGGGTATCGACCACGTCCAGCGCGCCGTGGCCCATGGCTTCGAACACCCGGTGCACGTTCTGCTGGCGGTCGACCGTGACGATGACGATGGCGCACGGGCTCTCGGCCATGATCCGCCGGGTGGCCTCGACGCCGTCCATCACCGGCATGATCAAGTCCATCAGGATCAGGTCCGGGGTATTTTCGGCGCACAGTTGCACCGCCTCGGCGCCATTTCTGGCGACCCAGACCACCTGATGCGCCGGTTCGAAGGCCAGCGCACGGCGCAGCGCCTCCACCGCCAGGGGCATGTCGTTGACGATTGCGATTTTCATGCCCGCGCTCCTCCAATGAGCTCAACCACTGCATCAAGCAGGGCGTCGTCATGAAAACTGGCCTTGGCTAAATAATAGTCCGCGCCGGCGTCCAGTCCACGACGGCGGTCCTCTTCACGATCCTTGTACGAGACCACCATCACCGGCAGCGATTGCAGGCGGTTATCGCGGCGCAGCAGGGTGACCAGCTCGATGCCGTCCATGCGTGGCATGTCGATGTCGGTGATCAGCAAATCGAAGTCCTCCGAACGCAACGCGTTCCAGCCGTCCATGCCGTCCACCGCAACCGCCACGTCATAGCCGCGATTGAGCAGCAGCTTGCGTTGCAGCTCGCGCACGGTGAGCGAATCGTCGACCACCAGAATCCGTTTGCGCGCCACTTCGGCGGCCTGATTGCCGTGGCGCGCGATGCGTTCCAGACGCCCGGTATTGAGCAGTTTGTCCACCGAGCGCAGCATGTCTTCGACATCGACGATCAGCACCACCGAACCGTCGTCAAGCAACGCCCCGGCAGAAATGTCCTGAATCTTGCCCAGCCGCTCATCCAGCGGCAGCACCACCAGCGTGCGCTCGCCGACAAAACGCTCGACCGCCACGCCGTAGATCGCGTCGCGCTCGCGGATCACCACGACCTTGAGGGTTTCGTCGCTGCTCTGACTGGCCGGGCGATTCAACAGCTGACTGGCCGCGACCAGTCCGACGTGCCGGCCTTCATGCCAGAAATGCTGGCGGCCCTCGACCTGCACGATGTCCTGCGGTTGCAGATCGCACATGCGCTCGATGTGCGCCAGCGGGAACGCATAGGCCTCGTCGCCGACTTCCACCACCAGACTGCGCACCACCGACAGGGTCAGCGGTACTTCAAGATGAAAGCGACTGCCCTCACCCGCCGTTTGCTCAAGCACCACCGCGCCGCGCAACTGCCGCACCATGTGCTGCACCGCATCGAGTCCGACGCCACGCCCGGACACTTCGGTGACCGTGTCGCGCAGGCTGAAGCCCGGCAGGAACAGGAATGTCAGCAGTTCTTCTTCGCTCAACTGAGCTGCGGTTTCGGCCGGCGACAGCTGACGCTCGACAATGCTGCGGCGGACCTTTTCCAGATCCACGCCATTGCCGTCATCACTCAGTTCCAGCACCAGCAAACCGGCCTGGTGCGAGGCGCGCAGGCGGATCAGACCCTCTTCGGACTTGCCCTTGAGCAAGCGTTGCTCCGGGGTCTCGATGCCGTGGTCGACCGCGTTGCGCAGCAGATGGGTCAGCGGCGCTTCGAGCTTTTCCAGCACATCGCGATCGACTTGAGTTTTTTCGCCTTCGATCTCCAGTTGCACCTGTTTGCCGAGGCTGCGCCCCAAATCCCGCACCATGCGCACCTGACCGGTGAGCACATCGGCGAATGGCCGCATGCGGCAGGCCAGCGCGGTGTCGTAGAGCACTTGCGCGCGTTGACTGGCTTGCCAGGCGAACTCGTCCAGTTCGGCGTTTTTCTCCGCGAGCAACTGCTGGGACTCGGCCAGCAGGCGTCGCGCATCTTCAAGGGCTTCCTGGGCTTCGAGGCTCAGCGCATGTTCCTTGAGATGCACATTGAGGCTTTCCAGCGCCCGCAGGCCGTTGTTCTGCATGCGCTTGAGGCGCTGCATGGTCGCCAGATGCGGCTTGAGGCGCTGGGTTTCGACCAGCGATTTGCTCGACAGATCGAGCAGGCTGTTCAGGCGTTCGGCGGTGACCCGCAGCACGCGCTCGCCACCTTCGGTGGTGCGCTTGTTCTTGCGCGGTGCCGGGTCGGAGATTTCCAGCGGCATATCGACCGCCGGCACAGGCAGTGGCGACGGGGTTTCAATCGGTGCAGGCGCCTGCATCTGCAACTCGGCCATGGGCGGCGGCGCCATAGCGGGCGGTGCCGAAGGATCGAGCAGACGCCCCATCAACGCCACATACGCCTCGATGTCCGTCGCTTGCGGGGCATTGGCCGGCGTGGCGATGCGCATCAGCAGATCGGTGCCTTGCAACAACGCATCGATGTGTTCGGGGCGCAGCAACAGCCGCCCTTCCTGGGCGCTGACCAGGCAATCCTCCATCACATGGGCGACGCTGACGCCGCTGTCGATGCCGACGATCCGCGCCGCGCCCTTGAGTGAGTGCGCCGCGCGCATGCACGACTCCAGTTGATCGGCCTGGGTCGGGTTGCGCTCAAGCGCCAGCAGCCCGCTGCTGAGCACCTGGGTCTGGGCCTCGGCTTCGAGGCTGAACAGCTCCAGCAGCGAAGCGTCGCGCATTTGCTCGGGGGTCATGTGAGGCTCCGGGTCACGGCGGACAACAACTGTTCTTCATCCAGCCAACGCAGGCTGCGTCCCCGGAACTGCAGGACGCCACGGGTGTATTTGGCGCTGGCCGTGCTGTTGTGCTCACCGCCGGCACGGGACGCGGCGTCGAGAATTCGCTCGTCAATGGCATGGATACCGTCGACTTCGTCCACCGGCACCACTACCGGTCCGCCGTGGGCGGCGATGATCAGCATGCGCGGCATGATCCGCGCGCCAGTGGCCGGTGCGGCGTTGCTATCGAGGTCGAGCAGTTCGACCAGCGACAGACACGCCACCAACGCCCCGCGCACGTTCGCCACGCCGAGCAAGGCCCGCGAGCGCTGGTGCGGCAACGAGTGAATCGCGTGCAGCGGCGCCACCTCCACCAGACTGCGGGTGGCCAGCCCCAGCCATTCTTCGCCGAGGCGGAACATCAGCAGCGAACGGGTTTTAACGTCACTTTCAACCGCCACGGCGACCGGATCGCGCTCGTCCTGCTGCAACGCATAACGGTCGAGCAGGCGCGTGGCAGCGGCGGAATACACCGCGCAGTTACGGCAATGAATATGTTCGGCCAGCAATGGGCACGACTTGTCGCCGTGAATGCCGATGCGGTTCCAGCAATCATCGATGGCCCGGGCGTCTTCGCGGGTGACGTTCAAGGTGTCGGACGGGATCATCGTTTACGCTCACTGTCGGCGGTGCGCCCGCTGCGCGCGGCGCGTTCCTGCAATCGTCTGGCACCGGCGCTGTCACCCTGGGCCTGGAGCAACGCGGCCAGGTGCATCAACGCTTCGGGGTGTTGCGGTTCAAGGTACAAGGCCTTGCGGTAATAGCTCTGGGCTTCGAGCGCGGAGCCGGCAACATCGCTGAGCAGGCCGAGCCAGTAGAACACCTGAGCCACCGGTTCGTGGCTGCGCAGGTACTGTTCGCACGCCGCGCGGGCCTCGGCGCTTTTGCCTTCGTTGGCCAGCGCAGCGATGTTGGCCAGTAGGGTGGCGGCGTCCGGGTTGGCGCTTTTGCTGCTGACAGGCAGCGGCGCAACGTTGGCGAACGGGCGCTGGCGCACCGGCGGTGGCGGTGGCGGTGGCGGACTGCGCAACGGCTGACGCACTGGCAAGGGGGTGGGCGTCGGCAGTACCACGGGGTCGGGCAGCGGCTCAGCGTGTCGACTGAAGGCAAACGACTGCGGGATGCCGATCGAACGCATGCCCAGACGCCCGAGCAGACCGCCCTCCGCGGGACCGATGAACAGCACCCCGTCCATGTGGGTCAGGCGCTTGAGTACGGCGAAAACCTGCTGCTGAGTCGGCTGATCGAAATAGATCAGCAGGTTGCGGCAGAAGACAAAATCGAACGGCGACTCGCTGGCCAGCAGCGTCGGATCCAGCACGTTGCCGACTTGCAGGCGCACCTGCTCGCGCACCGTTTCGTTGACGCGATGCCCATCCTGTTCCGCGCTGAAATGGCGCTCGCGAAAGTCCAGATCCTGACCACGGAACGAGTTCTTGCCGTACAGCGCCCGCCGCGCCTTGTCCACCGACAGCGGGCTGACGTCCATGCCGTCGACCTTGAACTGATGCGGTTTGAGCCCGGCATCGAGCAAGGCCATGGCAATCGAATAGGGTTCTTCACCGGTGGAGCACGGCAGGCTGAGGATGCGCAACGCGCGCATGTTGTTCAGTTCGACCAGCCGCTTGCACGCCAGTTTACCCAGGGTGGCGAAGGATTCCGGGTAACGGAAAAACCAGGTTTCGGGAACGATCACCGCTTCGATCAGCGCCTGCTGCTCGTCCCGCGAGACTTGCAGCAATTGCCAGTATTCATCGCTGTGCGCCGCTTGCGACAGCGTCGTGCGCTGGCGCACCGCCCGCTCGATGATCGCCGGCCCGACCGAGGTGACATCCAGCCCGATGCGTTCCTTGAGGAAATCGAAAAAACGTTGGTCGCTGCTCATGGCTGCGCCTCAAGCGGCGCCGGGAACAGCAGGCTGCGCACGGCGTCATCCAGCAGGTCGTTGACCCGCACCCACTGCACCAGCCCTTGGGCATCTTCACGCACCGGACCGAGGTACGGCGCCTGGCGATTGTCCAGGCCATAAGGCTGAAAATCTTCAGGGTTGCAGCGCAGGGTGTCGGTCGCCTGCTCAAGGATCAATCCCAGCCAGCGCGGCGGCAGCTGTTCATCCGGACGGTAATGCACCAGCACCCGCGGGGTGGGGGGGCGCGCCTCGGCCGGTTTGCCGAAGGTCAGCGCACTGAGGTCGATCGCCGGCACCACTGCTGCGCGATAGGCGAACACCCCGGCCACCCACTCGGGTGCCTGGGCGATCGGCTTCAACGGCAGGCGCGGCAAGACTTCGGCCACTTCGGTGGCGAGCAAGGCGTAGCGCTCGCTGCCGATGCGAAACAGCAGGAACAACGCCTGCTTCGCCACCGGCGCGGCGCTGCGTTTGGCGGTGATTTCGCTCATCAGACTTTGAATCGCGAAACGCCGCTGCGCAGCCCGACGGCCACCTGGCTCAGTTCGTCAATGGCGAAACTGGCCTGACGCAGCGACTCGACGGTCTGGCTGCTGGCGTCGCCCAACTGCACCAGCGCATGGTTGATCTGCTCGGCACCGGTGGCCTGGGCCTGCATGCCTTCGTTGACCATCAACACCCGCGGCGCCAGCGCCTGTACCTGATGGATGATCTGCGACAGCTGCTCGCCGACCTGCTGCACCTCGGCCATGCCCCGGCGCACTTCTTCGGAGAACTTGTCCATGCCCATCACGCCGGCAGACACTGCCGACTGGATCTCGCGAACCATCTGCTCGATGTCGTAAGTGGCGACGGCGGTCTGGTCCGCCAGACGCCGCACTTCGGTCGCGACCACGGCAAAACCGCGGCCGTATTCACCAGCCTTCTCGGCCTCGATGGCGGCGTTGAGCGACAGCAGGTTGGTCTGATCGGCAACCTTGACGATGGTCACCACCACCTGATTGATGTTGCCGGCCTTCTCGTTGAGGATCGCCAGTTTGGCGTTGACCAGATCGGCTGCGCCCATCACCGAGTGCATGGTGTCTTCCATGCGCGCCAGACCTTGCTGGCCGGAGCCGGCGAGCACCGAAGCCTGATCGGCAGCGGTGGACACTTCGGTCATGGTGCGCACCAGGTCCCGCGACGTGGCGGCGATTTCACGCGAGGTCGCGCCGATTTCGGTGGTGGTGGCGGCGGTTTCGGTGGCAGTGGCCTGTTGCTGCTTGGAGGTGGCGGCGATCTCGGTCACCGAGGTGGTCACCTGCACCGACGAGCGCTGGGCCTGGGACACCAGCGAGGTCAGCTCGGTCATCATGTCGTTGAAGCCGGTTTCCACCGCACCGAATTCGTCCTTGCGGTCCAGATTCAGACGACCGCTCAGGTCGCCGGTACGCATGATTTCGAGGATCTTCACGATGCGGTTCATCGGCGCCATGATCGCGCGCATCAGCAGCAAGCCACAGGCACCGGCCGCCAGCACGGCCACCAGCAGCGAGACGAACATACTGACCTTGGCCGCCGCCACCGCCTCGTCGATGTTGGCCATGGCCTGATCAGCGACCCGCTTGTTCTCGCCAATGATGTCGTTGAGTTTCATGCGGCCGGTGTACCAGGCCGGGGTCAGCTTCTCGGTGAACAGCTTGACCGCCTCGGCTTCCAGATTGCGCTTGTGCAGATCAAGTACCTGATCCTGAATCTGCATGTAGGTATCGTGATACTTCTCGAACGCAGCGAACTCGATTCGATCTTCGTCGGTGGTCACGGTGTTGCGATAGTTGGCCATCTGCTCTTGCAGACGGTTCTCGAACGCCTTGTAGTCCGCCGCATCTTCGCTGCTGATGCCCTGCCCTTCCTTAAGCCCGAGCAGTTCCTGAGTCTGCAGGTAGCTGTCGACCCAGGCACCGCGAATCATCGAGCTGTAATAGACGCCGGGAACCGCGTCGTCACGGACGCTGTTTTCACTGGTCTCGATCTTCAGCAAGCGTGAATACGAAACGACGACCATCAGCAGCATGATGGCGATAATCACCGCAAAGCTCGCCAAAATGCGTTGGCGCAACGTCCAGTTCTTCACAGTGAGTCCTCGTGCCTAAGTCGAAATGCGGGGGAGTATAGCCGAGGGAGGTGTCTCATTTATAAGACGCTTTTTAACCCTCGGGCCTGCCGAGCGCGCAAGGCCGGGAGGTTCTGAGGTGGGACTGTCCGTCAATCCGGGGTTGGCGTGCCAGTGATGAAATGGCAAAAAGGGGCGATGGATCGGTCATCGCTGTTGTTGCGAGGCTGAAAACGCAATCGCGAGCAGGCTCGTTCCTACAAATTTCGGCGTCTGGCCCAAAACCTTGTAGGAGCTGCGGCACGCTGCGATCTTTTTGATGTTGGCTTTAAAAATCAAAAGATCGCAGCGTGCCGCAGCGCCTACATAAGTACCGCGTGTTCAGGCGGTTCTATTGCGATGCCATGCGCACCTGTTTCTCCAGCTCCACCTTCAACCCCGGCTCCAGCTTCAACTGCTTCGCCAATTCTTCCAGATACGCCTTCTCCATAAAGCTCTCCTCATCCACCAGCATCACACTGGCGATGTACATCTCCGCCGCCATCTCCGGCGTACTCGCGGCGCGGGCGACGTCGGCAGGGTCGAGGGGCTTGTTGAGTTCGGCGTGCAGCCAGTGTTGCAGCTCCTGGTCGTTGTCGAGTTTGGTGAATTCGCCCTCGATCAACTGGCGCTCGCGATCATCGATATGGCCGTCGGCCTTGGCGGCGGCGACCAGCGCCTTGAGAATCGCCTGGCTGTGCTGCTCGGCTTGCGCGGGCGGCAAACGGTCGAGTGTCTGCGGTTCGTTTTGCGGTGCCGTGCCCTTTTGCGCGTTCCAGTTGCCGTAGGCCTTGTAAGCCAACACACCGAGTGCAGCGAGGCCGCCGTAGACCGCGACTTTGCCGCCGACCTTGCGCGCCTTTTTACTGCCGAGCAGCAGGCCCATCGCACCGGCAGCCAAAGCACCACCGCCCGCCCCCGAGAGCAGGCCACCCAGCGCACCGGAGCCTGAAGAGCCACCGAGCAAACCGCCCAGCCCGCCAGCCGCCGACTTGTTCTGCGCCCCGCCAGCCTTGTTCTGCAACAGATCCTGGCCGGACTTGAGTAGTTGATCGAGCAATCCACGGGTGTTCATGTTCCGCCTCCAAAACAGGGGTTATCCGGATCTATCAGGCCCTCAGCCTAGTTCGAAAGTGCCCCGGTCCGGCCTGCGAGTGTGCTTCCAGATGTTGCTCAGTACGCGCGTGGCCTTCGTGAAAAGCGATATACACTCAGACCAATCGATAAAAACCGCCCACTGGGTACACCCCTCATGATGACCCTGCGTCAGATTCGTCACTTCATCGCCGTGGCCGAGACCGGCTCGATTTCCGCCGCCGCGCAAACCGCGTTCATTTCCCAATCGACCCTGACCCTGGCGATCCAGCAACTGGAAGAGGAAATCGGCGTCAGCCTGTTCAGCCGCCACGCCAAGGGCATGACTCTGACGCATCAGGGACATCAATTCCTGCGCCAGGCGCACCTGATTCTCGCGACTGTCGATAACGCCAAACGCAGCCTGCAACAGAGCACTGATCAGGTTGCCGGGCAGTTGATCGTCGGCGTGACCAGTCTGGTCGCCGGTTATTACCTCGCTGATTTGCTCACGCGATTCCAGCGCGCCTATCCCAACGTCGAGATCCGCGTGATGGAGGACGAACGGCCTTACATCGAGCATTTGCTGGTCAGCGGCGAGATCGATGTCGGTGTGTTGATCCTGTCCAACCTCGAAGACCGCCACGCCTTGCAGACCGAAGTACTGACCCACTCGCCGCATCGCTTGTGGCTGCCGGCCCAGCATCCGCTGCTGGAGCACGACAGCATCAACCTCGCCGATGTCGCCCGCGAACCGCTGATTCAACTGAACGTCGACGAAATGGATCGCAACGCCCAACGCCTGTGGCGCGGCGCCGGACTGCAGCCGAAGATCACGTTGCGCACTGCCTCGACCGAAGCGGTACGAAGCCTGGTCGCGGCCGGTCTGGGGGTGTCGATCCAGCCGGACATGACCTATCGCCCGTGGTCACTGGAGGGCGACATCATCGAAGCGCGGCCGATTGCCGACCTCAACCAGACCCTCGACGTCGGCCTGGCCTGGCGCCGTGGCACCGCGCGACCGGCACTGGTCGACCCGTTCCTGACCGTGGCCCGCGAGCAGCCGCACGGTGGGCGCAAGCCATCTATTTAATCGAATGCCACCTTCAGTATTTAGAATTTGTCGACCTCGGAGCCGCGCACTAGTCTTGCTGCATCTATAAGACGGTCGGCTCCCGGGCACGGGAGCAACAATGACCACACAAGAAAAGAGATCGCGGAAAATGGCTGGCGTGCAGACTCCGATGTGTACCGCGTTGTTGATCGACGGCGAACTGGTCGCCGGGCAAGGTTTTGTCGAGCCGATTCTCAACCCGGCCACCGGCGAGATCCTCACGCACATCGCCGAGGCCAGTACCGAGCAAGTCGAAAGCGCGATCCTCGCCGCCCACCGCGCCTTTGCCGAATGGTCACGGAGCACGCCGCAGCAACGCTCGAACCTGCTGCTGGACATCGCCAATGCTGTTGAAAAACACGCCGACCACCTCGCCCGCCTCGAAGCGCTTAACTGCGGCAAGCCACTGCACCTGGCGCGTCAGGACGATCTGAGCGCCACCGTCGACGTGTTCCGTTTCTTTGCGGGTGCCGTGCGCTGCCAGACCGGCCAGCTCAGTGGCGAATACCTGCCGGGCTACACCAGCATGGTGCGCCGCGATCCGATTGGTGTGGTGGCATCGATTGCGCCGTGGAACTACCCGATCATGATGGCCGCGTGGAAAATCGCCCCGGCCCTCGCCGCCGGCAACACGCTGGTGTTCAAACCTTCAGAGCACACGCCGCTGTCGATCCTCGCACTGGCGCCCGCACTGGCCGAGATCCTGCCACGCGGGGTGATCAACATCATCTGTGGCGGTGGCGAAGGCGTCGGCAGCCATCTGGTGGGCCACGCCAAGGTGCGCATGGTCTCGCTGACCGGCGATATCGTCACCGGGCAGAAGATCCTTCAGGCCGCAGCGAAAACCCTCAAACGTACGCACTTGGAACTCGGCGGCAAGGCCCCGGTGATCGTTTGCAACGACGCCGACCTTCAAGCGGTGGTCGAGGGCGTGCGCACCTACGGTTACTACAACGCCGGGCAGGACTGCACCGCCGCGTGCCGGATCTACGCGCAGGCCGGGATTCACGACAAACTGGTTGCCGAACTCGGCGCCGCCGTCAGCAGCCTGCGCTTTGCCGGCAAACGCGACGCCGACAACGAGATCGGCCCGCTGATCAGTACCCGCCAGCGCGACCGCGTTGCCAGTTTCGTCGAACGCGCCCTCGGCCAGCCGCACATCGAGCGGGTGACCGGCGCGGCGGTGCATTCCGGCGCTGGCTTCTTCTATCAACCGACGCTGCTGGCCGGTTGCAAACAGAGCGATGAAATCGTCCAGCGCGAAGTGTTCGGCCCGGTGGTGACCGTGACTCGCTTCGACGAACTCGCGCAAGCGGTGGACTGGGCCAACGACTCCGAATACGGCCTGGCCTCGTCGGTGTGGACGCAGAACCTGGACAAGGCGATGCAGGTCGCCGCCCGTTTGCAGTACGGCTGCACCTGGATCAACAGCCATTTCATGCTGGTCAGCGAAATGCCCCACGGCGGGCTGAAACGCTCCGGATACGGCAAAGACTTATCCAGTGATTCGCTGCAGGACTACAGCGTGGTGCGGCACATCATGGCCCGCCACGGCCAGCATCTCTGACTACGCTAATAACAAGCCTAAACGGCATGCTTCACCGCGTTCACAACTGCCCCGACCATAATTTAAAGAAGAGGGTTCAACCATGTTCGTGCACAAGACCGCACTGTTCAGTGCAATCACCACGGCCCTGCTGGCCAGCGCCAGTTTGCAAGCCGCCGAGCCGCTGAAAGCCGTCGGCGCCGGCGAGGGGCAGCTGGATATCGTGGCCTGGCCGGGCTACATCGAACGTGGCGAGAGCGACAAGGCCTACGACTGGGTGAGCGGTTTCGAGAAGGAAACCGGCTGCAAGGTCAACGTCAAGACGGCTGCCACCTCCGACGAAATGGTCAGCCTGATGGCCAAGGGCGGTTACGACCTGGTGACCGCGTCGGGCGATGCCTCGCTGCGGTTGATCGTCGGCAAGCGCGTGCAACCGATCAACACCGCGTTGATCCCGAACTGGAACACCCTCGACCCGCGCCTGAAAGATGCGCCGTGGTACGTGGTCAACAAGCAAACCTACGGCACCCCCTACCAGTGGGGCCCGAACGTGCTGATGTATAATACCAACGTGTTCAAGACGCCGCCGACCAGCTGGAACGTGCTGTTCGACGCGCAGAACCTGCCTGACGGCAAGCCGAACAAGGGCCGTGTGCAGGCGTATGACGGGCCGATCTACATCGCCGATGCAGCGCTGTACCTGAAGAGCGCCAAGCCTGAGCTGGGGATCAAGGATCCGTACCAGCTCACCGAAGATCAGTACAAAGCCGTGCTTGAGCTGTTGCGCCAGCAGCAGCCGCTGATCCACCGCTACTGGCACGACACCACGGTGCAGATGAGCGACTTCAAGAACGAAGGCGTGGTCGCGTCCAGCGCCTGGCCGTATCAGGTCAACGGCCTGATCAACGAAAAGCAGCCGATCGCGTCGACCATTCCGAAAGAAGGCGCCACCGGCTGGGCCGACACCACCATGTTGCACGCCGAAGCCAAGCACCCGAACTGCGCGTACAAGTGGATGGACTGGTCGCTGAAACCGAAAGTCCAGGGCGATGTAGCCGCGTGGTTCGGCTCGTTGCCGGCCGTGCCGGCGGCGTGCAAGGAGAGCGAACTGCTCGGTGCCGAGGGCTGCAAGACCAACGGTTTCGACCAGTTCGACAAGATCGCCTTCTGGAAAACCCCGCAGGCTGAAGGCGGCAAGTTCGTGCCGTACAGCCGCTGGACCCAGGACTACATCGCGATCATGGGCGGCCGTTAAGCCCCTTCAAGATCAAAAGATCGCAGCCTTCGGCAGCTCCTACACCGACCGCGAGCACCGAAAATTCAGCGTCCGGCACACATCCTGTAGGAGCTGCCGCAGGCTGCGATCTTTTCGACGCAACACCTGATCATTCTTTGAAAGCCTGCTTTACCGGAGTACCGCACCATGACGCTTGCAGTCCAGTTCACCAACGTTTCCCGGCAGTTCGGCGAAGTGAAGGCCGTTGACCGGGTTTCCATCGATATCCAGGACGGCGAGTTCTTTTCCATGCTCGGCCCTTCCGGCTCGGGCAAAACCACCTGCCTGCGCCTGATCGCCGGGTTCGAACAACCGAGCGCCGGCTCGATCCGCATCCACGGCGCCGAAGCGGCCGGCCTGCCGCCGTATCAACGCGATGTAAACACCGTATTCCAGGACTACGCGCTGTTCCCGCACATGAACGTGCTGGACAACGTCGCTTACGGCTTGAAGGTCAAAGGGGTAAGCAAAACCGAGCGCCACAAACGCGCCGAAGAGGCGTTAGACATGGTCGCCCTCGGCGGTTACGGCGCACGCAAACCGGTGCAGTTGTCCGGCGGTCAGCGCCAGCGCGTGGCTCTGGCCCGCGCCTTGGTCAATCGTCCGCGCGTGCTGTTGCTCGATGAACCGCTCGGTGCCCTCGACCTCAAGCTTCGCGAACAGATGCAAAGCGAACTGAAGAAGCTGCAACGCCAGCTCGGCATCACCTTCATCTTCGTCACCCACGATCAAACTGAAGCGCTGTCGATGTCCGACCGCGTGGCCGTATTCAACAAGGGCCGCATCGAACAGGTCGATACCCCGCGCAATCTGTACATGAAACCGACCACCACCTTCGTCGCCGAATTCGTCGGCACCTCGAACGTGATCCGTGGCGATCTGGCGCGCCAGCTCAGCGGTCACCCGCAGCCGTTTTCGATCCGTCCGGAACATGTGCGTTTCGCCGAAGGCCCGCTGGCCAGCCACGAGATCGAGGTCAGCGGCCTGCTCCACGACATTCAATATCAGGGCAGCGCCACGCGTTATGAACTGAAGCTGGAAAACGGCCAGACCCTGAGCATCAGCCACGCCAACAATCAGTGGATCGACAGCAGCGCGCAGCACCAGACCGGCCAGCGCCTGAGCGCACGCTGGGCGCGGGAAGCGATGATCGCGCTGCATGACACCGTTGCCGGCGGGGTGTGAGATGAGCACGCTCGCGATGACTCAAGCGCCGCCCTTGCGCCGGTTTTCCAACCTGCTCTACCGCAAACCGAACCTGTACCTGTCGCTGCTGCTGGTGCCGCCACTGCTGTGGTTTGGCGCGATCTATCTCGGCTCGTTGCTGGTGCTGTTGTGGCAGGGTTTCTACACCTTCGACGACTTCACCATGGCGGTCACCCCCGACCTGACCCTGGCCAACTTTGCCGCGCTGTTCCAACCGTCGAACTTCGACATCATCCTGCGCACGCTGAGCATGGCCATCGTTGTGTCCATCGCCAGCGCCATCGTCGCGTTCCCGATTGCCTACTACATGGCGCGCTACACCACAGGCAAGACCAAAGCGTTTTTCTACATTGCGGTGATGATGCCGATGTGGGCCAGTTACATCGTCAAGGCCTACGCGTGGACATTGCTGCTGGCCAAGGGCGGCGTGGCGCAGTGGTTCGTGCAGCATCTGGGGCTGGAGCCGGTGTTGCAGTTCATTCTGGGGATTCCCGGGGTCGGCGGCAGCACCTTGTCGACCTCGCACCTGGGCCGCTTCATGGTGTTCGTCTATATCTGGCTGCCGTTCATGATTTTGCCGATCCAGGCGTCGCTGGAACGCCTGCCGCCGTCACTGTTGCAGGCGTCCGCCGACTTGGGCGCGAAGCCGCGCCAGACCTTCATGCAGGTGATTCTGCCGCTGTCGATTCCCGGCATTGCGGCGGGCTCGATCTTCACTTTTTCGCTGACCCTGGGCGACTTCATCGTGCCGCAACTGGTCGGCCCGCCGGGCTACTTCGTCGGCAGCATGGTCTACGCGCAACAAGGTGCGATCGGCAATATGCCAATGGCTGCAGCGTTCACGTTGGTGCCGATTGTGTTGATCGCGGTTTACCTGTCCATCGTCAAACGACTGGGGGCCTTCGATGCGCTCTAATTCAGAAAAGCAGGGGGAAAAAGCGTCCCTCGGATTAAAGATCGCAGCCTGGGGCGGGTTGGTGTTTCTGCACTTTCCGATCCTGATCATCTTCCTTTACGCCTTCAACACCGAAGAGGCCGCGTTCAGCTTTCCACCGAAGGGCTTCACGCTTCACTGGTTCAGCGTGGCGTTTTCGCGGCCGGACGTGCTGGAAGCGATCAAGCTGTCGCTGCAGATTGCCGCCATCGCCACGTTGATCGCGATGGTGCTCGGCACGCTGGCTTCGGCCGCGTTGTACCGCCGAGACTTCTTCGGCAAACAGGGTATTTCGCTGATGCTGATCCTGCCGATTGCGTTGCCGGGGATCATTACCGGGATCGCCCTGCTGGCGACGTTCAAGACGCTGGGGATCGAGCCGGGGATGTTCACCATCATTGTCGGCCACGCGACCTTCTGTGTGGTGATCGTCTACAACAACGTCATCGCCCGCCTGCGCCGCACGTCGCACAGCCTGATCGAGGCGTCGATGGACCTCGGCGCCGACGGCTGGCAGACCTTCCGCTACATCATCCTGCCGAACCTCGGCTCGGCCTTGCTCGCGGGCGGCATGCTGGCGTTTGCACTGTCGTTCGACGAGATCATCGTTACCACGTTCACCGCCGGGCATGAGCGCACGTTGCCGTTGTGGCTGCTCAATCAACTCAGCCGCCCACGGGATGTGCCGGTAACCAACGTCGTCGCCATGCTGGTGATGATGGTGACCATGCTGCCGATTCTGGGTGCGTATTACCTGACGCGCGGTGGCGAAAGTGTCGCGGGCAGCGGCGGCAAATAACCGAATAACCACTGAACAAACCGAATCCCTGTAGGAGCTGCCGAAGGCTGCGATCTTTCGATGTTGCTTTGAAGATCAAGATCAAAAGATCGCAGCCTTCGGCAGCTCCTACATGGGTTCGGTTTCGGCAGAACAATAAAAGTGTTAGTGAGGACAAAACCATGCAAACCAAACTCCTGATCAACGGCCA
>Ga0308163_10002512_pt1 | contig 16706 bp, 12 predicted proteins | sample PhyTR1_FD_201037 | JGI IMG/M metagenome (GOLD analysis project Ga0308163, IMG submission 201037) | Phyllosphere microbial communities from UC Gill Tract Community Farm, Albany, California, United States - DLSLT.R1 | ecosystem: Host-associated > Plants > Phyllosphere > Unclassified | place: USA...
CCGATGGTCAACGCTGACAGCCCGGTCAACGAGCGCATCAACTACTACCTGCAAACCGAGATCAACCCGGGGCTGGCCAGCCACGGCGGTCAGGTCAGCCTGATCGATGTGGTTGAAGACGGCATTGCCGTGCTGCAATTCGGCGGCGGTTGCCAGGGCTGCGGCCAGGCCGACGTGACCCTGAAGGAAGGCATCGAGCGCACCTTGCTCGAGCGCATTCCAGAGCTCAAGGGTGTGCGCGACGTGACCGACCACACGCAGAAAGAAAACGCCTACTACTAAGTAAGGTGTTCACTGCGGACATGAAAAAACGGCGCCCCGTGAGCGCCGTTTTTTTATGGGTGAAGCAAAAGATCGCAGCCTTCGGCAGCTCCTACAGGGATACACATTCCAATGTAGGAGCTGCCGAAGACTGCGATCTTTTGACTTTTAGGGTCTGTAGAGATGCGCATGCCCCGCGCGATACAGCGATGACTCGCTGAACACCTCACTGCCCAGCACCCGACCCACCAGAATCAACGCCGTACGCCGAAACCCCTTGGCCTCAACCTTTTCGGCAATATCCTCCAGCGTTCCCACTACCCAATCCTGATCCGGCCACGTCGCCCGGTGAATCACCGCAATCGGGCAATCCGCGCCGTAATGCGGTAACAGTTCGGTGATGATCTTCTGCAGATGGTTGACCCCCAGATGAATCGCCATGGTCGCGCCGTGCTGCGCCAGATTGCCGAGTTCCTCGCCTGCCGGCATCGCGGTCTTGTCGGCATAGCGGGTCAGAATCACGCTCTGCGAAATGTCCGGCAGCGTCAACTCGGCGCCGAGCAACGCCGCGCAGGCCGCTGTGGCGGTGACGCCGGGGATGATTTCAAACGCAATATTCAACTCGCGCAGATAACGAATCTGCTCGCCAATCGCGCCATACAGGCTCGGATCACCCGAGTGCACTCGCGCCACATCCTGCCCCTTGGCGTGGGCGGTTGTGATCAATTCGATGATCTGCTCCAGGTGCAATTCGGCGCTGTTGACCACGGTTTCGGCCTGATGTCCCTCGAGCACGGCGGCCGGGACCAGCGAGCCTGTGTAGATGATCACCGGACAGCTGCGGATCAGCCGCTGGCCTTTGACAGTGATCAGTTCCGGGTCGCCGGGGCCGGCGCCGATGAAGTAGACGGTCATGAAGACATCCTGTGAAAAACGGGGCAGGGCAAGGCTTCAGATGAAGATTGCTCATGATCAAAGAGGGGGATTATCGGGATTTTACGCAGCGCCGGCCAATGCCAACGTGGCCTGAGCGTATTTTTGCCGGGAAATCAGCAGTTTTGCCGGTGCCTGAATCAGTTGTTCCGCGAGCGCCAGCGCGGCACTTTCCGCCACGCCGTAGCAGCCGGTGCGCTCGTAGGCGATCTGTGAATGATGGCTCAGACGTTGCTGATAACTGGCCAGTTCTTCACTGCTGAAATACAGCAGCGGCAGCGCCAGTTGCGCGGCGAGTTCCTGCAGGCCCGGTTCGTCGCGTTTCAAATCGATGCTGGCCAAGGCCCTGACGGCTTCCAGTTCGATGCGATGCGCCTGCAAGACCTGGTCGAGCAACGCGCGCAGGGTGCTGACCGGGCAGCCGCGCTGGCAGCCCAGGCCGACCACGAAGGTCGGCGCTGCGCTGTCAGCGGTCATGCGTGGTATTGACCATCGCTTTTGCGGAGGAACAACCAGGCACTGATCAGGCCCAGGGCCAGCCAGAACGCCACGTTGGTCAACTGCGAAGCGATTTTGAACTGGGCTTCCAACGCTTGCGGGGCGAGCATCGAATGCACTTCCGGTTGCGGAGCACCGATCACGTGCGGCACGGCCAGGATCGCCACGCCCAGCAGCTTCATCAGCCACTGCCGGCTGAACACGATCAGGGCCAGGCCAACAGCGGTAGAGGTGGCCGTACCGATCCACCACGTCTGTCGCGACGCCAGATCGGCCGCGGCGGTGCCCGGCAGTTCCGGCGGCAGACCTAGGGTTGGCGCGAGGACGAAGGTCGCGTAACCGGCCAGACCCCAGAGCAGTCCCTGCGAGGTTCTGGTCGGGGCGCGCAGGGTGTACAGGCCCGCAAGCATCAGCGCGAAACCGACCGCTACCACCAGATTGCCACCGGTGGTCGAAACCACGCGCTGCCAGCCATCTTCCGGCTCCCAGGCTTCGGCGTCGTGGGTGTGTGCAGCCACGCCAGCGGTGTGTTCATGAACCTGGGCCACAGGTTCCGACTTTTCGAAGGTTTCGGCCTGCAGAATCAGCGGCGAAACCCAGAAGCTTTGCAGCAATGTCAGCAGCAGGGCGGCCAACAGGCCGGTGAAACCTGCGGTTTGCGCAATACGCTTGATCATGTCGGCAGGTCTCAGTGGCACGGGAACGCGGCGCTGTGGCGGGTATCGTGGGCGGCGTTGTGCACCGCTTCGATGTGCGAGAAACCGGCGAACCAGACGAGGGTGGCACCGAGGATCGAGGCGAAGATCGCCGCCGTCAGGCGTTGGCTCAAAGTGGCGGTGCTGGAGATTTGGTCAGTGTTGCTGCCGGTGCTGCTGATGATCGACATGGCGCTTCCCTCTGGAGTGTCAGCGGGTGAATAGAGCGCATGAAAACCCCTGCGAGTCGGGCGCGCAGAGGTTCGAACAGCGCCCGCCCACCGCGGGTTTGTTAGGTTCAGCGACGCAAGTGCGCACTGTGTGTTGCGGGCCGGTCTCCGGGCTCACGAGGGGTTGGCGTCAGGCCGACCTGCAAGCGTCACCTTCCCATGCCGTACTGGCACAGTGGATCTGACGCTTCGCTCGCTTACCGTTGCGGGGGCAGCACCGGACTGACATGGCTTTGAGTAAAGCACATGATTCACCGGTTTCCCGTTTCACCCTGTGAAGGGCACCCGTAACAAGGTGTGTAGGAGAGCATGGGTTGGGGAATTTAGTCAATTTTGTGGGCATATCCGTTGCTGCGGTAACGGCCTCCTAAGGTTCCGCCCTTAGCGCGGGTCACTTTTGGTAAACGCCAGCGATGGCCGCCTGACAGCCGACCAATTTCCAGCTGAATACGCCTACTTCTGTGTAGGAGCTGCCGAAGGCTGCGATCTTTTGATCGGCTTCGGCTTCGGCTTCGGCTTCGGCTTCGGCTTTTGATGTGGCTTTTGATTTTTTACCCCTTCGGCAGGCCGAGCGAAGGTGCCCATCAGGGGGGAGGCGCGCAGCGCCATGCGGCGAAGCCGCATACATCGAGAGGAGGTGCAGCGAAGCAAACCGTAGGCGATGCCCCCTGATGGACACCGTAGCGAGGGAACACTGAGCCTAAGCGAAGTGCCGTACGCCGGGGCAAAGCCTTTTGGGTTACCTTTTCGGCGTTTGGAAAAGGTGACTCGCTGTAAGAGCGAAACCGCCAGCGGCAACACCCGCAGCAACGGATATGCCCTAAATCCCATCAAACCCCAAACCCCAAACCCCAAACCCTTGACCCGGCGTTTGGAAAAATTGACCGCCGTAAGGGTGGAACCCTAAGTAGCCGTTACCGCAGCAACGGATATACCCCCCAATCCAAACATTGACCCATCCCCACACCATGCGTAGCCTTGCACATTCGAGGTTCTTCGGCCGTTGCCGAAGCTAAGAAGGGAACGCGGTCAAAGCCGCGGCTGCCCCCGCAACTGTGAACGGTGATGTTCGCTGCCACGCCACTGCCAGCCCTGCCAAGGTGCCAGCGGGAAGGCGCAGCGAATGCCGGGCCCAAGGCCTGAACACCGTCAGCCAGGAGACCTGCCTCGTGACAGATTTCTCACTACAACCGGGCGGGGTGATCCGGTGGCGAACTCTTCCGCGCGCACGCTCGCAGCGGATCTCGTCCCGTATGCCCGCCACCTTGCCAAAGGGCATCCGATGAAAACACTGGCCAAACTCCCTGTCACCATCGTTACCGGTTTCCTCGGCTCGGGCAAAACCACCTTGCTGCGACACATGCTCGACAACGCCCAGGGTCGCCGCATCGCGGTGATCGTCAACGAGTTCGGCGAGCTGGGCATCGACGGTGAAATCCTCAAGCAATGCACCATCGGCTGCACCGAAGAAGAGGCCACCGGCCGCGTCTACGAACTGGCCAACGGCTGCCTGTGCTGCACGGTGCAGGAAGAGTTCTTCCCGGTGATGCGCGAACTGGTCGCCCGTCGCGGCGATCTCGACCATATCCTCATCGAAACCTCTGGCCTGGCCCTGCCAAAACCGCTGGTACAAGCTTTCCAGTGGCCGGAAATCCGCAGCGCCTGCACCGTTGACGCGGTGATCACCGTGGTCGACAGCCCGGCCGTAGCCGCCGGCACCTTCGCCGCGTTCCCCGATCAAGTCGACGCCCAGCGCAAACTCGACCCGAACCTCGATCACGAGTCGCCGCTGCACGAACTGTTCGCCGATCAACTGGCCAGCGCCGACCTGGTGATCCTCAACAAGGCCGACCAGACCAGTCCGGAAGACCTGGCTCGCGTACGTCTGGAAGTCGCTGAAGAACTGCCGCCCGCGGTAAAAGTCATCGAAGCCAGCAACGGCCGTCTGCCGCTGGACGTGCTGATCGGCCTTGGGGCCGGTTCCGAAGAACACATCGACAGCCGCCACAGCCATCACGATCACCACCATGACGGTGATGACGATCACGATGACCACGATCACGATGCCTTCGATTCGATCTCCATCGAACTGCCGCAAGCTGACGAAAGCCTGCTGCTCGACGCGCTGACGCAACTGGTGGTGCAGCACGGCATTCTGCGGGTGAAGGGCTTCGCGGCGATTCCGAACAAGCCGATGCGTCTGTTGATTCAAGGCGTGGGCACGCGTTTCGACAAGCACTTCGACCGCCAGTGGGGGGCCGATGAAGCGCGCGTCACCCGTCTGGTGCTGATCGGTCAGGAACTCGACGCCGCGCAACTCGAAGCGCAACTGCGCGCTGCGCTCAGCGTTTAAGCCATGCACCTGCTCAGGACCCAGCCCGGCGGTTTCGTGTCGGATGACAACATTGCCGACCTTGGACAAACCCCCGCCGAGCTGGTGATCCTGTGCAGCGGCGACTCCAGCCTGGCGCTGCTCGCCGAAGCCGCGCAGCAGTTGCCCGAGGACTATCCGAGCCTGCGTCTGGCCAATCCGATGCAGGTGCAGAATCACGCCTCGGTCGATCTGTACGTCGATGAGGTGCTGCGTCACGCCAAGGTGATCGTGATTTCGCTGCACGGTGGCATCGCCTATTGGCGGTACGGCGTCGAGCGTTTGGTCAAACTGTCCGAGCGCGGCGTGCAGGTGATTCTGGTGCCGGGCGATGACCGCCCCGACCCGGAACTCAGCGACCTGAGCACCGTGCCCGCCGAAGATCGCGACCGCCTCTGGCAGTTCCTGCGTCAGGGTGGCATGGGCAATGCGCTGGACTTCTTCAACTGTCTGGCCAATCGCTGGCTGGCGCGTGACTATGCCTGGGGCGAGCCGCAAGCGCTGCCGCGCACGGCGATTTACCACCCACAGAAAAACACCGCCGCGCTGAGCGACTGGCAAGCCGAATGGCTGCCCGATCAACCGGTCGCGGCGGTGTTGTTTTATCGCTCGCATTTGCAGGCGGCCAACACTGCGTTCATCGATGTGTTCTGCCAGCGCTTGCAGGCGGCGGGGCTCAATCCGCTGCCAATTGCGGTCGCCAGTCTGAAAGAGCCGGGCTGCCTGAGTGTGGTCGAGAATTGGCTGGATGAAGTCGAAGCGGCGGTGGTTCTCAACACCACCGGGTTCGCCCAATCCAGCCCGGAAGCGCCGCATCTGCGGCCGTTTCGGCGTAATATTCCAGTGATTCAGGGGATCTGCGCCCAGGACAACGAACCGGGTTGGCGCGCCAGCGAGCAGGGCCTGGGGCCACGGGACCTGGCGATGCACATCGCCTTGCCGGAACTCGACGGGCGCATCATCAGCCGGCCGATCAGCTTCAAGGACCTGGCCTGGCGCAGCGAGCGCAGTCAGTCGGATGTGGTCTGCTACCGGGCGCAACCCGAGCGCATGGATTTCGTCGCCGAACTCGCCCGGCGCTGGAGCGATCTGGCGCGGGTGCCGAATGCAGAAAAACGCATCGCGCTGATCCTCGCCAATTACCCGACCCGCGACGGTCGCATCGGTAATGGCGTCGGTCTCGACACGCCGGCGGCGGCGTTGAATATCTTGCGTGCGTTGCAGGCTGAAGGCTTTCCGTTAACGGCTCAGTTGCCGGACAGCGGCACCGCGCTGATCCAGCAATTGCTCGGCGGTGTCAGCAATGACCTCGACAGCATCGACCTGCGCCCGTGCCAGCAAAGCCTGGCGATGGATGCTTATCTGGCGATGTTCAATGCGCTGCCGGAGGCCAATCGCGCGGCGGTGCTGGAACGTTGGGGGGCTGCGCAAAACGACCCGATGTGCCGTGACGGGCGGATGATGATCGCCGGTCTGCGCTTCGGCCTGACCTTCGTCGGCATTCAACCGGCGCGCGGTTATCAGGTCGATCCGAGTGCGGTGTATCACGACCCGGATCTGGTGCCGCCCCACGGCTATCTGGCGTTCTATTTCTGGCTGCGCAACACCTACGGCGCCCACGCGGTGATTCACGTCGGCAAGCACGGCAACCTCGAATGGCTGCCGGGCAAGGGCGTCGGGCTCTCGGAAACCTGCTGGCCGGACGCGCTGCTCGGGCCGTTGCCGAACATCTATCCGTTTATCGTCAACGACCCGGGCGAGGGCGCCCAGGCCAAACGGCGCACCCAAGCGGTGATCATCGACCACCTGATGCCGCCGCTGACCCGCGCCGAAACCTACGGCCCGCTGCGCAATCTGGAGCTGCTGGCCGACGAATATTACGAAGCCCAACTGCTCGACCCACGCCGTGCCCGCGAGCTGCAGCGCGACATCCTGCAACTGGTGCGCGAGACGCAGATCGACCGCGAACTGCAACTTGACGCCGGCCTGGACAGCGACGCCGATGCAGCGATCTGGCTGCCGCGGCTGGACACCTATCTGTGTGATCTGAAGGAATCGCAGATTCGCGATGGTCTGCACATTTTCGGCGAGTCACCGACCGGGCGTTTGCGCATTGACACGTTGCTGGCGTTGCTGCGCATTCCGCGCGGCGATGGCAAGGGCGCGCAGTCGAGCCTGCTGCGGGCGTTGGCGAGGGCGTTTGAACTGGGGTTTGATCCGCTCGATTGCGCGCTCGCTGATCCCTGGAACGGCCCGCGCCCCGATGAACTGCAATCACTCAGTGACGAAATCTGGCGCACCGCCGGCGATACCCGCGAACGCCTCGAACTGTTCGCCACCCAACTGATCGCCCAGACTCTGGGCGATCCCGGTGGGAGCGAACTTGCTTGCGAAGGCGGCGTGTCAGCCAACACTGCATTGCCTGACCTGACGCCATCGCGAGCAGGCTCACTCCTGCAGGGACCGAGTTGGGCCGAAGTGAGTGCAATCATTGAAAACTTGCGCGAAGTCGTCGCCCCACGCCTCGACGCCTGCGGCCCCGCCGAAATGCGCGGTCTGCTCGACGCCCTGAACGGCCGCTTCGTCCCCGCCGGCCCGAGCGGCGCCCCCAGCCGTGGCCGTCTCGACGTGCTGCCCACCGGGCGCAACTTCTACTCGGTGGACGTGCGCAACCTGCCGACCACCACTGCATGGCGCATCGGTTTCCAGTCCGCCACGCTGATTCTTGAGCGGCACCTGCAGGACCATGGCGATCACCTGCGCCAACTCGGCCTGTCGGTGTGGGGCACCGCGACCATGCGCACCGGTGGCGACGACATCGCCCAGGCCATGGCCTTGATGGGCGTGCGTCCGGTATGGGCCACCGGCAGTCAGCGGGTCGATGACTTCGAGATTCTGCCGCTGAGTCTGCTGGACCGGCCACGGGTCGATGTCACGCTGCGGGTCTCGGGGTTCTTCCGCGATGCCTTTGCCAACCTGATCCGCCTGTTCGACGCCGCCGTGCAAGCGGTGGCGGCGCTGGACGAACCGGATGACCTCAATCCGCTGGCGGCGAAAGTGCGGGCCGAGCGCGAGGCGTTGCGGCAATCGGGGCTGGATGAAGACGCGGCGCGACGCCAGGCCGGCTGGCGGATCTTCGGGGCCAAACCCGGAGCGTACGGAGCGGGCGTGCAGGGCGCTATCGACGGGCGTCTGTGGCAGAGCCGCGAGGATCTGGCCGAGGTCTACCTGAACTGGGGCGCCTACGCTTACGGCGGTGCGGACGAAGGCACCGCCGCCCGTGAGCAGTTCGTCCAGCGCCTGAGCCAGGTGCAGGCCGTGCTGCAAAACCAGGACAACCGCGAGCATGACCTGCTCGATTCCAACGACTACTACCAGTTTCAGGGCGGCATGCTCGCGGCGGTGGAAACCCTGCGCGGGGAGGCGGCGGCCAGTTATCACGGCGATCACAGCCAACCGGATCTGCCGAAAATTCGCACCCTCAAAGAAGAACTGAACCGGGTGATCCGCTCGCGGGCGGCCAATCCGAAATGGATCGACGGGGTCAAGCGTCACGGCTACAAAGGCGCGTTCGAACTGGCGGCGACGGTCGACAACTTGTTTGCCTTCGATGCCACCACGCAACTGATCGACGATCATCAGTATGCGTTGCTGGCCGATGCCTATTTGCTCGACCCGGCGACCCGCGACTTTGTCCGCGAGCACAATCCACATGCCCTGCGCGACATGACCGAGCGCATGCTGGAAGCACAACAGCGCGGAATGTGGCAGGCACCCGGCGTGTATAAAGAAGCACTGGAAAACCTGCTGCTGGATATAGAAGAAGACACCTGACACACCGCGATCCCCTGTAGGAGTGAGCCTGCTCGCGATAGCGGTGGGTCGGCAAACAAATATGTTGACTGATACACCGCTATCGCAAACAGGCTCACTCCTACAGTTAAAGCAGATCACCGACCATGACCGAGTATTGAAGATGACCGACACCCCGCATTTCCCGCTCTCCGCCGTGGTCGGCGCCGATGACCTGAAACTCGCCCTGTACCTCACCGCCATCGACCCGAAAATCGGTGGCGTGCTGATCGAAGGTCCGCGTGGCATGGCCAAGTCGACCCTGGCCCGTGGCCTCGCCGATCTGCTGGCGAGCGGTCAGTTCGTCACGCTGCCACTGGGCGCCACTGAGGAGCGTCTGGTCGGCACGCTTGATCTCGACGCCGCGTTGAGTGAAGGGCGTGCGCAGTTTTCCCCCGGCGTGCTGGCCAAGGCCGACGGCGGCGTGCTGTACGTCGATGAAGTGAACCTGCTGCCCGATCATCTGGTGGATCTGCTGCTCGATGTGGCGGCCAGCGGCACCAACCTGATCGAGCGCGACGGCATTTCCCATCGGCATTCGGCACGGTTCGTGTTGATCGGCACGATGAACCCGGAAGAGGGTGAACTGCGTCCGCAACTGCTTGACCGTTTTGGCCTGAACGTCGCCCTCAGCGGTCACACCGCGCCGGCCGAACGCGGGCAGATCATCCGCCGCCGACTGGATTTCGACAGCGAGCCGCAGGCGTTCTGCGCGCAGTGGGAAGCACAACAGCAAGCCCTGCGTGAACGTTGCGAGCGGGCGCGTAATGCCTTGCCGCGCATCCCGCTGGACGACGACGCGTTGGCGCTGATCACCGAGCGTTGCTTTGCGGCCGGCGTCGATGGCTTGCGTGCCGATCTGGTCTGGCTGCGCGCTGCCAGGGCCCATGCGGCATGGCGCGGCGCCGAAGCGATTGCCGAGCAAGACATCGACGCGGTGGCGGAATTCGCCCTGCGTCACCGCCGTCGTGAATCGTCTTCGTCCAGCCCTCAGCCCCCCGCGCAGAACCCGGCCAATACCCAGGCCGAACCGAGCGAAGGGCAGGGGCAGTGGGGCGATATGCCGGCACCGGCGCTCGCCACCGGTGCCCGCCGTGAAGTGCCGAGCTGGCCAAAAAAGTAACCGGCATTCGTCCCCGATCCGACGCGGGGGCGAATGCCAGACCCCGCGCCGGACGACTCGACCACGGACGCCAGGGCAAGCGTCACGCCGCGCGCAGCGGCTCGGTGAACTGGTCGGGGACGCTGCTTAACGGTCGGCCGCGGACACGGGAAGACTTGCAGTTTCAACTGCGCACGCGTTCCCCTCATGAACTGTGGCTGGTGATCGTCGACGCGTCGGCCTCGACCCGTCGGCATCAGGCGCTGAGCGATGCCAAGGGCTTGCTCGCGCAACTGTTCGACGACGCTTATCGACAGCGCGCCCGTCTGGCGTTGCTGACCGCCAGTGGCAGTGCGCCGAAGTGGCAGGTGCAGGGTTTGAAGGCTTCGAGCGGCTTGCGCACCTGGCTGGAGGCGTTGGGCGCAGGGGGCGGCACGCCGTTGGTGGCGGCGCTGGCTCAAGCGCAGCAATGGCTGCTGCAGCGGAAAAAGCGTTTTCCGGCTGAGCAGCAGCGCTTGCTGCTGGTCACCGATGGGCGCTTGAAAGCCTTGCCGCCGATGCCGCCGCTGGAATGTCCGGGGCTGTTGATCGACATAGAGCGTGGGCCGATCCGCTTGGCACGGGTGCGGGAGTTAGCCGCGGCGTTGCATGCGGAATATCGGCATATTGATGATCTGATTTCGCTCTAAAATCTGTGTGTTTGAACAGTCGCTTTCGCGAGCAAGCTCGCTCCCACAAGACGTGTGACCGCCGCGCGATCTGTGGGAGCAAGCTTGCTCGCGAAGATATCACCTCGGTTTAAGCGGCTAGCACCAAAACCTCAGCGCTGCTCTATGCTCCAGTCCAATCACAAGGAGTGAATCATGCGGGTACTGATCGCCAATCCCCAGGACGATTTTCGCGTCAAAGCTTACGCCGGCACCAACGGCGTGTTGCTGGCCATGGATCTGGCTGAATCGCGGCGCAAAGGCTTGCTTGGCTTTGCCATCGAGAAGCAGCAGGGCGACAAACCCTGGCTGTTCCTGTTCAACAGCCTGACGTTTCCCGGCAAGGCGCACACCTTCCCCCAATATCACGCCACGCCCAGCGATCAAGCGCCGTTGCAGAAATTCCGCTGGGCCGATTACGCGGTCTATCCGGGCACGACTTTGCACTATCGCGTGCACCTGGCCTACGGCACGGCGGACGCGCCGCAACTGGGCGAAGCGCTGGAGCTGAGCATCACGTCCGACGACGGCCACCCGGCCAATCAGGGCGTGATCTTCAACCGCGCCGTGGCCGCCAGCCAGGCCTTCCAACGCAAGTTTCCCGACCTCGACGCGCAGATCAGCGCCAACAAGAACCTGCCGATCGAAGCCTGGCCCGACGCGGCACGCCTGTGGCTGGAGAACGGCTTGCTGGAGCGTTTGCTGGGGTACATCGAGCGTGCGGTGGACGCTCAATGGGCGCTGGATATCGCGATCTACGAGTATCAGTTGCAGGCGATCGTCGATGCGGTAAACGCGGCGTTCGCTCGAGGTGTTCTGGTGCGCGTGCTCTATCACGCCCAAACGGATGATCCCGATACAACCCTGAATGAAGCGAACCTGGTGCAGTTACCGGCGGCGAACAAACGCGGTCGGGTCACCCACAACATTTTCCACAACAAGTTCATTGTTCTCAGCCGTATCGACGGCGCCGGTCAGCGTCAACCGCAAGCCGTGCTGTGCGGCAGCACCAATTTCACCGCCAATGGCGTGTATCGCCAGGCCAATGTGGTGCATACGCTCGACGACGTGACGATTGCCACGCGTTACCTGCAAACCTTCGAAGAGGTCTGGGCGAACCCCGCCGATGTCGGCGCTACGCGCACCTGGATCAGCGCACGTAACCCGATGGACCCCACGCAACCGCTGTTCGCCGGGTTCTCGCCACGCAGCGGCGGGGCCGATCTGCGCGAGTTCGTCGAGATCATCGAGGCGGCCCAAAAGGATGTGCTGTTCGTCACGGCATTCAGTTTGCCGGACGCGATTCTCAACGCGCTGCTCGGCAAGCCTCATGACGACATCCTGCGTTACGGCCTGCAGAACACCGCCAGCAGCATCACCGGCTTTCACGCGGACCGAACGGCGGAATTCGCCGCCACGGCTTTGCTCAACACCGGGCTGGAAGGCTGGCTGAAGGAAAACATGAAAGGCCAGAAGGGCAACCTGCTGGTGCACACCAAAGCGGTGGTCACCGACTTCACCACGGATGCGCCGACCATCATCAGCGGCAGCCACAACCTCAGCACCTCGGCCAGTAACGGCAATGACGAGAACTTCCTGATCATTCGTGGCGACACCGATCTGGCCGACCGTTATGGCCTGGAATTGCTGCGGTTCTACGAGCATTACCGCTTTCGCTATTTCGCGAAGAAACTGGCGCTGAAGCAGGTGAGTCCACTGGCGGTGGATGACAGCTGGACCAACGATTACTACGCCGAGGGGGATTTGCGGCAGTTGTCGCGGTGGCGCTTTGCCGGACGATGACAGCCAATTGTAGGAGCTGCCGCAGGCTGCGATCTTTTGATCTTGACCTTGAAAAAACAAAGTCAAAAGATCGCAGCCTGCGGCAGCTCCTACAGGGGGCAGTGGCCAGTTGATACAGATTTTGAAATGATTTGCCGCTGTAGAAAATGTGCCTTGAGACTGTACGCTCCAAGGCCATTTTTCATTCAGGATTTGCATGAACACCCTCTCGGAGCCTCCCAGTCGTACCTTCTCCTCGCGCCATGGCGCGGTCTTGACGCACTCGCAGCATCCGGTCTTCCGACTCCCGACTATCGTTGACAACGCGGCTCCAGAGCCTTCGCGTTGCGCTTTGCCGTGTCCGGCAGCCTGAATTCACTGAAGAGAGATCAAGACATTTTATGGAATGGTTAGCGGATCCCACGGCCTGGTTAGGCTTGTTGACTCTGATCGTGCTGGAACTGGTGCTGGGTATCGACAACCTGGTGTTCATCGCGATCCTGGCGGACAAACTGCCGCCGCATCAGCGCGACCGTGCGCGGATCATCGGCCTGTCGCTGGCACTGATCATGCGCCTGGGCCTGTTGGCGAGTATTTCCTGGCTGGTCACCCTCACGCAGCCGCTGTTCGAGGTGTTCGGCAAGAGCTTCTCCGGTCGTGACCTGATCATGCTGTTCGGCGGTGTGTTCCTGTTGTTCAAGGCCACCATGGAGCTGCACGAGCGGCTCGAAGGCCATGTCGGCCAGCGCTCGACCAATGCCGCTTACGCGCTGTTCTGGCCTATCGTGGCGCAGATCGTCGTGCTCGACGCGGTGTTCTCGCTGGACGCGGTGATCACGGCGGTCGGCATGGTCGATGAACTGGCGGTGATGATGATCGCGGTGATCATTTCCATCGGTTTGATGATCGTGGCCAGCAAGCCGTTGACCCGTTTCGTCAACGCACACCCGACGGTGATCATGCTGTGCCTGGGCTTTCTGATGATGATCGGCTTCGCCCTGACGGCCGAAGGCCTGGGCTTCCACATCCCGAAAGGCTACCTGTATGCGGCCATTGGTTTCTCGATCCTGATCGAAGTGTTCAACCAGATCGCTCGGGCCCGTCGCAAACGCTCGATGCAAGGCCTGCGGCCAATGCGTGAGCGTACGGCCCACGCGGTGATGCGTTTGCTGGGTGGGCGCAAGCTGACGGTGGAGGAGGTCGGCGAGGAAATCTCTGATCTGCTGGACGACGGCGAAGCGCCGAGTGCAGAACTGTTCGACCGGCGCGAGCGGGTGATGATCAGCGGTGTGCTGCAACTGGCCGAGCGCCCGATCCGCAACCTGATGACGGTGCGTGCCGACGTCGACACGATCGACCTGGCGGACGACGCCGAAGCGATTCGCACGCGCCTGATGCATTCGTCCTACTCGCGCTTGCCGTTGATTCGCAACGGTGCGGTGGATGAACCGCTGGGCTTCGTGCACAAGAAGGAACTGCTCAAGGAGTACCTGGCCGGGAACGAACCGAACCTGGAACATCTGGCGCGCAAGCCCATCAACCTGCTCGACAGTTATTCGATCCTCAACGCGCTGGAACAGATGCGCGCGGCCTCGACCCACATTGCCTTCGTGGTCAACGAATTCGGTGACTTTGTCGGCGTGTTGACCATGACCGACATCCTCGAGTCGATTGCCGGCGAGCTACCCGATGCCAGCGAAATCGAAGGCCCGGACGTGGTCGAGGAGCAGGGCGGGTTCGTGGTCAGCGGCGCGCTGAACCTGATGCGAGTGCGTGAGCGCACGGGCTTTGGCGTGCCGCCGACCGAGGACTATCAGACCCTGGCCGGACTGGTGATGAGCCTGCTGGACCGGCTGCCGATGAAGGGCGATCAGCTGCAGTACGAAGGCTGGCAGATGACGGTAGTGGCAGTAGAGGAACGGCGGGTGACGCGGGTGTTGCTGGTGCGTGATACCGCCTAAACACGGATCTGCGCTGTAGGAGCTGCGGCACGCTGCGATCTTTTGATCTAAAAAAACAAAATCAAAAGATCGCAGCGTGCCGCAGTTCCTACATGGATATCGAGTGGTGTTGAAGTGACTGCGCACGTGGAATGGTGCAAAGGTTACGCAAAGTGCGACGAAGCCAGCCCAGGTCATGCCGTGGTTTTTGCCGCACCACCGGTGCCCTGGTCCTGCCAATATGCCGGGCAAAGTCCGCCGCCAGTGTTTCCTCCGTGCCAATCCCCTTGAGTTTTTTCACCAGCTTGCCGTTCTTGTAGAACAGCACCGTAGGTGTACCGGTGACCAGCGGATGGCGCGGCGACTGGCTGGTGTTGAGCATGTAAATGTTCGCCCGCAGCCGATAGGGCTCGGCCACCTCACGAAACACCGGCCCGGCGAATTCGCAGGCGGGGCAGTGTTCGTTGGCGAAGTACAGGATTACCGGGCGCCAGGTTTTCAGGGCTTTGCGGTAGGTGGCCGGCAGGTCTGAAAGGCGAGTCGTCGAGCGCATGGGAACCTCCTTGAAAAAGCGCTGTTAGCGTTGCTGACGCTAATCCCATGGGCGACTTTCTTCTACTGTCAGAGTTGACAGTAGACCGTGCGCCTTTTCGGTGAGCGCGCACTCAAATGTGGCCTGAGTACCCGAGCGGTGTGGCCCACGGTAGCGCCTGAGAAAACCCACTGCGAGTAACATCTGTCCGACACTTTCCCGCATCCTGTTGATTCCAAAAACATTTCAAACCACTACAGATTCCCCGCGTTTCCTGTGGCACACTTTCTGCTGTCTATTCCGTAGTAACAAACCGAGTTCCGGTATAGCGGAATAAACATCATCCTGGAGTGCTTGCCATGCATCGCCGTCCTTCGTTGTTCAAAGCGTGTGTTTTTGTTCTTGCGGCTTCGTCCGCTGTCATGGGCATGGCCCAGGCAGCCGACAGCAAGCTCGACAGTGTTCTGGCCCGTGGCAAGCTGATTGTCGGCACCGGCAGCACCAACGCGCCGTGGCACTTTCAGGGCGCGGACGGCAAGTTGCAGGGTTTTGATATCGACATCGCCAGGATGGTGGCCAAGGGGCTGTTCAATGACCCGAACAAAGTCGAGTTCGTGGTGCAGTCGTCCGATGCGCGGATTCCCAATCTGCTGACCGACAAGGTCGACATGAGCTGCCAGTTCATCACCGTCACCGCCAGCCGTGCGCAGCAAGTGGCGTTCACCTTGCCGTACTACCGCGAAGGCGTCGGCCTGCTGTTGCCGGCCAACAGCAAGTACAAGGAAATCGAAGACCTGCAGGCGGCCGGTGACAGCGTCACCGTGGCCGTGCTGCAAAACGTCTACGCCGAAGAGCTGGTGCACCAGGCGCTGCCCAAGGCCAAGGTCGATCAGTACGACAGCGTCGACCTGATGTATCAGGCGGTGAACTCCGGCCGCGCCGATGCCGCTGCCACCGATCAGTCGTCGGTCAAATACCTGATGGTGCAGAACCCTGGCCGTTACCGCAGCCCGACCTACGCCTGGAGCCCGCAGACCTACGCCTGCGCGGTCAAACGTGGCGATCAGGACTGGCTGAACTTCGTCAACACCACCCTGCATGAAGCCATGACCGGCGTCGAGTTTCCGACCTACGCGGCCTCGTTCAAGCAATGGTTCGGCGTCGATCTGCCGTCCCCAGCGATCGGTTTCCCAGTCGAATTCAAATGATTCCGTGAGAGCGGGGCGCCTGAATCGCCCCGCTCAAGGTACTGCTGACCATGAACTATCAGTTGAACTTTGCCGCCGTGTGGCGCGATTTCGACACCTTGCTGGCGGGGCTCGGTCTGGGCCTTGAACTGGCTCTGGTGTCGATCGCCATCGGCTGCGTGATCGGCCTGCTGATGGCGTTTGCCTTGCTGTCGAAGCATCGCGCCTTGCGGGTGCTGGCCTCGGTGTACGTCACGGTGGTGCGTAACACGCCGATTCTGGTGTTGATTCTGTTGATCTACTTTGCCTTGCCGAGCCTTGGGATTCGCCTGGACAAGATCCCGTCGTTCATCATCACGCTGTCACTGTATGCCGGAGCCTATCTGACCGAAGTGTTCCGTGGCGGTTTGCTCAGCATCCCCAAGGGCCAGCGCGAAGCCGGGCTGGCGATCGGCCTCGGTGAATGGCAGGTCAAGGCTTACGTCACCGTGCCGGTGATGTTGCGCAACGTGTTGCCGGCGCTGTCGAACAACTTTATCTCGCTGTTCAAGGACACCTCGCTGGCCGCCGCGATCGCGGTGCCGGAACTGACCTATTACGCGCGCAAGATCAACGT
>Ga0308163_10002513_pt1 | contig 16700 bp, 17 predicted proteins | sample PhyTR1_FD_201037 | JGI IMG/M metagenome (GOLD analysis project Ga0308163, IMG submission 201037) | Phyllosphere microbial communities from UC Gill Tract Community Farm, Albany, California, United States - DLSLT.R1 | ecosystem: Host-associated > Plants > Phyllosphere > Unclassified | place: USA...
CACCTGGCCAACGGTTTACCGGCCTTCACCATCGTGGGCCTGGCCGAAACCGAAGTGAAGGAAGCCAAGGACCGGGTGCGCGCTGCCATCCAGAACGGCGGCTTCGAGTTTCCCGCCCAGCGCATCAAAGGTGATCAAGCAATATTTGGCAATAAATGAGCAGGGTAGCGGGCATGGTAAAAGCCTGAACTTTTGTTGCATGGATTCCCCTGCCGCAGCGCCAGCAAACTTGTTGTAGCCGAGGCACTCTGCTAGGAATCTACGCTTCGTCGTGCCGCAAAATACTGCCGGCCGACGCGGCGGCAAACTACCGAAAACTTTTCGAGCAAGTTAGTTCCTCCCACTCACGCCAATCGCCCCCCTAATTTCCGGGACGATTCAGGATGATTGATTCAAGCTCAGCAGCTATCACTGCAAAGAATTCGTGACGTTCCTGCTCCCTAACAGGTACATATGCCAGAGCCAAGAGGGTCACAGGATGTACGTCGAGTGCTGAAGCCAACTCTTCAAGTTTCGAGATAGTCGGTGATTTTTTACCTCTTTCCAGACTGCTCAAATACGTACGGCTGGAGACTAGTGAAAAATCTTCTTGTGTCAGTCTGCGGCTCTTACGCGCCAGTTGTAAACCTGCACCGAAGCGTGAAAGTAACTCCATATATCGCCCTTTCTAAAAGGAACGATGTACGCACGATGAACACTTTAGGACTACAATCTATAGTGTTCATTCTACGGAGCGATTACCTTGCTAACAACACAACATGAACATAAATTGCCGAACTTCCCCTTCGCCGCTGGAGCCGGAGTTCAGACGTGGCGTGCAGTGACCTGCCATTTCGGTATAACCTATGTGTTCGTAAGTTACGCGTTCAGGGTGAGCGGAGGATGGCTTCCTCAGACCACGATATTTTGGCGACACGAGGATGTGCTTGCGTTTTGCCAGCAGGTAAATAATGACAAAAAGCGCAAACTCTTGAGCATACTCATGTTAGTGCCCGCAGATCCGACATCAGGCCTCCAGTGGCAAACCATGTCGATTAAAGAAATCTATGTGACGCAACTTGAGGAGGACGCGGATTTCCCTCTCTACATTACAACCGATGACCAGACAATTGGAGGGGTAACTTTTGACGCACGTGAGGACAAGAATCTCGACGGCAAAAGCGACTACGCTTCGTTACGGAGGGTGTTTCCGGCACCTTCGGCGCGGCCCAAGGTCAAGCACTAGACGTAACATTTTTCGCCTATACATTCTCCGACGTATGCACGCATAGAAATTGTAAGGTAACTGTTGCGATCGCGCCCCAGTTGCCTGGGCAGTTGCAATGTTGACGTTTTAAACCTTAGCGCAGTTCGGGCATACATGGGCTCTGCTATCTCGGAAAGTGCACTTGCCACGTTACCCTTCGTGTTTCACCTAGCAGACCTTACGGTATGGATCGGATGGAAGCCGCAGGCCGCCCGGCGCCGAATCTTTCGCTGGGTTGAAGAAGTCTTAGTCGCGCCACTGGGCTGCCCAAGTGAAGTTTATGCAAACCTGACTGTCTCTCAGTACCCTGACTTGTCAGCGGCGGTTGTAAACTGATACAAGCAGCGATTGAAAACTGATACACCGTTTTTGAGATGATGGCTGCTTTGCGGAGCGGCCTTGAAACCCAACGAGGTGTACGTGGAAATTCAGTTATTAAGCAGGCATGGGTTGAGTTTGCGGCGCATCGCCGCCGAGGTGGGCTGCGCGGTGAACACGGTGCGGCGGCACTTGGCACTGGAGGCAGTGCCGAAGTACGAGCGCAAAGTCAAGCGCCCTACGAAGCTGGCGGCGCACGAAAGCTATCTGCGCGAGCGCCAGACGGCAGCGCAGCCGAACTGGATACCAGCCAGCGTCTTGCACCGCGAGATCGTCGAGCGTGGCTACCAAGGTGGTCTCAGCCAGTTGCGTACGTTCATGCGCTCGTTGCGTCCGGCGCTGCCGGTCGAGCCCGAGGTGCGTTTCGAGACGGCGATGGGCGAGCAGTTGCAGGTCGATTGGGTCGAGTTCCGCAAAGGCAGCGCACCGCTGCACGCGTTCTGCGCCACGATGGGCTATAGCCGCGCCAGCTACGTTGAATTCGTCAGCGACATGAAGGTGGCCACGCTGATCGGTTGCCACGAGCCCTGGGCCACGAAGGACAGCTTGAGCGCCTCGCACATCTGGGCGATCCGTTCATACTGCAGATTCATGCCGCCACCCCTTGCTGGTCTTGGCCCGGTATGGTTATCACAGCTTGATGAAGAAACCGCTGTGCTTGGCGAAGTCCAGGAAGCCGGCGTGGTAGCGGTGCTGCCGTCGCCATACACATCGCGCTCGATCACCACCGTCTTCATGTTGTCGTACAGACACCTAGAGGCGGTCTACAGGTATTTGCGATCTAGGCATGTGAAATTAGATATACTTAATTGCAATTAGACATTAATATTGCTCTGTTGAGTTTACAATCCATCACGGAGCAGATAATGGCTACAGAGAAAAATCTGGAAGATCAGGCAGTTCTTAAAGCTGAAACTGAGGCAGCTGCGGCGGCTAAAATTACCGCATCGAAGATTGCTAGGCCGGACGCTAATCGTAGGGTTAAACCAAAGACAGGATCAAAACCATTGCGGAAACCCGCCGTCGGCAGAGGCATAGGAACAAAGCCGAAGACAAAACCGAAAGGTAGTGTAGGTGGATCAACAGCAGGTGCTTCTAAACGTCCTTTTCCCCAGTACGGAATTGAAGATTGCATCAAATTAATTAGTGCGATCAAAGATTTTAATGCTGGTAACCCCTGGACTCCTAGGGATATTGCTACCGCACTCAAAATTGGGCCAGGGACCAATAACTATTTTTATTTAACTGCCGCCTCACGTGATTACGGCCTCACTATTGGGACAAGAGACACGCCAGTTATTGAATTAACTGATTTAGGCCGCAGCGTCGTATACCCAAAAACTCCCCATGAATACTCTGAAGCACTCGAAGCTTCATTTCGAAACGTAGATTTATTTTCCCAGGTCTACAACTATTATCAAGGAAAGAATCTTCCAGATATTCAGTATTTGAAGAACACTTTAAAGACAGAGTTTGGTGTAGAGGAAAAGTTCCAAGATGAGTTTTATGAGCTCTACCAAAGAAACCTTACTTTTTTGAAGGACAGTGGAACGCTTAGCAACAATACAAAGGATAAGGATGGTAGTTCGCGGTCTGGTAGTGACACCATCATATTAGGCGAATCGCGTGAGGGATCCCTAATCGCTTTTGTTGCGATGCCTTTTTCCGAAAAGACCTCAACTTATCCCAAGGGATACTTTGACGAGGTTTTGAAACATCTTATCACTCCAGCTGCGGTAAAGGCAAATTTTAATGCGCGAACCGCCAACAAAGCTGGTAGTGAAGTAATCCAATCAACTATCGTCAACGATTTGGATTCGGCGGACTTAGTGATAGTCGATCTGACCGAACATAACCCAAATGTATTGTTTGAATTGGGAATGCGTATAGCTTTTGATAAACCTGTTTGTTTAATTAGGGCGAAAGGTACAGCTCCGATATTTGACATCGATCATATGCTACGCGTATATGATTACAATCCGTCTATTTGGCCATCCACACTGGAAACGGATATTCCAGCGCTCAGTAACCATATTTTAGAAACTTGGAAGCGGAGAGATGCAGAAAGATCGTACCTGAAAATTTTACGCGATAATAAAAATCTCTAAAATCGAAAATCTACGTCTGTAGTATATAACGCCCTCTCGGATTATTTTCTTAACCCTATTAAGCTGTATCAAATTCGCCTCCTCGCAAATTTGCTAAGGTGTGACTACTGTCGTACCGTCAGCCTGACAACATGGGTCGCCGTGCAACTCAAGCAATACTGGAGAAAAGCTGCCCGCTGTGCCGCACTCATCCGCTGCCTGAGTAATTAGTAGTGAATTTTTCTATATTCGTGGAAATAAATGAAATAGATTTTAATTCGATAAATTTTAAAAGACCGCACATGTCCAAAAAGAACATTCGTCAGTCGTCACAAAAGCTCAATACTGCCAAGAACCTAGCACGAGGAGCGCTGGCGATTCTACGTAAAGAAGTCGATGCCTCCCCGAATGGCAGGTCACCAATCGAATACTCATCCACATGGATAAATCGACAAACTTCGACACATCGCTTGAATGAAGCGATAGAAACCGCTAGGAGCGTACTAAATGAAACTGAGCAACGCCAATTCAAGGTGTGGCTGAGTACCATTGCTCCAAAACTTGATAACGAGGCCGGGCGTTTAGGCGTGCCTCTGGCCGCCTTGGGCATATTCCCAAGTGACCTACCTTCACCTGCTTTGGCCAACGAATTAAATGCAAGTATTCGTCAGCTAAAAGGATCAATGGAAGCCCTTCAAGACTTCGCGCGCGTTGCTGAAATGGTCTCGAAAGCACTGGGAAGCCAAGACTATTCAAATGTACTCGATCAGCTAGGCGAAGTTGTTTTGAAGTACGGTCACTCTTTCTGGGGTATTGAGACCAAGCTAGCGGTACTTAGATTGCAAGACGGAGTCGAAAGGTTAAAAAAAGAAGTCGAAAACCTGACTACTGGCAGCAGTGGGCACCAAAGGTTCTTGTACCGGTACTTTGGCATTCGAAATGAACCCTCCCAAAACTCTAGTCGATTCCGGGTCATGCTTCGAAAGATAATTGATGATGCTGAACTGAGTGAACCACTCAGCATCTATCTAAAGTTTCGAACTTATGGTGCCTTGGAAAATCGTGAATATGCACTAGCAAGTGTATTGGTACTTGAGCAGACCACTTCCACCATTGATCTATTTTTCACTTTGCAGCGTGTGGTGAGGCAGATCTTGTCCCAGAAAGGCCTTTTCCCTTATAACATAGTCGATTTGGCGATTCAAGCTGAAACGATGCTTGCGGCAGCAGTTGCATTGCTAAGCGAAAAAGATGAAAATGAACTTAGCGATGAGATCGCAATTCAAGCTATTGAAAGTCTGTTCAGTTCAAACGAGTCACAGCTGGAACATTGTGAAGACCAGCAAGCGGTGAAGGCTGTTGCAGCGAGGTTATCGACTTCAGGTGATCAATTCCAAAGCGATGAAACGTCAAAAGTACTGGTAAACACAAGCTGGTTGCCTGTCGCTCAGGTAGTGGGAGAAATTCATGATATACCAGCTATTCCCGAACTCTTACAATCTCAAATTACGTTATTTTCTCCGTTCGTCGCCAAATTAAAAGTTACACTAATGCATGTTGAGATCGATAGATTTCAGGAACCTGCTAGAAGTGCTGTAGCAATTTTGCGCAGGGTCGAAGCGTGTCGTGAAGAAGGAGAAATCGTCGATGCTATATCGATTATTTCTTCGGAAATTAATAATCAATCGAACGAAAACTTGATTGATACTCTGCAAGTGCTTTTGGCTCAAATCCTACTCGATCAAGGGGACATCATGGGTGTCATAGCCGTCTGTGCGACGGCAGGCCGAAAAAACGAACGACTGGCAACTTATCTACCACTGGCAGAGTTGTTTGTAGGTAAGCGCTGGAAAACTTTACGCGCATTTGGTCCGTCGGTGCCGTTGGCTATTGCCCTGTCACACGCGACTCGCACCATCGACGACTCTAAATTGAAGACCTTCAAGCGATATGCTGTCGAAGAGCTTATGGTTTCAATGTCGGCGATGTCCATCGACGATTTGATTCCTCGGTTGCAAGCAAGTACACCTTCAGATGAATTGGCATATCTTGGATACGTTGTATGTGACATACCAACAATGGAGCTGCTCCCTGGTATGAGCGAGTCAAGAGAGGTGAGATACAAGAGGGCAGCATTATTGCGCAACCTCGCTGCATTGCCAACCCTGCACTCCCAAGATTTTAACACTGAAGCACAGGCGCTAGAAGATGCCTTACAGGTGGATGATGGGATGTCGATTCTTGATGATAGTAAAGTCCACGTAGATGAGCAGGCTGTCGTAGACTATGTTATTGAGGAGTATCAGGCCGACTTTCTAAGATATAAAAAATTGATGCACGATAGCCAAGAGGTTGTTGAATCCTTACCCGATTTATTGAAAAATCTGAATGAGCAAGCTATACGCATGTTTCAAACACCGAAAAGTGACACGGACGATTTACTAGTTCAGCTCATTAGTAACATACTTCATCGATTCTTATATGATCCAGCATCTGGGCTAGATATTATCATAGGACGCAGAATACGCCACAATACAATATCTAGCGAATTGCGCGGATTCTTAGAGAAAGAAGAGTTGATAGGGACTATTCATCATGGAAAATATCAAACACCAGGGCGTGTCCTACAGGCATGTGCTTCAATGGATAGTAAAAAACGCGAGGTTATTTCGGCGGCTAGTGTAAGATTTTCAGATTCGATAGACCAATTAATAACGCTTTTGAGAGATCACTATTTTAATGTAAGATCTAAGACTAAATCTCGCGGGGTCTTTGAGCTCGTTATTAATTCGGTAGCATACACTTGGATCAAGTCGGCAGCAAAGGGATGCGATAATTTAGCTGATTTTACTCGTGAGTGTATCCACGCCTTCTGGCTGTTCCTCTCTGGGAAATTGGATGTAGTTCGGCCAAATATAGAATCAGAAATTAAACGAGCACTTAAATTGGCTTTTCAGCGATTTTCTACAGAACTTACTGCGCAAGGTGCTGACTTAGCGCTGCTGTCAGTGGTTCAGCGTTCATCTGACGAGTTGCAGCGGAGGGCAACGACTATCGCATCTTGGATTGCTATCCCCAAAGTACGTTTGACAGCTCACACTTATACGATAGATAAAATTGTTGACATCGCAACGGCGGTTGTTTTGGGCGAAAGTCCTGGGTTTAAACCTCTAATTAAAAAAGAAATCGATGTTTGCGTAGAGCTTGATCAGCGTAACTTTGTTATCGTGAATGATGCTCTTTATGTAGCTCTGCATAACATTGCGAAGCATTCTGGAAAAAAAATAGGAAATAATGTATCAATAAAAATAGCCTGCTCCGAAACCGAGATAAGCTTTAACATCGCGAATGATATAGGAGCATCCGCCCGCAAACCAGAAAAGCTATATCGTTTGGAGACAATTCGTCGCGATATCAATCGTAGAATAATTGCTGATGGAGCGCGCAAGAATAAACATTCCGGACTTTATAAGTTGGCGGCGCTGGTTTCTCAAGAAGCAGAACGACCATTAGAATTTTCATTTGTTGGAAAGGATCGCTTTGCCCTGAATTTTATATTATCGTATGCAAAGTCCAACGATACGGCGTTAGCATGAATATATTAATTATTGAGGACAGCATTGCAAAAAGAGATAGTATTGCATTGCTGTTGGATAAAAATTTTAATATCTCTACACCAGAAGTTTCGCTCTCCGTGAGGTCTGCAATTGATTCCATATCGCGACGCACCCCAGACCTGATAATTGCGGATATGTCATTACCAACCTATGATATTGAGAATAGAGAACGTGGTGGCACACCGCGCCCGTTCGGTGGAATTGAAATATTTGACTACTTGGACCGGCTTGAAGTCATAGTGCCAGTGGTGGTAGTAACCTCATACCCAACGTTGGGTGACGGTGAAAACGCTGTCAATCTGAATGAACTTCGGGATAAATTGAAAGATGATTTTCCAGACAATTATTTTGGCGTCGTCTATTTTGATTCTGCTTATACGACTTGGGAATCAGACCTTTTAAGTATTATTAAACCAATTATTTCAAAATAACATGAAAATAAAAGTATTGATTCTTGAGGATGATCCATCTAAAAAAGAACGTCTTCTACGATATTTGGGTAGTTCCGAACTTTTCGAGCAAGTAGAGACTGTGCTGTGTACAGAGTCAGCTCAGAAAGAGTTGAGAGGCCAAAAATACGATTTATTCATAACTGACATTGTCGTTCCGCGCTGTTTGGGAGGCACGAAAGACGAAGCGCATAGCATTACTTTGTTAGAGGCATTGGATGACGATGCGGGAGATATGCATAGGCCAGATTACATACTTCCGCTCAGCGCTTCTAAAGAGCTCAGTCAATCTGTATATGATTTCTTCTTAGGACGTCCTTGGGGGATCATTAATTATAGTGATAAAAGCGATGATGCAATACTCGGCGTACAACGTGTTGCGGAGTACATAATAAGACAAAATTCGCAGAATCCTCAGCCGAGCGAAACATGTGATTTATTAATAGTCACGGCGTTACATGACCCGGAATTTTCTGCAATTCAGGAATTGGATTTCAATTGGGAGCCACTTGAGCCGTTAGACGGACAGCATCTGATGAGGAAAGGATCATTTTATATTGCGGACGTTAAAAAGGTTGTCGTTGCTACGTTTTGCCATCGTATGGGGCCAGTCCAAGCAGCGATCCTTGTAACAAAAGCTCTCAAATTTAAGCCAAAAATGGTTGTAATGGCTGGAATTTGTGCAGGCATTCCAAAGAAGGCGAATCTCGGAGACGTTATTGCAGCGGACGTTTCTTGGGATTGGCAAAGCGGAAAATACATTGACTCCAAGGGAACAGAAGCTTTTGAGATTGCACCACATCAGCTGGACATTACTGATGGTCTGCGCTCTAGCCTTGTTGTGCTTAAGAGTGATTCCGCATTTTGGACCGGATTGACAGAGGACGCTAGAGATCTAAAGTTGCCAACCCCGAAATTGGTACTTGGACCTATCGCCACCGGTTCCTCGGTGTTAGCAGATGACAGGATCGTTTCTCGAATAAAGGGAAATCAGCACAAGAATGTCGTGGGCCTCGATATGGAAACTTATGGTGTCTATGCAGCAGTTCAGGCAGGTGCACCTAATACGTACGTTATCTCTCTAAAAGCCGTATGCGATAAGGGTGACAAGAAGAAAGATGATCGTTATCAAGTTTATGCATCAAAAGTCTCAGCAAAAGTTGTTGCGCATTTCGTACGGGGCAGCGGTGGCAATTTGATTTGAGGGTAGAGACATGAGATGAGTTTCGGGGTATGACGAACTTATCTCACCTATTTCGGAGCGAGCGCTGCTACTTTCCAGCACTCCGTAATTTCTTTCCTCAGACGAGAGGCAGTAGCACGCTCACGTGATGCTTCTTTCTCGGATTTGCTACGAGCATTGAAATGCGCTAGTACCGCCGCTTTGTGCATGTTTATAAGCCTCGAGCTGGCGCCCCTACCACGCCACCACATTCCTGCTGAGGAACTCCGGCAAGCACGCCCTGAGTCCGCCTGCGCGCCGCGCGCGGTCTCCGTAGAGCCCAGCACCAGGTCGCCACAGTGCACCAGCTGCTGCACGGCGCCTGGCCAGCGCCACCTCGTTCCTGCAGCCGACCATCGGCCGGATCCGCGTCAGCAGCGCTGGCTCGCCGAGCGCAGTCGCTGCGGTGGCCACCATCAGGTCGATGGAGCGTAGCAGCCGTCGGTTGGCGTCCGTTTGGCGCCAGCGCGTTCCTGATGCGGATCGCCGGCCGCGCCGATCGCCGCAGTGGCCAGTCCATGTTGATGATTCGCCCAACTGGTGCGACGCACCGCAGGCGCCCTATTCGATCTAGAGCTGGGCTCTTGCCAGGCCCGCGGCGTTCACCGGTCTGCGCGGTCGCCTTGGTGTCCCGCATTTGGTGGAGAGGCGCGCCAGTTGTCAGCCGTTGCCTCAGGCGCCCCCCCCCGGTGTCAGAATGGTTGTCGCTCCGATAGATTTGGTAAACTCGGGGGCGTTGACTGGAGCATGAATTGGCACGATACGGACAAGAATTTAAAGACAGGGCTGTGGCGAGACTGCTACCGCCAGAGAGCGCATCGATCAAGGATGTGGCCAACGAGATCGGTGTGGGCGCGTCGACTTTGGAGCGCTGGCGTAGTGAGGCATTGGCCCAGCCAGGGCGGGAGCGAATCTGGACAGGGTCGGCGCGCTTTGAGGCCGTTTTGACCACCGCAGCAATGGACGAGGCCAGCAAGAGCGCCTGGTGCCGTGCCAACGGCGTCTACGCGCTCTACCACGAGGTGCAACACCTTGTCCCTTTTACCCCTTCGACCAGGTATTCATCCGAACCGGCCAAGTGCTGGCCGAGCTGGCGCGAGCCAGTGCTTAGCAACATCGGCTAAGCCACGTCCAGCAGGCCTTAGCTCATGGACCAGGTGTTTTGTCGGATTCCTGCTCTTGGAAGTTTTCTCCATCTAGCGCTGCTGGCTCGTTGAACCGCTTTGCCAAGCGAGTTGAAATCGACGAAACCTTCTGCACCAGCCGCTCGCCTAGCACTTTCTCCTGCGGACCAAGCATTGGACGAAGCTGCTCGACGACGGCCGACGTCGCCGCCGGCAGGCGGCCAGCCATGTCAAGCGCTAGGTTCATCATGTATCTCGGCGCAACGCCGAGATTGTCTGCGAGCTCTAGGACGTGCGATCCTGTTATCTTGCCGGCCTCCGTTTCACCGGCGATCTCGAAGGCGAACTTGGAGGCCAGGCCGGGGTACACGCGCGTGCACATCAAGTCGTAGAACGGCGCAAGGCGTAGTCCTTTTGGCGTGGTGACGATCGACAGATTCTTCGCGTGCGAGTCATCGTTTCCAGCGCACAGGTTAAAGAATAGCCAACGCAGAAGCTGCAGGCGATCGACTGCAGGGAGAGCTGAGGCGGCCAACAGGCCGTAGCATTCCTTGAACGTTGGGCCACCCTCGGCCTCGTATTTGACATCGGATGGCTTGGCGAGCATCTGGCAGAAGTCGGCTTGCCAGATGCGTCTGAGAGAACCATCAGACTGTCGCTCCCGATCGTATCGCTCGACGAGACACGCGCGCGTGTTTGGCTGATAGGACACCTTCGCGGTCTGAAGTCCGCACTTGGCGGCCGCGAGCATCATAATTGTTTCGTTCACGGACGAGGCAAACACCCTGATGTCGCTGCGGTGGATGTCGGGCTTGAGAATGTGCGTGGATGGAGCGTTGCCCATAGGTCGAGCAGGGTTGCCGTCATCGTCTACGTAGAGGAGAAGTTTGAACTGCGCACCAGACAGGGACATGCGAGGCACAGGAAAGGCTGCTGCCTCGCGCTCGATCTCATCCCGCTCTGCTGACTGGGCGCCGTCAGCGTGGACTAGAAGATCTACTTGGTCCCAGGTCAGGTGCTGGTAGAGGGGAGGCTGCAAGGTCTCGCCTTCAGGCACGAGCACGAAGGCGCCTGCGCTCTCCCCTCCGACGCGCGCGAGTAAGCCGAATACCGTTGAGACCTTTTCCCGCATGCTGATGACCTTGCGCTGGTCCCCTTCTGGGAGAAGGTTTTCGAAGAAGGCACCGACTGCAGGCGTCTGGACTCGACCAGGTGCCAATTGCAATCCGGGCACGATGGGTTCGGCGCCAGGCGTGGCCAGCCACGTGTCGCTGTAGCTAAACGATAGCGGATCAGTATCGTAAAGCGTACCGACCTGCCCGTCTGGGCCGTGCACCCAGAGAGCGTCGGGGATGCGCTTGGCAGGTGCTTCTTTAGAACTCACGATTTCTCCTTGATTACGAGCTCGAGACCAAGGAGGGCCAGCACATCAATCACCATCTGCATCTGCAACGTCTCTTTGCCCCGCTCCAAATCTACGAGGAAGCGATTGCTTTTCCCAGCAAGTCCAGCCACGTCCAACTGGGTAAGACCCTGCTTTTTTCGCGCGGCGCGTGCGATTGTGCCAAGCTGAACTGTTGAAGTCACAGTCTGATAATTTGAACTAGACATATTGCCTCATGTGATCGATCAGTCATATTCTAGCATGTTATATCTGGAAATTACTCAGATATGAGCGAACGATCACTTTTCCATTAACCAAGCGTCTGGGGAGAAGAATTGTGATTGCTCGATCATATGCAGATCCAATCGTTACTCGTTGAACCCATATCTGAACCGCCGCAATTGCTAAAGATCAACTCCATTCATAGAGGACCATCTGTCGCATGGCCACGCCGTGCCAGACGCCTCCAGGATAGGCCAGGTCTTGGTGATGGTGGCCGTGGAAGGCTGCGCTGACCTGGAGATTTTGTGCCAGCGTGGTGATTGGATTGAAGCCATATTCATGCAAATCCGGTGCCTCGTGTGTGATTAGAACATCAGCTGTCAGACCAGCAAAGGTTTGGAAATCACTTGGGAATAGCGAGGAGCGATGCCGTAGTGGCAAGCCTTGGCGCCATTGGTTTCCTTTACCGCATATCTTCAGATAATCAGATGGTGCGAGAAAACGTGGCGAAGACTTACCGTCCCACACCTTGGACCGAAACACGCCGCCCAAGCCGGCAATGCGCAGCCCAGCAACTGTCACGATGCGACCATGAATATTGCCGCCAGCGAGCTCAGATCCGAACAAGTTGTCGTAGAACCCGCAGTCCTCGGTGTCGTGATTGCCGGGGATCCAAAGCAGTGTCGTAGCATGCGGGAAGCCGCTTAGCTCCTCATGCAAGGGCCTCGCGGCCTCCATATCCCCCAACAGCAGCACTGCGGCTGGGAGTGCCGCTCGTGCCGCTGCTACAATTCCGTCAAACTGGCCATGTGGATCGCCACAAATAAGAAGCGATGGCATTTGTCTCTCCTGACTCGGTGCCCCGAAAACTATGGCAATACCGCGAAACGCTCTGATTGAACTGTTCCACTAACTCGACAGAGATTGTCTTACCAATAAAATTTAAAGCTAGCCGCAGCACACCCCTCCTCCTTGAAGCGGCTCGGTGAACATTCTCCGGAACAGCTTGGCCGAGGCCTGAGCTGAAAGGTGTACGTTGCTGCGGTTACGCGTTATTTGCTTTATTTGAAGTTCGAATCTCAAATAATTACCATGAAGAAAAATAATGGCGCAAGCAGAATCCACAATTCCTGTGTCGGCGCGCCTCCCAATATTTCGCCAAGCGCACTTATAGTTCGCCTTTTTTTGAACGTGATGATTTCACGTTGTCGAGGCCAAAGTTGCTACCGATTACCCATCTCGAGTTCACGTAGGCGGCCATAGATAGCCACCTTGTGCCCAGTTAGCGGTGCTGCGCACGGGTCGGCATGCCAATCCAGCATCGTCACTTCCGCAGCGCGTACAGAGTGTGCCCACAATAGGTCTGCGGTGACGAGGGGATCTTCCTCCACAAATTCTTTTCCATCCGCTAGCCTTGCGACAAGCATGTTGTCGACGACACGTATTGTGGCCTTCATTTTTTTGGAACCCTTCACAAATATCATAGTCAAGCGAACGCCCCTTTGGCACATCTACAACGCCAGAGGTCAGCATTGCTTTATTGCTAACTTCAAATCAAAATGGTGCCGTGCGCTCACGACGATACCCGTGAAAAAATTCTTACTTAGCAAGTTCGCACCAGCAGCTATTCACTCGGACGTCCTTCACACTTGGCGAACAAGGCGATTGCACGGTCACAGTATTTGCAATGGCCCTGGCAGCAGTCGTGCATGAGAAACGCTACCAAGTCAGACAATGTTGAGAATATCACGCTGTAAATGATCGATCTTCCATTGCGGCGACTCTCGATCAAGCCTGCATTTTCCAACTGGCTTAGATGAAAGGAGATGCGTGACGAGGCTGCACCGCCGAGTTTTTCTGCAATCGCTCCCGCAGCCAAACCATCCGCCCCGGCAACCACCAGTAAACGAACAATGCGCAGCCGCGTCTCTTGAGAGATCGCGGCGAAACTGTCCAAGGCTTGCTGTTCTTCCATTATTTCAAAATCCCCTCTTGTGCTTGTTCCGCGCGAAACGAACAGCTTAGAATAAAAATCATTCTCATCTCAATTGCTCAACAACTATTGAAGTGTTATTATAAAACAACTGCAGTTGGACGATCGCAGCTTCAGTGCGCTACCTCCTCGGCAGCGCCGCCGTCAAACCTACGTTACCCGCTCGCCGTCTACCGACTCTCACCTGCGCATCTGCACAGGTACGCGGGTAACGCTCCTTTACAGACTCGACCATGAGCCACATACGCGAAACCCTTGAAAACCGCCAGGTTGTCATTTATTTTTGTTCCATTGTCTTTGGGGCGGTCATCGCCTTCCTTGTGCCTGGCACCAGCGTGCTCGATGCCCTCATCAATCCAGCGCTGGCACTGATGCTGTTCGTCACCTTTTTGCAAGTGCCACTTGCCGACCTGCGCCGCGCTTTTACACGCGTCCGTTTCCTTGGTGCGCTAATGGTCACCAATTTTCTGGTCGTGCCGCTCCTGGTCGCACTGCTGGTGCAATTGCTGCCAGACGATCCGATGATCAGGCTGGGCTTGCTCATCGTGCTGCTGACTCCATGCATCGATTACGTCGTGACCTTTGCGCATCTCGGCCGCGCGGATGCAAAGCTGCTGCTCGCGTCAACACCGGCGCTGCTGATCGCGCAGATGATACTACTGCCAGTCTACCTGCGTGCCTTTCTCGGCGACGACGCGGCCAACCTGGTTCACCTGGGACCCTTCTTCCACGCCTTTATCTGGCTCATCGCGGTCCCGCTGGTGTTGGCGGCTGCGGTCCAGCTGTGGGCTGCCCGCAGCCACGCGGGAAGCCGCGCTGCAGAAAAACTCGGGCTGCTGCCGGTTCCGGCCACCGCACTGGTCCTGTTCATCGTCGTCGCGGCCATGTTTCCACAGTTGGGAATGGCGACCAATGCAGCCCTGCGCGTGGCGCCGCTCTATGTCGTTTTTGCTGTGCCTATCGTCAAAGTTAGGCTCACAACGAATCCCCGGAAAATCAATCACTTAGAATATGTTTGCTTAACTCGTTTTTTGCACCCCGCGTCAAAGTTAAGCTCACAAACGCCGCTTGGCTTCGTGCTCCCCGCCAGTCCGGCGCCGCCGCACCGGTTAGGTTGCCCCGCGTAGATCGCCCGGCCTACTTTAAGGGAACATTGGCGGGCAATCTCAGCGTGTTCGTCCGGATGTTGGCGCGGGCCAGCATGGTGATGTACAGTGAAACTTCTACCGGCCGCTTTCGGCCAAAAGCAATGGGATGGACTCCTCCTCACCTATCGGCGCCTGAGCGCCTAAACTGGAGTTTCGACACAACCAGTTGAAAGAAGGAGTCCACTATGAAGATTATCCGCGTCGGCGTTGATCTCGCCAAGAGTGTCTTTCAAGTGCATGGGGTTGATCGTTGCGAAAAAATTGTCTGGCGTAAAAAGCTGGGCCGGGCAGAATGGTTGACGGCATTGCTGGAGAAAATCGAACCGGGCTGCGAGATTGGTATGGAAGCTTGCGGCGGTGCGCATCATTGGGCCCGGCAATTGCAGAAACGCGGCTACACGGTGAAGCTCATCGCGCCGCAGTTCGTCAAGCCTTACGTGAAAAGCAACAAGAACGATGCCAACGATGCGGAGGCGATTTGCGAGGCGATGAGCCGGCCGAGTATGCGTTTCGTTGCGGTCAAATCGGTGGAGCAGCAGGACCTCCAGGCGATACACCGGATCAGAGCGGAGCTCGTGAGCCAGCGCTCCGCCAAGGGCAACCAGATCCGTGGGTTGTGCAGTGAGTATGGCTTGGTGGCGCCAAGGGAAATGATTCAACTGCGAGCAGCCATTCCGTTGTGGCTGGAAGATATGGAGAACGGACTGACGCAACGTTTCCGTCGCATGCTGCGCGGTTTGTGGCTCGATCTGCTAAACCTGGAACTGCGAGTGAAGGAACTGGATCAGGAAATAGAAATAGCGGCATCGACCGATCCGGTCGCCAGTCGGCTGCAACAGCTGCGCGGCGTCGGCCCGATCATCGCCACCGCGATTGTGGCGAATGTCGGCGATGCGAAGCAGTTCAGCAGTGGTAGGCAGATGGCGGCGTCGCTGGGGCTGACGCCACGGCAAAACAGTTCAGGCGGCAAGGAGCGATTGCTGGGTATTACGAAACGCGGCGACGCTCAGCTGCGGACGCTGTTGATTCACGGGGCGCGTTCAGTGTTACGAACGGCGGCGAGCAAGAATGATCGGATGAGTCGCTGGGTAACGCACATCGCCGAGACCAGGCACCACAACATCGCGGCGGTCGCGCTGGCCAACAAGACGGCGCGTATCGCCTGGGCGATGATAACCAAGGGCACCGATTATCAGCCTGGTCTCGAAGCAGTCTAAGTAGTGAGCAGTTAGTACGTAAAAAGGAGTATCCAACCACGATTGCGAAACAAGCCGATGATGGCCAACAGGTCGAACCGGCGCTGGCAGAACCCGAGAATGTCTGTGGCCATTGAGTCCGGAAAAGCGATAGGGAGCCAGCGCGCGAATAGCCCATTATGGTCCTTGCCCGGAACGGGCAGAGCAGTTAGAGACCGAATATACGTGAGCAGTCGTACCTAAAAGTCAAAGACGGAATGTTTGCAAACGAGGGGGAGTCCATATACGGACTGTCGCTGTCCGGCAAGCCCGTAGTAGCGAACCTGTGGGCCAGTTGGTGCCCGCCGGTCGTCGAGAGACGCCGGTCTTGGCCAAAGCGCAGGCAGGGCGTGGCGATGTCGTCTTCATCTTTGCTAATCAGGGTGGTTTTGCCCCGGCATTCAAATGCTGTCTTTCCCAAAAAAGCCTGGTCCTGCAAAATGTTCTGATCGACCATATTGGCGCCATGGCGCGCTAATCAGGGGCGCGCTATCGCCGGCGACCTTGGCCAAGCATCTCGACAAGCTAGCCGTTCGGCGACAGCGCTGTGGGCCATCAGCATCGCGATGCCGTGGCCAAACGCAACGACCTCGAT
>Ga0308163_10002514_pt1 | contig 16699 bp, 18 predicted proteins | sample PhyTR1_FD_201037 | JGI IMG/M metagenome (GOLD analysis project Ga0308163, IMG submission 201037) | Phyllosphere microbial communities from UC Gill Tract Community Farm, Albany, California, United States - DLSLT.R1 | ecosystem: Host-associated > Plants > Phyllosphere > Unclassified | place: USA...
AATGTAACTGCGAATACGTGGGTGCACGGGCATTACAGGTTCTCTGTGTCGGTGATACGGGAGTTGGAGCGGGTATCTACAGCCGTTGCTGCAGGTCATCTCGCACTCGAATGAAGAGCAGTCAGAAAACCGTCCTGCACCGCCAGCGCCGGGCTTGCCGTATCACACCTCAACGACGTACTCGGCACGACCGGGCTAATTGAGTTACCGTCATAGGTATATTGATGAAGAACATGAGAATCATCGGTATAAATCAGTTTGAGTAACCCGTTGTGCACGGCAATGCCCGGAGAGTGCTCGTAATGCCTGGTGACCAGTCGCGCAGGCCCGCTCCAGACACCTCCGTCGGTTTTTTGCAGGAGGCTTTCACCGCTCAGGTCGTCCTGGTAAATGAGGTGAATGAGATTTTGATAGGTAATCGCCACCGGGCTTAGTTCGGTAATTGCCGTGTTGACGCCATCCTTTTTGAGGACGGGCTGTTCAGCCCAACTCCGTACGTCTGTGGTTCGCCGATGATAGATATTCCTGCTGGCTGGTGTTTTGTAAAACATATTCAATACACCGTTCAATACAGCAAATGACGGTGTTTCCGCGATGACGACGTTGATATGGTCAGTCTGTTTGAACCTGCCCAGACGTTCGTCATACGTGCATACGTAAGTGAGTTCATTGGCGGTTTTGTAGAACAGGTAAAGCGTGTGGTTAAACGACACCAGCGTCGGAAGTTCGACGGCATTCATTCGGGCTTGGGGTTCCGCGCTCTGCCAGGATTCACCCTGGGGCTTCCTGATGATGTGGACAAGGCCGAAGGTGTCCGCGCGGTAGACGCAAAACAGTGTGCCGTTATGCAGAGTTGCCCTGCAGCCCGCTAATATATTGGGAGCGATTGAAGTGGAGCCGCTTAAAACGCCATGGCTGTTGGTGGTGACTTGCAGTTCCATCATGTTCTCGACATTTGAAAGAGGAACCGCTACGTAATCTCAAATCTGGAGGGGCGAGCTACCGGATGGACGAGACGGGAGGCGTAGGAGAATCAGACACAGCAGGTAGGCGTCGGTGATCCCGGTGCGGATAAGCAGCGATGCCCCACGGCCAGAATATGGCCAGCGTCACTTGACGACTTTTTGTAACGGGACAATACTTCGCTCAGATTCATATAGATGACTACATAACTACAACAGCGAAGCGCCTATGAACCGTCTATCCAGTGATGTCCGTCTGCCGCTCTACCAACGTCTGCGTGATCAATTGGCTGAGCAGATTGCCAATAATCGCTGGCGTCCGGGTGAAGCCATTCCTACCGAAGCCGCTTTGTCGAGCGAGTATTGCCTGTCAACCGGCACGGTGCGCAAGGCCATCGACATGTTGGTCAATGAGAACATTCTGGAGCGCCAGCAGGGGCGGGGCACGTTCATTCGTCGCCCGCAGTTCCAGTCTTCGCTGTTCCGTTTCTTCCGTTTCCAAAGCGTGTCCGGCGAGCGTCAGGTGCCGGAGAGCCGCATTCTTTCCATTGAGCCGGTGACGGCGCCGTCCGCTGTGTCCCAGGCGTTGGGGCTGCCGCTCGACGCGCCGGTCATCCGAATGATCCGCTTGCGTCTGCTGGACGCCCAGCCGGTCCTGGCCGAAGAAATATGGCTGCCACAGGTTCAATTCCAGACGCTGCTAGACACTGATCTCAGCCGGCACGGTCCGTTGTTGTACCCCATCTACGAAGAGCTTTGCGGGCAGGTGGTGGCCTATGCCGAAGAGACGTTGACCGCCGAGTCCATCAACGAGGTGCACGCGCGCTTACTGCAAGTGCCGGTCAACAGCGCGGTAGTGGTGATCGAGCGCCTGGCCCGCAATTACGCTGGCCAGCCGCTTGAATGGCGTCGGTCGCGCGGGCACGCCAGCCATTTCCGCTACAGCGTGGATATTCGATAACACGGCCCGTCCGGTTACATGCGAACGGGCCATGCATCGCTGATCTTGTGGGAGCGAATTCATTCGCGAGAGGCCATTGGGATCAAGACAACTCTGCCGTTTGGAAGATCTTGCGCGATTGAATTCGCTCCCACAGGAACGCCATTCGCCACAGGGATTTGCATTAAGCCTGTCATCGAGAACGGGCTCAACAACAACTGCCGCATCACAACGTATAAGGACAAGAGCCATGTTCAACTGGTATCGCCAAGTCACTCCTCGGGAACGTAAAACGTTCTGGGCCTGTTTCGGCGGATGGTCGCTGGACGCCCTTGAAGTCCAGATGTTCGGTCTGGCCATCCCGGCACTGATCGCTGCTTTTGCCTTGAGCAAGGGCGATGCAGGCCTGATCAGCGGCGTGACGTTGGTCACCTCGGCCTTGGGCGGTTGGGTCGGCGGGACGCTGTCTGACCGGTACGGTCGCGTGCGCACCCTGCAATGGATGATCCTCTGGTTTTCGTTTTTCACCTTCCTGTCCGCGTTCGTCACCGGCTTCAGTTCACTGCTGGTGGTCAAGGCCCTGCAGGGGTTCGGCATCGGCGGTGAATGGGCGGCCGGCGCGGTGCTGATGGCTGAAACCATCAACCCGAAATACCGTGGCAAGGTCATGGGCACCGTGCAGAGCGCATGGGCCGTGGGCTGGGGCCTGGCGGTGGGCGTGTTCACGCTGATCTACTCCTTCGTCCCGGCCGATATCGCCTGGCGCGTGATGTTCCTGGTCGGCCTGCTGCCATCGCTGCTGATCATCTGGGTGCGTCGCAATGTCGAAGAACCCGACAGCTTCCAGCGTCTGCAGAAAGAAAAAGCCATCCCGCAGAGCTTTTTCAAATCCCTGGCCGGCATCTTCCGTCCTGAACTGATCCGCGTGACGCTGCTCGGCGGCTTGCTTGGCCTCGGTGCTCACGGCGGTTACCACGCGGTCATGACCTGGCTGCCCACCTTCTTGAAAACCGAGCGCAACCTGTCGGTGCTCAACTCCGGCGGCTACCTGGCGGTGATCATCTTTGCCTTCTGGTGCGGCTGCGTGGCCAGTGGTTTTCTGATCGACCGCATCGGTCGTCGCATGAACATCGTGGTGTTCGCCCTGTGTTGCGTCATCACGGTGCAGTGCTACGTGTTCCTGCCGCTGACCAACACCCAGATGCTGTTCCTTGGCTTCCCGCTGGGCTTCTTCGCGGCAGGCATCCCGGCCAGCCTCGGCGCGTTGTTCAACGAACTTTATCCGGCCGACGTGCGCGGGGCAGGGGTGGGCTTTTGCTACAACTTCGGCCGTGTGCTGTCGTCGGTGTTCCCGTTTCTGGTCGGCCACATGAGTGAGTCGATGTCGCTGGGTTCGGCAATCGGCATCGACGCTGGCATTGCCTACGGCGTGGCTGTGATTGCTGCCCTTTGCCTGCCGGAAACCCGTGGCCGCAGTCTGGAAAACAGCACCGCTGCCGCACAAGGCTCAGTCAGCAGCGAAACCGCCCGCGCCTGATGCGTTTTACCTGCGCGGTGTGCACTGCACCGCGCTTTTCTTCGATAGATGAGGCCCATGTCCGATACCTTCCCCGCGTCGATTCTTGGCATCGACGGACACGCACACGTATTCAGCAGGGAGCTGGATCTGACATCGGCACGACGCTATTCACCTGACTACGACGCCACGCTGGCGACGTATCAACACAACCTGCAGGGCCACGGACTGAGCCATGGCGTGCTGGTGCAGCCGAGTTTTCTCGGCACCGATAACCGCTACCTGCTCAATGCCTTGCGCCAAGCGCCGGAACAATTGCGCGGCGTGGTGGTGGTTGATCGCGAGATCAGCCGCAGTGAGCTAGACGACATGGACCGCCTGGGCGTGGTCGGCATTCGTCTGAACCTGATGGGCAAGGCGCTGCCGGATTTTTCCGAGCCTCAATGGGCCGTGCTGTTCAGTCACATCGCCGAGCTGGACTGGCACGTCGAGCTGCATCGTCATGTCGCCGATTTACCGGGTTTGATCCGAGCCTTGATGCCCTTCGGCGTGAAGGTCGTCATCGACCATTTCGGTCGGCCGGATGCGCGGCTGGGCCTCGATCAGCCGGGTTTTCGCGAGTTGCTCGAACTGGGCCTCGGCGGGCACTTATGGATGAAGGTGTCCGGCATTTATCGACTCGAAGGCAGTGAGGTGCAGAACCTGCACTTCGCCCGCACGGCCTTGCCGTTGCTGGTCCAGAGCTTTGGTCAGCAGCGCTTGGTGTGGGGCAGTGACTGGCCTCACACTCAACATGAAAACTGTGTGAGTTATGGTTCTGTGGTCGAGCAGTTGCGGGCACTGGAATGTTCGCCGCAAGTGATGCGCTCCTTGCTGATCGAAGCACCACAGGTGTTGTTTGATTTTGTGGTCTGCGAGGCCTGATCTCGATTCTGCAGGATGAATACAAATCCCCTGTGGGAGGGGCTTGCTCGCGATAGCCGTGTGTCAGTCACTATTGATGTTGACTGTGCTGACGCCATCGCGAGCAAGCGCCCTCTCACAGGTTTTGATGTACGGCGCCAAGTTGGCGCCGTCTTCGCTTTCAGCGGGTTCACAAAGAGGCAGGTGGCGACCGAAGTATCAGCGGTGAAAGCTAAATGATTAAAATACATCAGTTTTAAGCGTTTCTTCAGGCTAAATTCATGCCGTGCGCAAGAAATCACATAAGGAACTGTATTGGGTTTGTCCAGGGAGGTGATTTTTTTGTCGATAACTTTGAAGCTGGCAATACTCCAAGTGTTGACGTTTGGCCCCGGCCCGTACGGGCTAAAAAGAAATCAATAAAAATCATACCGCTAGTCCTACCAGATTTTGTAGTGGAGCCTTTGTGCGTATTTGGATAAGGTTCTGTCCGTTCTTTTGGGTTTCACAATGCTCGCCGAACAAGCAATGTTGAATTTATCCAAAAGTGCAACAGACAGCCAATCATGGCATCTAATTCAGGGAGATTTACATGAACAAGGAAACTAACGAGATTTTCGAACTCGACGCCTCAGCAATCGAAGCATTTGCTGGCATTCTGAATGATGAAGGTCAAATGCGCGCTGGCTTTGTTATTCACGAGTCCAATAACAGTATTTCTGCCGATACTGAAGAATGCACTAAGTAATAAAGCGCGTGCTATTTGAACTTTTCGAATAGCACGCACCTGACGCTCAAGATCTCCACAGGCTCAAACATGTATCGCATGACCTCCAGTTTGCGTAAGGCAACGCTGTCCGAAACGTTGGCGCATGCCAGACAACTTGCCCAGCAACTTGGCATTACCCGCGTCACGAATACGACATGGTTGGACAAGATCGGCATTCCGGTTTTCGCCAGTATTCGACCCGATGCCGTTGAAGGCTCATTGTGTGTCAGTGCCGGTAAAGGTGTGCGTGCTGCAGAAGCGCAAGTGGGCGCCTATATGGAGGCGATAGAGTTTGCTGTCGCAGAATATAGGAACAGGAACATTGAAATGTTTCTGTCCACGCCTCGCAAGGTCGCTTCTCAACTGGGTTTCGCTTATGACTTTGTCGACTTTTGCCCGATTCTTGGCAAGGCGATAGATCCGGACGGGCCATTGGCGTGTGTCTTTGCGCAGGATATTGCTACAGGACAGGTCTTGACGGTTCCAGCGGAGCTGATTTTTTCACCGTTCAGTGAGAATCCGGGACAGCGCATTTTCGGCACCAGCACCAACGGGCTTAGCTCGGGAAATACGGTGGATGAAGCCAGCGTGCATGGCATTGCCGAAATAGTGGAGCGTGATGTCCAGGCCTTCAACTTCATGCGTAACACTTCTCGGCTGGTACGACGCGACTGTGAGGTCGACACGCTGGATCCATTGTTCGACCGGGTCGAGCAGGCTGGATTAGCCGCAGTCCTGAGATACACCCCAAGTGTCATCAAACTCCCTTACTTCCAAGGGTTCATCATGGAGCCTTCCGATGATGCGCCTATCGCGATCTCCACTGGCTCGGGACTGCATCTGTGTCGGAATATCGCGGCCGTAAGGGGGGTAGCTGAAGCTGCGCAGTCGCGGCTTTCTTATATCCATGGCGGTCGGGATGATTTGATCGAGCGGTTCAAGTACTTCGGTGCCGACGGCCGTCAGACAGAGCTGGAGGCCGTCGCCCGTCTGCGCCAAGACGTCAACGACACTCGAGAAGCTGTCGACTACTCCTCGATCAAAGATGCTAACCAGGAAATCCACAGCATCGATTCAGCCCTCGAGTGTCTGCTTGAGCGCTTGAGAAGCAGCGGTTTTGGCCAGGTCTTGCGAGTTGTGCTGAGCAAAAACGATTCACCGCCTGCAGTGGTCAAGATCGTCATTCCGGGCATGGAGTCGTTCCAGCCCGCACTTAAGCGAGCAGGCCCTCGTCTGTCCCGCTACATCGGTTGCTAGGGCAGGGTGAAGCATGAAACTCCATTTATTCGTAGGACCGACGGCTTCAGGCATGGAGCAATCTCTGGCTGAACAGCACGAGATCATTGTGCGTTCCCCAGCCCGTCGAGGCGACATCGAGGCACTGATCGCTCAGTACCCTGTTCCGGGCGTCATCGCTATCGTTGACGGCACTTTCCATAGCTTTCCTTCAGTAGGCCATATCGAGATTCGCCAAGCCATTCAGAAGGGCTGGGTCGTCTGGGGACTGGCTTCGATGGGGGCAATCCGGGCCTGTGAGATGCGCTCACTGGGCATGCGTGGGTATGGGCAGGTCTACAAACACTATTGCGATTATCTCGAGTTCGATGACGATGAAGTGACGTTGGTTCATGAGATCGAGGCTCCGTACCGCGCTATGTCCGAGCCACTGATCCACATTCGCGGTTTTGTGAGTTCACTGCGCGAAACGCAGGTACTTTCGGCGGACAGCGCTCAGGCAATTGTCTCTGACCTTAAAGAGCGTTGGTACGCCGAGCGCACTCTGTCCCGCCTTAAAAAGCTACTGCAGGAAATTGGCAAGATACCTCTGCAGGAAGCTGACCAAGCACTCTCGCGCTTCAACGAATTTCGGCTCAAGAGCCAAGACCTTCATAGCTTTCTAGCGACTCAGTGCTGGCGCGCTGGATACAAGGATTGAACAACAAATGAACGCTGCAGCTTTTTTCGAGATCATCGGTGGTCTGCCGTTTATAGATGATGGCTCTCGGGCCTTGCCGTTATTGACTGCTGTTGCGTGTAGTCGGCGGAATGCGGCTCCTGAGGCACACGAAGCGTTGACCGATTATCTGGACCCGGAGAATGCGCGGGTGCTGTTCAAACGCTTGGCCAGAAGCCAGGTGGATGAGTTCGACTCGAGCCCCTGTTCGAAACGTGAGCAACGAGAGATTGCAGCAGCCATTGCTCGCATCGTTCAGGTGAATCAAGCCTGGGGCATCTTCTTTGCGATTCCCATTCGTTATCGAAAACTGCCCCAGCCGATGAGCAGTTCGACCAGTGCTCTGATCCCTCAAACCATTTATCTGGGGCAGCAGGCATTTGACTCGCACATTCCTCTGGAAGAAACCCTTGTGCATGAGCATGCGCATATCTGGCTGAATTTCGTGATGGAGGCTTACGACCTGCAAACGGAAGGAGCGCCCAGGGACTATGTGCTTCCCTCGGGTACGAGTGGCAAGACCCTAAGAGGGGTGATGGCCGCCGCACATTTTGCCGCAGCGGCCTTGAAGTTCTATGGCGCTAATCACAACACGCTGCCTTCAACGGAGCGCCAAGCTTACTTGCGAAGGTATTTGGCCGGCTGCCTGGACGCTGCCGAGCAACGACCTTGTTTTACCCCGATGGGATGTCTGGTGTTTTGCGCACTGAAAGCTTCCTGTCAGGACCTCACTGTTTGCCCGGAAGGAATCCAGCTATGACTCATATCACCATCGCCAGCCAGTTCTTGGAACTTACCGATGGGCGCAAATCTTGGACTGTGCCGTGCACAAATGCCCGGCAACTGATGGATGAACTCCGGCTTGGCGAACCGATGCTGTTCAGCGCGATAGTGGAAGGCGCTTATAGGCTGAAGCCATTTGTCAGCCTGGTCATCGACGACATTCCCTATGCCGACGAAGAACAGTGGCATGACATCCCGTTAGGGTCTCATTCCACGGCCTTGATCATTAGCGCAGTTGCGGGCGGTTGATATGTACGATGCATTATTCAGCGCGGACGAACGAGCCCAGTACTCCCGGCATTTTCTAGTCAAGGGTTTTGGCGTCGAAGGCCAAGCTCGTCTCAAGGCCAGCCGCGTACTCGTAGTCGGGGCTGGCGGGCTGGGTTGTCCTGCGCTGATGTACTTGGCGGCAGCAGGTGTGGGCCATATTGGGATCGTTGAGGACGACACGGTGGAGGCGAGTAATTTGCACCGCCAGTTGCTGTTCGCGGCTAATGACGTCGGTAAGCCCAAAGGGCAAGTAGCTCGACAAAAGCTACTCGGCAACAATCCGCATATCGACATAGAACATTTCAACCACCGTTTAGATGAAGACAACGTTCTGAGCTACGTGCAACGTTACGACGTGATCATTGATGCCACTGATAACTTCGCGAGTAAGTATCTGCTTAATGACGCGTGCTACCTCTCGGAAAAGCCGTTGATTTATGCCTCGATCAGCCAGTTCGAGGGTCAGGTCGCGGTTTTCAATGTAATAGATGCCTGGGGTCAGTGCTCGACCAATCTACGCGATATCTTTCCTGCGCCGCCCCCAAATGGCCTGTCACAGAACTGTGGAGAGGCGGGCGTGCTTGGGGTTTTGCCAGGCATCGTCGGGTCCTTGCAGGCGCTGCAGGCGATAAAGATTCTGACCGGGCTGGGAGAGTCTTTAGCTGATCGGATGAATCTGTTTGATGCGCTGGGCTTGCAGATGCGCCATGTCACCCTCCGTCATCGCGCAAGTAATCCGCTTAGTGGTGAGCAGCGATCCATCTTTAGGCCCCAGTCCATTGAAGCGCACTGTGGTATGGCTATTGCCGAACAATATCTAATCTCTCCCCAGATTTTGGAGCAACGCTTGCGCGTTGGTGGGCCGCTGCAGTTGATTGATGTACGAGACGATCATGAGCATCTGGCGATTTCCCTTGGTGGTATCAACATTCCATTGGATGAACTCCCCACGCGCCTGTCCCGGGAGGTAGCGGTAGTCGATACGGTCGTTTACTGCAAAAGTGGTGTTCGCAGTTTTAAAGCTCTGCATGCGATCATCGCTGTCGTCGGTGAGGGACGTTGCCGAACTTTGGATGGGGGGTTGGAGGCGTATGTTGCCGCCGGTTGCCGTGAGCGCCTGAGTACCGCTGGCGATGAGTCATGAGCCGCACTTCGCTGAATGGCTTGGGTCGGGATTTCTACAGTGTCCAGATCGCCGCATTTCTGAATGCTGTGGGCACGCGCTGCGGGCAGTTTGCGATCGCTTGGTGGGTGTTAGGAAAGACCGGCAGCCCGATTGAGTTCTCAACGTTTATCGCTATTGCAACACTGACGGATGTGGTCTCTCGCGCGGTATTTGGCTGGCTTGGAGATCATTACGATCGTCAGCGGCTGCTGGTGTGTTGCTATGCGACCAGTGCAACGATGACACTGGTGTTGGCCACTCTGAGCACGATGGATCTCTATCAGCCGATTTTAATTGGTCTGTGTCTGGCCATTTCTGGCGTCAGCGTCGGTATTCGTGATCCGCTGCAGATGAGTTTGACACCCGCATTAGTGGCGCCTGAAAGGCTCAGCGACGCCTTGCGCTTGAGAAGTGTTGTCGGCTCGTCTTCGGCCCTGATGGGGCCGCTTGCGGCAGGCATTCTGTTGGGGCCACTGGGCGTGTTTGGCACGCTGTGGCTCAACGCTCTGGCCGGGCTGTTGGCGCTGGCACTTATTGTAAGGATCAGGGCGCCGGCCGCTACCTTCACCTCTCTGCACCAGGCTTCGTACCTCGCGCACTGGTACCAACGCACTCGGGAGGGGTTTACGGCGCTCTACCGGGTCAAACCCGAATGGAACCTGAGCCTGTTGGCCTTTATCGTGAATTTTTCGCTGTACCCGATGTTCGCCGTGCTGTTTCCGGTCTTGATCAATGGCTCCTTCCCCAACGATTTGTGGCTGATTGCGGTCACTGAAGGGGCGTTTGCACTGGGTTTGCTAGTGGGAAGCATGGCATTGGTCAAGCGTGCGAACCTCCGTTGGGGAAGGCCGCAGGTAGTGTTCACTGGTTTCCTTTTGGTGGGCATGGCCATGTTTGGGTGTGGGATCTTTACCCACTTCTTTCATGTGCATTCATGGTGGTTCGCAAGTGTTGCAGCGCCTCTATTGTTTGTCGGTGGCGCCGGTCTGGTTATGGTCACGGTCAATACCTCCACGGTGCGGATGCTGGCGACGCCGGATAACTACAGAAACCGGCTCGGATCGGCGACATCGTTCGTGTCTGGCATGGTCATTCCCTTTGGCACCCTGATTGGTGGCGCGTTTGCCGGGATGCTGGGAGTTAGCTACGCCATGGCGATTTTGGGCCTGCTCATTATCTTGGCGGCTGTTCCGTGCATGTTCAGCACAGTCCTGGTGCGAGTTCTGGGGATGAACGATGAGCAGATCAAGAACATCTACAAGGATTTTTACCCTGATGCTTTCCCGGATTGAAGGTGATGAAAGATGACCTCAACAACCACCGCGCGCTTCACCATAAACAACACGCCCTTGGTTCCTGCCGCCTTTTGGGAGGAGTTTGTCAGCCTTTCACACGACAGGTCGCAGCCCGTAGTACTGGAGCAGGGGGCGTTGATGGAACAGCTGCTGACTCTGGAGGATGTTTTTCAATTGGCGAAAAATATCGTTGATTCGGGCGACATGACTGTCAACGCTGACGGCAAGATGCTCAAGCAGCCTTCAGTGCCGGAGTTTCCCTTGGGGTTTGACGGGTTCAAAGCATTTGTCAGGCGGTTTGCAGCTCTAAACAACGCTGACGCGATCACCTTCACCCGCGACTATTGCCTGAAACATTCCAGTACCGTGGCGGCGAAGTTACGAGCGTTCACCCATGGCTATATCGAGCGGTACGGCATGCCGTACCCTGGTGCGAATGCGGTATTCATTGGCGGCCGATATCGTTCGACCTGGATCGGCCTGCATAACGATTCCTGCGATAGCTTTCTGTTTCCCGTGGTCGGCCGTAAGCGGATGTTGATCTGGCCACCAACGTACTTCGAAAACATGGCGCTTGAGAAAAAGTCTGCGTTGAACGGTGTGTGCTTCGGACACATCGATATCAGTCCATACGAGGCTGATGCGATGATCTACGAGGTAGCAGCGGGCGAGATTTTCTTCATTCCTGCGGGTTGGTGGCACTACAACAAACTCGAAGAACTCGAAACTACTCTGACGGTGTCGGTTGGCATGTTTTGCCACGGTACCGCCCAAGGCTTCTGTGAGAACCCGATCAAGGCTTCGATGGTATCTACTGCAGGCAAGGCTCCAATGGGAGTGCTTGATTATTGGCCCAGTCAGGTGTTTGGGTCGCTGGCGGATGTGCCGTTACCTGCCCAGGCGACACGGTTTATCGACACGATCAGGGATAACAGCAAAATCCAGATGCTTTTGAAGTTGTCTGCCAATGGAATTATCCGGGATCGTGCATTGGATCGTTCTGATGCCTTGCATTGGCCAAGCCAGGTGATAAGCGGGAGACCGGATAGCCCGCTGTTTCTGCTGGTTCTGGACGCAGAGTCGGGAGTATTGTTCGCGGGCGGAGCAATGTTGCGTGTGGAGCAGTTCGAGACGGTTCGGGGGTTGGTTACGCTATTGCAAAACACTGCCAGTCTGTCAATTGCGCAGTTAATGCGAGAACAATCCTGCGAGCAAACGCTGACCGTGCTTCAATGGTTGTATGCTCAGGCGGCCATCGACGTACTTGCCTGAAACATTCCTAGCCCAATGGCTGCTGTCGATGCATCCATTGGGGCGACTCTGGTGTCCTTATTCAGCGCCTAGGCAGGTCCAATGACACGAACCCGCCGTGCGGGTCACTAGATATACCCCTGCGCGACTGCATAAGTAACAGCTTGAACCCGATTGCAGGCTCCCAGTTTTTTTTGAATGTTACGGATATGGAAATTTACCGCGTCGGCGGTAATGTTCAGTATTAGACCCGTCTCTTCCGAGGTTTTTCCATCTGCGGTCCATCTGAGAATTTCTTTCTCCCGGTGCCTGAGCTCAATATCCAAGCGAGCGACAAGTGTTTCGTCGAATTTAAGTGTCCAGCTGCGCAGGGTATCGGAGAATGCTTTGATCGAAGGTTTAAGTGCTTCAAATTCTGCATCATCAATGGTTTTTCTCGTGCTGAACAATGAAAGAAACCCTGTACAGCCTCCTATATTGAACGAAGGTTGGGTCACAGCGCTGCTCAATCCATGGTCGTTGGCATCGGACCACAGCTGCTGGCAATTATCGAATAATCCGCTACCCCAGCGCAGCGGCTCGGTCGAGCGTTTGCAATGACGTATTGTAGGATCGGTGACTGCGTAGTTCTGTGTTCTATAGCGTTTAAGCCACTGTGTGGGATAGTTGCCAAATGTGTGTATTTTTGGTCTGGTGAAAGGTACGGACTCACAGATTGCATAAACAAAAAAACAAAAGCCTAGCGTTTCGCAGAAAATCGCTGATGACGCAATGAAGTCTTCTTTGCTCTGTCTGCCTACTGCATTTTGGTCGAGAGGTCTTTTCCATGATGGATATCGCTCCATATAACTACACCGTCGCCCTAAAATAATAGAAGTTCAGGCTAATTTAATTTTTTAACACATGCAAGTTTTGATATTTTCTCTGGAAGGCTCGTTGGGCAGCACCGGATATTGATGATTTAAAGGTCTACCCGTCAGATTACAATTGCATGGGCATTCTGGCGGGCTTGTCTCGCCGTACACCGACACCGGGTTGTATGCAGTAGCAGCGTTCTCAGCGCGGTCTTGGTGCGGGCGTCTAACGGGCGGCTTTCAGCCGGATTAACAAATGGTTAGTTCGGCACACAAGGCGCTTTCATCGTTGATTCATTTGTTGTTCATCCAGCGCACGCGCAGCCTTGATCCATCGAAATTCACCCTGCGCCACAGGGACCTTTTCAACTGCTGAGGGTTGTGTCATGAACGCCAAATCGTTGCTGCTTGTTCCCCTGTTGGGTCTGGTCGCTGTCCTTTCTGCCTGCGCGGGCCCGATGCCCAAGGCTGACCCGAGTGAGGCGTGGATCGGCTTGCAGGAAGAGCCTTCCGGCGTGTTGATGGCGGAGGATCTGGACGGAAAACGCTTGAATGACGGCCGCTATTTCGACGTGAAACCCGGGGCGCATACGCTGGCTGTAGAATTGATCGTCGAGGGCAACGGTGATGACGGGCAGATGAATTGTGAGGCCAGTGTCCACTTTGACCCGTTCAAGGCTGGTTAGCATTACAAACTGGTGGAGTCGAGTCTGGGCGAGGAGTATCGGGTGAAGCTTGAGGATTCGAGTGGGCATCAGATCGGACGTAGCAAGGATTTCACCTGCATGCCGGGGTGAACTGACATTTCTTTCATCAATGGTTTTTATTGAGCCTGTGGCGGAAACGTCATGGGCTTTTTTGTGAATGGTCCCCAACGCGTCCTGTTTCGTTTTGTTTCGTCGGATAGGCGCGTCCAAAGCGATCACCAATAATCCCCACCGATTGACGCATGATGAACTCAACGAAAGGAAGCTGAGGGCAATGGGGCCAGATGAACAGAGAATTGCGGATGAGGCGCTGCTATTCGCTAAAGCAAATAGAAGGGAGATTGCGAAGAGGCTGGCGGATACTTCGATTTATGTGCCGGAAGATTATCCCGTCTCTATTTTTATGGCAGGCTCGCCCGGAGCGGGCAAGACAGAGGCTTCGTTGGAGTTTCTGGCCAGGTTCGAAGCCAGATCGGTCCGAATCGACCCTGATTTGTTGAGGGCTGAAATCCCTGCCTACACAGGAGGCAATTCTTGTCTGTTCCAGCGTGCCGTTTCGGTTTTGGTGGACAAACTTCACGACCAAGTTTTGAAGCAAAATCAGTCGTTCCTGTTGGATGGCACGTCGGCGAACTTCGAGACGGTAGCTCGCAATATTCGCAGGTCTTTAAGGAAGGGCCGATTCGTCCTGATTTTGTACGTTTATCAAGACCCTAAATTGGCATGGAGATTTGTGACTGCAAGAGAGCAGGTGGAGGGCCGTAACATTCCTTTGAGCGAGTTTATCCGACAGTATTTCAGCGCCCGCAACGTTGTGAACCGACTCAAGATAGAGTTCGGTCATGCGGTCACGGTCGACCTTTTTATTAAAAATGAGAGCGGCTCAACGCGCTTCTACAAGGAGAATATCCAGCGAATTGACGATCACGTACCTGAAATCTATGATCAAACCTCGCTTGAAAGGACGCTGGACGACATGAGGGATATCAATGAACCCGTCTGAAAAGAACGCTCAGGAAATGAAGAGGTCGTTGTCGGACTTCGTGCGCAACGCAACCTCCGAAGAAAAGGAACGCGTCTATCAGGAGGTCATGAAGAAGGCGTGGGAGCGGCAGGACCGGATCATCGAGAAAGCCCGGAACATGTGACGTGAAATCTACACAACAAAGCCGCCGATGAGGCGGCTTTTTTGTTTACCCCAACGCCAATACCTGCCGACACTCCAGCACCAGGCTTGCACCGCCCGACGGGCTGTTTCCGATACGCAGCTTGAAGCCGTGCAGGTTGACGATCGCCGCGACGATAGACAGTCCAAGCCCAAAACCGCTCTGTTGATTGCCGGTTTCGCTGCGATAGAAACGCTTGAACACGGCCTCACGTTCGGCGTCGGGAATGCCCGGGCCGGTGTCCTGGACCTCGATGAACGTGGTGTCTCCTTCGGCACGGGCGATGAGCAAGACCTGGCCGCCCGGCGGGGTGAATTTGATCGAGTTGCTGAGCAAATTGGACAGGGCTTCGAACAGCAGTGCCCGGTCACCGATGACCGGCGGCAGCTGTTCGGCCATTTTCAGTTGAAGTGCGATGCGACCTTCTTCCGCCAGTGGCAGGTAGAAGTCGTACAGCTCGTGCAGCAACGGCACAGGGTCCATTTGACCGAACGCTGAACGGCGCTGCTGATCTTCCAGTTCCGAAATCCGCAGCAGGCCGCGAAAACGTGCCATCAGCGTGTCGGCGTCGGCGATCACCTGCGCCATTTGTTCACCTTGAGGCGAGTCTTCCGCAGACTGCTGTTGAATGCGGTACAACTGCGCGCGCAGGCGGGTGAGCGGGGTGCGCAGATCGTGGGCAATGTTGTCGCAGACCCCTTTGACCTCGTTCATCAGGCGTTCGATACGGTCGAGCATGGCGTTGACGATGTCCGCCAGCATGTCCAGTTCGTCGCGCCGGTTCGAGACCGGCAAGCGCTTGGTCAGGTCGCCCGTGACGATGGCCTCGGCGCTGGCCTGGATCGCCCCGATACGCCTCAGCGGTCGCTGACGTAATAGATGCCAGCCCAGTGCGCCGGGAATAATTGTCAGCGAGACACCCCACAATAACGCGCGCAGGATCAGCGTGGTCACGGCAAACAGCGAGCCATTGTCGCGCACCAGCACCAGCCAGCGGTTGTCCATGGTGTGAATAGCCACGGCATCGCAGCTGGCGCGTGGCAGCGCGGGGTCGTCGGAGTCGATGCAGGTGTCCAGCTCCTGAATTTCGCCGGTGAGCTTCAAACCTTCAGGAATCTCCTGGACGGGGCCGCTGATGGGCTTCAGATCCTTGTCGAACAGGCCATATGCATCGACGGAGCGGATGTCGAATTTATCGCTGGTGTGCAGGGCGTCGTCCAACTGCGCGCCTTCGAAGCGCGAGAACAACTGTTGACGTTGCATCAGGGAATGTCGGGCGAGGGTATTGAGGTAACTGGTGACTTCCCAGTACAGCACTCCCATCAGGATGCTGCTCCAGGCGACGAACAGGAAACTGTACAGCGCCAGCAGACGACTGCTGGAAGAGCGCCAGCCCTTAGACGGGTTCGGCAATGACATAACCTGAGCCTCGAACGGTACGTATCAGCGGCGTCAGGGTAGGGGGATCGATTTTCTTGCGCAAGCGACCGATGTGCACATCGATCAAGTTGGTGCCAGGGTCGAAGTGATACCCCCACACTTCTTCGAAGATCATCATGCGGGTGATGATCTGGCCGCTGTTGCGCATCAGGAATTCCAGCAGCTTGTATTCGGTCGGCAGCAGGTTCAGCGGCTGCCCGGCGCGGCTGGCTTCGCGGGTGATGAGGTTCAGTTCCAGATCCCCGACCTTGAGCATGGTTTCGGCCTGGGTCACCGGATTGCTGCGGCGCAGCAGAACCTCGACGCGGGCGGCCATTTCATCGGAAGCGAAGGGTTTGGACAGGTAATCATCACCGCCGGCACGCAGGCCGCGGACACGCTCGTCGACGTCGGACAGGGCGCTGATCATCAGGATCGGCGTGGCAATCCCCAGCGCGCGCATGGTCGTGACAATGGCCAGGCCGTCGACTTCGGGGAGCATACGGTCCAGAGTGATCAGGTCGTAGTCGCCGCTGACCGCGCGTACCAGGCCTTCACGGCCATTGTCGACCCAGTCCACTTGAAGGCCGTGGCTGCTAAGTTCAGCAACGATTTCCTTGGCGGTGACGGCATCGTCTTCGATTGTCAGGATTCGGGTCATTGGGATGTCTGAACACGTAGTGACTGAAGGCTGTATTTTGCCTTTAAACGTAGCCGGTATTTCTTAAAAATAATTTAAGAAGGT
>Ga0308163_10002515_pt1 | contig 16689 bp, 19 predicted proteins | sample PhyTR1_FD_201037 | JGI IMG/M metagenome (GOLD analysis project Ga0308163, IMG submission 201037) | Phyllosphere microbial communities from UC Gill Tract Community Farm, Albany, California, United States - DLSLT.R1 | ecosystem: Host-associated > Plants > Phyllosphere > Unclassified | place: USA...
AACTAGCAATTACCATATTCAGTCAGCTGTATATCAGATGATATAAGGTATCTGCTTTGGGAGTTCAATTTAAAAAGTGTTCCCTTATTCTCTTTCAAACCAAATTTTTCTGCCATTCCACTCAACAATATCAGCGACCGGCGATGTCCTTCAACTGTTCTTTTGCTCAAAAATAGTTTTTCTCCCACTTTGCTGTTGGTTAAATCCTGTGAAATCAGGTTCAGCACTTCGATTTCCCTGGAGTTGAATTTCAAATCACTGGCCTCACTAACAGGTAGCTTTGGCGGAGGATTGGCCTGACAAATATTGATGGGACAGGTTAGTACTAGTATACCTGCCTCCATCACAGATATGTTTGATGGCAAACAGGAACTCTTCGCCACTAATATTTTTGGTCGGATACCCTTCAGCACCGTTATGAAATGCTACAAAGATAATTTCGTCGTCTTCTACCATGGCCAGACAACTACGATTCTACCTGATAATTTTTAATGCAATTTTATATTATTTTTTTCCTTTTTACTGATGCAGCTTATGTCTGAGTATTGCTCCAGTGTTCTAGTTGATCTTTCGATGATTATAGTGTATGCATCTTTCAGTAACACGATCTTACCGGAATGGGTGTGAGCAGCCCAATAACAGCAGGAGATACGCATTTCCATCATATTTATACGTGATCTCCCAGGTACAAGTTACATTACAGCAGGTGAGAATAATATTAAATACCTGAAGTTCACAGATGCTGCTATTCTGAAAAACAAATGCCTGCTATTTCTGTCATTAAGTTATTCTGGCACTACAGCATAGCATATGCTTTAGCAGGAAAACTAATTTGAATATCAAATACAGGTAGACAAGCTAAATTCAACATTTGCTAAATTAAGCGGCAAGCAATTCGGGAGATCGACAGATAGATCAGGGTAAGTATTTGGTACGAAACATTCACAGGTGCTATGAATAAGTGCTGTTGTTAGTCTTTTTTATTAAAATGAACTTATCATGAAAGTATTTACTATTTGTACGGATGGTGACAGGTATAATGTGATCGTCCACCCTGATGTTATCAATTTTCTTATCATTCGTCATCAAAGCACAGAGTACCTGATGATGAAGTTACAGGGTGACAGATGGAGATGCTTAAATGACGGGCCATATTGTAGTTACATACCGGCAAACAAGATCTACGAAATGGTAACGAAGTGTCTTAACAAAGCGTAAGTAGATATTGCAACTGAATTCCTTTGCCATCGGCAAATTTTATTTCATTTTTTGTATAGGACAAATCGTTCTGTTCCTGTAATTTCTCTTTTTTATTTTCCTGATTTCTCATTGTTCATCATTTAGGTGTAAGCGATTTTTGATAGCAACAAACATGACCAAAACGTGTTTGCTAAACTCATTTATGTTGGAGTTTTAGCGCCCAGCCGGAGAAAAACCAGCAATGATAAAAGAAGCTGAGAATCCGATTCTCCTCAGTTATGCATGGTTTTTTCTCATTTGCCATCCTGGTAGGATGACCTGTGATATTTCAGATAGAACAAAATCCAGCTTTATTTTAAAAATGATCCGTTTATTATTTATTTTGCCTTGGATATAGCATCTTTAAATTTATCGCAATCACCTATCTATAAACGTGAAACATTATATCATTTACCTTAGTACTGCAGAACATCTTATGAACAATGACGAGCTCTCGGTAATCCTGGAGCAATCCCGGACGTCGAATTATAATCATGGGATCACGGGAATGTTATTATATGTGGAAGGAATCTTCGCAAGTGTTGCGGATCGCAGTATTGAATCTGCTGTTACCGGCAGGTTTATGCAAATCATTGAAGGGTCTAAAGATGATGTGGAATGCCTGTTTGATAAGATTAAGCAAGATCCACGGCATGTTAACGTAATCACTCTTGAGAACGCTCCTTCTCGCGCAAGGTATTTTGAAACCTGGCAAATGGGCTTTACGGCTCTTTCAACCTCAGATTTGCAAGACAACGCAGGCTTCTTTCGTCCAGATATTTTATTTACAGCAGGAAATGATTCCACTGGTAAACATCCATTAAATTTCTTGAAATCCTTTTACCTCAGAGGCCAAAGTCAGCAGACTGTCTTTCAGCATTAATAGGGCTTTATTATAAAAAAACCGAACCGTCCAGAAGCTTGCCGCATTTTTGCTGGCTTATTGCTTCAATGTTTAATAGGTTTTCGGCTTTATTATTCTGTATGCAGAGGAAAGAATACTTTAAAGGTTGTGAATTTATCAACTTCACTTTCTATCTCTATCTTCCCGCCCAAAGCCTCAATTTGATTTTTTATAATAAAGAGACCCATGCCTTTGGCATCAGCATTTCCATGAAAAGTTTTGTACATCCCAAAAACTTTATCCCTATTTTGCTCAAGGTCAATTCCAATCCCGTTATCAGTAAACACAAGTACCTGATATTGTTTTTCGGTCTGTATGGACAATTCTATTTCCAGCGCCCGCTTTGTTGATTTGTATTTAAGCGCATTGGTCATCAGGTTTAGAATGATGCTCTCGAGATAAGCGGGATTCGTCAGCAGGGCAGTTGCCTCATCAAAATCATAGCTAATTGTGGTATTGTCTTTTTCAAAAAGTACCCTGATGCTATCAATGATTTTGTCTATCTCCATGCGCAGATATACCTCTTTGATAGGAAGGTTCACATTGGTTTGGATATTTATCACTTCATTGAGGTTATGAATAGTCGTGTCCAGGCCGGCAATGCTTTTTTTTATCATTTCCCAGCCTGCTTCCTTCTCCTCCGGCGGCTCACCGTCGTTCAGTTCTATAATCCCGATTATATTGGCTACGTGCGATCTGATATTGTGCGAAATTATATAAGTAAAATTCAATAACTTTTTATTTTGATCGGCGGTAACCTCAACCAGAGACTGCAATTCCTGTTGACGCATCACAAGCGAGGTGATATCATGACCGATACAAAGTAGATGCAAGGGGTTTCCTTCATTGTCAGAAACAACTTTGAATTCCCACTGAGTTGATACTATACCACTGTGATGAGGTTTGCGCAAAATTACCCAATGACTTTGTCCTGGTGTCATAAAGCACTGTTGTACCGTATCGATACAGGCCTGATGATCTGCAGGAATAATCAAATCTATAGAAGGTCTGCCCAGCCAATCGGCGGGTTTTAACCTGAACTGCTGACAAAAGAAGGGGTTCATATACGAATAATTGCCTTCAAGATCAGTCTTGATCACATAAAATGAATTATTTTCAATAATGGATCTATAGTAATTATCTTCAGATTGAATATCAATAGAATCGTAGCTTTCGCCGGGGGTTTTTAATATGTCGTTATTCATAGCACAGTTATTACAGAAATCAGGTCATAAAAGCGGAGGCATGAGATACGATAAAATATTCCAACCGGATTTCAGCATTCCAAATGCTCAGCAGCAATACTATTCAGTCGGTGAACCCCACACTGCCAGCAAGCAGTATATGGTATTATACCTTAAGAACATCTCATTGCATCGCGGCTTGAACACACTTGTCCTAAAATTGTTTCATTTTATATGCGTATCCTTGAGCGAATAGGATATTAAATGGATATACGAATTTATTTCAAACGCTTTATCTCTATTCTGGCCTGATTTGCAAGGCAATACCTGAAAATTAGCTATCAATCAAAAAACTTCTCAGGCGTTAATGGGAGGTCCCTTAATCTTTTGCCTGTTGCATTAAAGACAGCATTCGCAATTGCCGCAGATACGCCTGTAATACCAATCTCGCCAATACCACGCGCACCAATAGGTGAAATATGCGGATCGGGTTTGCCTATGAAATGAACGTCTATAGGAGGAACATCCAGATGTACCGGCACATGGTAATCGGCCAGCGTACGTGTCACCGGATTACCCCAGCGTTTGTCATAATCTGTAGCTTCCATCAGTGCTGCGCCAATACCAAATATCACACCGCCAATGATTTGTGACCGGGCTGTTTTCTCATTCATGATCCTGCCTACATCCTGCACACTCGTGAAACGTTTCACGCGGATTGTGCCAAAATCCTCATCAACCCATACTTCGGCGAACTGTGCACCGAACGAATGGAAAGCATATTGCTTGATATCACTGTTTTGTTCCGGTGGTGTATGACTGGGGGTACACAAGGCACTTGGAACTGTAAGACCGGCACCCGAAACCGGCAAAGTAGTTGCACAGGCTTCTATTTCGTTTCGTTTTGCACGGTTTAAAATATTCAGATAAGTGTCGTTTTTTTGTTCATCGCCTTTTACGAAGAGTTTGCCCTCTGCAAAACCGATATTCTCAGGATTGAGTCCGTTTAGTTTTGAGTTGGGGTCAGCAACTGCCATTGCAGTTAGTTCTTTTCTCAACAAGACGCAGGCATCCAAAGCTGCAGGGTGGATGCTTGCCGTTGTTTGCGAGCCACCAGCCAAAGGCGCCGGCGGAAGACTGGAATCGCCGATCCTGACATCTATGCTGTCAACAGGTACACCTAATGCATCAGCTGCTGTTTGCGCCAGTACGGTATAAGTTCCGGTACCGATATCGATTGATGCGGTCATCACTGTAACATTGCCTTTTGAATTCATCACTACCTTTACTGATGCGGCACTTCTTCCGCCTGGATAGGTCGCAGTGGCCATTCCGTAACCCACCAGGTATTTACCGTTTCTTTTCTGCCTGGGTTCCATACTGCGGGATGACCATCCGAACCGCTCTGCGCCGGTGCGGTAGCAGTCCAGCAGGAACTCGCTGGAGAAGTCGTGCCCTTTCATCGGGTCTTTCGTTGTATGGTTTATGATCCGAAATTCTACGGGATCAATCTTTAACTGATAAGCCATCTCATCCATAGCAGACTCTAGTGCAAACGTGCCCGGGGTTTCGCCTGGCGCGCGCATAAAAGTTGGAGTGCTGCGGTCAAGGTGAGCGACATTGTAGGTAACCTCACGAAGCGGAGCCTGGTACAACACGAGGGATTGTTTACCACTGGGTTCAAAGAACTGTGTCAGATTATTATAGGTATTTGTATGGTGACGGATTGCGCTTAGTTTTCCTTCGGCATCCGTGCCAAGGGTCACTTGCTGCATAGTTGCCGCGCGGTGACCAACATTGGTCTGCATCATTTGCCGCGTTAAGGCAAGTTTGACCGGACGGCCAGCAGCTTTTGCAGCCATAGCAACAATTAATGTATGCAGCCAAAGCCCCTTGGAACCAAAGCCACCACCAACGAAAGGTGCAATAACATTTACATTTTCTGGTTTCAATCCGAAGAAATATGCGGCAATGGAACTAGTGAGTCCAACCCCCTGCGTAGCATCATATAATATGAGCTTATCTGTTCCTTCCCATACGGCTACTGTGGCGTGCGGTTCCATTGGGTGGTGATGTTCGGCTGGAGTCGAATATTTATGATCCACTTTTTGTGCTGAAGCAGCCAGGGCAGCTGCAGCTTTGCCATCATTCACCTGGGCTTCTTCGCCCATAAACATTTTTGGTTTTTTACTATTCTGCAATTCAGCCTGCAAATCAACCGCAGCCTTTTCCTGTGTGTAACGTACTTTAATTTTATAAGCCGCTGCGCGCGCCTGCTCGTAGGTTTCGGCAACAACCAATGCGATAAACTGGCCCGGGTAATGAACAATGTTGTCCTGCAGCGGCGGCAGATTCTCTCCCAGGAAAGCAGCACCAGCTTTACTTTGCGCAGGCATATCAAGGGGCTTCAATCTGAAAGCATTCTTGTAACTTATTATGGTAATTACTCCTGGTTCTTTATTCGCGGCCGCCTCATCGATAGCTATGATCTTTCCCTTAGCGATAGTTGCGCGCACCGGAAAGGCATATGCCATATTCGGAAAGTTGTTCTCAGCAGAATAGGTTGCCTTGCCACTAACTTTCATGCGGCCATCAATGCGGCTGATTGGTTTACCGGTTTCACTCATGATCTTGATTTTTATCAGTAGTTGTAGAATCTGCTTCCATGGCTCCGTAGACGCCGCCCTGCAGCGCACCTTCCAGGGCGCGTACTATAGCTTTAGCAGCCAGGGATACCTTGTATTTGTTATGCGCTAATGGTTTTGCATTTTTAAGTTCGGCCGCTGCCGCTGCCTTAAAGTTTGCTTCTGTTGCCTGCTTACCGATCAGCCAGTGTTCGGCAACTGAAGCCCGCCATGGTTTATGTGCAACGCCGCCCAGGGCAATCCTTACCTCTTTTACCGTATTACCATCAGTTACCAAAGCCGCTGCGACAGAAACCAACGCAAACGCGTAAGAAGAGCGTTCACGGATTTTCAGGTAGTAAGATTTTTCAGCAAGCCCATTTGCAGGCAGATCGATAGATGTAATGAACTCTCCCTGCTGCAGGTTATTGTCCCTTTCGGGATGATCGCCCGGAAGCCTGTGGAAATCTGCAAAAGGGATGCTTCGCTTTGTATTATTGACGCCTTCTACCTGCACAACGGCATCCAGTGCAGCGAGGGCAACAGCCATATCGGAAGGATAAGTGGCTACGCATTTTTCAGACCATCCGAAGATTGCATGATTTTTATTTACGCCATGCAAAGCGCCACAGCCTGAGCCTGGTGCCCGTTTGTTACAGGGCATGTTAACATCATAAAAGTAAGTGCATCGCGTTCGCTGGTTAAGGTTTCCGCCATTTGTGGCCATATTGCGTATCTGTGCGCTGGCACCTGCTAGGATTGCCATTGAAAGCAATGGGTACTTCTCCCTTATATTTTCGTCATTAGCCGTGCTGGCATTGGTTGCGGTAGCACCAATAGATATGCCATTTCCCTTCTTTTCGATCCTGGCATATTTTAACCGCGATACATCCACCAATTCAGTAGGGCGCATCACATCTTCTTTCATCAGATCGACAAGGTTGGTACCGCCGCCAAGGAACCTGGCAGTTTGATTAACAGATACAAGCTTTATGGCCGTACCGGCATCAGATACATTTGAATATTTAAATGCTCTCATAACAGAAGCTGATTTTAAGTAATATGAATATCCGGATTAAACCGTCCCTTCGGCAAACTGCCACACTTGTGCCACCGCTTTGTCACCATGGACTTCCCGTATGGCATCTACAATGTTTGGATAGGCTCCGCAGCGGCAGATATTGCCCGACATGCGTTCCCTGATCTCTTCATCAGAAAGCTTAACAGACCTGCTTTTCCTGCGCACATCAGCCGTCACATAACTGGCTTCACCATTTTTTGCTTCATCCATCAAGGCAACAGCAGAACAGATCTGGCCTGGAGTGCAATATCCGCACTGAAAGCCATCATGTTTAATAAAAGAAGTTTGCATTGGATGAAGTTCATTGCCTGTGGCCAGACCTTCTATAGTAGTAACTTTTTTATCCTCGCAGGTTACAGCAAGTGTCAGACAGGAGAGCACGCGTTTTTCATCAAGAATTACCGTGCAGGCACCACATTGGCCGTGATCGCAACCCTTTTTGGAGCCGGTTAAATTTAACCGCTCCCTCAATGTATCAAGCAGCGTCATTCGGGAATCGACCAGCAATTGCTGCTGACTTCCGTTAACTTTAAATGATAAGTTGACACCATTCTCGATCAGTAGCGGCGCCTGCTGTTCAATCGGTACGGTCCGGGCCATCAGTTGTTCTATTCCTAACAAGTGCGCAGCCAGTAAACTGGTCCCTGTAACAGCAAAAAGTTTAAGAAAATGCCGGCGTTTGATTCCTGAAGCAATGATTTCACTCATTTCTTCAGGCAGAAGCTCTTCCAATGCTTTTTGTTCCGCTTCTGAGAGTTCAGGGAATTTAGATTGTTCTTCCATAGGATGTCATTCAAGGTATCCTAATTTACGAATTTAGTTTTTATATTTTTTCGTATAGATGCAAATAAATTTCCGAAAATATTATCGTGGGGACCGCACATTGCAGAATAGATTTTACCATCCCGCCAGACTGGCCTCCTAAGAATTCCGGCGTATAGCACCATCTATAAATGACTGCATAGATTTTTGATGATTGTAATCTGACCAAGGTGATAATAAGTATGTTCAATGCAACCATGCAAACTTTTATAGACAGAAGAATACCCAGGCAAAATTGGTTGAGTAATATCCTGTGGTTCAAAATTCAAAATCTCAGCTGAAAGGTGACAGGCGGATTCTAAGTTAAGCGCTCTTAATCTATCCCAATCTTCCTGTGTTTCCAATATCGGCGCATCGAACCCATTTGTTTCCGGGATATCAGTAGACTCAGCCCGTATCCGCAGTACCATGATGTTGTTCCAATAGGTCAAATGATGCACAATTGCTGAAATCCTGTTGGGAGAGGCAGCAGTTACAGTTCCTGCAGCTTTTACTGAAACATCCTCTAAAACTTCTTTGATGGAATTCTCCGTCCAGTTTCCGCCATTGTAAACTTCGAGGAGGTGCTGTGCAATAAGTGATTGTATAGGTGCCATTTATATTACTATTAATTGAACCATAATTGTCCTTTAACATACACGTGCAGACGAGACAGTGCAAGCCCGATCGGCTACTGTTTCAACCCTTATTATATCTGGAATGTTTTACTCGGGGCTAGATATTAATGCCAATTCCACAGGACTTGTAGATTATCCTTTCCTATACAAATTAATCATTAATTTAGGCGCACTGTTTCCTAACACCTGTTTTTACCTGTTGAAACCTTCTTCTATGAAAATTGCCTATATCTCTTACAGCGGTGCGCTTAAATATGGCACAGCCAATAACTTCAATGAAAACACAGAGCTACTGCCGCTCCTGCAAAGTAGGGGCCTTGATATCACTTCTGAAATATGGGACGATCCAAAAGTCGACTGGGCGAAATACGATGTTGCAGTTCTCAAGACCCCATGGGACTACCACCAAAAGTTTGAGCAGTTCAATCACTGGCTCGATCATTTAGAGTCCAGCAACGTAAGGCTGTTCAACGATTATCCTGTTGTGAGATGGAACATGGACAAGCATTACTTGCAGGAAATTGAGCAATCGGGATTTGAGATCATACCTTCTGTATTTCTCTCAAAGGGCTGGAAGGAGGAACTAGCTCCATTGTTTGAACGGTTAGCGACTGATAAGTTGATTATCAAACCCTGTGTGAGCGGAGGGTCCAAAGATACCCTGATTTTGAACAAAGCAACTGCTGATAAAGATATTGACAGTGTAGTTAAGCTCCTGGAAAAAGGAGACTTCATCATCCAACCTATGATGTCACAAATTCAAAAAGGGGAATGGTCGTTTATCTTCTTCGGGGGGAAATACAGCCATACCATTATTAAAAAGCCCAAAGAGGGCGATTTCAGGGTCCAACAGATTTTCGGGGGCAGCATTGAAACTGTTTCGCCAGATCAGATTTATATTGATGAGGCTGAACGGTACATTTCCAGATATGCTAAAGATTCACTCTATGCCCGTGTTGATGGTTTGATGGTAGGCGAACGTTTTATGTTAATGGAACTTGAGCTTGTTGAACCTTTTCTTTATCTCTCCTATCATCCGCAAGCAGTTGACAATTATTATTCAGCATTAATTGAAAAGCTCAATCTAATTTCGATATAAATGATTCCTGAATGAGAACCTGATTACCTGTGTCCTTATTATTATAAGAGAACAAAGTCTTGCCATGCGAGTGTGCACGCCCGTTTAAGCGGGTATTTCGAATGGTCTAAGAAAACCGCCAAATCCAGGAAAGGCGGTTTTCACATATTTACAAGTGCTGCCTTCAGGCCTTAGATTATCCGGTCACATTTAGTGAATTGATAAGACCGTCTTTTAATCCCAGATGAAAGTTAAGCACGAGCGGGCTACCTGGAAATGTGCCTGATACCTCAGCAGTTAACGTGCCTTTCGTACCCGACTCGTCATATTGAATCGGTTTCATGACAGATTTATATCTCTCGTTAGCATCTTCGATCCATGCCTGTATCTCGTCTTTGCCCGTATGGGTCTTGCCTTCATCATGAACGATGGCGGTCTCGGTAAAACACTCCGTGTAAGCCTTGCTGTCGTAAATGTTCTGTGTTTCTACAAACTTTGCTACTAATTGTGGTAATTCCATGATCTTTGTGATTAGTTATTTATTTCAGTTTTTTAAATAGTTGGCACCGTTCCTCCGTCAATGACGTAATTCGTTCCTGTTAAGTAACTGGCTCGTGGTGAAACCAGAAAGCCTACCAGCTCGGCTATTTCTTCCGGTTGTGCAGGTCTGCCATACGGTATCCCACCCAATGCATCCATAACGCTTTTCTGAGCTTCCTCTACAGTGCTATTGGAATTTCTCGCGATCTCGCCCAAAAATGCCACCGATGCTTTTGTGTTTATCCAACCTGGAGAAACCGCCAGCACACGGACACCCTTTGGTGTAACTTCATTAGATAAACTTTTACTGTAGTTGATCAATCCTGCTTTTGAAGCTGCGTAAGGTAAGGTAGAATCGTATAGTGGCAATATGCCCTGTATGGATGCGATGTGAATAATAACACCGCTTTTCCGTTCGATCATTTGCGGTAAAAATCCCCTGTCAAGCCTTACAGGAGCCAGTAAATTAGCTTGTAGGGTTGATATCCAATCGTCATCATTCAATGCTGAAAAACCACCTGCCGGTGATGTAGAACTACCCAGGTTGTTTACCAGGATATCCAGCCTCCCATGTGTTGACAGCACTTCGCTGATTACTTTCTGAGCATCCTCTGCCTTACTCAAATCAGCCGCAATAAATTGCATGCCACCATTTTCTCCCTCAGGAGTATTCCTCGCCGTTATTATTACCTTTGCACCAGCTTGCAACAGCCTGTCAGCGATTGCTTTTCCTGCTCCTTTTGTACCTCCGGTTACCAGGGCGATTTTGCCTGATAACTCATTGCTGTAATTGATTTGTTGTGTCATGATTTCCAATGTTTGTTTTGTGCAAATTTTAACAGTATACAGCCATCAAACAATTACGGAGTTACGAATCAGATAGTGATAAAATTATCCGTATTGCCCATAGCCTGAGCTGTTGTTTACATCACAAATCTCGGCTATCTGATCACGCCGGAACATGGCCGGATGCGGCCTAAATATGTTCAGAAATCCCATCCGGAACGGTGAATTATTTGTTTTGATAAATTATTGCTATCTTTTGATAGTTTATCGTCCGCAAGGATGCGTAATAGGCAACGATAGGTCTGTTCGGATTCATGAAAAACAAGAAGCAGCGTATAGAAAAATTGACCCTGGATTTTCTAAGGTCCCGGCTGGACATCAATACGGATTTTAAAGGATTATATGTTTTTGATACTGATGCGCAGGAGATGGACACTTCATTCATTTCGCCTTATCGTGCCGATCATAATTCCATCCATTTGATTACTGAAGGTGAGGTAAATGTAAAGATCAACCTGTTGGAATATACGCTTAAAAAGAATGATCTTGTCCTGTTCACCACAAACATGATACGCCATTTCGGGACTGTATCTCCAGATTGTAAAGCCACCAATCTCCTGTTTTCTAATGATTACTTATTAAATTCCGCAGTCCCCTCAAAGACCGCGGAAGCATATGATTACCTAACCGGTATAATTAAGCCGGTGGTCAGCCTTCGGGAAGCGCAGGCCGAGCTGTTCAAAACCCAGTTTTCAGCGCTTGCGTTGAAAATGAAAGATTCACGAACAAACAGGTTTTATGCGGAGGATATTTTGCGGCACCTGTTTTCAGCAGTCATTTTTGAGATAGGTGCATTATATCAATCAGAGACCGACCCTTACGTTGTTTCCAGCAGTCGCAAAGAGTATGTGGTACACCAGTTCCTTAAACTGGTCATGAAAAAGTTCAGAGAGGAAAAAAGTGTTCAGGCCTATGCTGATATGTTAAATATCACTCCTAAATATCTGACTACCGCCACGCGTGGGCTGACCGGTAAGACCGCAGGGGATCTCATCAATGAAATGCTGATCGTTGAGGCCAGGGTGCTCCTGAATGAATCCGGCATGCCGATCGCCCGTATTGCAGAATCATTGAACTTCAGCGATCAGTTTGTGTTCAGTAAATTCTTTAAGAAACATTGTGGCCAAAATCCAAGTAGCTTTCGTCGCAATGCTTAAAAATTATCACCACCGCAGGTAACTGGAGTGATAAAAACTTTTCAGGACAACTCATTATCAGTAGTTTAGTTCAAAAGCTGCCGCGACAGTCTTGAAGCTATGTTACATTTGCCTAATTTGCTGCTCAGACAGATCGGTTGCAGCTTTGATGACATCTATAGACAATCCTTGCTTTATCAAATTACTAGCTACTTCGAGTTTTGCTTCTAGTTTGCCTTCAATCTTGCCTTCAACTTTCCCTTCTTCTAATCCTTCTCTTTTTGCAGTTTCAAGGATAGCATAATGATCCCAGGCATTCTTCTGTTCGATTTCTTCTCGTGTTCTTTCCATGTCTGTTAGAATTTCAGCGGATTTAAAAAAATCTATAAATATCTCTTCAGTGAACGTCTCTGGAATTTTTTTAAGCTTGCTCATATTTTTAAGTGCAAACAGCCATTTGTCCAGTCTATTATCCAGTTCGTTTTCACTTTTAGTAAAGTTAAGTAATTCTATAAAAACAAAACGAATTTTGTCGTAAAATTCTTTGCTGTTGCTGTCCCTGAGAGCGATGTCATGAAAGTACTTTTCAGTGTTCTCAGCATCCAAACTGAACTTTACAAGTATTGCAACAACTAGCACTGCTTTACAACCATATTGCCATTCCCTGCCTTTCTCTGACTGGCTGCTAATATGACGGGCAGCATAATACACGGCCCGGTCCTTGAAGTATTCTTGTTTGACCTGCTGTATTTCTATCAGAAAAACTTCGCCGTCTTTACCTTGGCACAAAACATCGAATATTACGATCCGTTTATCCTGCGATTCTCCCTGGTTCTCTGGATTACTGTATTTGAGGTTGGCGATCTGTTTGTCATCAGGCAATAATTCATTTAAAAAGGCAATCAGAAACCGTTTATTTGATTCTTGCCCAAACAACTTTTTAAATCCGTAATCGAAAAGAGGGTTTAGATATACTACATCTTTCATTAACATATAATTCATACTTGTTAGCAAATATAAATCTTTAGTTGCATTAAAAAATAAATATATTCTTAAAAATTAATAATTAATCGGTTTATAAAATAACCAGATTGTGATTCAAATAACTTTTCTGTATTTACTTACATTAATTTGTAACCTTAAATATTATCAAGTGAAGTGCTGGCGAATTATTTGCAGCCTGCTATTTAAGAATCCAAAACTTTTACAACCAGCCATTGTTTTCTTTTTTTACCAATCAAATAAAACTATGTCAGACAATAAAGATAAACAAGACGGAAGAGACGACAGCAAAATTGACAGCAATGATGCTAGCGAAGTACAATATGCTGCCGAAGAGTTCAAAGTTACTCCCAAACAGATTAAGGATGCCATTGCAGAAGTAGGTAATTCACGTGCTGCAGTAAAAAAATACCTGCAGAGATAATACACACTTAATACCAATGAAGCCTTGCATCCTTGTGAGGCTTTTTTATCATCGTTTCACGTCTACACGTGGCTGATGTGCCAGCCTTAGAGCTGGTTTTTTTATGCCCAATATTTTCTACAATTTTACCTCCTGAGAGAATTATATCCAGAACCAAGTCCTCCAAGTTCAAGTATTAATTTGATCCTCGATCTGCGAATTGAGACCTGAGAGAAAATAAGATTGTTCAAAGAGGGGGCAGATGTCCCTGCCTCGATCCCCCTTATCCACAAATACTTGCAAGTTATCAACATTCATTATAATACTAACAAAATTAGCATTATGTTTGCTTGCATAATATAATACTAATAAAGGTAGTAGTTAAAGTGATAGGGATGATGGAGGCTAAAAGAGATCTGATACACAAGCTACAACAGGATATCCTGCTGTGGCAAGGCTATAAAGCTGCTTCAAATTCAGCCTGTGGCAAGATTGGTCTTGGCACAATTGAGGATGTTTTTCCCGACGGTGTGTTTCCAAAAAGAGCCATTCATGAATTTATAACCGTAATTCCTGAGCACGCAGCAGCAAGTGATGGTTTTATTGCCGGACTGCTTGCTGCTTTAATGCAGGATGGTGCCGCTTGTGTATGGGTGAGTACAAGCCGCAGACTTTTCCCTGCTGCCTTAAGCGCATTTAACGTTGCGCCGGAAAGAATCATTTTCATTGATGTCAAAACCGAGAGAGAAGCACTCTGGATTACAGAAGAAGCCCTCAAATGTGAAGGATTAGCTGCTGTAGTTGCAGAACTAAATGAGATTAGCCTGGTCGAATCCCGGCGTCTGCAACTTGCAGTTGAAGGAAGCGGAGTGACAGGTTTTATACTCCGTAAAGATGGAAGAAAGACGGCAAGTACTGTCGCTGCAGCGCGTTGGCAGATCAGCCCCATGCCCAGTGTAACAGAAGAAGGGCTGCCAGGCCTTGGCTTTCCGCGCTGGCAGGTGGATCTGTTAAAAGTGCGCAATGGTAATCCCGGCAGTTTCATCATGGAATGGGCGGGGGATCGGTTTGAAGAAATCGAATATAACAGAAAATCTACAACATTACCTGAACGGGAGGATCTCAAATTTGGATAAGGATCATGCAAAAGCGTTTTGTTTCCATATGGTTCCGCCACTTGCTGGCCGACTGGCAGCTGATCCGCCGTCCGGAACTGGCTGTGGTACCCTTTGTTTTTGCAGCAGCTGATCACGGGCGCATCATCATTACCTCGGTGAGCCAGCTCGCCCTGGAAGCGGGAATTGAACCAGGTATGCGTGCAGCAGATGCAAAGGCGATCTGTGCCGGACTGGAAATCCTTGATGATAAACCCGGGCGTCCTGCGCAGTTACTTCGCGGCCTCGGCGATTGGTGCATCAGGTATGCCCCCATAGTTTCAATAGATGAGTTTGCAATGGATAGCTTACTAATGGATGTGAGCGGCTGCGCCCATCTCTGGGGCGGAGAACGCGAATACTTAAAAGAGATCGTCTCAAAATTTAAGAGCAAAGGCTATACGGTTAGACTGGCCATTGCAGATACTCCGGGAACTGCCTGGGCCGTATCACGCTGGGGCAAGCGCACGCCACTCATCCCAGTTGGCGGACATACAGAAGCCTTGCTTTCCCTGCCACCAGAAGCGCTGAGACTGGATGATCAGATCATTGTGAAGCTGCGCAAGCTGGGCTTTTCCCAGATCAAAAGTTTTATAGGTATGCCGCGCTCTGTACTTCGCAGGCGCTTTGGAGAACCTTTTCTGCTGCGGCTTGCACAGGCATTAGGCACTGAAGAAGAAGTATTGACTCCGCTTCAGCCTGTTCTGCCTTTTCAGGAGAGATTGTCCTGTCTGGAACCCATCAAAACACGCACAGGCATTGAGATCGCCATTACAAAATTACTGGAGAGTATATGTAAACGCCTGCAGGAAGAAGGTAAAGGTATACGGACAGGTATTTTAACCGGGCATAGGATAGACGGGAAGATTGTGCAGATTGCAATAGGTACCAGTGCGGCTACTCATAGCGTCAGTCATTTATTTAAGCTCTTCCAATTAAAAATTGAGCACATCAAACCCGGACTTGGTATCGAGCTTTTCATATTGGATGCACCGAAAACAGGGGATGTAGAGGTGCCGCAAGGAGCAATGTGGACAGCTACACCTGGCCTGGATGATCAAAGTGTTACCCAGCTGCTGGACAGGGTTGCAGGTAAGGTGGGTGCTGGAGTGATCCACCGCTATTTACCTGCCACACGCTACTGGCCAGAGCGTTCCATCAAAGGAGCATTAACACTTAACGAAAAGCCTATTGCCGACTGGAATACCAGCAGGCCACGTCCAACAGAATTGCTCAAACAGCCTGACCCCATTGAGGTAATGGCCCTGATTCCGGATCATCCGCCAAAATTCTTCATCTACAAAGGGGTGCAGCATTTAGTGTCTAAAGCAGACGGGCCGGAACGGATTGAGCGCGAGTGGTGGCTTGATGAAGGGGAACACCGCGACTACTATCAGGTGGAAGACGACAAGGGACAGCGCTACTGGCTTTTCCGTTCGGGCCATTATGGCGCCGAGAAAAAATACAAATGGTTTATTCATGGATTTTTTGCTTAAGACTGGGGTATGGGATACAGTGAATTACAGGTAACTTCGAATTTTAGCTTTTTGCGTGGGGCATCTCATGCAAATGAGCTCGTGGAACGTGCGGAAGCTTTGGGTTATCAAAAAATAGCAATCACCGACCGCAATACCCTGGCTGGAATTGTAAGAGCCCATTCAGCTTGCCGTGAAAAGAACATCAAGCTTATCCCAGCCTGCAGGCTCGATCTTCTGGATGGCCCAAGCTTGCTGGCTTACCCCACTGATAAGGATGCTTACGGGCGACTGTCTGCCTTGTTAACCTTAGGTAACCTGAGGGCCGAAAAAGGTTCATGCCATATCTCCCGCCAGGATGTGTATCAGCATTCCAAAGGGATGTTATTCGTTGCGGTCATGCCTGGCGTACTGGACAGGCATTTCAAGTTTGAGCAAGAATTTGTCAACGCCATCGCACAGTACCGTGAAGCACTGGGCAAGCAGCTTTACCTGGCTGCGAGCAGAACTTACTTAGGCAATGATGATAAACTCATCTTCCGGGTCAGCCAGCTGGCAGAAAGACTTGATATTCCTGTAGTGGC
>Ga0308163_10002518_pt1 | contig 16683 bp, 14 predicted proteins | sample PhyTR1_FD_201037 | JGI IMG/M metagenome (GOLD analysis project Ga0308163, IMG submission 201037) | Phyllosphere microbial communities from UC Gill Tract Community Farm, Albany, California, United States - DLSLT.R1 | ecosystem: Host-associated > Plants > Phyllosphere > Unclassified | place: USA...
CAGGTGAAGGGCTTCGCGCTCTCGATGTCGAAGATCGTGATGAACGGCGGCGTCGGCGAGGCCGTGAAGCTCGCCCGCTCGAACCTGCGGAACATCCCGCGGCCGTGAGCGGCGGCGCGTCCGCCATCCTGGAGACCACCACCCGAACCGAGGAGAACCCATGTCCGAGCCCGTCGTCGTCACCGCCGTCTTCACGCCCGCCGAGGGGAGGCGGGACGAGGCCGTCGCGGCGCTGTCCCGCGGCATCGCCGAGGTGCACGGCGAGCCCGGCTGCGAGCTGTACGCCATCCACGACGCGCCCGACGGCACGATCGTCATGCTCGAGAAGTGGTCCTCGGGCGAGGAGCTCGCGGCCCACGGCGCGGGCGAGGTCGTCGCGCGGATGAACGCGTCGCTCGCGGGCCTGCTCCAGGCGCCGCCCGTCGTCACGAAGCTGGTGCCGATCCCGGCCGGGGACGAGATCCAGGGCGCGCTCTGACCGCTGCGTGAGCGCGTGAGTCGGGCGTCGTCGCGCCCGGCTCCTGCGCGCGTCGGCGGATCCGCGCGCGCCCGACGTCGCGATCAGCGCGCCCGGCGGAACGGCCCGCGCGTGCCCCACGTGCCCCAGCGCCAGAGCCACTCGAGCGGACCCTGCGCGAACGCGCGCAGCCAGAGGGCGCTCGCGACGGCCTGCAGCACGAGGATCACGACGACGGCGAGGAGCATCGGCGTCCACGACGTCGCGTGCGGCAGGTCGAGCACGGCGCCCGCGGCGAGCATGAGCGGGGCGCCGAGCACGTAGTTCGTGAGCGTCATCCGGCCGAGCGGAGCGAACGCGACCTCGAGCGCGCGCGCGGCCCGCGTCGTCATGAGCAGCGACAGGAGCGCGACGTACGCGACGGCGAGGGCGAGCCCCGCGGCGGCCGACTCCGTGCTGAAGCCGGAGTCGGCGATCGTCGTCACCTGCCAGGCGACCAGCGGCACGGCGGCCGCGAGGGCGACGACGAGCACGACGGCGGATCCGCGGCGGGCGCGGCCGATGGCCGCGACGACGCCGTAGCGGGTCAGGGCCGACCCGAGGAGGAGCATGCCCGGGACCAGCGTGAGCCCGCCGCCGGCCACGACCACGCTGACCACGACGAGCGCGATCGCGGCGACGGCCGTCAGCGCCCGCGGCAGCCACGTGCTCGGCAGCAGGACGACGAGGCCGGCGAGCGCGTAGGGCAGCAGCGCGGATCCGTGCTGGAGGAACTCGAACGGGATCGCGATCGCGAGGAGGATCAGCAGGCGCCGGAGCAGCACGAGCCGCGGTCGGGCCGAGCGGCGCTCGGCGGACTCGACGATGAGCGCGAACCCGATGCCGAAGAGCAGCGCGAACACGGGGAAGAAGCGCTGCTGCACGAGGAGCTGCAGCCAGCCGCTCGTGGATCCGAGCGCGGCCATCTCGTAGAAGCCGGCCGCGGTGCCGAAGCGCGTCTGCGGGCCGATGTTGACGAGCATGATGCCGCAGAGGGCGACGCCGCGGATCACGTCGAGGGCCGCGATCCTGCGGGTGATGCCGGAGCGCGGGATCGCGCCGGGGCCGCCTTCCCGGGTGCCGGGGGCGGGACGTGTCGCGGGCGGATGCGTGTGGGCGGTGGTCATGCGGGCCTCTCGTCGGCGGGGCCCGCGTCTCGGGCCGACCGCCGTGGTCCATGCTCGAGCCCAGCGCGCGGGGCGGCATCGGCCGTTCGGCCGGTCTCCGCGGACCGGCCGCGCGCGCCCGCGCGCCCGCTCGGACGCGCCCGCTCGGACGCGCCCGCTAGGACGCGCCCGCTCGGACGCACCCACCCGGCCACCGCCTCAGGGCCGCAGCAGCCCCGAGCTCCACGCCCACGCCGCGATCTCCACGCGGTTGCGGGCGTCGAGCTTCGCCTGCAGGGATCCGAGGTGCGACTTCACGGTGCCCAGCGAGACCACGAGCTCCGCACCGACCTCCGCGTTGGTCCTGCCGCGGCCGACGAGCGCCGCGACCTCGAGCTCGCGGGCGGTGAGGTCCGGGTGCAGCGTGCCGGCGGAGCGCGGCGCGAGGTGCTGCAGCAGGCGCACCGTGACGGACGGGCTGATCAGCTGGTCGCCGGAGTGCGCGGCCCGCACGGCCTCGACGAGGAGGGCCGCCCCGGCGTCCTTGAGGAGGAAGCCGGAGGCGCCCGCGCGCAGGGCGCCGTAGACGTACTCGTCGAGGTCGAAGGTCGTCGCGACGACCACCTTCACGGGCACGCGTGCCCGGGATCCGGCGAGCAGCCGCGTGAGCTCCAGCCCGTCCATGCGCGGCATGCGGATGTCGACGACCGCGACGTCCGGCCGGAGGCGCTGGGCCGCCTCGAGCGCGGCGAGGCCGTCGCCGCAGGAAGCGACCACCTCGATGTCGGGCTCGCGCGCGAGGATCCCCTCGAGGCCGCGCAGCACGGAGGGGTGGTCGTCGGCGAGGAGCACGCGGATCGTCATGCGCCGGCGTCCCGGGGGAGCACGGCGCGCACGGTCCAGGTGCCCGCGACGGGGCCCGCGTCGAGGCTTCCGCCGAGGATCGCGGCGCGCTCGCGCATGCCGACGAGGCCGAGGCCCGGGGATCCGGGCACGGGGTCGGCGCCCTCCCGGCCGGTGGCGTCGAGCGGGCTGACGACGGTGAGGACGACGGCGTCGGCATGCGGATCCTCGGCGAGCGTCACCCGGATCCGGTCGGCGCCGGGCGCGTGCCGGGTCGCGTTCGTCACCGACTCCTGCACGATCCGCGTCGCCGTCGCGCGCACGTCGGCGGGCAGGGGCGCGGTGGTCCGGTCGTGGAGCTCGACGCGGCGGCCGGGCGCCGACGCCTCCCACCCGACGAGGAGCGCGCGGATCTCGTCCTCGGGCGCCTCGGCGCCGTCGGCCAGCTCGGGATCGCGCTCCACGCCCGTGTCGCGCAGCGTGCGGACCCAGCGCCGCATGCTCGCGAGCGCCGCGCCGCCGGACTCCTCCATGCGCGCGAGGTCCGCGTCGAGCTCGGTGCCGGGGGCGTCGACGCGGCGCCGCGCGGCCTGCGCCAGGAGGATCATGCCGGTCACCCGGTTCGTGAAGTCGTCGTGCAGGTCGCGGGCCAGGCCGTCGCGCTCGCGCTGGGTGGCGACCGCCAGGGCGAGGCGGCGCTCGGCGTCCGCGTTCCGCAGCGTCGCGCCCACGGCGAGCGCGCACGCGACCACGGCGACCAGCAGGATCCCGAAGGTGGCGGTGTCCGCCGACAGCAGCCGCACCGGGAGGATCACGGTCGCGAGCGCCACGAGGGCGACCGCCGCCGCGCCGCGCGCGCCGACGGCCCGGCGCGTGGTCGCGACGACCGCGACGAGCAGCACGAGCCCCTCGCTGAGCGCGAAGGGCGCGGCGATCCCGGATGCGGCGAGCAGCACGGTGACGAGCGTCGCGGCACCCGAGACGGCGCCGACCGCCCACGCGGGGACCCGCCCGCGCGCGACGAGCGCCGCCAGCCCGACCACGGCCAGGAGGTACATGCACTGCCCGAGCGATCCGGACACCGCCGCGTCGAGCACGACGAGGCCGCCGAGGGCGACGCCGTAGCCCACGCGCACGAGGCGCGGAAGGGCGCCCGGCGCGCGGCGTGCGGGGGATCGGGTCACCCCGCCAGCATCGCAGCCCGGCGGCGGGGGAGACGACGCGTCGGCCCCCGTGCGCATCGGGCAGGGTGGGCGCGTGCCCACGCGTCGATCCCGGATCCTGGGTCGCGTTCCCGTCTCGTTCGCGGTCCTCGTCGTCGTGCTGCTGGCGGGGACCGTGGCCGCCGCGCCGTCCCTCGAGCGCGCCGGCCTCCTCGACGTCCCTCCGTCGCCGCAGCGCTACGCCGACATGGCCGTGGACCTCATGGTCGACGGGCTGCAGGCGGATCCCGCCCGGGTCGCGGAGGTCCGGGCGCAGGTGGACGCGCAGGCGGCCCGGGCGCGCACCTACGCGGGCACGTACCCGGCGCTCTCCGGTGCCGCGAAGGAGCTGGGCGGGGAGCACAGCTCCGTCCTCGGACCCGTGGATGCCGCGGCCCTCTTCGGCGACAGCCCGCCGGTGTCGGCCGCGGCCGAGCCGCGGCCGACGGTCACGACGGCCGACGGGATCACGACCGTCGTCGTCTCCGGGCTCCTGGGCGGCGACGAGGCGTCCCGCCAGCGCTACGTCGACGCGGGAGCCCGGGCGCTCGTGGCGGCCGCGACCACCACGACCCGCGGCTGGGTCGTGGACCTGCGCGGGAACCACGGCGGGGACATGTGGCCGATGCTCGCCGCGCTGTCGCCGCTCCTCGACGAGGGCCGTGTCATGTCCTTCGAGTACGCGGATCGCGCGGAGCCCGTCACGGTGCAGGAGGGCGCCGTCGCGGACGACAGGCGGGTCGTCGCGACGAGCGACGCGGGCCACGTGCCCGCGGGCCTGCCGATCGCGGTGCTCACCGACGGGACGACCGTGAGCTCCGGCGAGGCCGCCGCCCTCGCGTTCGTCGGCCAGGCGGGCGTGCGCTCGTTCGGGCAGCCGACCTACGGGTTCAGCACCGCGAACGCGCCCCGGACCCTCGTCGACGGGGCGATCGTGAACCTCACGGTCGCGGTCGACGCCGACCGCACGGGGAAGCGCTACGGCGTGCCCATCGTGCCGGACGTCGTGGTCGACGACGCCGGGATCACCGCCGCGGTCGCCGCCTGGTTCGACGCGTCGCGATAGCCGGGCCTGCGCTCAGCCCACCTCGACCAGCGTGATCCCGGCCGAGCGGTCGCCCGACGCGAGCGCCTCGAGCGCGGCCGGGGCCTCCTCCAGCGGGATGCGGTGCTCGATGAGCAGCTCGGGCTTCAGCGCGCCCGAGGCGACCATGGCCATCAGCTCCGGGTAGTCGTGCGCGGGCATGCCGTGGCTGCCGTGCAGGCTCAGCTCCTGGCTGATGACGAACGGCACGGGCACCGTCGGCTCGCTCGCGAACAGCCCGATCTGCACCTGCCGGCCGGTCGGCGCGAGCGCGAGCAGGCTGATCCGGAGCGTGGACTCGCGGCCGAGCGCCTCCACGGAGACCTGCACGCCGTCGGGGGAGACGGCGCGGATCGCGTCGAGCACGTCGGGCTCCGCGAGGCCGGACGAGTCGATCGTGTACTCGGCCCCCAGCTCGGAGGCGCGCGCGAGGGCGGCCGGGTCGATGTCGACCGCGATGACCTCCGCGCCGACCGCGACCCCGATCATCACGGCGCTGAGGCCGACGCCCCCGCAGCCGACGACGAGCAGGCGCTCGCCGCGCTGGATCCGCGCCCGGTGGACGAGCCCGCGGAACGCCGTGGCGAAGCGGCAGCCGAGGAGCGCGGCGGCACCCGCGTCGAGGCCCTCGGGCACGGGGATCAGGTTGACGTCGGCGTCGTGCAGCGCGACGAGCTCGGCGAAGGATCCCCAGTGCGTGAACCCCGGCTGCGTCTGGTCCCGGCACACCTGGCCGTTCCCGGCGCGGCACTCCTCGCAGCGGCCGCACGCGCAGACGAAGGGGACGGTGACGCGGTCGCCGACGTGGAAGCGGGTGACCTCGGGGCCGACCGCGTGGATCCGCCCCACCAGCTCGTGCCCCGGCACCTGCGGGAGGGCGATGCCGTCGTCGTGCCCGAGCCAGCCGTGCGCGTCGCTGCGGCAGACGCCCGTGGCCTCGACGCGGACGACGACGCCGGCGGGGGAGGGGACGGGGTCGGGCAGCTCGCGGACGACGGGCGTCGCCCCGAACTCCTCGTAGACGACGGCGCGCATGGGGCTCCTCGGGGTCGGCGGGGCCCGACGGGGTCGGGCGGACGGGCCCGTCCACGGTATCGGAGCGCCGCGGGCGCTCACGCGACGCCCCCAGTTCGAGGGGCGAGGCCCGGGATCACGGGCCCGATCCGCTTTCCCGCACCTGCGGGAAAGCTCGCGTCCACCTGGCGTCCACCTCCCGTACCCCACCCCGGGGATCCGCCTGCATAGCGTCGCCCACGGCCCCGCACCGGCCGAGTGACCACCACCCGATCCACCTGGAAGGCTCCACCCCCGTGAACAGCACCCGCCTCACCGGCGCCGCGGCCCTCGCCGCCGCCGTCGCCCTCGCCCTCTCCTCCTGCGCGTCCAACGAGGCCCCCGCCGAGGGAGGCGCCGCATCCGGCTCCACCCTCGAGGGCACCCTCAACGGCATCGGCGCCTCGTCGCAGGGCTCCGCTCAGGAGGCCTGGACCAAGGCCTTCCAGACGGCCAACACCGGCGTCACGATCAACTACTCGCCCGACGGATCCGGCGCCGGACGCGAGGCCTTCATGGCCGGCGGTCAGAACGCCAACTTCGCCGGCTCCGACCGCGCGCTCAAGACCGACGAGCTCACCGGCACCTTCGGCCAGTGCGCCGACGGCACGAAGCCGATCGACATCCCCGCCTACATCTCGCCCATCGCGATGATCTTCCAGATCGACGGCGTCGACGAGCTGAACCTCGACCCGGCCACCGCCGCGGGCATCTTCAAGGGCACCATCACGAAGTGGGACGACCCGGCCATCACGGCCCTGAACCCGGACGCCACGATGCCCGACGCCGCCATCACCGCCGTGCACCGCTCGGACGACTCGGGCACCACCGAGAACTTCGCCAAGTACCTCAACACCACGGCCGAGTCCGTCTGGGACGCGGAGCCCAAGGGCGTCTGGCCCTACGAGGGCGGCGAGGCGGCCCAGGGCACCTCGGGCGTCGTCGACGCCGTCACGGGCGGGACCAACGTCATCGGCTACGCGGACGCGTCGCGGGCCGGCGACCTGGGTGTCGCGAAGATCAAGGTCGGCGACGAGTTCGTCGGCTTCTCGCCGGAGGCGGCCGCCGCCGTCGTCGAGGCGTCCCCCGAGGCCGAGGGCCGCGAGGAGAACGACGTCGTCTTCGACCTGGACTACACGACGGATGCCGCGGGCGTCTACCCGATCGTCCTCGTCAGCTACCTCATCTCCTGCCAGGAGTACGAGGACCCCGCCGTCGGCGAGCTCGTCAAGGCGTACCTGGGCTACGTGACCAGCACCGAGGGCCAGCAGGTCGCGGCCGACGAGGCCGGCGCCGCCCCGCTGTCCGAGACGGTCGCCGCGCAGGTGAAGACCGCGGTCGAGTCCATCAAGTAGCACGACCCGCGCGCAGGACGCCCCGCCTCGACCCGATCCGGGTTCGAGGCGGGGCGTCCTGCTGCGTGGGGGAGGCGCGCGCGGCTTTCGCCCGGCGCCCGCTGGCAGACTGGGCGGGTGACCCGCACCCCCGCCGCCCCCGCGTTCACCCGTCCGTCGCTCGCGCCGGGCCTCCTCGGCGCCATCGTGCTGCTGGCCGGGTTCGCGGTGATCGACGGCGACCTCTTCACGGTCGTCCGGTTCGCGGTCGCGATCCTCGCGCTCATCATGATCGTGTTCTCGGTGCGCGCCCGCAGCTGGTGGAGCGCGGCGCTGCTCGCGGCCGTCGCGGTGATGTGGAACCCCGTCGCCGTGATCCCGGTGGAGGCCGTCACGTGGCAGTCGCTGCAGTACGTGGCCGCGATCGTGTTCATCGCCGCCGGGATCCTCGTGAAGGTCCCGGTGGAGGACGCGCCTACGCCGGGCCGACCCCGAACGCGCGCTCCTCGGTGAGGCCGCGGCGCAGGTAGGCGACTATCTCGTCGAGCGACCGGCGCGCGAGGCCCGGATCCGCCGCCGGGTAGGCGAGCCAGCCCTGGTCGGCGCGCGGGATCCGCACGAGCCGGGCCTTCGTGCCCGCCGCCTTGAGCGCCGCCACGCCCTCCACGACGTGGTCGATGCGCGGATCCGCGGCGCCCACGTGCACGAGCGCGTCCGGCAGCCGGTCGAGGCCGTGGCCCTGCCGGTCGGCCGCCCGCTCGCTCGGCACGTCGCCCGAGGGGCTGACGAGCACGAGCCGCAGCACGGCCGGTCCGTCGGCGTCGCGCGCGAGGGCCGTGATCCGCAGGGCCCGGTCGGCGCCGGGCCCGTCGCCGAGGATGCCGAGGCGCTCGGGCGTCCCGTTCCAGCCGGCGGCGTGCGAGGCGATCCAGGAGAGGCCGGCGAGCGCCTGCGCATCGTCGTCCGGTGCCATCGTGACGACGACCGCGCGGAGGTCCTTCGCGAGCGTCGAGGGCAGCCAGTCGCCGTCGTGCCGGGCGAGGACGACGAGCACGGGGGATCCGGTCGCCGAGCGGTCGTGCCCGGGCGGCGTCCAGACGGCCACGTCGAGCGGGGGACCCTGCCGGCCGGCGGGGAACCGGACGACGCGCGTGCCCGTGGCGGGCGTGCCGCGGAGGGAGCGCGCGACGGCGGGGACGTGGCGGATGGCGAGGCCGAGGATCCGGCGCCGCGGGGTGAGCGTGCCGGTCGTCGTGCGCGCCGCCATCAGGAGCGGTCCGCGGCGGCGTCCGCCGATCCGGGCACCGGCGTGCCGGAGACCGAGGCGCGCGCCTCCGACGGGCGCGTCGCGCGTCCGCCGCGCGGCACGGCGCCGTGGCCCTCGGGCACGCGCTCGTCCTCGCGGACCGGTCCCGGAGGGGTGCCGTCGCCGAACGGGCGGCCGCCCAGCTCCTCGCGTCCGTGCGGCTCGAGCCAGCCCCACGTCTCGGGGCCTGTGGGCACGACGCGCGTCGGGTTGATGTCGGTGTGCGTCAGGTAGTAGTGCTGCTTGATCTGCACGAAGTCGATGGTGTCGCCGAAGCCGGGCGTCTGGAAGAGGTCGCGCGCGTACGCCCAGAGCACCGGCATCTCGTCGAGCTTCTGGCGGTTGCACTTGAAGTGCCCGTGGTACACGGCGTCGAAGCGCGCGAGCGTGGTGAACAGGCGCACGTCGGCCTCGGTGATCGTGTCGCCCACGAGGTAGCGCTGCGTCGAGAGGCGGTCGCTCAGCCAGTCGAGGCGCGAGAAGAGGCGGTCGTAGGCCTTCTCGTACGCCTCCTGGGATCCGGCGAAGCCGCAGCGGTACACGCCGTTGTTGACGTCGCGGAAGACCAGGTCGGCGACCTCGTCGATCTCGGCCCGCAGCGCGACGGGATAGAGGTCCGGTGCGCCCTCGCGGTGGTGCTCGGTCCACTCGGTGGAGAGGTCGAGCGTGATCTGGGGGTAGTCGTTGGTGACGACCTGGCCGGACGGGATGTCGACGAGGGCCGGCACCGTGATCCCGCGCGGGTAGTCGGGGAAGCGCGCGAGGAACGACTCCTGGAGGCGCTCGGTGCCGAGCACCGGGTCGCGGCCGTCGGGGTCGAGGTCGAAGGTCCAGCTGCGGGCGTCGTGCGTGGGGCCGGGGAGGCCGAGCGAGATGGCGTCCTCGAGGCCGAGCAGGCGGCGGACGATGACGGAGCGGTTCGCCCACGGGCACGCGCGGGCCGCGACGAGGCGGTAGCGGCCGGCCTCGACGGGCCAGCCCTGCGATCCGTCGCGGAGGATGCGGTCCTCGATGTAGTTCCTGTCGCGGGTGAACTCCCCCTCCTCGACGTAGCGGCCGGGGGCGCCCGCCTCGTTGGTACCGGTGGGTGTCGCCTGATCCGTCATGCATCCACCCTAGGCCGGGCCACCCGCGGCGACCGGGCCGCGTCGCGCACCGGCCGACCCGCACCGGCCGCCCCGTACGGTGCCCCGGCGCGACCCGTCGAGCCGGCCCGCGGCGACCCGCCGAGGCGGCCCGCGGCGACCCGCCGAGCCACCCCGCGCACACCGGCGCGCGGCGGCCGCGGCGTGCCCTAAACTCTCCGTGTGCCCGTCCTCCCCGAGGCGGCCGGGCGCAGGCGGCGGACCCTCATCCCATCCCCGACCCGGAACCCCGGTTGCTCGAGGCAGGTCCCCTCGCCACCGTCCGACCGCACGCGTCACCGTGCGCGACGGGCGTGAGTCCTTCCGATCCGGGAGCGCAGGCAGCGCCTGGCCCCGGCAGTGAACGAGGAGTTGCATGGCTCGCACCGGCCAGCGGCGGTCTTCCGCCCGCACGCGCACGATCGACAACGAGGGGCTCATCCCCGTGCTGGCCCGTGCCGTGCGCGAGATCGAGCAGGCCGCGCAGCGCGGCAAGCTCAAGCCCGTCAACCGCACGAAGTTCCAGGTCATCGCGGTGCTGATGCGCGAGGAGCGCACGCACGCGAAGGACCCGGCCACCCCGCTCAGCGACCCCGAGCGCGCCGAGACGCTCAAGCGCCTCGACGGCATCGCGAGCATCCTCGCCCGCACGGCCGCGCGCGACACCTCGGTGCTGCCGCTGCTGGATCCGGACGCCAAGCTCTCCGAGGCCGCCCGCGCCCTCCGCAAGCACATGCTGTTCGACGGCGGCGTGGAGATGGTCGTCGAGGAGGAGCCGGAGCCCGAGCCCGAGGATCCGGCGCTCGCCAAGCTCGTCGAGCGGCAGGTGGTCCCGCCGTCGGTGAAGGCCCGCGTCCTCGCGAACCCGTTCCTCGAGCCCGACCTCGACCGACCCGCGCCCGCCGCGCCGCCCGCGCGCCTCCTCGCCAACTGGGAGCTGCTCGGCCCGCTGTTCAAGTCGTTCGAGTACGGCGCTGGCGGCGGCATCGCGAGCATGGACCTGCCCGAGAGCCCCCGCATCGACCGCCTGTCGCCGCACGGCCTCGAGCTGATGCGCCACCAGGCCCGCTTCCTCGAGAGCGTCCGCCTCGGCCACCGCGAGTTCCTCCTCGCCGACGAGCCGGGCCTCGGCAAGACCGCGCAGGCGCTGCTCGCTGCGTCCGTCGCCGACGCGTACCCGCTGCTCGTCGTCGTGCCCAACGTCGTGAAGATGAACTGGAAGCGGGAGGTGGAGCGCTGGACGCCGCACCGCCGCGCCACCGTCATCCACGGCGACGGCGCCGCGCTCGACGCGTTCGCCGACGTCGTCATCGTCAACTACGAGGTGCTCGACCGGCACATCGGCTGGCTGCGCACCCTCGGGTTCCGCGGCATGGTCGTCGACGAGGCCCACTTCATCAAGAACCTGCAGTCGCAGCGCTCGAAGTTCGTGCTCGCGCTCGCCGAGAGCATCCGCCAGCGCCAGTCCGCGCCGCTGCTCATGGCGCTCACGGGCACGCCGCTCATCAACGACATCGACGACTTCCGCGCCATCTGGCAGCTCCTCGGCTGGATCGACGGCGACAAGCCCTCGTCTCGCCTCATGGCGGAGCTCGAGGAGGCGGGTCTCACGCCCGCGGATCCCGGCTTCTTCGCCGAGGCCCGCCGCGCGGTCATCGACCTCGGCATCGTGCGCCGACGCAAGATCGACGTCGCCACCGACCTGCCGTCCAAGCGCATCGCCGACCTCCCGGTCGAGCTCGACGACGACCTGGGCCGCTCCATCCGGCAGGCCGAGCGCGAGCTCGCGGCGCGTCTCGTGAAGCGCTTCACGGCGCTCGTCGGCGCCCGCGGCACGACCGTCCCCGACGTCATGGACGGCCCCGCGTCCGAGCGCGCGAGCCTCGTGCGGCTCGTCGCGCAGTCCGAGCTCGACGAGGCCAAGGCGCAGAAGACGGGCGAGAACGTCTTCACGATGGTCCGCCGCATCGGCCAGGCCAAGGCCGTGCTCGCGGCCGACTACGCCGCGCAGCTCGCGCGGTCGGTGGGCAAGGTCGTGTTCTTCGCCAAGCACGTCGACGTGATGGACCAGGCCGAGGCCACGTTCGCCAAGCGCGACATCCGCTCGGTGTCGATCCGCGGCGACCAGACGCCGGCGGCGCGCCAGCACGCGATCGACGCGTTCCAGAACGACCCCGAGGTGCAGGTCGTGGTCTGCTCGCTCACCGCGGCGGGCGTCGGCCTCAACCTGCAGGCCGCGTCCAACGTGGTGCTCGCCGAGCTCAGCTGGACGAGCGCGGAGCAGACGCAGGCCATCGACCGCGTGCACCGCATCGGCCAGGAGGAGCCCGTCACGGCCTGGCGGATCATCGCGGCGCAGACGATCGACGCCAAGATCGCCGAGCTCATCGACAGCAAGGCGGGCCTCGCGGCGCGCGCGCTCGACGGCGAGGACTTCGACGAGGCCGGATCCACGTCCGTCCAGCTCGACGCGCTCTCGCACCTCCTCGAGGAGGCGCTGGCCGCGGGCTGACCCGCGATCCGCTCGACGACGACGCCCCCGGGACCTGCTGGTCGCGGGGGCGTCGTGCGTGCGGGGGAGGCGCTAGTCGCGCTCGGTCTTCCGGCGTGCGCGCTCGGTCTTCCGGCGTGCGCGCTCGGCCTTGCGGGCAGCCCGGCGCTCGCGGGCGACGGCGTCCTGCGCGTCCTGCGTGGGGTTCGAGCGCCGGGTGCCGATGACGGCGAAGACGAGGAGGATCACGATCGGGATGAACACCAGGTAGAGCAGGATCGACGGCACCACGGGCTCCTCGGGTCGGGACTACCGAGCGTACCGACCCGATGCGTCCGCTCAGTCCTCGAGGGCCGCGCCGCGCAGGTCCGGGAGGGTGAGCGCGGCGACCGCGGCCAGCGCGAAGACCGCCGCGAAGACGCCGAACGGCAGCGCGACGCCGCCCAGCGCGAGGAGCGGCGGCACGCACAGCGGCGCGACGATGGAGGCCAGGCGGCCGAAGCCCGCCGCGCTGCCGGCGCCCGTCGCGCGCACGCGGGTCGGGTAGAGCTCCGGGGTCACGGCGTAGAGCGCGCCCCAGGCGCCGAGGTTCGAGAACGACATGAGCGCGCCGAACACGAGGATCGTGGTGACGGAGTCGGCGGTGCCGAAGAGGCCGGCCGACACGGCGGATCCGGCGAGGAAGACCGCGAGCGTGACCCGCCGCCCCCACCGCTCGACGAGCCAGGCCGAGACGGCGTAGCCCGGCAGCTGCGCGAGCGTGATGAGGAGGGTGTACCCGAACGACCGCACGAGCGAGAAGCCCTGCGCGACGAGCAGCGTCGGCAGCCAGATGAAGGCGCCGTAGTAGGCGAAGTTGACGCAGAACCACACGATCCAGAGCGAGAGCGTGCGGCGGCGGAGGCGCGCGCCGAAGAGGCGCTCGCGGGGCGCGGAGTCGGCGGCGGCGCTGTCGGCCGGATCCGGCGCGAGGATCGCCGCGTGGTCGGCGCCGGTCGCCGGAGCCCGTCCGGCCGCCGCCTCCATCGCGCGCACCACCCGCTCGGCCTCGGCGTGCCGTCCCCGGGACTCGAGGAACCGCACCGACTCCGGCAGGCGCAGCCGCACGACGATGGCCCACACCGCGGGCACGGCGCCGAGCGCGAGCGCCCACCGCCAGCCGTCGTCGCTCGCGGGGATCACGAGGTAGCCGATGAGCGCCGCGGCCGTCCAGCCGACCGCCCACGACGACTCGAGGATCACGATGACGCGGCCGCGGATCCGCGCGGGCGAGGACTCGCTCACGAGCGTCGACGCGACGGGCAGCTCCGCGCCGAGCCCCAGGCCCACGACGAAGCGCAGCGCGATGAGCGCGCCCACCGACATCGCGAGCGCCGAGACGCCCGTGGCCACGCCGTAGACGAGCAGCGTGAGGGCGAACACCTGGCGGCGGCCGATGCGGTCGGCGACCAGACCGCCGACGCTCGCGCCGATCGCCATGCCGAGGAACCCGGCGGACGCGACGAGGCCGAGCTGGCCCGCATCCGCCTTCCACACCACGGCCAGCTGCGCGATGACGAACGAGATGAGGCCGACGTCCATCGCGTCGAGCGCCCAGCCGACGCCGCTGCCGCCGAGGATGCGCGAGTGCGCGCGGGTCCAGGGGAGTCCGTCGAGGCGCTGGGCGCGCGTGCGCGGCGAGGTGGTGGTGGTCATGGTCCTGGCTTCCGGGAGGGCGCTCGGGTCGGTCGCGCGCCTCGCGGGATGGGGAGGAGGCGCTCGCGGTGGATCGAGCGTAGCGCCGGGGCGGGCCGCGGCCCGCCCCGTGACGTCACAGCCCCCGCACGCGCTCCGCGAGCCGCTCGAACGCCGCCGCGTGGGTGACCCGCAGCGCGTCCCACGACGCCGTCATGTCGACGCGCTCGGGATCCGCGACCACCTCGGCGAAGCCGTGCTGCGCCCGCGGCACCGCGTCGCCCGGGAGCACGAGCGACTGGATGAAGGCGCCCGTGTCGTCCGAGAAGGTGAGCGTGTGGCTGGCGACGTTGCGGTGCCAGTCGTCCGACGGCCAGGACAGGAACGCCACGTGGCGGGGCGCGACGCCCGGCTCGGACGCCGAGACGTAGCTGCCGTAGTGCTCCTCGCCGGGCGAGAGGATCTTGTAGGAGCCGTTGTCGAGGTACACGAGCAGCGCCTCGTCGAACGGCTTCTCTCCGTACATCGCCGTGTAGCGGAGCGCGTGCACGAGCACGGGGGAGCCGAGCGGCACGTGGTGCCCGGCGGCCGGGGTGGCGGTCGGCGTCGCGACGGAGGCGGGGACGGCGGGCTGGAGGAACTCCTCGTCGGTCACGTGCGCGCCCCAGCCGGTCGCGGCCACGGGGTCGTCGCCGTCCTCCAGCACCGCGATGTGCTCCATGGGCGCGTGGGCCGTGGCGCCGTGCCAGTGCTCCTCGCCGGCCTCGATGTACACGGATCCGCCGGGCGCGACCTCGACGACGCCGCCGTCGCGCGTGCCCACGCGGGCGATGCCGGACGTGACGTGGAGGGTCTGCCCGAGGACGTGCGAGTGCCAGACGGTGCGGGCGCCGGGCGCGAAGGTGACGGCCGCGACGACCGCGCGCTGGTCGGCGGTCTGCGGGGTGGAGAGCCAGCGGAGGCGGACCTCGCCCGTGAACTGGTGGGCGGGCATCGTGACGGCGGGGGTCTCGGCCTGGACGCGCATGCGGTGTCCTCTCTGTCGGGCACGCGGGTGCCCGGGTCGTGGAACGGGGAGCCCCGGCGCGGTGTCGCGTCGGGGCACGGGCATCCTCCCGCGGGTGCGGCTGGGAACGCGGCCGGTCGTCCCCAGGGATCAGCCGAGCGCCTCCGGGGCGCGGAAGAAGTCGCGCTCGTACGCGGACGACTGGAGCGACGCCGCGAGCATCTCCCGCCTCCGCGTCGGCCCCGCGAGCACGGCGGCCTCGTCCACCAGCTCGCCCGCGCGCCGGGTGGCCTCGGCGAAGGCCGGATCCGCGTACGTCGCCAGCCACGCGCCGTACGGATGCGCGTCCCCGGCCGCCGTCGCGGCCTCGCCCACCGCGCGGAGCCGCGTGCCGACGTCCGCGTAGATCGTGTAGCAGGGCAGCAGCGATGCGACCAGCACGGCGTAGTCGCTCGTCGCGGCGTGCGCGAGGAGGTGGTCGACGTACGCGCGCGTCACGGGCCCGGCGACCATGGGCGCCGGGTGCCGCGACAGCCACTCCGCGTGCAGCGCCGACTCCGCGGCGATCGCGTCGGCCGCGGCCCGCGCCCACGTGACCTGCGCGTCCGGCGTCGGCGCGAGCTGGCTCGCCCGGGCGAGCACGCGCGAGTAGGCGCGCAGGTAGATCGCGTCCTGCGCGAGGTAGTGCGAGAACCACGCCTCCGGGAGCGTGCCGTCGCCGAGCCGGCGGACGAACGGGAGGTCGTCGATCTGGCGGCGGAGGTCGGCGGATCCCGCCCACATCTCCTCCGCGATGGATCCCGCGTGCGTGCCGGCGGCGTCCCACAGCGCGCGCAGGTGGTCGAGCGGGCCGGCGCCGGATCCGACGTCGAGGTCGTCCGCGTGCGCGAGCGATCCCGTCAGCCACGACTTCGCCTCCGCGAGCACGGCCGGCCAGTCGCCGCGGCGCGGGTGCAGGGTCGCGAGCGCGCTCGAGAGGGAGCAGCCCGTGCCGTGCGTGCTGGTGGTGGCGATGCGCGGACCGTCGACGACGTGGACCGCGCTCTCCTCTCCGGCCGCGCCCGGGGTCACGAGCGCGTCCGGGCAGTCGTCGGCGCGGAGGTGCCCGCCCTTCACGACGACGCGGACGCCGTGGCGGGCCGCGAGCGTCTGCCCCTGCGCGAGCGCCTGGTCCCAGCCGTCGGCCTCGGACTCGCCGAGGAGCGCCGCGAGCTCCGGCAGGTTCGGGGTGACGACGTCGGCGAGCGGCAGCAGGCGGCGGAGGGCCTCGGTCGCGTCGGCGTCGAGGAGCGCGTCGCCGGACTGCGCGACCATCACCGGATCCAGCACCACGACCGGCGGCCGCACCGCGCGCAGCCAGTCGGCCACCTCGTCGACCACCGCGGCCGAGCCGAGCATGCCGATCTTCACGGCGTCGATCGTGACGTCGTCGGAGACCGCGTCGAGCTGCGCGCGGAGGAACGCGACGGGAGGGACGTGGATCTCCCGCACGCCCCGGGTGTTCTGCGCCACGAGCGCCGTGACGACGGCCATGCCGTAGCCGCCGTTCGCCGCGATGGACTTGAGGTCGGCCTGGATGCCGGCCCCGCCCGTGGGATCCGTGCCCGCGATGCTGAGGACGCGGGGGACGCGGGTGGGGTCGGCCGCCGAGGCGCGCGGGGTCGGCTCGGCGCTCGCCGCGTCGGCGTCGGCGTCCGCGCCCGTGCCGGCGGGCGCCCCGGCGCGCACCCGCGCCCACGCGTCCGCCAGCTCGCGCGCCGCCGCCTCCGGGTCCTCGGCCGCGCAGATCGCCGACACGACAGCCGTGCCCGCCCCGCCCGCCGCGGCGATCGCGGCCACGTCGCCGACGTCGACGCCGCCGATCGCGACGCACGGCACGGGGGAGAGGCCCGCGATGATCCCGAAGCCGTCGTGCCCGAGCGGCGCCGGGTGGTCGGGCTTGGTGGTCGTGGGGCGGATCACGC
>Ga0308163_10002521_pt1 | contig 16664 bp, 15 predicted proteins | sample PhyTR1_FD_201037 | JGI IMG/M metagenome (GOLD analysis project Ga0308163, IMG submission 201037) | Phyllosphere microbial communities from UC Gill Tract Community Farm, Albany, California, United States - DLSLT.R1 | ecosystem: Host-associated > Plants > Phyllosphere > Unclassified | place: USA...
TGAAAAGAGCGAGGGCGGTGCTGGGGAGCAGATGCTTCATGCTGATTCGACGCGGGGACAATTGATAACGCATATTAGGCCGTCTTTGAAGTCGCCGGTTCTTTGAGAGCCGGTCGCATAATGCAAAAAGCCCGGCGCTACAGCTTCGGGCTCAGTCCAGACTCACTATGGAGGCAGTGTGAAGGCATTGCAAGGCGTTGAAGGTCAAGTGGCATGGGTTGAAGAGCCGAGTCCTACCTGCGATGTAGGACAAGTCCGCATCCGGGTGGCGGCAGCCGGCCTCAATCGCGCCGATTTATTACAGAAGGCAGGGCTTTATCCGCCGCCCCCCGGTGCCAGCCACGTGCTCGGTCTTGAGTGCTCCGGGGTGATCAGCGAAGTCGGTGCGGGCTCGTCCTGGCAAGTCGGCGACCGGGTTTGCGCCTTGCTGGCCGGGGGCGGCATGGCCGAAGAGGTGGTCGTCGACGGACGGCACGTGCTGCCGGTGCCCGAAGGTGTTGCGCTGATCGAGGCGGCGGCATTGCCCGAGGTGTACGCCACCGTCTGGCTGAATGTGTTTCAACTTGCAGCGCTGAAGCCCGGTGAGAAAATTCTCCTGCACGCCGGCGCAAGTGGAATCGGTTCAGCCGCCATTCAGCTGTGCAAGGCCTTCGGTAACCCGTGCTGGGTCAGCGTCGGTTCCGCCGAGCGCCTGGCTTACTGCGAAGCGCTGGGTGCGCAGGGCGGCGTGGTGCGTACCGATGATCTGGAGAGCCTGCGCGACTTCGGGCCGTTCGACGTGATTCTCGATCCGGTGGGCGGCAATTATTCAGCATTGAACCTCAAGCTGATGGCGCTGGACGGGCGTTGGGTGCTGATCGGTTTGATGGGCGGGCGCGAGGCGAAACTGGATCTGGCGCAGGTGTTGGCCAAGCGTGTGCAACTGCTCGGTTCAACGTTGCGCAGTCGTGGCGATCAGTTCAAGGCGGATCTGCTCAGTGACCTGGGCCAGCATGTCTGGCCGCTGTTTGCCGAGGGCCGCTTGCGTCCGCAATTGGCCAAAGCCTTTGCGGTGAAGGATGCTGAAGCGGCATTTGCCGAACTGGCTAGCAATACGGTGACGGGAAAGTTGGTGTTGGTGATCAATGAGGGTTTGAGCTGACAGCAAAACAAAGTCAAAAGATCGCAGCCTTCGGCAGCTCCTACAGAGGCACGCATTCCAAAAGTAGGAGCTGCCGAAGGCTGCGATCTTTTGCTTTTATTTCCAGAGATGGATTGGCCAGCCGGCCTTTTCGGCGTGCTCAAGCAGCACCGGATCCGGATTGACCACGTGCGGGAAGTCCACCTTAAGCAACAACGGCAGATCGTTACGCGAATCGGAATAAAAACTCGCGCCTTCGAGGTTTTCTTCTTCGGCATCCAGCCATTCCAGCAAGCGGGTGATCTTGCCTTCGCGGTAAGTCAGGGTGCCGACGGTGTTGCCGCTATACACGCCATGGGCGACTTCCAGTTCGATGGCCAATATCTCGTCGATGCCCAGACGATCGGCGATCGGGCGAACCAGGTGCGCACCGGATGCCGAAATCACCAGAATCCGGTCGCCGGCCTTGCGGTGGGCGGCGATGGTTTTGGTCGCGTCGCTGAAGATGATCGGTTCAATGAAATCTTCCACCCACGGGCCAACCAAGTGCTCGATTTCCTCAGGGGTACGGCCAATCAATGGTTCGAGACTGAAGGCCATATAGTCTTCCATCGCCAGATGTCCGCGGCCATAGGCATCCATCAGTTCCTTGTCGCGCTGCATGAACGACTCGCCATCGACCCAGCCGAGGCGGACCATCTGCTCACTCCATAGCGAGGAGCAGTCGCCGTGGATCAACGTTTCGTCCAGATCAAAAATTGCCAAAGCCATCGGTTCTCTCCGAGAACAGCTGCAAGCTACAAGCCTCAAGCTGCAAGAATTAAAATCAGGTGGACCGCAGTCTACAGCTTGTAGCTTGTAGCTTGCGGCTGCTTTCAAGCTACCTCACACAGGGCCGTCGGATCGATGGAAAGTGCCAGGCGTTGTCCGTCGGGATGCAGATCGGCGGCGGAGCGGTTGAGTACGTCGACCACCAGTTCCACGCCGCGCGCTTCGACGCGATAGCGAATGACGTTGCCGAGCAGGCTGTGGCTGCGGATCTGCGCGTCGAGTTCGCCGTCGAGGCTCAATTCGATGGCCTCCGGGCGGATGGCGATGCGGTGGTTGATCGGCCGTTGCAACAGCTTTGAGGCGGCATCGGCGTCGAGCAGGTTGTAGTTGCCGATGAAGCCGGCGGCGAATACATCGACCGGCGCGGTGTAGAGGGTTTCGGCGTCGCCGCTCTGGACGATCTTTCCCTGATTCATCAGGAAAATCCGGTCCGACATGGTCAGCGCTTCTTCCTGATCGTGGGTGACGAAGATCGTGGTCAGGCCGAGCTCGCGCTGGATCTGACGGATCTGTTCGCGCAAGTGCTTGCGAATCCGAGCATCGAGCGCCGACAGCGGCTCATCCAGCAGCAACAAGCGCGGGCGGGTCACCAGCGAACGGGCGAGGGCGACGCGTTGGCACTGACCACCGGACAGTTGATGCGGATAGCGGCTGGCGAAGTCGTGCAGTTCAACCAGTTTCAACACTTCAGAGACGCGCTTGTGGCTGTCATCGGCGTTGACCTTTTGCATGCGCAGGCCGAAGGCGACGTTCTGTTCGACGGTCATGTTGGGGAATAGCGCGTAACTTTGAAAGACCATGCCGATGCCACGTTTCTGCGGGCTCAACGGCACGAGGTCGACACCGTCGAGGAGGATCTTGCCGCCATCCACCGGGGTCAGCCCGGCGATGCAACGCAGCAAAGTCGACTTGCCGCACCCGGACGGGCCGAGCAGGGTGACGAACTCGCCTTTGTTGATTTCGCAATCGATGTCGCTGAACACCGTGGTGCCGGCATAACTTTTCTGCAGGTGTTGGACGCTGACGTAGCTCATTCGCTTTTGTCCTTGTTCAAGATGTTGGCGATCCAGGTCAGGACCAGCACGAAAAAGAAATACGAAATGACCAGCGCACTGGTGAAGTGGCCGCTGCTGTTACGCATGTTGTTCAGGTACACCTGCAGGGTTTCGTAGCGGGTGCCGACGAGGATGTTGGCGAACACGAATTCACCGAAGAGGAACGAGAACGACAGTAGCAGCGCCACCATCAGGCCTTTGCGCAGATTCGGCAGCACCACCAGAAACGCCGCTTGAAAAGTGCTGGCGCCAAGCAGTTGCGCGGCGTCCATCAGGTCGCGCAGGTTGATCGCTTGCAGGTTGTTGGTGATCGCGCGGTACATGAACGGCAGCGCCACGGTGAAGTAGCAGCCGATCAGAATCCACGGTGTGCCGACCATCGCCATCGGCCCGGAACCGTAGAGCTGCAACAGCCCCACCGAGGACACCACCGGCGGTACCGCGAAGGGCAGCAGGATGAGGATGTTCATCAGCGCATCGAGTTTCGGAAAGTAGTAATGCACGACGAACAGCAACGGCAGGATCAGCGCCACCGATAGCACCAGCGCGCCGACGCAGACGATCAGCGACTGACCGAATGCATGCAGAAAGCGCGGATCGCTCCACAGCTGGATGTACCACTTGAAGGTAAAACCGCTGGGCAGAATCGTTGCCGACCAACTGCTGGCGATCGAATAGACCAGCGTGCCCAGCAGCGGCAACAGCAGAATGGCGAACAGCAGATAGACCACGACGCGGTGGTAGAGGCCGGCCGGGCCGGATTCAGCGCGGGACATGGTAGCTCCTCTTCAACAGCAGTTGATGCACGACGGTGACGATGGTCATCAGCGCCACGAGCACCACGGCCAGGGCGCTGGCCAGGTTCGGGTCAAGGGAAATGTCGCCGGAGACCATTGCCGCAATACGGATCGGCAGAACGTTGAAGTTGCCGGTGGTCAGCGCATAAACCGTGGCGTAGGCGCCGAGGGCGTTGGCCAGCAGGATCACGAACGTGCCGAGCAACGCCGGGGTCAATACCGGCAGGCCAATGTGCCGCCAGAACTGCCAGCCGTTGGCGCCGAGCAGTGCGGCGGACTCGCGCCAGTCCTCCCGCAGAGCGTCGAAAGCCGGGTAGAGGAGCAGCACGCCGAGGGGAATCTGGAAGTAGGTGTAGAGGATGATCAGGCCGGTTTTCGAATACAGGTTGAAGTCCTGAATGATCCCCGACTGCTTGAGCATGATGGTGATGCTGCCGTTGAAACCGAGCAGGATGATGAAGGCGAACGCCAGCGGCACGCCGGCAAAATTGCTGGTCATGTTGGCGAAGGCATTCACGAAGTTGCGCAGCTTCGAATCGACGCGGCGTAGTGAATACGCACCCAGCACGGCGATGATGATGCCGAATACGCTCGACCAGAAACTGATCTCCAGGCTGTACTGGATTGCCTGCCGATAGAACTTCGAACCGAAGATCTTGCTGAAGTTGGCCAGGCCCCAGCCGGACTCTTCCGATTGCAGGCTGTTGATCATCACCCAGACCAGCGGGGCGATTTCGAAGACGATGAAGAACAGCGCGAAGGGCACCAGACACAGCGCCGCGAGCCATTTACCGCGATTCATGGCATTCACTTGAGCAGCTCCCGGCACACAGGTTTGTCGTGAGGCACGCCGAGCAGTTCGCAAACCGTGCCGCAGAGCTCGGTCTGCTTCGGAGTGGCGTCAGGGTTGAGGCTGAACGCCTCACCGAGGACGAACAGCGGTACCTGACGTTCTTCCGCCAGCAGGCCGTTGTGCGAACGATCGTTGTTCATGCCGTGGTCCGCGGTCACCAATACCTGATAACCAGCGTCGAGCCAGCTCTGCAGATAGTCGGCGAGGATGACGTCAGCCGAGCGCGCGCTGTTGCGGTATTGCGAGCTGTCGAGGCCGTGCCTGTGCCCGGCGTCGTCGATATTCATCGGGTGGATCAGGAGGAAATCCGGCGCATGACGCAGGCGCAGGCTTTCGGCGTCGGCGAACAGGTGCGAATCCGGATAATGATCGTTCCAGTAGAAATGGCCGTACTGGATCGGCAGCGTCGGATCGTTGGTGTGGCGGTCGCGCGCGGCCACGAACGGTGAGCGGTTATACAACTCGCTGACCCAGTGATACGCCGCAGCGGCGGTTATCAATCCGGCATCGCGGGCGTAGTGATAGATGCTGCGCTGGTCGGACAAGCGCGAGACATTGTTGTGGACGATGCCGCTGTCGATCGGTGGCACGCCGGTGAGAATGCATTCGTAAAGCGGTCGGGACAGGGCGGGCAGTTCGCACTCCAGTTGATAGAGCGCCGCGCGTCCTGCGCCAACATAAGCCTGCAGATGCCCCATGGCGTGACGCGCAACCTCGTAGTTGAGGCCGTCGAGCACGACAAGGATGACGTTGTGCTTCATAGGGGCAAGAACTCCGAAAACAAATCTGGAACCAATCTGTGTGAGCTGCCGGAGGCTGCGATCTTTTGATGTTGCTTTTAAAGGGCAAGATCAAAAGATCGCAGCCTCCGGCAGCTCCTACAGATGAAGGATTACTTCATCTCGACGATGACTTCCTCGTTCCACTGCTGTGGCAGGGCTTTGGAGGTCTTTTCCCACGCCTCGGCGTCCTTGACCGGCGTGACCTTCTTGTACTGCTCGTTTGGCAGCAGTTTAGCTTTCACGTCTTCCGGCAGTTGCAGGTGTTCGGCGCGGATCGGCCGGGCGTTGCCGCGGGCGAGGTTGGTCTGGCCGGCGTCGCTGAAGATGTATTCGCGGGTCAGCTTGGCGGCGTTGGGGTTTTTCGCGTACTTGTTGATGATCGTGGTGTAGCCGGAAATCACCGAGCCGTCAGACGGAATCAGCACTACGTAATCATCCGGGTTGGCCATTTTGGCCTTGTAGCTCAGACCATTGAAGTCCCAGACCACGCCGACTTCGATCTCGCCTTTTTCCATGGTGGCGATAGTCGGGTTGGCCATCGACAGACGACCCTGTTTGGCGAGGTCGGCGAACAGCAGCAGGGCAGGCTTGATGTTTTTCTCGTCACCGCCATTGGCCAGTGCGGCAGCGAGGACACCGTTGGCGGCCTGGGCAGCAGTGCTCACGTCGCCTATGGAGACTTTGTATTTACCGCTTTTCAGGTCAGCCCATTTGGTCGGCACGTCGGAGCCGTTCAGCAGCTTCTTGTTGACGATGAAGGCGATGGTGCCGGTGTAGGCCAGCGCCCAGTTGCCGTCCTTGTCCTTGGCCCAGTCCGGAATCTGATCCCAGGTGCTTGGCTTGTAGGGTTGCACCACGCCTTGCTTGACCGCGATCGGGCCGAAGGCAGCACCGACGTCACCGATGTCGGCGGTGGCGTTGTCTTTTTCGGCAGCGAACTTGGCGATTTCCTGGGCCGAGCTCATGTCGGTGTCGATGTGTTTCAGGCCGTAATTCGCAGCCAGGTCATCCCAGGTGCCTTTCCAGTTGGCCCAATTGTCGGGCATGCCGACGCTATTGACCGCGCCTTCCGCTTTCGCAGCGGCTTCGAGGGTTTTCAGATCGGTGTCGGCCGCCATGGCGGCGGTGCACATAGCGATGGTCGAGCCTAACAGTGTTGCCAGGAAAAGCTGTTTCATTCCGAAGCTCCTTGGTCGTGTTCAACGCTGCGATTGCGGTTGGTGTTGGTCTAGGTCAGCAATACCTGAGCCAATTTAGGTCGGCTGGATGACATTTTGATGTCGATGGCCTCGTGGCTGATCTTTTATCAACCATTGTCAGGAAGGTGCCAGATCAGCGTAGACCATACCCAAAGGCCCGTAGGGCAGGGGACTTGGCCGATGTATTGCAAGCCGTGAAAGCGACCGTTCGGTAGTTTTGTCATCTGTCGGTCATCTGCACTGCCTAGGCTTGCAACATACGAAGGCGCTTTGATCGGCGTTCGGATTTGCCCCGAAACAGTGCTGGTCTAGTCCAGATAGGTAACGTTGATGCGCGATGAGGCAACGAAAGCGGTGACAGCGATTGGCCAGGTGCTGCAGGAGCAAATCGATCACGGTTTGCTGGCGGCCGGGAGCAAGTTGCCCGCTGAACGCAAGCTGAGCGAGTTGTTCGGGACGACGCGGATCACTGTGCGTGAAGCGCTGTTGCAGCTTGAGGCGCAGGGGCAGATTTACCGTGAGGAGCGGCGCGGCTGGTTCGTGTCGCCGCCGCGTCTGGCGTACAACCTGATGCAGCGCAGTCACTTTCACGCCATGGTCAGTGCGCAGGGGCGCGAACCTTCGACCGAGGTGATTTCGGCGCGGTTGCAGCCGGCTTCGGCGGCGGTGTGTGCGTGGTTGCAGCTGCCGGCGTTGTCGAGCGTGATCCAGATTTGCCGCTCGCGGCGCATTGATGGGCGACTGGTGTTGTATGTGGAGCACTATCTGAATCCGCAGTTTTTTCCGGGGATCCTCGAGTTTGATTTGAATCAGTCGATCACCGAGTTGTATGCGCGGCATTTCGATTTGCACTATGGGCGGGTGCGGTTTGAGATCGTGCCTACGTCTTTATCTGTCGATGCGGCAGCGGCTTTACGGGTGTCGGTGGGCAGTCCGGGACTGAGGATTGCTCGGGTCAATTATGATCAGCATGGGCGGTTGATTGATTGTGATCTGGAGTTTTGGCGGCATGATGCGATTCACGTAGGGGTTGATGTGGTTTGATCCTCTGGTCGCTGCGCTCCCACGCCCGGATCAATCCCTGCGCTCAGCCTGCCGACGGGCTCCAGAATCAAAAGCGGAACTCGTGCTAACGCTCATCGTGTGAACAGCCGAAGGCTCGGGCCGCGATCGGACGATCTTTTGATTTTGATTTTGCTGTTCTGTGGGAGCGAGCCTGCTCGCGAAAGCGCCCCCACAGTCACCCCTCTCTACTTGCCCACCGCCGCATTCCCATACAAATAATCCGTCGCCAACGACGCCAATGTCCTCACTCCAACCACCAACGCCGATTCATCTACAAAGAACCCCGGATTGTGATTCGGCGCGGCCTTGCTCATGTCCTGATCACGCGGCGTCACCCCAAGAAACACAAACAATCCCGGCGCCTCTTTGGCGAAGAACGAGAAATCTTCCGCGCCGCCCACCAGCGGTCCCTGCACCACGTCATCCTTGGCGGCCCACTTCAATGTCGGCAGCATTTTCTCGGTCAGTGCCGGGTTGTTGATGGTCGGGTCGTATTTTTCGATGATGGTGACGTCGGCTTTCGCGCCGCCGCTTTCGGCGATTTTCTCGACTGTCTGGCGCACGTCGCTGTGCAGTTTCTGGCGGATGCCGTAGTCGTAGGAGCGGATCGTGCCGGTCATGTCGAGCGATTCGGGGATGATGTTGTAGCGGGTGCCGCCGTTGATGGTGCCGATGCTGACCACCGACGGGTAAGAGGAAATGTCGGTGCGGCGGCTGACTACGGTTTGCAGGCCGACGATGGTTTGTGCGCCGACGGTGATCGGGTCGATGCCGTCCCAGGGGCGGCCGGCGTGGGTTTGTTTGCCGTGGATCTTGATGCGCAGGTCGTCGGAGCTGGCCAGGGTCGGGCCGGGGCGGTAGGCGATCTGGCCGGCGGGGACGCCGGCCCAGACATGCAGGCCAAATACCGCGTCGGGTTTCGGCGATTTCATCACGCCTTCCTCGACCATCATCTTCGCGCCCCAGGTGTTTTTGCCGTCGGGAATAAAATCACTCGGACCTTCCTCGGCGGGCTGGAAGTAGAACACTACGGTGCCGGGCAGGGTGTCGCGTATGCCCGTCAGAATTTTCGCTGCGCTGAGCAGGATCGCGGTGTGGGCGTCGTGGCCGCAGGCGTGCATGACGTCGACTTCCTTGTCGAGATACGTGCCTTTGGCTTTCGAAGCGAACGGCAGGTCCGAGACTTCCTTGACCGGCAGCGCATCCATGTCGGCGCGCAGGGCGACGGTCGGGCCGGGCAGGGCGCCTTTGAGAATGGCGACAACGCCGGTGCGGGCGACGCCGGTTTTCACTTCCAGGCCCATGGCTTGCAGCTGTTTGGCGACCAGTTCAGCGGTGCGTTTTTCAGTGTTGCCAAGTTCTGGATGAGCGTGGAGGTCGCGGCGGGTTTCCAGCAGCTCCGGTTCAAGCTTCTGCGCCTGCTCGGCGATGCGCGTGCGGGCGCTGTCCATCGTCGCGGCGCTGGCATGGCTGGCGACCAGGGTGAGCAAAAGGGTCTGGGCAATGCGCGTCAGTTGCATGGGCTTCTCCTTGATTATTGTTGTTGGCTTCCTTGCCTGTGACAAAGGCTTTGCACGCAAGTGCGATCGGGTCCGGAAAGCGCTATGCGCTCCGACAGATTTACGATTGAGCATAAGTTATCAGCGAAAACTCCTACCGCTTTATCAGTTCTGTCCGGCGTGACAGATAAAACGCGGGCGATAACCATGTACCGCACCGCACAACATCTATTTCCATAAATTTCTCCAGGTACCGGTCACGTTATTGGCTGTTTGAGGGTAACGGGTCAGTGCGACAAAACTATTGTCCATGGAGGACTTATAAATGCAGCGTAATGGAATAACGCTTCCGCCGATTGTTGTGCGTCCGGATAAACAAGATGAATATTTACATTATTTAGGTGCAGGGGACGGCTCGGGGCCAGGCATTAATTTTGCGCCGTTGGGTGAAATACTCGATATGGAAAGTATCTACAAGGATACTTCCAGGAATATTGCTCAGGTCATTGAAAATGAACTGGCAGAAGCGCGGGCAGCAGGTGATAAAAGTGTCTTGCCTCCTTTGGATGCGCTGGCGCGGGAGATGCAATTCAGGGATTCCCTGATCGCCAGGAAGTTTGGTGCGCTTTTGGTGGCCAAGGACGTGGCCATCGAACGTTTCGGCCACGCCCAGGTTGAAACCTTTTTCAACGTAGGCCGCTTACCGCAAGTCAATCGGCGAAGCGCCAGCGTCAGCGTACGGCAGGCTTATAGCGCTCTGTTCAACGCCAAGTTACTGGTTGAAGGCATTGGCGTGTTGAACAGCCAATCGGCCACGGTCAAGGGCATGATTGCCGTGGTGCAAGCGCAGGAAGCCGAGCGGATCGCTCAGGGGCAGGCGCGGTTGGCGGCGGAATACGCCAGGCAGGTTGCACAGGAACAGGCCCGCGTCGCTCAGGAGCAGGCGCGGCGGCAGGCGGAGGAGCTGGCGCGGCAGGCCGCGGCCGATGAAATCAGGCGGCTCGAAGAGGAACAGGCCCGTTTGGCTGAGGCACTAGAGCGCAAGCGTGCCGAGGAACAGGCAGCGCTTGAGGCTGAGGCCGAAGCACGCAGGGTTGCTGAGGAAAAGCGCCGGCAGGACACCTCCGGTGGGCACAGTAGCCTGTTGCGCTTTCAGGGCAATACCAGCCACGCCCAACTGGTATTTGCGACGTCCGCTGGTGCGGTCGCGATTGCCGACAACCTGATGGCGGGTTTTGCCGCTTCGATTCGCGCGGCGATGGCCGGTTTATCGGAGGTGGCTACCGGCGCGGCGTCCGGGCTGATGGTGGGGGTGAGTGCGTTTGTCTATTCCCCGGTGTTGGGCAATGGAGAGTTGCCTGAACGCTTTTTGCTCAGCCTCCCACTGGCAGATCTGCTGCCCGGTCAACTGCCTGATCTGGACAGGCTGGCAAGCGAAAGAGCACGACTGAATCTGCCGGTACGTTTGAGCGCCCGGCCGCTGACGGGATCTCTCGCCGAACTGCTTGTCGTTCCGGTCGCGGGGACAAAACGGCCTTCCGGCGTTCGCGTGGTTGCAGCTGGTTTTAACGCAGGGAACAACACTTACAGCGCGACGCTCACTGACATCCCGCCGACAACCGCGGTCTGGACGCCCTCAGTAACGCCGGCAGACAGTTCAACGCTATTCCCAATCGAGAATCCGTCCCCACCGCGATATATCGGCGGCAACCTCGTGCCGATTGAAGGACGGATCGACGCTTACCCAGGGCGGGGCAACATTCGTTTCGACGACTTCATTCTGGTCTTCCCGTCGGAATCGGGCCTGCCACCGCAGTACGTCATGTTCCGGGATCGACGCAATGATCCAGGGGTGGCGAGTGGTCATGGAGCGCCGGTTGCGGGTGGATGGCTGGGGGCGGCTACGCAAGGTGAGGGGGCGGCAATTCCCTCAAAAATTGCAGATCAATTGCGAGGCAAGAATTTCAAGGATTTCAGGGCATTCAGGGAGACTTTCTGGAAAGCGGTGGCCGCTGATGCGGAACTGGCGATGTCGTTTGATCCAGGTAGTCTCAGTGCAATGAGCAAAGGCCGATCACCGTATGTGAAAGCGGGCGATCGGGTTGGTAAACGAGTGAAGTTTGAGTTGCACCACGTCTCATCGTTATCGGATGGTGGGCAGTTGTACGATATTGATAACCTGCGGTTGCTAACTCCGAAACAGCATTTGGCAGTTCATAAGGGAGCCGAATAATGAAAAAATTAATGATCAATGAAATGTCCGAAGAGCAATTCTTGCATTTCGTACAAAAGATATACCAATCGGATTACGCGACTGAGAAGGGGCAAACCTCAGCTGTAATGGAGTTTGAACGACTGAGCGAACATCCAGCGGGTTCCGATTTAATCTACTACCCAGAATCGGGGAAAAGCGGTCCGGAAAATATTGTGGCGGAAGTCAAAAGGTGGCGGGCCGCCGAAGGAAAACCTGGTTTCAAAGCCAGATAAAACTAGCCCCCTATTGGTATTACCTGCCAATAGGGGGCCATCTCTGTTCAGCTTTCCTTTTTGATTTCCACCCCAGGCGTAATCACCTGCACACTCATCCTTGGCGTCGCCAGATCCAGCCCCGCCTCATCCAGTTGCCGTTTCAGCGACAAATTGAACGCCCGGGAAACCTCCCACTGCTTGATCGGCGCAGTCTTGAACCGTGCGCGCAAAATCGCGCTGCCGGACTCGAAACTTTCCACGCCCTGAATCTCCAGCGGCGACCAGATGTTGCGGCGTTGCAGCGGATCGCTGCGCATCTTCTGGCCGACGTCGCGCATCAGTTTGATCGCGTCGTCGATTTCCATGTTGTACGGCACGGCGACGCGGAAGATGGCGTAGCCGAATTCCCGCGAGTAGTTCTTGATGCTTTTGATCTCGCTGAACGGGATCGTGTGGACGATGCCGTCGATGTCGCGCAGGCGCACGGTGCGGATGGTCAGGCCTTCGACGGTACCGAGGTGGCCGCCGACGTCGACGTAATCATCGATGGCCAAGGAGTCTTCGATGATGATGAACAGGCCGGTGATCAGGTCAGCGACCAGCGACTGCGCGCCGAAACCGATGGCCAGACCGATCACGCCAGCACCGGCCAGCAGCGGCGTGACGTTCATGCCCATGTTCGCCAACGCGACGATCAGCGCGATGATGAAAATCGCCACGAACAGCACGTTGCGGATCAGCGGCATCATCGTCTGCGCCCGTGCATTCGCCAGGCCTTTGCGCGAGCGGGTGAGGGCGTGATGCACGGCGGTGTCGGCGAGGATCCAGATCAGCCAGGAGAAAATCAGCGTGCCGATCAGGCTGAACAGTTTGACGCTGATGTCATGGCCATCGCCTTCGGCGAACGCGATCAGCGAATGGCCCCAGACGCGCAGGCCTAGTTCGATGAAGATCAGCCACACCAGCAAATGCGTCAGGGTATAGAAGAAGTTTTTCAGGCGCTCCGAGTACAACGCATGGCGTTTCGGCCCGCGTTGCGGTTTCAGCGAATGGCGGCGCACCAGGCCGTTGATGACCATGCACAACACCAGCAGCACCGTGCAGATCAGCGACTGCCGCAGCGCAGTGCTGGTATCGCCGGCGGAGACGAAGGTGGCGAACAGCGAGATGCCGACCAGCACCAGTGCCGGCACGTACCAGAAGGTGCCGAGAATTTCGATGGTGTCGCTGAGGGCGCGGCGTGTCAGGCGCCGCGACAGCGGTTGGTTGCGGATCAGGTGCGCGATCGGCCGACGGAAACGCAGGATAAACAGGCCGGTCGACAGTGCCGCCAGCACATTGGCCGTGGTCGCGGCGGTGTGCGCCAGATGCACGCCGAGACTTTCGACCAAGCGCGGATCGCTCAACGCTTCGCCGAACGCGGCGAAGCTGCCGATCAGCCACAGCGGCCGAAACGCCTGATGGCGCAGGATGTACAGCGCGCGATGACGGTGCGGGCCGTCCAGCAGGGAGAAGGCGATCACGCAGATCGCCGAGAAACAGGTGCCGACCACCAAGGCATAGGCCAGCACCATCGCCAGGCTTTTGCCCAGCGAAGACGGCAGCACATAGCTCATGTACACCGTGATCACCAACGCGATCAGCCACGGCCCGAGCTTGCGCAGGGCAAAACGCAGCATGTCGAGGGCCTTGGGATGTTGCGGCAGTTCTTCGGTGAGGCCGAAGCGCAGACGCACGCGGTGGCCAAGCCAGATCAGCGCGGCGGCGAGCAGGCTCCAGACCATCAGGATCACCGCGAAACCGAAGATGATCGGCAGCCATTCATTGGCCGGCAGCAGCTTGGTGGTCAGTTCGTCCTTGGCCAGATCGAATTCGTTGGACCAGCGGGTAATCGGGCTGTCGGCGCCGGAAAACTGTTTTTCGAAGTTGGCGAGGGTGCCGCCGATCAGGCCCAGCACGCCTTCTTCGGGGGTGGTCTGAGCTTTCTTCGTGGCGTCGCGCAGCTTCTTCAGATCACTGAGCAGCTGCGCGCGTTGCTTGTCGTTTTCCAGCGACTTGATCACTTCGTCCAGCGACTGGCCGAGGGGTTCCACGGCTTCAGGCTGCGGTTTGGAAGTGTTGAGCAGGCCGGGCAGACCGACTGCCTGGGCGGGCGCCAGCGGCAGCAGCGTCATCAGGCAGACAAGCAGCAGACCGGGCAAAGCAAAAAGACGAGCAAACACCAGAAGACAACCTCGCGATAGGCGGATGCGCTGGAGTGTACGAGGCCCCTTGGCGCAATGCGAGCCGGGCGCGGTCATTCGTTGAGTTTGGCGAGGATCTTGTAGACCACCGTGGCGAGGATCATCAGCATGCCGATCCACATGGCGAACACGCCGGCGTTCTTGTCGCGGAAGTTGAAGCCGATGGCCAGCAGGATCATTCCGCTGAGGATGGGAATGAGCATGGCGTGGAAGGAGGACATCGAGATCATGAAGACTGCCTTGTCTGTAGAGGATTCTTGCAGTCTAGGCGGGTTTTCGAGGCAGGGTGTGATGTGGCTCAGGAATGCATCAGGCCCAGAGGATTCTGCTGTCTGCACAGGCGCTTTCGCGAGCAGGCTCGCTCCCACAGGTGAATGGCATTCCATTGTGGGAGCGAGCCTGCTTGCGAAGCTTGTCAGCCGTTACGGCAATTCACGGCTGGCATAAAACGCGCTGAGCACTTTGACCAGATGCGCCAGGTCATGGCTGCCGCACAGTTCGCGAATCGAGTGCATGGCAAAGGTCGGCAGACCGATGTCGACGGTGCGCACGCCCAGATGGCTGGCGGTGATCGGGCCGATGGTCGAGCCGCAGCCCATGTCGCTGCGCACCACGAAGCTTTGCACCGGGACTTCTTCGGCCATGCACAGATGGCGGAAGAAGCCGGCGGTTTCGCTGTTGGTGGCGTAGCGCTGGTTACTGTTGACCTTGATCACCGGGCCGGCGTTGAGTTTCGGGCCGTGGTTGGCGTCGTGCTTGTCTGCATAGTTAGGATGTACGCCGTGGGCGTTGTCGGCGGAGACCAGCAGGGATTTCTGAATCGTGCGGACGAACTCGTCGCCTTCCGGCAGCAGGCGGCGCAGAGTCTGTTCGAGCATCGGGCCGTCGGCACCGCACGCCGAACAGGAACCGACTTCTTCGTGGTCGTTACAGACCAGAACGCAGGTTTCGTCGGTTTCGGCGGTGAGCAACGCTTGCAGGCCGGCGTAGCACGACAGCAGGTTGTCCAGACGCGCACCGGCAATGAAATCGCCGTTCAGGCCGATCACTGCGGCGCTTTGCGTGTCGTAGAAACTCAGCTCGTAATCCAGCACCACGTCGGCGTTCAGGCCGTGTTCGCGGGCCAATTGATCAGTGAGCACGGCGCGGAAATCGACGCGCTCGTCACCGGCGAATTGCGCCAGGACCGGCGGTAGTTCGGTCTGCGCGTTGATCGCCCAGCCCTGGTTGGCTTCACGGTTGAGGTGAATGGCCAGGTTGGGAATGATCGCGATGGGTGCCTTGAAGTCGATCAACTGACTCTCGACCTTGCCGTCACGGCGGAAGGTCACGCGGCCGGCCAGCGACAGATCACGGTCAAACCACGGCGCCAGCAGCGCGCCGCCGTAGACTTCGACGCCCAGCTGCCAGAAACCCTGACGCTGCAGTTCCGGTTGCGGCTTGACCCGCAGGCACGGGCTGTCGGTATGGGCGCCGACCAGACGGATACCGTCGTGCAGTGGCGAGTTGCGGCCCATTTTGATCGCGACGATCGAGGAGTCGTTACGGGTGACGTAATAGCGGCCGTTGGCCTCGGTGGACCATGGCTCGCGCTCGTCGAGGCGCACATAACCGGCGGCCTCCAGACGCTGAACGAGGCTGGCGGTGGCGTGGAACGGGGTAGGGGAGGCCTTGAGAAAGTCGATCAGGCCCTGGTTCAACTCTGCGCGCATAAGAAACTCCAGACAGCAATGGGCGGCAGTTTAACGTATTGGCCGGGGAATTGAATCCGGACCGGATCCCCATGGGGGAGCAAGCAGGCTCGCTCCCCCATGGGGCCGGTGCTGGCTGTCAGAACGGGGCGGGGCACTCGAAGCGCAGGCGTTCGCCGGTTTGCGGATGAGTGAAGCTGAGCATGCTCGCGTGCAGGCACAGACGTGGCCAGGCCGCCAGCGCTTGCTCGTGGGCGTAGAGTCCGTCACCGAGCAGCGGATGGCCGATCGACAACATGTGCACGCGCAACTGGTGCGAGCGCCCGGTGATCGGTGTCAATTCGACCCGGCACCAGTCGCCGCACCGTTCCAGCACCTTCCAGAACGTCAGCGCATGTTTGCCGAATTCGTGATCGACCACATGCCGTGGTTTGGTCGGCGGATCGTAGCGAAGGGGCAGATCGATGCTGCCGCTGTCCAGCTCCGGCTGACCCCAGGCCAAAGCGGTGTAGGCCTTTTCGGTTTCGCGGTCATGAAACTGCCGCGACAGCTCGCGATGGGTGTCGGCATCCCGGGCCAGCAGGATGATGCCGGAGGTTTCCCAGTCCAGACGATGGACGATGCGCGCTTCCGGGTAGCCGTTTTCCTGCAAGCGGGTAATCAGGCAATCCTTGTTGTCGTCAGCGCGACCGGGCACCGAGAGCAGCAGGGTCGGTTTGTCGACCACCAGTACGGCGGCGTCCTCATGGATGATGCGGATGTTGGACAGCGGCATTAAAACAGCCTCGTAACAAATGCCAACGGCGGTTCAGGACCATTCCACCGGGGAATGGCCCTGAACCGCCGTCATACCTGCCGGATCGACTCAGCGATCGGGCAGGGTGATGTTGAGTTCCAGAATCGAGCAACTGCCCTGGCTTTCCAGTGCAACATGTACGTCGTCGTTGCCGATGTTGACGTACTTGCGGATCACGTCGACCAGTTCCTTCTGCAAGGCTGGCAGGTAATCCGGCGTGCTGCGCTGGCCGCGCTCATGCGCCACGATGATCTGTAGACGCTC